>PPFU01002171.1_pt1 | contig 19070 bp, 14 predicted proteins | sample 1535991 | NCBI WGS metagenome assembly PPFU01 (sample SAMN04901290, study PRJNA319586) | Hypolithon metagenome, whole genome shotgun sequencing project. | isolation source: Antarctic Hypolithon | place: Antarctica: Miers Valley | collected 2014
TCGATCCGCAATACCACTACGGGATGCTCGTCCCGCTGCTCTGCCTGTTCCTCGCCCGGCAGCGCTGGCTCGAGGCCCCGGCTCCCTCGCCGCCCGCGCCCGGCGTGCGCGGCCTGGCGGAGGCGCTCTCGGTCCTCCCGGTGCTGGCGCTGGCGGTCGTCATCGTCTGGTTCCCGGCGAATCCCGACTGGCGGATGCTTGGCGCGGTGAGCAGTGCGGCGGCCATTTGGCTGACTCTGCTCTGGATTTACGAGGCGGGCGGGGCCGCCTGGTTGCGGCATCATGCGTTCCCGGTCTGCTTTTTCTTCGTCGCCGTGCCGTGGCCGCGGGCACAGGAGGCGGAGATCATGCGGGGGCTCATGGGCCTCAATGCCGGCGCGGCGCTCGAGCTGGCGCGGCTGGCGGGCTATGAAGCCTATCGGCGCGGCCATCTCATCGAGCTGCCAACCGGCGTCGTCGGCGTGGAGGAGGCGTGCAGCGGCATTCGGTCGCTCCAGGGAACGCTCATGGCGGCGCTGTTTTTCGGCGAACTCCTACGGCTCGCGCCTTGGCGGCGAGTGGCGCTCCTTGGCATCGGGGTGGCGGCGGCGCTGGCGGGGAATGTGATTCGCACGACGGCGCTTACCGTCATCGCGGCGCGCGAGGGGGTGGAGGCGGTCGATTCATGGCACGACACCGCGGGGTTGTGGGCGCTGGGCGGCAGTCTCGCGGCGATCTGGGTGGCGGCGCGGCTGCTCGCGCGCCCGGAGACACCGCGCGGACCGGGGCTGGGAAGTCCCGCGCGCGGGCGATCGTCGGTCTCCCCGGCATTCGCGCTGGGGGCGCTGGCCCTGTTGAGCGCCAGCCTGGTCGGCGCCGAGGCGTGGTATTGGCGGCCGGCGGAGCTGGAGGCGCGGGAGGAAAAATGGCGCGTCGAATCCCCTGCCCGCCTGGCCGGGATGCGGGCCTGGCCGATCCCGGCGCGGACGGAGAGCCAGCTGCGCTACGACGCGGGCATGTCGGGGAGGTGGACCGACGAGGAGGGGCTGCGGTGGCAGTATTTCTATTTTCGATGGGAAGAGGAAAACGCCGCGCAGGTGGGCGCGCTGCACGATCCGCGCGCCTGCCTTGCCGCCATCGGGATGCGGCTGGAGCATAACCTCCCGCCGGTTGCAGTCGCGATCCGCGGCGTCGGGTTCACGTTCCGCGCATTTCTTTTCCGCGACCAAGGCCTGCCGGTCCATGTATTCCAGGCGGTGGTGGAGGACGGAGAAATGACCGACGCCGCGCGAGCGATCGGGCCGGACATGAGCTATGGGAGCCGCTGGCTGGCGGTGAAAAACGGCCGGCGCTTCCGGGGCCGACGGATCATCGAGCTGGCGGTCTGGGGCACGGAAGAGCTGGCGGAGGCAACCGCGGGGCTGGAGGCGTTTCTTCGGCGCAGCATTGTGGTAGAGGATCGGGGGGCGCAGCCGGATGCCGCCCGACTCCTCGACTGAACCACCCCGGAGCCCGAGCCTTTCAGCCTTTCCCTCTCAGCTTTTCAGCTTTTGTCTTTCCCCTCTCAGCTTTTAAACTTTTCAGGCTTTCAGCTTTCCGCTCTCAGACTTTCAGCTTTTCAGCATGCTCATGAATACCGCTGAAAATCAACCGCCGTCCGAACCGGATCCGCGGGAGGAAAATATCCCTGCGGGAAGCGAATTCCCGGACTACTGCGAGCCGTCTGTCGGGGAGGAAGAGGCGGAAGCTCGGGGGGTGCGTACGCGGCGCTGGATCCCGTGGGCTGCGCTCGCGATCCTCGTGGCGGCGGGAATCCTGGCCGCACCGTATCTCTATGTTCACTTCAAGGAATGGCGGGCGATGCGCTTCGTCGCCGAGGCGCAGGCCGCCCCGGAGATGGAGCCGGCAGAGGCCATGCAGAAATACCGGCAGGCCGTGCTGGTCGCTCCGGCCAGCGAGCGGGTGCGCCGGGCGGCAATGACCTTCGCGGCCAAATTCGGCGACCGGTCCGCCCTTGACTTGCTGGGGACGCTGCTGGCGGAGGGGAAAGCGGTCCCGGAGGAGATCTTGTCTGTGGCGGAGGGCCGGCTGGCCACGGGAGATCTCGACGGTGCCACGGCGGCGCTTGAGGCGCTGCCCGCTGGCCTCGCGGCTGAACTGGCGTTTCGTAAGCTTCAACTGGAAATCCGTCTCACCGCGGCGGCGGGCCAGCCGGCCGAGGCGCTGCGGCAAGTGGAGGCGGAGATTCCCGTCCAACCCGCAGAGCAGGCGGATCGATTGCGGCTGCTGGGGGCGCGGATTCATTTGCAGAGCGCGCGGGACGCCGGGCCGGAAGCGGAGAAGGCGCGCGATCTGTTGCTGGAAATCCGCACCCAGGAGAGCCGGACGGCGCTGGCCGGACTCCGGCTGCTGGCGATGCTGGAGCTGTCCGGGGTGAAAATGGCCGGAGAGCCGCTCGGACCGCGGCTGGCGGGGCATCCGCAGCACGATTCGAGCGACGTGCTGCTCGCGGCGAGCGTGGAGATATTCGAGAAAAAGGAGGATCGGGAGCGCGTGATCAACCGGATCACGCAGCAGTACGCGGCGGGATCCCGGGACGAGCGGATGGCGGTGGCGCGCTGGCTCTTGCAGCAATCGGCGGCCGCGGAGACGCTCGAGTTCATCGGGGAGGAACGTGCTCTGGCGGAGAGTGATTTTTTCCTGCTCTATGGCGACGCACTGACGGTTCTCCTGCGCTGGAAGGAGCTGCAGACCCTGCTACAGCACCATGCGGTGCCGGGGCTGGACGAAGCAATCCGCCACCTGTTTTTGATGCGGGCAGCCCTCGAGATGAATTCAGCGCCGGAGGTGGAGGCGGAGTGGCGGGAGGTGCAGCGGCATCTGCGGCTGGCGGAGCCGAAGACGATTCTCTATGCCGCCCGGTATGCCGAGGCGCTGCACGACTCTCCTCACGCGGCCCAAGCCTACGCGCTGCTGGTCAGCCGCCCGGACGCGCCGGTCGAGGCGATGATTGGCTTCGTGAAAAATGCCGCGCCGAACCTGCCAGCGGAGGAATTGATTCCGATCTACGAAAAGATCCTGCTTGTCCTGCCGGATTACCCGGAGGCCCGGAACGATTACGCGTATCTGCGGCTGCTGGAGAACAAGGATGTGGCCGGGATCCTGCCGGAGGTGCGGGAGCGAGTGGCGGCCGCGCCGCAGATGATGGCCTACCGCACCACGGCCGCGCTCGCTGAGCTGCGCGCGGGAGATGCGGCGGCAGCGATCGAGATGTATCGCGGGACCGACCGAAACGACGAGCACCTCACAGACTCGCAGCGGGCGGTTTGGGCGGCCCTCCTGCAGGCAGCGGGGGATGCCGCAGCGGCGCACGATCTCGCGCGGAGGATTAACCGCGCGAATTTGCGGCCGGGAGAGTCGAAGCTGATCGAGGGGCTGTGAGGCCCGGGTGGGCCCAAGTGCCCGGCCACTCAATAGGCGCTCGCGGGAGCCCTGAAGATTTGCAGGGCGGTCTTGCCGATTATGGTCAGGTCCATGGTGAGCGACCAGTTTTCCAGATAGAAGAGGTCTGAGTCGGTGCGGTTGACGATGTCGGCATCGACGCGGGTTTCGCCGCGGTAACCGCGCACCTGGGCCAGCCCGGTGATGCCAGGCTTGATCAGATTACGGACGCGGTAGGCGTGGCTGACGGTTGCAAAGCGATCCTCGTGCGCGGCCAGATGCGGGCGGGGCCCGACGATGCTCATGTCGCCCAGCAGCACGTTCAGAAACTGCGGAATCTCGTCGAGGCTCAGCCGCCGCAGGAGACGGCCGAGCGGAAAGACGCGCGGATCTTCGCTGGTGGCCTGGACGGTCTCATCGAAGTCGCCGACGTGCATCGTCCGGAACTTGAAAATGCGAAAGAGCCGGTTCTGACGTCCCACCCGCATCTGGCGATGAAAGAGCGGGCCGGGCGACTGAAAGCGCTGGGCCAGCCAGACGAGAAGGCAAAGGGGGGGGAGGACACAGACGAGGACCGCGCCCGCCATCGCAAAGTCGAGCGTCCGCTTGAGGAGCCGGTTGATGGGGCACTCCAGCGGTTCGCTGCGAAAGCTGAGAAACTGCAGGCCGCCATCCTCGATGAAGCTGACCGGCTCCTGAACGCCGGTGGCGAGGCTGCACGGAAAAATGAGCCGGACGCCGTGCCGATCGCAAATCTGCTTCATGGAGCGCAATTCCTCCCGGTGTGAGGTGCTGTCGGCCAAGACGACATGGGCACCGGAGCGGGGGAGGATCTCGGCGAGATCCGCCCGCGATCCGAGATGGTGGAAGCCGGGAGCGATGTCGTCAGAAATGACGCCGACGAACTCCAGCCCGAAGATCGCCTTGGAGCGCACCCAATCGATCAGGGCCTCGGAGTTTCCCACATCTCCGACCAGCACGGTGCGGCAGCGCCGGTGCCGCCCGAAAAACATCGAGGTGATGAGTTTTGGCAGCAGGACGGCGGAGACCGCGAGAGTGACGGTGAGCAGGCCGAGGAAAACGAGGAGGAACGTGCGGGAGATGGCAACATCCTTGGTGATAACGAGATAGAAGAGCAGCCCGAGGGTGACGGCGGCGCTTTCACGGAGGGCCTGGGATATTTCCTGGCGGACGCCGTTCGAGAGGAGGGCGAGGCGCGGGCGGGAACGGGAACGGCGCAGGCCGCAGATCGCGAGCACCGCGAGGGAGACGAGCAGGAATGGCCAGTAGGAAGTGCCAGCCGCAGGCTGGATCGCGTCGGACGAGAAGACGGCGAGATACACCGCCCAGAAAAGCACCGTCGCGAGGACGAGATTTACCAAGGTCCGGGCGAAAGAGACGCCCTGTAGCCGTTTTCCGATCATCGTTGTACTTCTTGTGTTGGGAGTTTGGTCGTGGGGAGAGACTATTACACGGGCTCTGTAGCTGGAATAGGGTCGGAGCGATGATTGTCCTGTAGGACAAAGCCCTTTGTGTCTCGGCGGGCGCGCAGGAATAAATACCTAGGGATGCATCGCGAATGCCGCTGGGGTGGAGGCATCCCGAGGAAAGCGAGCGCGGCCGCGCGAAATCCATGGCGCTGCTGCTGACTACGAACCGGCCATCCAACCTCCCCAGACGAAACGATAGGACTTTTGACTTGAGAAAATTTGGGAATCCGTTCAACACGGGAGAGTCATCAAAGGAGGCAAAGTGGCTGGATCAACGCACAAGAATCCAAACCGTCCGCCGGCGCTGCTGAAAGGAGCGTCGCCCGCCGATGAGCAGACCGCCTCGGGTTCGGCGCTCCGCATGCTTTTCGTGGACGATCACTTGGTCGTCCGGATGGCGCTGATGCAGTTGATCTCGAAGGCGTTCCCGGCGGCGGAGATCGTCCCGGCCAGCACCTATGCCGAGGGCGTGGATTTGCTTATGAAGGGAGAGTGGCAGATCGCCATTCTCGAGATGTCGCTGAAAGGGCGGGATGGCCTCGATTTTCTGCTGCAGGCGCGGGGAATCGACCGCCGACTCCCGGTGCTGGTTTTGACCATCGAGCGGGAGGATCAGTTTGCCATCCGGGCCATGAAGCTAGGGGCGGCGGGATTCCTGCCGAAGACTTGCACTTGGGATGAATTGCGCGGGGCGATCGAGACGATTCTGCGCGGCGAGAAGTTCATTTCCCCCTGGCTGGCGCAACGCCTGGCGCATCACGTCGGCGATCGGGACCAAGTGGAAAACCCGCACGACGCGCTGTCGGATCGCGAGTTCCAAGTGCTGCGGATGCTGGCTGCGGGCAAGACGGTGAAGGAGATCGGGGCCGAGCTATTGCTCAGTGTGAAGACCATCAGCACCTATCGGACGCGGATTCTCGAAAAGATGAAGTTCAAGAGCAACAGCGACATCGTCAGCTACTGTGCGACTCACGACGTGTTTTCGATGCGTCGGCAGGCAGTCGCTGGCTGACCTCGCGCGACGGCCGGACTGGACCACCGCGCCGCCCAGCGCCAGGATTTCCTTTACAGACACCAGGCACCTCATCAAGGCGCCGGAGCTTCTGAGCGGAGCCGGGCTACTTCCCGATTCGACGGACGCGCGACGACCTTTGATGTCGTTATTGCGATCTTCGCGTCCATCCCCGCGGCGTTCGCCGCACAGATAGACATCGCTGAAACCGCGACGATTTTCCGCTTCAATCGGAGCGGGAAGTCGGGATAGGAATCCGGGCTCATGTCAGACCACCCCGCCTCACGCATCCCCTATCTGGAGCGCCTGCGATGGTTTCATCAGGCGCGCTACGGATTGTTCATTCACTACGGCCCCTACTCGGTCGCCGGGCGCGGGGAGTGGCTGATGTTCAACGAACGGATGCCGCCAGCGGAATATGCAAAATACGCCGAAGCGTTGGATCCCGCGCCGGATGCGGCAGATCGATGGGTCCGCTTCGCGAAAGAGTCGGGGATGAAATACGCGGTGCTGACCGCCCGGCATCACGACGGGTTCAGCCTCTTCGATTCGCCGGCCAATTCGTTCAATCTGATGCAGACGCGGGGCCGCGATCTGGTGGCGGAATTCATCGCAGCCTGCCGTGCGCACGGGATCACGCCCGGCATCTACTACTCGCTGCTCGACTGGCGGTTTCCCGGCTACTTCGATCCCGTCGGCCACCCCGATTCTGCGGAAAAACTCTTGCGGCAGGTGCATGAGGAGGTGCGCCACCTGATGACCGCCTACGGAGAAATCGCGGTGCTCTGGTATGATGGTGGGTGGATCGACCACGGGCGCGCCGGAATCGACGACACCGCCGGGTTCTGGCGCTCGGGAGAGCTGAATCAGATGGTCTATGACCTTCAGCCCGGAATCCTCATCAACAACCGCTCCGGCATTCCACTCGATCTCGACACGCCCGAACAGCACATGACGGCATCGGAGCGCGGGCGAGCTTGGGAATCGTGCATGACTGTCGGCGACTCCGCCGGCTGGGGCTGGCTGCGCCACAATCCGAACCGCAAGACGACCGCGACCCTCGTGCAAAATCTCATCGAGTGCGCCGCGGGCGAAGGGAACTTTCTCATCAACATCGGGCCCCGCCCCGACGGCTCCATCGACCCGGACGACGCCCGCCCGCTCGCCGAGGTCGCGCAATGGCTGCGAGAACAAGGCGAAGGCATTCACGGCTCGGAGTTCTGCGAGCTCTACGACCAGCGGAATCCCGGCGCGCCCGTCGGCTTCTGGACGAGGAAAGGTGCGACCGCCTACCTGCATGTCCTGCGGTGGCCGGGGTGCGAGGTGACCATCCCGCTGGTGCCCAGCCGCGCCTGCTCGGCGACGCTACTCGCCGATGGACGCGAAGTTTCGATCAACACCGCGAGTAACGGCCGGCGCGTTCTCGGCAATCTGCCCGTTGAGCCCCCGCATCCTTGCGCTAATACGATTCGGATCGAGTTCGACGAGCCGCCCCGGCGCGATGGCGAGGCCGACCACGCCGCGTGGCTGCGGTGACCGAGGTGTTAAAACGGTAGCTGCGCCATTGGAACTGCCGGTCGTTGGTCTCTTCGATCATGGTGAAGCCAGTCAGTGCATCCGGCCAGGAATTCGAATCCAAAGACGTGGATGTCTGAATCGACACGGTTATGTCGCTGGTTCCGTTGGCCTGCGGAAAGCGCATGATGATGTGCTTCTTGGGGCCAAATTCCACGGACGACATGTCCCACGCGCGCCTTGCGGGAGCGAGTTTCCGTAAAAATCCTTGGTGCCCGGATTGATGCCGAAGGTGGCGAGCAGATCGAGCGCGGCATTTTTCGCCGGGGAAGCGGGTTGCTGCAGGGAGGCGGTGAGCAGGGCGGCCATGTTGGCGGGGTTGTTGATCGTCCCGCCGGCACCGGCGCTATTGAGCTTGGGATTGACCTGAATTCCCACATCCGCACCACTGAGCCGTTCCTGTCCGCCGGACGTTCCGCGGAACGCCGTCAGGCTCGTGATGGTGGTGCCGTTGTATTTGAAGTTCCCGTCGAACGCCCAATAGAGGTTGTTCTGGAAAAGGAAATTGCTCGCGGCGCCCCCCACGAGCTGGGCGCCGCCGTTGGTCAGAATGATGTTGTTGTAGAAGCGGTTTCCGGAACCCATGGCTGATTCCCGGTTGATGACTTTCTTGCCGCTTTTATTGGAATAGAAAACGTTGTTGTAGACCTTGGTATTGGTGAGTTGGGCGCCGTCCGCCAACCATGCGCTAAAGCCGGAGGCCTGCCACGAGGCTTTGGCGTCGTTCTGGCTGATATTGTAGCGGTAGGTATTGTTATCGGTGGGGCTGCCCGACCCGGTGGCGTCGAAATGGGCAGCGAGATGAGTGAAGCACTGGGTCACGACGATCCACGCTGTCGGTATCGAGGAGGACGGGGATCGGAACGGGCATCCTATTCCGCCGGTGCAAGTTGATAGGTGTGGCTGCGACTCTCGGGCAGCGCCTCGAGTTCCTTCCGAATCTCCACCAGGCGCGCCCTCATTTCCGGGAGCTTCGCCAGGTGCTTCTTCCCCTGATTCGTGATGTGTCCGTAGTAGGCACCCGTGTCCTGGCCCTGCGCCTTCTTCGCCTCGACCAGGTAGTCCCGGACCGCGATGACGGTCTCGACGTCGTCCCAGTCCACATTCTTCACTGCCGGATCCTTCGCCGCATCGCTCTTCGTGCTCAGGAGGTAGGAGTTGAGATCGCGCAACGTCTCCTGCAGCTCTCCTTTTTCCGCGATCAGCCCAGTTCGCAGCTTCAGCGCCGCGGCATTCTGCGGCGTCTTCGCGTTGCCCGCCATATTGACACCCGCCGCTAGTTCCTTCGCGTCGAACTCCGCCACATCGCTCCCGTCGATCTTTAGCGAATATTTCCCGGCGGGCAGATCCTCCACCCGCAGCATCATGCGGTTCAGCGTTTCCTGAAACGACACCAGCGCGAACCCCTTGTCGTCCTTCGAGCCCGTCACCGGAAACGGCAGCCGCGTCTCCTTCGCCGTCCACGTCAGAGCACCGCTGTCCATTTTCACATCACTCACCGCTGCCTGCTTCGCCTCCTTCACCGAGCCGCCGCCCGCGGCGGAAAGGCGCACGTCATAGACGATCGGATCGACGCCCAAGTCTTTGAGAATTTCCCACGCCATGATCGGGTAGCCGCCGTTCGTGGGGTGCACCCTGTCCGCCGTGAAGGAAAAGGTCTCGTCCTTCGCCTGCTGCTCCTCGGTGAGGCGCGCGAGCGGCGTGTGGACATCAACGAACGGCAACCCCTTCTCCGTGGCCAGCTCCTGGCCCATCTCGCCAAACTTCACCAGCTCCGCATTCAACTGCGGGCTCTCATGTTGGCTGTCCCAGCGCTTCATGCCGTCGTCGAAAATAGTCGGCGAGATGATCGCGACTTTCATCTTCTGCGTCAGCAGCGCGTCCACGAGCTTCGTCATCGCGGTGCGATAACGCCCGCGCCGCTCCGCCCGGCTCATGTCCGAGGGCGGCTCCTTCATCCCCTTGAAAGTGTCACGCCCCGCATCGTTCATGCCGAAATGGAGAAACACCACATCCGGCTCGAACCGATAGAGATCGCCCTCGAGCCTCTCGCGCAGCGCACCCCACGACGTATCGCCCGCGCGCCCCACATTCTCCGTCCATAGATCCATCTCGGGATAGCGGGTCGAAAAAAACGTCTGGATCAGAATGTGGTAGTCGCCGCCGTGGGTGAGGCTGTCGCCGAGAAACGCCACGGTGTCACCTTTCTTGAAAAAGTCCGCGAACTCCCCCGGACGCGACTCCAGCCCGATGGCGGGACTGCCGGGCGGGCACCAAAGGGCGAGCGCGAGGGGAATCAGGCAGCCGGGAATAGGAGCACGGATATTCATCTTCGTCTGACTCATTACACCGGCGCGAAAGCGGCACTCAAACGGAAAACGGCGGATCAGGTGTCACCACAGCCGAAGGCCGTGGGACTGCGGTAGTTCCTCTGCCGCTTTTACGGGAGGTGCGATCTACGAGTCTGTTGAACAACTCCTCACGGAGGACATCGTCCGCAGATTGCGCAGATTTTCGCAGAGAAGAGGAGCCTCACTTGCCAGAATCTGCGTCCTTCTGCGTAATCTGCGGATATCTCAACACGCTGCTAATTAGACGCAGGCCCTTCCATGTCCACTGCCCCATCAGAACGACAGAAAAGTCAGGAAACCCTTCATACCAAATTGACAAACCACCGCCGCACCAACCTAATTAATTGCTTGTCTTACAACCTGACCAAGTCGCGCAGGAACTGGAACCAGATGAAAAACATGCCGCGCCAGGAGTAGCGAATCTGGCCTTCATCGGTTTTGAGCAACACACCCATCGCTAGGTTGTGGAGGATTTGCGCCCGCAGATCCTGTTGGATCTCGACCGGGATCTCTGCGGGATCGAGCGGCTGGAGCTGCTCGAGCGCCACGCGGTTTTCCAAGAGATAATCCCGGTGCGCCTCGTGGAGCTGGAGGAAGGTCTGGTCGGCACGCATCCGATTGATTCGGAGCTGCGGCACGAGTTTCATGCTGTAGGAAAAGGGATAGTTCCAGGTGGTCCAGACGGTGCCGTCTTTCGCCCGCGAGGAGAGACTCATGAAAAAGAAGGCGAGTTCGTTTTGCTCGACAAGGCAGATGGAGGTCTGGGTGCGCGCGGTCTCCTTGTAAAAGATGCGGAAAAACTGCCGGTAATCATCCCAGTCCCAGCCGGCATCCTGCACATGCTCGAATCCCTCCTCCTCGACTTCGCCGGTCAGCTCGTCGAGAGCAGGAAAGGTATCGCGCGAGGGCGGGGTGCGGTGGCGCAAGTTTTTCTCGAGCGGGAGGCGGAGCTTGCGGACGCGCGTGAGGATTTCCAGCCACGGGAGCAGGAGCCAGCTCGCCGCGCAGAGGATGCCGATGCCGAGATATCCGCTGTAGAGCCAGCCGATGAGGAATGAGGTCGCGAGGATGCCGAGCGCGCCGAGCTTTTGCATCCATGCGCTCTGGAAGCTGCGCAGGGCGAGGCTGAACACCGCGACGGCGAGAATGATGAGGGTGGAATGCAGCACGGTGGAGTGAGCATGCGCTCAGGGAGCGATGCTGTGGCCTTTCAGAAAATCTGCAAGCTCTTCGGGCCCGAAGTCGGCTAGGATATGGCCGTCGGCATCGAGCGTGGGCGTGAGGCGCTGGCCGGAAAGGTCGATCATGCGGCGATAGGCTGCGCTGTCCCGTTCGATATCGATCTCCTCGAATGGATGGCCGAGCCGGCGGAGCTCGGCGGCGGCGGCGATGCACCAGGGGCACCAGGTTTTTACATAAAGGCGGAGCATGCGGCGGGATGAGTGGCCCGGAATGGAGCGGGGCGCAAGTAGGAGGAGGCTCTGTCGTGAAATAGAGCGAAAGTGATGCAAACAGCGGCTTGCGGCGAAGCGAATTGACGCAAATACTCGTCCTATGCGAATCAGTGTTGAAATTGACGAGGGTATCCTGAAACAGGCTATGGAACTGACCGGTGACTCCAAGAGGAGCGGTGCTCTTGCCAAAGCTGCGACAGCATTCGTGCGCCGGGAGAAAGCGCGGGAATTCGGACGGCTTCTGCGGGAAGGCGCGTTCGACTATCCGACTGTCCTCGATGAGATTGGGGCTGATCCGGGAAATCCGGTGCCGCCGCTGATGGAGGATTGAAGCGATGGTGCTCGTGGACTCGTCAGTCTGGATCGAAGCCGCGCGGCGCGATGGGCGACTCGATGTGAAAGTGGGGCTGGAAGGTTTGCTGGAGAGTTGCGAGGCGCAATGGTGCTCGCCCGTGCGGCTGGAAGTGCTCGGCGGGGCGCGACAGTCGGAGCGTAGGCGCCTGGGGGAATATTTCTCAGTCATCCCCTATCGGTCCTGCACGGAGAAGGACTCGGAGCGCGCGATTGTGCTGGCGTGGCGCATCCGCGACTGCGGGCTGACGATCCCCTGGCTTGACGTGCTTATCGCAGCCATCGCCCTGCGCGATGATGTGCGGCTCTATGCGGTCGATGCGCATTTTGAAAAGGTCGCTGAGATCGCCGGCCTGCGGCTCTACGAGCCCGGCTACGGCGGGGCGTTCCGGCCCGATGTGATGGCGTAGCGCATTTTCTGCGCGCACCGTCCGGCTGAGGCTGGCAGAGTCTGCGGCTCCATGGCTGTGCATCGTGAAAAAGTCCTCGCCCATGCGGAGCGGCAGCTCGTGCGCGAGGGGAAGCAAACGCCCGCCGACCTGCTGGCGCTTTACCAGAAGTTCCTGAAAATCGAGAACCACCGGCTGCGGCTGCGCCATCACGCGGGTGGGGGCGGGCGGGAAATCGCCGGGCAACGGGCCAGCCTCTTGGATGTGGTGCTGAGCCATCTTTTCGAGGGAGCGCGAAAGTCGGTCGCGGCGGGAACCGATTTCGCCGACTTGGCACTGGTGGCCATCGGCGGCTACGGGCGCGCGGAGCTGAACCCGTACAGCGATGTCGATATCATGTTCCTGCATCCGGACTCGAGGAAAGGGGTGTCGGTGACAGCGAACGAAATCATCCAACAGATCCTCTACATGCTGTGGGACGTGGGCTTCAAAGTCGGGCACTCCACGCGCTCGGTCAGCGGCGCGGTGAAGCAGGCGAACGCGGACATGCTGTCGAAAACCTCGCTGCTGGAGGCGCGGCTCGTTGCGGGAGATGCAGCGTTGTTCTCGGAGTTCGAGGATGTTTTTGAAAAGAAGTGCGTCCGGGGACACGAGGAGGAATACATCCGGCAGCGCGCGGTGAACCAGACCGAGCGGCACGAGAAACACGGCGGCACGGTCTTTGTGCAGGAGCCGAATGTGAAGACCGGCGTCGGGGGGCTCCGCGACTACCACAATTTGCTATGGGTGAGTTATTTCAAGGAAGGGGCGCACACCACGGCGCGGCTGGTGGAGCTAAAACTCCTCCAGGAAAATGAGCGTCGCGCGCTGGAGCGGGCCTACGATTTCCTGCTGCGGGTGCGGACGGAGCTGCACTACCTCAACAAGCGGGCGACGGATTCGCTGGCGCTCAGCCAGCAATTCCAGGTCGCGACGAAGTTCGAGTATCCGCAGGCGAACATGCTGCGCCGGGGGGAGGCGTTCATGCGCGACTACTACCAGCACGCGCGCTCGATCTATCATGCCACCGAGCTGTTGTCCGAGCGGTTGAGCGTCGATTTCACGCAACCACGGCCCTCCGCGCTGGCCAAGCTGCTCCCACGCCGGCGGCCCGTGGTCGAGCACTTCGATGGGTTCTATAGCGAGAATGGAAAACTATACGCCGAGGCAAAATTGAGTTTCACGCGCGACCCTCATCGGCTCATGCGCCTGTTCCAGCACGCGCAGCAGCGGCAGCTCACGCTGAGCCCGCAGATCGAGCAACTGGTGCGGCGGCGCACGCACCTGGTGGATCGCACGTTTCAATACGCGAGGGCGACGAGGGAGACCTTCCGCGCGATCCTGTCGCGCAAGGGCGAGGTCGGGCGCATCCTGCGCATGATGCACGAGCTTGATCTCCTTGGGCGTTATCTGCCGGAGTTCGGCGAACTGACCTGCCTGGTGCAGCATGAGTTTTTCCACCGCTACACGGCGGATGAGCACACGCTGGTCTGCATCGAAAAACTCGACGGCCTGATCGATACAGAAACTCCGCGCCTGCGCGGCTACCGCGAGTTGTTTCAAAAGCTCGACAACCCTTTTGTGCTCTATCTTTCACTGCTGCTGCACGACACCGGGAAGGCGGCCAATGCGCGCCAGCATGCCGAGGCGAGCGCGCTTTTCGCCCAGCGCGTCGCCGCCCGGCTCCAGCTCACCCCGGAGGAGCGCCGGCAGGTGATCTTCCTCGTCGATAACCACATCTTCCTCTCCAGCACCGCGCAGCGGCGGAATGTCGAGGATCCCGCCACCATCTCCGAGTTCGCCAATGTTGTGCGCAACCAGTCGAACCTCGACGCGCTCATGCTCATCACGCTCGCGGACGGCCAGGGGACGGGCGACGAGAATTGGTCGGACTGGAAAGAGTCGCTCATCTGGACGCTCTATCAGGCCACGACGCAGTTCTTCGCGGACGGCGAGGCTTTCTACCGGCAGCGAAAAGTCGAACTCGACGAGTTGCGCACGAACGTAACAAAAAAACTGGCTAAGGATTATGCCGACGAGATCGACGCGCACTTCGAGCTCATGCCGGATCGCTATTTTCAGACGTTTGCCGCGCCGGAGATCATCGGCCATTTACGGCTGTTTCGTCAGTTTCTCCAGGCCAGCGTCTCGGGCGAATCTACCGCGCTGCTCCCCGCAATGAAGTGGATCGACTACCCGGAGCAGGGCCACAGCGAGGTCTGGGTGGTCACATGGGATCGCGAGCAACTGCTCTCGAAGATTGCCGGCGGTTTCTCCGTGGCCCAATTGAACATCCTCGGGGCTGATATCTACACGCGAAGCGACAGCCTGGTGCTGGACATCTTCCGCGTCTGCGACACCGGCTTCCGGGCGGTCGAAGACGAAGCGGCGCGTCGGAAATTTGAAAAGACGCTGGGTCATGCGCTCGAGGAAAGCACCTTCGAGTTCACCCCGCTTTTGCAAAAGCTCGGAAAACGCCGCGGCTTCCAGCTCTCGCAGGAAGTCGATTTCCCCACGCGCATCACCGTGCTCAACGACGTCCACCCGGTCTATACCGTGGTCGATGTCCAGACGCCCGACCGCCTCGCGCTGCTGCACAACATGCTGCGCGGCTTCGCCGAGGCCGGGGTGAACATCGCGCTCTCCCGCATCGCGACGGAGAAGGGCGCGGCGATCGACAGCTTCTACGTGACCGACAGCGAGGGGAAAAAAGTTCGCGACACAGCGGCGATCCAGCGTCTGCAGGAGGCGCTGCTGAAAGCGACCGAGCGCTCCGCGAAATTCTGAGGCGCACCCCGAGGCTGAGAAACTCGCCGCCCGGTATGCCTATTGCTAAATAGCACCCGCGCCATGTCCCGGCCTCACCCTTCCATCACTTCCGAGCCGATCCGCGGCGCGCGCCCCGCGGCCCGCCGGCGCGCGGCCCCAGCGCAGGGCGAGCGCACCGCCGCGCCCGATGGCCGTGGCACGCTCGCGATGATTGCCGGGCTCATCATCACCGCGCTGCTGCTTCAGGGGGAAAACGCCGTCGCCGTGGCGCGCTTCGGCGCGTACGGCGTACTGTTCAGCCTCGCCGCCAGCATCGCCTTCGACCTGCGCTTCGGCCCGCGAAACCTCCTCCGCGCCGATCTCGTCGCCCTGCTTTCGCTCTACTTTTTCACCCTCGTCGAATTCCTTTTCCCCCAATACGAGCTGAACAACCTCGTCTCCGCCGGCCCCACGCGCACCGGCGTCCTCGCCTGCATGCTCGCCTTTGGCTGCCTCGCGCTCGGTCGCCACTTCGACTTCCTGCCGGTGAAAGGAGCGCGCCAATTGTGCCGCACACCGATGCCGCGAGGCCTCATCCTCACCATCTTTTGGACGCTCTTTCTAGCTGGCTTCTCGAACGTCGTCATCGGCGTGAATTTTGACCTGCCGCAGATCATCCACTGGATTCTCGAGCCGCGTTTCAGCGCTCCGTGGGGCCGGGAGCGCCTCGGCGATTGGAAGGCGCTCCTCCACGAGTTGAGCCTGCTGCTTTACCTCGTGCCCCCGCTCGCCGGGATCATCATGGCGCGCCGCCGTCACTACTCCCGCCTGCAAATCGCGCTCATCGCTGCGGCGCTCGCCTTCACGCTCTTCTTCGCGTTCTCCGAGGGGACGCGCTACGTCTTCTCCGCCTATCTCGTCACGTTCGTCATCGGGTTCAGCTTCGCCGCCGGGCGCGGGAAGCTGCACGAGGTGGCGATCGTCGGCGTCGCCGGGCTCGTCGTCCTGGGGATTTCCACCACGATGATGCTGCAATTCCGCAACGTCGGATTGCGCGCGTGGTGGCAGGGCCGCGGCGACCTCGCGCGCGCCGAGTCCGGCATGGATTATTTCTTCGTCGATTACAACCTGCACACCATCGCGCGCATCGTGGAGTATTTCCCCGCCCACCACAGTTACCTCGGCTGGGAGGTGCCCTATATGGCAGTCATCCGCCCCATCCCGCGCGCGATCTGGAAAGGCAAACCCGAGGGCATGTCGTTCACCACCGAGGACGTGATCGGTGCCGAGGGGTGGACGGTCGCGGCGACCTTCGTCGGCGAGGCATACATGGCCGGCGGGCTCGTCGCCGTCGCCCTCGTCGCCCTCGCACTCGGGGCCTTCGGCGGCTGGTGGAACCGCATCGGCTCCAGCGAAAACGCCGACTTCGGCATCCTCGTCTATTCCTCCGGCTTCTTCGCAATGGCGCTTTCCATGCGCAGCATTCAGGTGCTCACCACCGCGATGCTCCCGACCATCGCCGCCGCGGGAGCCGGGTTCATTTTGCTGAAGATGATCGGTGCCCGCGCCCCCGCCGCCGCTGCCCCGGCATCACGCGGATGAGTGGCCAGCGGCCAGTGGCAATCCTCTTCGACCGGCTCGGTCCCTATCATGCGGCTCGGCTCGCCGCCGCCGCGCGCCTGCTGCCCGTACTCGCGGTGGAGCTCGCCGCCGAGAGCGCCGAGTATGCGTGGGATAAAGTTGAGGGCGCGGGGGCGTTCGAACGCCTCACCTTGTTTCCTGCTGCCCGGCCCGCAACCGGAGCGGAGACCGCCGCGCGTGTCGTCGCGCTGCTCGAGGAACGCCAGCCGGCCGCCGTCGCCATCCCCGGCTGGGCCGATGCGCTGGCGCTCGCCGCGCTCGGCTGGTGCGCCCGCTCGGGCAAGCCGGCCATCGTCATGTCCGAGAGCACCGCGCACGACGCGACGCGCCACGCCGTGCGCGAGTGGATCAAGCGCACCCTCCTCCGCGGCTGCTCCGCCGCGCTCGTCGGCGGCAGCGCGCATGTCGCCTATCTCGCGACGCTCGGCTTCCCGCGCGACCGGATTTTCACCGGCTACGACATCGTCAATAACGCGCACTTCGCTGTCGCCGATCCCCCGCGCGGCGGCGGCTTCCTCGCTTCCGCGCGGTTCATCGAGAAGAAGAACCTCCCGCGCCTCCTGCGCGTCTACGCCGCCTACCGGCGCGAGGGCGGCGGCTGGCCGCTTACGCTGCTCGGTGACGGCCCGCTGCGCCGCGACTTGCTCGCGCTCCGCGACGAACTCGGCCTCACCGCGCACGTCGCGATGCCCGGCTTCGAGCAATACGACGGGCTCCCCTCCCGCTACGCCGCGGCCGATGCGTTCATCCACGCCAGCACCACCGAGCAGTGGGGCCTCGTCGTGAATGAAGCGATGGCCGCCGGCCTGCCCGTGCTCGTATCGAAACGCTGCGGTTGCGCTCCCGATCTTGTCGCCGAGGGGCGCAACGGCTTCACCTTCGATCCGGAAGACGAAGCAGAAATCACCGCTCGACTCCGGGATTTGAGCTCGTCTCCCGATCTTCAGCGAATGGGCGAGGCCAGCCGCGAGATCATCGCCGACTGGACTCCCACGCGATTCGGCGAGGGGATGAAAAGCGCCGTCGAGACCGCGCTCTCCCGTCCGCGGCAGGCCAGTCCCCTCACCCGCAGCCTCGCCGCCCTGCTCGCCCGCCGATGAAAATCGCGTTCGTTACGCAGTCGATCTCCCGCCGCAACGGCGGCGTCTCCGAAGTCGCGCGCCGGCTCGGCCAGACCCTCTCCGACCTGCCCGGCACCTCCGTCGAAGTCCTCGCCCTCCGCGACGAATCCACCGACGCCGACCTTCCCGCCTGGGCTCCCCTCCGCCCGCGCATCGTCGAGACCGCCGGGCCCGCCAGCCTCGGCTGCGCGCCGCGCGCCGCACGTGAACTGCGCGCCCTCGCGCCCGATCTCGTCCATCTCCACGGCCTCTGGACCGCCCTTTCCCACACCACCCGCGCGCTCGGGAAGCCATACATCATCAGCCCCCACGGCATGCTCGACCCGTGGGCTCTCGCCAACTCCGCCTGGAAAAAGCACCTCGCCGGCTGGCTCTACGAAAACGCCGCCCACCGCCGCGCTGCCTGCTTTCACGCCATGACCCGCGCCGAGTTCGCCTGCATCCGCGCGCGCGGCCTGCGCCAGCCCGTTTGTTTAATCCCGAATGGCGTCGATCTCCCCTCCCCCACCGCCGCCCCGGCGCCCTGGGCTGACCGCGTCGATGCAGGCCGCCCCGTCCTGCTCTATCTCGGCCGCATTCATCCGAAAAAAGGCCTGCCCGCGCTGATTGAAGCCTGGCACGAGGTCCGCCCCGAAGGGGCGCTCGTCATCGCCGGCTGGGATCAAGGCGGACACGAGGCCGAGTTGCGCGCACTTGGAGGCGGTGGCATTCATTTCGTCGGCCCGCTCTTTGCGGAGAAAAAGGCCGCGGCCTACGCGAACGCCAACGGCTTCATCCTCCCCTCCCTCAGCGAAGGCCTCCCGCTCGTTGTCCTCGAAGCCTGGTCCCACCGCCTCCCCGTCCTCATGACCCCGCAATGCAATCTCCCCGAGGGATTCGCCGCCGATGCCGCCGTGAACATCGAGCACAACCACGCAAGCATCGCCGCCGGTTTGCGCGACTTTTTCTCCATGCAAAAAAGCGAGCGCATCGCGATGGGCGAGCGCGGACGCAGCCTCGTCGAGAGCGAGTTCACCTGGCCGCGCATCGCCGGCCAAATGCGCGCCGTCTATGAATGGCTCCTCGGCGGCGGCGCACCCCCCGCCTGCATCGTCCACTGATCATGGTTCCTCCTCGCGCTGGTTTCGAGACCTGACGGTGAGGTGCTACGGCCTGCGCGAAAACGGAGCACGATCCTGCGGGCGACGATTCGAGAATAAGAGGCACGCTGCGGCACAGCTGGTGCTTTACACGGGATCGCACCGTTGCCGTGCTTCGTACCAATGCCCTTTCGCCACATTTTTAAAGCTCGGCGCGCTCCCGCGCCCATGCGCGCGCCCGGATGGCTCGCCGGCGGTTTCACCATCGTGGAGACGATCGTGGCCACTTCATTGCTCAGCCTTTTCCTGGGTGGCGCCGTGAGCACGCTCCTCAAGCTCAACGCCAACGCCTCCTCGAACCGCCTCCTCACCGAAGCCCGCGCCATCGTCCAGCGGAACA
>PPFU01003060.1_pt1 | contig 19053 bp, 20 predicted proteins | sample 1535991 | NCBI WGS metagenome assembly PPFU01 (sample SAMN04901290, study PRJNA319586) | Hypolithon metagenome, whole genome shotgun sequencing project. | isolation source: Antarctic Hypolithon | place: Antarctica: Miers Valley | collected 2014
CGAGCTGGGGCCGGCTCAAACCCGCGCGCGTGGCGGGCCTGCCGACCTATCACGGCGAGATCCTCAACGAGGCGACCGAGCACAATCTCGACATGGGGCCGTTCCAGATGCTCGTCGCCGCGACCGACAACGAAGCCTACAACACGCTGGTCTGCTCCGAATTCGCGCCCGAGATCGGCACCGACAAGGTCTATCAGCTGGGCGAGCCGGGCGATGACGAAGACCACCGCTCGCTGCCCGCCTCGCTGCGCGGCCGCGCGCTGTTCGCTTCGGGCCTGGGAGTTGCCGATGTCCACCAGCGCCAGCTCGAGGGCTGGGTGTTCCGCAAGACCAAGATCTCTGATCGCTTCGATCTCGACGACGCCAAGGAGACGTTGCCGGAAGCGGCCAACATGTTGCTGTTGTTGCGGCCAGACGGAACCATGCGCTTCTTCACGCACGCGAGCGCGCCCGAGCCGCGCGCGGGCGATACGATCGTCTCCTTTTCTCCGCCTCGCCAGAAGACGGCTGAGGAGGCGGCGGCGAAGAAGGAGCGCAAGACCCGCGGTGCGGCGCGAGAGGCTGAGGGACCGGCGACGGCATAGGAGGGACGATGAGGAGGGACTTTTCGCATAACGCAATCGCACTGACACTGGGCCTGGCGCTCCTTGCCGGGTGCGAGTTGCGCCAGGATGGAGAGGACGCCGATCAGGCTGTGCTCACCGAGCCCACGCCTTCGCCCACTTCCGAGGAGACGGCCCCGCCGATCGCCTCGATCATTCGCGATGACGCTTCACCCGCCGCACCGGCCCTCGAACCGCCGCCCGAGCCGGTGAGGCTCGTCATCCCCTTCAGGGGCGGCGGCACCGAGCTTTCGGAACGCGCCGAGCGCCTGCTCGCCGGCGCCTTGGAAGCGCGTGCCATCGACGAGGATTGGCCCATCATCCTGCGCGGTCACACGGATTCGGCCGGCAATGATCAGGCTAATCTGCGCGCTTCACGCTCCCGCGCCGAGGCGGTCGCCGCCTGGCTGGTCGAGGAGGGCGTCGACGACGAGAGGATCGAGGTGATCGCAATCGGCGAGCAGAACGCGATCGCGCCCAATGCGCTGCCCGACGGCTCGCCCAACGAGGAGGGGCGAGCGAGGAACCGCAGGGTCGAACTGGTCATCTCGCCGCCGCGCCGTGAAGCCGGCGAAAGCGAAGAGGAGAGCGGCGAGCCACCGGCCCGAGTGAACCAGGGCGCTTGACGCTCGATGTGGGAGGGTGGCAAGCACGCGTGCCAAGTCCCGGCGCGGGTATAGCTTAGTGGTAAAGCACCAGCCTTCCAAGCTGGCTATGCGGGTTCGATTCCCGCTACCCGCTCCAGCCGTTCAGGGCGCGGGAGGAGTGAAGATGTCCTCCGCGATCGACCCATCTACCTCGATCTCGCGCCAGAACACCCGGTTCGCCTTCACCCCGTCATAGTACAGCGTGACCTCGCGTGCCTGCACCCAGCCGCTCTCCGGCAGGCGGACGAAATCGTCGTAGATCCGCTCGTGCCAGCCGCGCGGGGAGCGGAAGCCCATGTAACGGATGAAGCGGCTATCGCGGTCGAACCCGAACAAGGTTGCCTGGCCCTGCGGGTCGACTACGCGGACCAGATCGATCACATGGCCACCGATTTCGCGATACGGCGCCGCTTCAAGCTCGAAGCCATCGGTCAACGCGGAGCGGATGATGCCGAAGCCGAAATTGCTCGCCCAGAACGCCTCGGCCTCCTCGGGCGGGGTGATCCCACGCTCGGTCCAGGTCGTCGCTCCGTCATAGCCCACCTCGAACAACAGCCGCTCGCCATCGCGCGCGATGATCCGCACCTTGCCTTCGGCGCCATGCGCGGCGCTGCGCCCCAGATCGAACTCGCGCCACATCCGATAATTGTTAGCGCGGGTCCTCGGTTCGGCGCTGTCGGGGGAGTAGAAAACCGCGTGACCAGCAAGGGCTAACGTCTTGGGCTGGCGCCACGCTTCACCGCCATGCTCCTCGATCGCTTGCTCGATGATGGCTCGTGGTGATGAAGGTTCGGCGCCGTCCTCGGCCGCCTGCGCCAGGAGCGCGGTCGGCAGCAGCAGGACCAGCAGGGCCGCGCCAATTCCTTGATGCCACATCTGCCCGCTCCTCCGCCCATTGGTCCGGACAACGCTTTTCAAGCATTTCGCGGTCGGTTAATCAAACAAGATGCGCTTCGAGCGGGCCGAGAGCTATAGCTGGACCGCGCCCGATGCCTCGCTGGTCGGCACCGAACGCAGAACAGGAGCAGACGTGATGAAAGCCTTGCGCGCCCAGATCGCCCGCACCGGTGGGCCTGAAGTGATCGAGTGGGTCGAGGATGAGTTGCCGCCGCCGGGCCCGGGTGAGGTGAGCATGGCCAACGAGGCGGTGGGGCTCAACTTCATCGACACCTATCATCGGGGTGGCATCTATCCGGTCGAGCTTCCGAGCGGGCTGGGGCTCGAGGCGGCGGGGCGGATCGTCGCGGTTGGCGAAGGGGTCGAGGATTTCGCCGAGGGTGACCGGGTGGCGACCTTCGGCCCGTCGCGCGGCGCTTATGCGACGCACCGCAATATCGCGGCGGGCGAACTGTTTGCGCTGCCCGATTCGATCGAGGCTGAAACTGCGGCGGCGGCGATCCTGAAGGCATGTACGGTGGAGTTCCTGGTCGAGCGGTGCGCACGCATTACCAGTGGACAGGACGTGCTCGTTCATGCCGCGGCGGGTGGCGTTGGCCTGCTGCTGGTGCAGTGGCTGAAGCATGTAGGGGCACGGGTGATCGGCACGGTGTCGACCGAGGAAAAGGCAGCGCGGGCGCGCGAGGCGGGCGCGGACGACATCGTGCTCTACAGCCGTGAAGAAGTGGCGCCGCGCGTGCGCGAACTGACCGGCGGCCAAGGCGTGCGGGCGGTGTTCGACGGGATCGGCCGGGCGACCTGGGAGGCATCGCTCGACAGCACGGGGCGGCGCGGCCTGGTCGTCTGTTACGGCAATGCCGATGCACCGGTAGGCGAGGTCGATCTTGGCATCCTCGCGCGCAAGGGATCGCTGTTCACTACGCGGCCGACGCTGTTCGATTACTACGCCGGTGCCGGGGAGCGAGCGGCGGGCATCGCGCGCGTGTGGGAGCTGATCGAAAGCGGCGTGCTCTCGGTCACCATCGGCCAGACCTATCCGCTCAAGGAGGCATCTGCGGCGCACCGCGATCTCGAGGGGCGGCGGACGCATGGCTCGACGGTGCTTCTCCCGTGAGGATCGGCGGCGGACGCTAGGCTCAGCTCGTTTTCCAGCCCACCCCGCCGACCCAATCGCCCGCCACCGCGCGCAACTCCTCAATTTCAACGGTGCTCCATACGCCCGCCGCGAAATAGGGATCGGATTGGAGAAACGAACGGGCGGATCGGTCGTCCTCGGCCTTGATCACCAGCAGCGAGCCGACGGTTTCGCCCGCGCGCTTGAGCGGACCGGCCACCGCGTATCGATCGACATGCGCGAGATGCGCTTCGAGCAGGTCTGCGCTCGCATCGGCATCGTGGCACCAGCAGGCGTAAAGCCTAGTCATCCGGTCTCGATCAGTTCGACGAGCTCCCCTGCGAGCCCCTGGACCGTGCCCGCGCGACGGCCCGCGTAGATGGTGCCTTGCCGGTAGGCGGGGGGGCTGATCCACTCGACGCCGCATCGGGCGAGATCGTCGATCGCCAGTGTTACCAAGGCGTTGCCTGGAGGAAGCATGCCAGGTTGACGAGGGCGTTCGGAGGCGGCGGGCGGATAGTCGTCCACCTCGACAATCGGCATCCGCCCCTGGCTTACCATGGTCAGCGTGGTGAGCGTTTCGGCAGGGAGACCGAAGGCGTTGTTGATCATCGAATAGGGAAGGGTGAAGTCGCTACCCCGCTCGAGGCGGAGACGGTCGCGATACCAGGCGATGCTTGCCTCCCGGTCGCGCGCGGCAAGGACGACGATGAAGATGCGATCGACCGGCGAGCGTGCACGGGGCAGGTCGCTGTCGGGCATGTTGCGCAGGACCTGGTTTAGATAAATCATCTCGCGCCCCGGCCCCAGCGCCTGCATCGGAATGAAGGCCGGCTCCATGTTCTCCAGCGTCTTGGGCGGGCCAACGATGGTGAACAGGTCCGCTGGCAAAGCGTCGGGCCAGCGCCAGACGTCCTCCACCGTCAGCTCGAAGGCGGCCCAGCCGAAGGTGGTGGTGGGCTCGAAGGCTTCGTGGGCGGGCTGCTCGACCAGCCGCAGCCAGCAGGGTTCGCCGCTTTTCGGGCGTAAGGTGGCGAAGCGACTGCTGCTATTGGCGGGGCAGTTCCAGCTTGCCGCCAGCTCCTCCTCGAGCCTGCCTTCATCGACCAGATCGAGGCCGAGCACGTCGCGATAGGCGCGGATGCCGGCGTCGAGATCGGGCAACGTCGACAGCCCGCCGAGGATTGTTCCATGCGGTATGCTCATCGGCCGAATTCCGGCGCGCGCTTCTCGACGAAGGCGCGGGCTCCTTCCGCGAAGTCGGGGCTTTCGAAGGCTCGTGCGAAGATGCGGCGGGTCTCTTCGTCATCGTCCGCTTGCCCATCGAGCACGCGGCGGACGAGGCGCTTGATCTCGCGGATCGAGTGCGGGCTGGCGGCGATCAGCGCGGCAATGGCGGCATCGGCGCTTTGGGCGAGGATCTCGACCAACCCGATCCGCTGGGCCTCGGTCGCCTCGATCAACTCGCCCGTGAACAACATCCGCTTGGCCTGGCCAGGTCCGACGAGGTCGGTGAGCAGCTTGATGTCGTGCAGCGGATAAACGAGGCCCAGCTTCGCCGGGGTGATGCCGAACCGCGCCGCGGGCGTGGCGATGCGCAGGTCGCAGGCGAGCGCGATGCCGCAGCCGCCGCCCACGCAATCACCCTCAACGAAGGCGAGGGTGGGGAGCGCCAGCCGGGCGAGATCGTGCTGGACGCGGGTGATCGCCGCCTGGCTTTCGGCGCGCCAGGCGGGGTCGTCCTTGTTGGCGAACAATTCGCGGATGTCCGCACCGGCGCAAAAGGCACCGGGCTCGGCCGCGCGGATTACCACCAGCCGCGCCTGCGGGTCCGCGATGGCCTGGGCGAGCAATGCGGGCATCTCCTGCCACATCGCCATGTCGAAGGCGTTGCGCTTGGCCGCCCGGTCGATCAGCAGGTGGGCGACCGGCCCCGCCATTTCGAGCCGCAAGGTCATGCGGGATGCGTTTCGCGGAAGTGGTCGGCGATCGCGCGGCGGGTGGCGATCCAAACGTCCTGATGCGCGCGGACATGGCGGAAGAACTCCTCCAGCGCCCCGACCCTGCCCGGGCGGCCGATGATCCTGAGGTGCAGGCCCAGGCTCATCATCTTGGGATTGCCCTCCTCGCCCTCGCGATAGAGCTGGTCGAAATTGGCCCGCGCGTAATCGAGCCAGGCCTGCGGCGTATAGGCCGGGTCGGTCCACATCTTCATGTCGTTGCTGTCGAGCTGGTAAGGGAGGATGACGAGCGGCTTTCCGGGCACGGTGTCGCGATCCCAGAAGGGCACGTCACCCGAGTAATCGTCCATGTGATAGGCGAAGCCCTCCTCGATCAGCAGGCGGCGGGTGTTGTCGGTGAGGAGATAGCGGCTCAGCCAGCCTTGGGGGCGCTGGCCGCAGGTCTGCTCGATCGAGGCCACCGCGCGGCGGATGAAGGCGCGCTCCTCGTCCTCGTCCATCTTGAACTGGTGAACCCACCGCCAGCCGTGGCTGACCGGCTCGTGGCCGAGCTCGACGATGGCTTGGGCAATCTGGGGATGCTCCTCGAGGCTCATCGCCGCGACCGTCCAGCTGGCCGCGATGTCGTAGCGCTTGAGCAGCTTGACGATCCGGGGCGCGCCGGCCTTGATGCCGTAGAGGTAATTGCTCTCGTTCGAATAGTTGCGCATCTTCGATTTGACGAATACGCCGAGCTCGTCGACGGGCTCCATTCCGCGATCACCGCGGGCGATGGTCATCTCCGAGCCCTCCTCGACGTTGACGACGATGCTCAGCGCCAGCCTGGCCCCTCCGGGCCAGTCGATCCGCTCCTCGGGCAGGATCGCATCGAGCGCCATCAGTGCATCTCCTCGCCGCCCGAGACGTTGAGCGCCTCGCCGGTGATGTAGAAGGCGGCATCGCCGGCGAGCCATAGGCAGGCGGCGGCGGTGTCGCTCGGAAGCCCTGGGCGGCCCATCGGGTTCTTCTTCGCCATGTTCTCGAGATAGGCTTCGACGCTGGCGAAGCCGAGCAGCCGGGAGAAGTACTCGTTCTGCCGCGCCCCGAGCCCGGTGGTGACGTGGTTGGGGCACACGGCGTTGACGGTGATGCCGTGCGGCCCGAGCTCCACCGCTGCGGCGCGGGTCAGTCCGATCATGCCGTGCTTGGAGCTGACATAGGCGGGCAGATGGGGAAAGCCGGTCTTGGCCGCCTGGCTGGCGATGTTGATGATCCGCCCGCCACGCCCCTGTTCGACCATGCGGCGCGCCCCGGCCTGGGTGCAATAGAACGCGCCCGACAGGTTGACGGCGATGACCTGATCCCAGTCGCTTGCCGTATCGACCTCGAGCAGCGGCTTCATCCGGAACCCGATCCCGGCATTGTTGACGAGAATATCGAGCGCGCCAAAGCTCTCCACCGTCCGCTCGACCAGCGCGCGGCATTGCGCCGCGTCGGAGACATCGCAGGCGATCGCTTCCGCCTTGGCCCCTCGGCCGCGCAGTTCCTCGGCGACGCCTTTCGCTTCCTCATCGATTCCCAGGTCCGAGACGACGCAGTTCGCACCTTGATCGGCGAAGGCCCGGAGGATCGCCTGGCCGAGCCCCTGCTCCTTGCCTGAGCCGGTGACGACGATCGTCCTGCCGGTGAATTCGCCCATGTTCAAAGCGCCTCGGTGAGGATGAATACCGGCGCGTCGGCAAAGCCTCGAAAGGGGGCGGCGGCTTTCTGGAAGTCCTCGGCCGAGACATCCGCGACGAAGGCATCGATCCCGGTCACCTCGATGATCTCGACGTACTGGTAGGGCGGAAAGGCGTTCTCGTCACCGAACACGCCGGTCGAGCGGAGCACGCTGAAGTCGCGGATCGAGCCGAGCGCCTTGACGGCGGGAATGTCCCGGGTTCTCGCCCATTCCTCGTATTCGCCGACGTCGACCCCTTGCTGGAGGTTGAAGAGGCAGATGATCTTCATGGCTAGTCTCCCTTTGCTGGCACGCGATAGGCGCATAGCTTGCGATCGAGATGGCGGGCGAGCGCGAACAGGGCCGCTTCCGCGCCCGGTGCGCCGATCAGCTGGACGCCGAGGGGCAGGCCGTCATCGGTCCAGCCGGCGGGCAGGCTGATGGCGGGGATGCCGGCGATATTGGCGAGGCAGGTGAAGTCCGCCTGGGCGGCCGGTTCGCGGGATGCGTGCGCAAAGGGCGGATTGGGCACGGTGGGCATGAGGAGGAAGCCGTGCCTGGCGATGATGGCGTGCACCTCGTCGCGGGTGCTGGCGAGGATTTCCTGGTCCTGAGTCCACTCGTCCGCGGGGCGTTCGGGGCCGTAGGTCAGGAGTTTCGCCAACCGCTCGGAGACCTGGATGCCAGCGAGGTGCTCCGCTAGTTTGCGCGACACCTGGATGAAGCCTGCATAACGGATGCGGCTGTTCGGCTGGGTGAGCGTCACCTGGGCAAGCGGTTGGTCGAGAGCGCCGAGTGCCAAGCCGAAGGCATGGGCCACCGCAGGGTGAAGCTCGACGCCGTGGTCGACGAGTATCGCGCCTGCTCCATCGATGCCGTTATCGCCGAACTCGGACATCACCCGCGCTACCCGTTGAAGCGTGTCGAGGTCGCGCGCCAGCGGCCCGATCGCGTCGAGCGCCGGATCGGCGGGCTCGAGGCCGTCCTGGCTGACCCGGTCGGTGGCGGGCTTGAAGCCGTAGATGCCGCAATGGGCGGCCGGGATGCGGACCGAGCCCATCGTGTCGGTGCCGAGCGTCGCATCGATGAGCCCAGCTGCCACCGCCGCGGCGCTGCCGCCCGAGGAACCGCCGGGCGAGTAGCCGTCGCGGTGCGGGTTGATGACCGGCCCGAAATGCGGATTGTCGGTCTTCGCCCCGAGCGCGCCTTCCTCCATGTTGGTGATGCCGACGATCGCCGCGCCTTCCGCGCGCAGGGCCGCGACCGTTACTGCGTCCCGCTCGGCGATCCGGTCCTCGAACGCGGCGAGCCCCGCGTGGAACGCCATCCCCTGCACCGCGATATTGGCCTTCACCCCGATCGTCATCCCGGCAAGCGCGCCCACTCCCCCCGCCGCGGTCCGGTCGAAGTGGCTGAACGCGTTGAGCGGCGCGTTGCGCGCTTCGAGATCGGCCCAATCGATCACCGCCCGCCTCATCCGCGCTCGTCGATCAGTCTGAGCGGCTTCTGGCGGGTGTCGATCTCGGTCACCGCCGCCGTGCCGCCCGGCGGGCACAGCCGCACCTGCACCTCGACGCCGAGCCCCTCGCGCAGCAGGGTGCCGAGTTCGTCCGCATCGCTGTCCCCGCGGCTCTCGATGGTGACGGCCAGATGGTCCTTCTGCGCCGCATCGCGCTTGATGTGGCAGACATATTCGCCGGTGAGATCGCTGCGGTTCTCGATCAGCGCGCCGATCGCGTGGGGAAAGACGTTGATGCCGCGCAGCTTGACCATGTTGTCGCTGCGACCGCGGAAGCCGGCGATCCGTTTGAAGGCGATCTCGCCACGCCCATCGAGCTCGTGGGAGATGTCGTGCGTGTTGAAGCGAATGCAGGGTGCGATATCGTCCTTGTAGAGGCAGGTGACGACCATGTCGCCGGTCTCGCCGGGTGAGACGGATGCGCCGCTGTCCACATCGAGCAGCTCCAGAAAATGCGCGTCCTCCCAGACATAGAGCCCGTGGCGCTCGGGGCCCTCGCCGGCGATGGAACCCGTGTCGCCGACGCCGTACCAGTCGTAGGCCTTGGCGCCATGCCAGGCATCCTCCGTGCTGCGGCGGTCCTCGGTGCCGAGATGGCCGATGATCATGCGGATGTTTATCCGGTCGAACAGCCCTTCGGCCTCGGCGGTCTCGGCGAGCTTGCGGACGTAGTCGACGAAGCCGACAATCGTGGTGACGCCGAAATCGGCCATCAGCCGGACCTGATTGACGCTGCGGGTCTCGATCCCCGTGCCGGCCGAAAGGAAGATCGAATTGGTGAACTTGGTCACCGCCTCGCGGATGTAGTGGCCGCCATTGATCATGCCGTGACCATAGACCGAGTGGACGACGTCTTGAGGGCTCAAACCCATCCAGCGGTACATGCGGCCGACGAGCAGGTTGCCGACCTCGCGGCCCTTGGCGCCGAACATCAGCACCTGCGGCTTGCCGGTGGTGCCGCTGGTGGTGTGGAAGATGGTCGGCGGGCGCGCGGCAGGATCGCCCAGCCCATGAAAATCGCCGTAGGGCGGGTGCTCGGCGATCGAGACCATGAGATCGGACTTGTCGTAAACCGGGAGCTTGCCGATGTCATCGAGGCCGCCGATGTCGCCCGGCTCGATGCCCTGCGCACCCCACAGGCGGCGATAGAACGGGATCTGCCAGCCGCGCTTCATTAGGGCGCGGAATCGCCGGTCCTGCAGCGCGTGGAGCTCGTCGCGGCTCATCGTTCGGTAACGCTCCAGGAACGCGTCACCGATCGGGTAGTCGGCGAGCATCTGCCGATGGTCTAGCGCTTCGAAATAGGTCGGATAGGTCATGCAGGGTCCGTGAAATAGGCGAGCGGATCGTCGAAGATGCGCGGGTCGGCATCGGCGAGGGCGAGTTCGCGGGCGAGTTCGCGCTTGCCCGCCGCTTGCTCGGCCGAGAGGGGATTGGCGGGGCTGCCGAGCGTGTGTGCGATCGGGTGCTCCTCGCGCTTGCCGCCGAGGGTGATCGCCAGCCGCTGGGGGAAGAGCGCGTTGGGGTCCGGGTTGCCGTTGTCGACCAGGCGAACCTTGCGAGCGAGCGCGGCGAGTTGCGGATCGGCGATGTCGGCGGGGGTGAAGCGGCGTGGATCGATGCGGCCGTCGGTCAGCATGCGCGCGGCGAGGTAGGGCAGGCAGAGGCGCGCGAAGGCGGGGCTCATGCCGGGTGCGTAGGGGCGGTCGACCAGACGGCGGATCAGCGGCGGGGCGGCGAGCTCGATGGCGCCAATACGAGCGGGGTCGGACGCAAGGTGCTGCAAGGCTGCGAGCGCGGCATGACTGGCGCGGCCCGAGGGGTAGGGCTTGGTGCTGACCTCCGAGATCAGCCAGCGCTCGCCGAGCCTCGCGGTGTAGCGGGTGAGATCGCCCTGCTCGAACAGCGCGAGATAGCCGAACGGGCCTTCGAGCGGGTCCTTCGGGCCGGAAAAGCCGGCGCGGGCAAGGTCGCTGGCAAGGATTGCGGCGTGTGCGGCGTTGGCGATCTGGAAGGGGAGCGTCTCGGAGCCTTCGACATGCGCCTGCATCGTGCCGGCGGCGGAGGAATAAGCTAGGCCTACCGCATCGGCGGCGGGGGCCTGGTCGATCCGCGCGACGGCGAGCGCGGCGCCCATTACGCCGCAGATCGCCGGGCGGAAGAAGCGCATCGCGCCGGTGGCGGCGAGGCCGAGGCCGGCAGCGATGTCGACCCCGATGGCGAGCGCGGTGAGTGCTTCGTCGGGATCGCAGCCGTTCCCATGGGCGATCCGCCGGTCGATCGCCGCCCCGAGAGCTGCGGTGACGACGCTCATGGCGTGGACCACTGCGGGCTCGTGCACCGCATCCCATTCGAGGCAGTGGATGCGGTAGCCGTTGACGAAGGCGGCGCTTGCGGCGGGTAGGCGCTCGCCGGTGCCGATGAGGCGGGCTGCGTCGCCCGTGCCCAGGCCGCGTGCGACTTGCAGGATCGCCGCCTCGCCCGGCGCATCGACGGCGGCGGCGGCGATGGCCAGCGTGTCGCCGAGCAAGCGGATCGCGTCCTTCCGGGCGGCGGGCGGCAGGGTGTGGTCGGCCCCGGCGAAGGCCAGCAGATCGGCGGTGGCGCTCATGTGGTGCGGTCCATCAGCCAGCTATCGATCGCCTCGGGATCCTTGCCACCGAGCGCCAGCGCAACCACCCGGTCCGCCTCGCTTCGATCTAGCCCGCCCCATTCGAACAACGTGTGCACCTTGGCGATCAGGCCATCGCGGGACAGCGGCCGTTCCGGATCACCGAGCGCGTCCTGCACCTCGTGCCCGTTGACGCGGGCGCCGAAATGCGCCGGATAGCGGGCGGTGATCGCGGGGTCCTCCCCGACCGTGACCTTTGCCCGGAGCGGTGCGAGGCGCGCGATCGCTTCTTTCGTGAAGTCGGAAGGTTGGGCATCGCGCCCGTCGGCGATCACCGCGATGGCATGCTGGAGCGAGAACTTGGCCTCGAGCTCGGTCACCGGATCGGGCCGATCGCAGAAGCGCAGGGCATCGGCGAAGGTCTCGACCCAAAAGGGGGGTTCGAGAGCCCCCGCCGCGCGCAGTTCCAGGGCAGCGTCGATTGCCGGATGCGCATGGCGGCAGGCGGCGAACGGCTTGAAGCTGACTTGGTGGATCAGCCAGTCCGGTTCCGAGCCAGCGAGCGGGCCGGGCTCGCGCGCCATCGCGGCGAACAGACCCTGCTCACCCTCGAGGATGGCCGCGGGTCCGGTGATGCCGTTCGCCGCCGCCATCGCCGCATCGCAGCCCGTGGCCACCGCATGATAGACATGCCATTGCTTGGTCATCACATCGTCGTGCCGCATGTGCCACAGCCCGCCGGCGACCGAGGCGGCATTGGCCATCGCCCAGAGCGTGCGCTCCTCCTTAAGCCCCCGAATGCTCGCCGCCGCCGCCGCGGCTCCCACGCCGCCGGCCGTCGCGGTAGGGTGCCAATGCGCGTAGTGATGCGCATCCAGAGCGCCTCCCAGTGCGATCATCGCCTCGTAGCCGCGCACCGCGGCGTCGAGCGCCTCGTCCATGCTCTCGAGCGGCTGGGCGAACACCGCGGGCCAGATCACCGGGCCGGGATGAAGCAGGGCGGTGCGGTGGACGTCGTCCATCTCGAGCACGTTGCCGAGCAGCGCGGCGTTGGCGTGAATCAGGCGCAGCATCCCGCCGCGGCCGACCACCGCGCTTCTGCGCGCGCCTGCGACACAGGCCAGCCAGTCGAGCAGATGCGTGCGGGCCCGGGCGCGATCCGCCTCGCCGACCGGGCGGGCCAGCCGCCGCGCGAGTTGCGCCAGCAGCGCTTCGCTCATAGAGCCGCTCCGGCGGGGTGGGGAATGTACCGGGAAGGATTGCCGTGAACGCCGCCGCCAGCTCCGCCAAGGCCAAGTCGCCACGTTATCTCGAACTCGCCGACGAGTTGCGCGAGGCGATCATCGCCGGGCGCTTCACCGATGGCGCGCAGTTTCCCACCGAGACCGCCCTGTGCGAGCGCTTCGCGGTCAGCCGCTTCACCGTGCGCGAGGCGCTGCGGCGGCTCGAGGCCGAGGGGCTGATCGCCCGCCGGCGCGGCTCGGGGACGGTGGTGCAGCCCGCAGCCGCGAGAGGGGGCGCGCTGCACCAGCCGCTCAGCAATGTCGGCGAACTGCTGCAATACGCCAAGGGCAGCAAGGTCACTTACGAGGAACGGCCGTGCGGCGAGCTTCCCCGCATGCTTGCCGAGCAGCTGGCGATGGACAGCGCCGGGCACTGGCGCTGTTTTCGCGGGCTGAGGCGGCTGGCCAGCGATGCCCTTCCGATCGCACTGACCCAGGTGTTCTTCCCCGAGCGGCTGGATAGTGCGATCGATGCGCTCGACCTGGCGGAGGGGACGCTGTTCACCCAGCTCGAGCGGCTGGCGGGCGTCGTCATCGGCCGGGTGACGCAGGACATCCAGGCGCTGCCGGCATCGCGCGAGACGGCCACCGCGCTGGAGATCGAGGAAGCGGCGCCGGTCCTGAGGATCCTGCGCTGCTATCTCGACCGCGAGGGACGGCTGTTCGAGCTCTCGGTCAGCCATCACCCGGGCGACCGCTTCGCCTATTCGATGCATATCGACCTCGCCGACTGACATCGTCATCGGCGGTCGAGCTCGGGAACGGGGCCGGGCCGCCAGTCCTCGCCGGCGAAGCGGATCGCGGGGGCGATGTGACGGGTGCCGTCCTCCGCCTGGACCAGCAGCCCGCGCTCGGCGATGTGCGGTTCGGCCAGCGCCTCGGCGAAATCCAGCACCGGGGCAAAGGCGATGTCCTGGTCGGCGAACCAGAGAGTCCACTCGTGTAGCGGCTTTTCCGCGAAGGTCTGGGCGAGGAAGGCGATCAGCTCGCCCTGTTCCCCTGCGGCCCGGTTCGCATGCTCGATCAGGTCCAATCTTTCCATCGATTTCAGAAGGTTAGCAGCGAATTTAGGTTCGCGCCCGGCGAGCGCGAGGTGGCGACCATCGGCCGTGCGATACACCTGGTAGAGCGCCGCGCCGCCGAGCGAGCGCTGGCTGGCCGAGCGCGGCGGCGCGCCCGCGGCGATGGCGTCCCCGGCGATGTGGATCGACCAGGGCAACAGGGCGTCAAACATGGCGGTGTCGATGTGCGCGCCCTCGCCGGTACGCTCGCGGGCGATGAGCGCCATCAGCACAGCCGAGAGCGCGGTGAGGCCGGCGGCCATGTCGGCGCTCGGAACGCCGGGGACGACCGGCGCGCCATCGGCTGCATCATTCACCGAGAGGAATCCGGTGAGCGCCTGCACCGCCATGTCGTGCGCCGGGTGGTGCGCGAGCGTGCCGTGCTGACCGAAGGCGGAAATCGAGCAGTAGACGATGTCGGGCTTGAGGGCGCGGACCGCTGCGTAGTCGAAGCCGAGCCGCGCCATCACGCCGGGGCGGAAGCCTTCGACGAACACGTCGGCCTCGCTGACGAGTCCGCAAAGCGCCTCGCGGCCGTCCTCGCGCTTGAGGTCGAGCACGCGGCTCTCCTTGCCCCGGTTGCAATTGGCGAACCACACCGAATGGCCGCCCAGATGCGGCGCCATCGCCCTCGCCGGGTCGCCGCCGGGGGGCTCGATCTTGATCACCCGCGCGCCCTGATCGGCGAGCATCATCGTCATCATCGGACCCGGCAGAAACTGGGTCAGGTCGAGGACGGTGATGCCGCTGAGCTTGCCCATCGGCTCAGACGATACCCTGTTGGCGCAAATCCGCGATCGCCGCCTCGTCATGGCCGAGTTCGGCAAGGATCGCCTCGGTATCCGCGCCAAGCAGCGGGGCGGCGCGGTTGGGCGGGCGCTCGCCATCGAGCTTGATCGGGCTCGCCAGCACTTCGATGGCCTCGCGATCGGGATGCTCGACCTGGGTGCGCATGCCAGTCTCGCGCAACCAGTCGCTGTCGAGCGCACCGGCGAGCGAGTGGACCGGGGCGACCGGGACATGGCCGGCGAGCAGGGCCTGCCAATGCGCCATCGGACGCTGTTCGAACTCGGCGTCGAGCAGAGCGGTGAGCGCCTCGCGGTTCGCCAGCCGGTCGGCATTGGTGGCGAAACGGGCGTCTTCCGCGAGATCGGGCCGGCCGATCCGTTCGAGCAGGATGTCCCAGAACTTGGGCAGCTGGCACATGACGAACATCCACCCATCGGCGGCGCGGAACATCTGGCTCGGCGTGGCGGTGGGATGCGCGGAGCGCGGCTGTCGGGCGCTCTCGTCGCCCTCGTTCATGTACCACAGCGCCGGGTAGCTGGTCTGGTGGATGGCGGCGGAGAGCAGGTCGGTATCGACGTCGCGGCCTTGCCCGGTGCGCTGGGCATCGAGGAGCGCGGCGAGCAGGCCGATCGAGAGGATGGTGCCGGTGATAAAATCGACCATCGAGAGGCCCATGCGCTGCGGCGTGCCGCCGGGCTCGCCGGTCAGCGCGCAATAGCCCGCCTCGGCCTGCATCAGGTAATCGTAGCCCGGCCACCTGGCGCGCTCGTTGTCGCGACCATAGGCGGAGAGGTGGGCGCAGACGAGGGCGGGATTGACGTCCCGGAGCGCGCCATGGGTGAGGCCGAGCTTTTCAGGAAGGTCGCCGCGCATGTTGTTGGCAACGGCGTGGCTGCTCGCGGCCAGTTGGCGGAGCACTTCCTGGCCGGCGGGTTGGCGCAGGTCGAGCGTGAGGCTGCGCTTGTTGAGGTTGAACGACTGGAAATAGAGGCTTTCCCTGTCGCGAAGGAAATGGGGGCCGACCGCACGGGCGGTATCGCCGCCGCCTTTGCCGTCGGGGCGGCGGGGCGGCTCGATCTTGATGACCTCTGCGCCCAACTGAGCGAGGTGCATTGTGCCGTAGGGGCCGGCGCCGTATTGCTCGGCGCTGAGAATGCGGAAGCCCGTGAGGGGGAGGCGCAGGTCCACGAAAGCGGCCGCTCAGGCCGGATTGCGCTTCAGGTGCTGCTTGGCGATGATGATGCGCTGCATTTCGTTGGTCCCTTCGCCGATGCACATGAGCATGGAATCACGGTAGAAACGCTCGATGTCGTACTCCTTGGAATAGGAATAGCCGCCGAATACGCGCATCGCCTCGGAGCTGTTCTCCACCGCGGCCTCGGAGGCGAAATACTTGGCCATGCCCGCCTCCATGTCGCAGCGCTCGCCGCGATCATAGGCTTGCGCGGCATCGAGGGTCAGCAGGCGGGCGGCGTGGGCCCTGGTCGCCATGTCGCCGAGCTTGAGCTGGATCGCCTGGTGCTCGGCGATGGGCTTGCCCATGGTCTCGCGGGTCTGGGCATAGTCGGAGGCGAGGCGGAGCGCCCCTTCGGCAAGGCCGACACCGCGCGCGGCGACGTTGATGCGGCCGAGTTCCAGGCCCCCGGTCGCCTGGTAGAAGCCCTTGCCCTCCTCTTCGCCGATCAGCTGGTCGGCCGGGAGGCGGTAATCCTCCATCACCAGCTCGGCCGAATCGATCGCCTTGTAGCCGAGCTTGTCGAACTTCTTGCCGACGGTGAGGCCCTCGCGCTTGTCGGCGATGAACAGGCTCATCCCCTTGTAGCGCGGGGAAGCATCGGGATCGGTCTTGGCGAGCAGCGCGAAGCAATGGCCGTTGATGGCGTTGGAGATCCACGTCTTGGTGCCGTTGAGGACGTAGTGATCGCCATCCCTGCGAGCGGTCGTGCGGATCGCCTGGAGATCGGTCCCCGCATTGGGCTCGGTCAGGGCAAGGCCCCCGCGGATCTCGCCGGTGGCGAGGCGGGGAAGCCATTGCTCCTTCTGCCCCTCGGTGCCGAAGCGCTCGATCGCAGCGGCCATGATCAGGTGCGAATTGAAGATGCCGGTGATCGCCATCCAGTAGCTGGAGATGCGCGCGACGATCTTGGCGTAAGTTGCGGCGGGCAGGCCGAGGCCGCCGTAATTCTGGCCGATCGTGGCGCCGAACAGGCCGAGCTCGGCCATCTGGTCGACCAGCTCGGCGGGCCAGATGTCGCCATGATCGTGATGGCGGATAACCGGGATCACCTCACGCTCCATCCAGCGGTCGATCGCCTCGATGAAGGCGCGCTCCTCGTCGGCATCGATCGCGGGGGCGGGCTCTTCCAGTGTGGGGGCGGTAGCCATGGTTTCTCGTTCCTCTAGTCGTCGATCGGCCCCGCGCCGCGCTTCCAGACGAGCACGGTGCGCTTGTAGTGGCTGACCACATCGCCGTTCTGGTTCTTCGCCACCGTCTTGAAGGTGACGATGCCCTGCTCGGGCCGGCTCTTGCTCTCGCGCTTGTCGAGGATCTCGCTCTCGCAATAGAGCGTGTCGCCGACGAACAGCGGGTGGACCATGCGGACCTCATCCCAGCCGAGATTGGCGATGGCCTTGCCGCTGGTGTCGGAAACGCTCATCCCGGTCATCAGGGCGATCGTCAGCGGGCTGACGACCAGCGGTTTTCCGAACTCGGTCTTCTTGGCGAAGGCGTAGTCGAAATGGGCCGGATGCGTGTTCATCGTCAGCAGCGTGAACCAGACGTTGTCGGCATCGGTGATGGTGCGGCCCGGGCGGTGCTCGTAGACGTGGCCGACCACGAATTCCTCGAAATAGCGGCCCTGCGTCTCGCGGAAGCGGCCGGGGGAAACTTCGATCGAGCCTTCACGCATCGACTTGGGCTCCTTGGACACGCGCGAGGACTGCGCGGTATTGCCTGATGATGGGGGCTTCGAGCATGCGGCCATTGTGGCGGATGGCGCGGCCGTCGGCCTGTTCGAAGGCGCGGATCGCCTCGCGCGCTTCGCTGAGCTCGCTCTCGCTGGGGGCAAAGGCCGCGTGGATGGCGGGCAGCTGGCGCGGGTGGACCGCCGCCTTGGCATGGAAGCCGAGCGCGCGGGCGCGGCGGCATTCCTCCTCGAGGCCCGCTTCGTCATCGAGATGGATGTGGGGGACGTCGATTGCGGGGATGCGCGCTTCGGCCGCGGCGAGAAGGAGCAGCTGGCGGGCGGCGAGGAGCGGCTCCCAGGCGAGCTTCGTGCCGAGCTCGCCGGCGAAATCGCCGCCGCCGAACATCAGCGCTGCGACCCGAGGGGCGCGCGCGATGGCGAGCGCGTGGCGCAGGCCGCGGGGGGTCTCGACGAGCGGGATCAGCGGCGGGCAGGCATCGCCGAGCGCCGCGGCGACGATCTCGACGTCCCGCCCATCCTCTACCATCGGCAGGAGCAGGGTCTCGGGCAGCGTGTCCGCCTCGCCGAAAGCAGACAGATCGGCGATACCGGCGGCGGTGGCCACCGGGTTGATCCGGACCGCCCAGCCATCGCCGTCCTCGCCGATGTGGTCGAGTGCGGCTTTGCGCGCGGCGACCTTCTCCCTGCTCGGCACCGCATCCTCGAGATCGATCACCGTCAGCCCGCCGCCCGCTTCATGCGCCTTGGCGAAGCGATCGGCGCGCGTCCCGGGGACGAACAGGAGGCTGGAATGGGCGAACATGAGGCTTGATCGGCGGCCTTGCTGGCGGGGGTCGTGATGTGGCTTCACAATTTGTCCGGACAAATCTAAAGTCAAGCAACAAACGCCGCCGCGCGTCCGATGCGGGGCGATGATCGTGGGAGGTCAATACCTTGTTTTATCGCGTCCTGCTCGCCCCGCTGGCCCTGGCCATCGCCGCCGCACCCGCCGAGGCGCGGATGCTCGATCCTTCCCTACCCGAGGACGCGCTGGAAATTTCCAAGCGGCTGCAATGCGGGCCGGCGGACGGGGAAACTGCGGTCTACCACTGGTCCGGCAACGTCTATGCCCGCACGCCCGGGGAGCGCGACAAGCTGCTGTTCAAGGGCGAGGGGATGAACGTGCGGCGCTGCGTGATGGTGGCGGACCCGGTGCGCGGGCCCGGCTACCGGATGGTGAGCCGCGAGGTGATGCTCTATCTCGACCCCGAGACCGGCGAGGTGCTCGATAGGTGGGAAAACCCGTGGACCGGCGAGACGGTGGACGTGATGCACATCCACAACGACCCGGTGAATTCGCGCCCGACTTATGTGCGGGGGGCGGCCGGCGAGCCGTTCGCGATGCCGACCTTGCGCGAGAGCGGGCCTTACGTGTTCGTGCCGTTCGAGGTGCCGCTGTTCTACACCAATCCGCTGGCCGGCGATTACCAGGATTATGTGGGCAACATGTACCACGCGATGGAGATCTTCGATTTCGCGGCCTTGCGCGAGGACCTCTACGATAGCGAACGGGCGACTGCCTATCCGATGATCTCCTGGGTGCGCCTTTCCGACTGGATGCCGTGGATGGAGATGGGCGGGCAGCCCGGGCAGATGGTGTTCAACGCGATGGGGCGCAAGCTGGAGGGCGGGTTCGAGGAGCTGCCCGAGCTGCTGAAGGCGGAAATCCGCGAGAACTATCCCGATTATGTCGACGCGCCGCCGGCCGATGATGCCCGGCCCAACGAGACGACCTGGACCAAGTTCAAGAAGCTGACCGACGAGCGGCGCGCTGCCGAAGGCGGCGCGGCGGCGCGACCGGCGCGCGAGTGATCCGCCGCCGCGCCGTTCTGGCGCGCGGCGCGGCGGGTCTGGCCGCTTTGGTCGCGCCGAGGATCGCTCGGGCGCGGCGCGGAGACGCGGAC
>PPFU01006186.1_pt1 | contig 19050 bp, 18 predicted proteins | sample 1535991 | NCBI WGS metagenome assembly PPFU01 (sample SAMN04901290, study PRJNA319586) | Hypolithon metagenome, whole genome shotgun sequencing project. | isolation source: Antarctic Hypolithon | place: Antarctica: Miers Valley | collected 2014
GGGCAACGTCCCGCACCGCAATCGCCCGAAGCAAAATCGTCCTAAACCGGTCTTATCTTAGTGCCATTCGCCACCGACCCCGCAGCATGAGCTGCTGCCGCGCCTCCGCCGCCGCGCGCTCGATTTTTTCCTGAATCCTGGCACGACCGCCGCCGCTCCCACCACCCCGAACGCATGCCGCGGGCGAAGGCAATCCTCCCCGCTCATGTGGAACTGCGCCGACCCCGGCTCGCTCTGGCGCGCATGTCCACCGCGATGGTGATGGCACCCCGCTGGCCCGCCAGCGCCAACATCTTGTAGAATACCTGCCGCGAGATGCTCACCTCCGCCCGCGTCTCCGCCGTGACTGCCACAACGTCCTTCGCCTCGACCGCCTGGTGCAGCCCCGCGCGCCACATCCGATCCGAAAAAGGCCGCCCAGTATATTCATCCACGAGCACGATCTCCCCACCGCGCGAGACAGGAGAGAATGCATCGTCCCAAGAGACTCCCAAAGCGGCCCTACGTTCACGACAGCGGTTGCTCCCGGCTTTTTTGCGCCCGCGCGAGGATAGCCTGTTGATCGTATTGGCGGATTCCCTTCGATCCCTCATCCGCCTCAGCGCGACACACGCACCCGAGCGAAACGCCTCGAGGCGCCGTCCGCCGCCGCCGCGTCCTCCACCGTGATGATCTTGTAGAGCCCCGCTCCGACCGAGCGCACGGCGGCGGCCCCGAGGTTTTCCGCCGGCTGCGCTTGGGCCACCCTCGCCAGTGTTTTCCATGGCTGCGTGAGGTCGCTGGAAAATTGCACCTCGAAGGTCAGGTCAGGCTTCGATGGGTCGAGCGCGATCTGCACCTCCATGCGTCCGCTGACCGGGTTTGCTCCGACCCGGGGACGGTCGGGAGCGAAGCCCCGCGCGTCCTCGTTGAAAGCGTAACGAAGCAGGTCCTGCTCGTCGCCAGCGCTGCCCCGGCTCGCGACCCACGAGTCGAAGTCCTGCCCGTAGGTCGCGTGCTGCATCGAGTGCGTGTTCCCGTCGAGGAAGGCGATATGTGGCACTCCGTACGAGTCCACCGCGAGCGACGCCCCCATGTAGGTGCCGCTGAAAGATTTGCCGGCGGCGGTAACGATGCTGGTAGTCCAGGAGACGCCGTGGCGCGCAGCCAGCACGACGTTGCCGGTGCGGTATGCGATCTGCGGCTGGTCCAGCGGATCGATCTGGAGGGAAATGGGCCCCTGAGCGTTGCTGGCGAGCTCGTGGAGCTGCCACTGGCCCTCCCGCTTCATCGCGTAGAAGAACGGGGTGCCGGTGAAGGCAAAATGCGGGGTCTCGGTGCTGTCAAAAGCGAAGGAGGCGAATTGTTGCGAGCCGCTGAATGCACCAAGGTCATCCGTCTTCCAGACAGCGCCCACGCGCAAAGCCGCATACGCGTGATTATTGAATCCACCGACGAAGCCGATTCCCGCCGAGCCCAGTCGGGAGAATGCGGCAGAGGTATTGCGGGATCCTTTCGAAACAGGCGAGGCGACGACGCTCTGCCACCCTCCCGCCGAGCGAGAGAGCAGATAGACGCCGCCAAAATACTCGCGATAACTGATGGCCGGCTGCCCGCCTGAATCGAGTACGAGGGATGTGGTCTCGCCAGAGGAAGTCGAGGCTACTTTCTCCAACGCCCATGCGCCGCCCTGCTGCTCCGCATAGCCGATGATGGGCGTGAAATTTAAGCCGTTCTTCACATCGGTGCTGTAGCTGATGCGCGCCGCGTCCAGCGGCCCGAGGCGCAGCGATGGCTCGTTCACATACACCCGGCCTCCGCCGTCCACTGTGGAAAGCGACCAGCCGCTCCGCCCCTCCGTCGCGAAGATTAAATTCCGATTCAGCGGGTCCACATAGGCGATACGAGGACGCCGGTCCTGGCCGACCGCGATCGAGGGGAAGCGCCCGGCCGAATTTCCCGTCACGACGGTCGTGATTTTCCACTCCGGGCTGGCGGTGACGTACGCACACTTGGAGTCAGAGAACTCCTCAGACCGGAGGGCGATGTGGGGGCGTCCAAAGCGATCCAGCGCCAGCACCGGATCAATCGCGTCCGTTCCAAAATCTCCGACGACTTCGCCGCTCCACGCCTCCCCCGTCCTCCATACATGGCGCAGCGAGGGGCCATAGCCGTTCCGCGTGGAGATATAGAAAACTTGCGGGCTGTCCGACAGGTCGAAGCCGAAGCCAATGGTAGAGTTACCTGCGGACGAGGAGCCGACGTCGATGGGGACCGTCTTCCAGGTTCCGCCCTCGCGGCAGGCATAGAACAACCCTGGGGCCGCCCCATAGACGATCCCGGGCTCACCCGCGGAATCGAACATAAGCACGTTGGAGCCGCCGATTCCGTGGATTGGGGAGCTGTCGGCGGCAACCGTCTCGATCTGCCACTGCGCTCCATCCCAAGCGGCGTATCGGAGCACCGAGGGGCCAGAAAGTTGGCTGGCGAAGGTGATCCGAGGCCGCCCGGCTACGTCGAGAGCCAGCGACAAGTCTCCCAACCCCTCCGCCGTCGCTACCGTCGAGATGATCCACTCGCCTCCGATTCGCACCGCATGTTTCACCGCATTGCCGCTCGCATACGCGACATGCGGACGATCCTGGACATCGACGCCTAGGGCGATCTGCCGGGCACCGCCGCCCGCGTCCACGGGCTCCACCGTCCATGCGCCGCCATCGCGGACGCCGAAGCGAATCTGCAGCGATGGATCGGAGGCGGTCCCTGTCACGAACGCGGCACAGAGACGATTCTGTGAGTCGAAAGCCAGAGCGGAGCTGCCGCTATTTTTACCCTCTGCCGAGGTCACCCGCTCGGTCTCCCAGTCCGACCCTGTCCAGAAGGCATGGTGCAAGTCATAGTTGTCCAGCCGCCCGCCGCGATACATGACGTGTGGGGTGCCGTAGGCATCCACGGCGATCGAGGGGCGGTGGCCGCGATCGTAGGCCGGATCGACAGTTTGCGAGACCCACGAGGAGGCGGTGGCGATGGGCACTCCCAGCGCCAGAATCGGCAGGGCGCGCGTGAGCAAGAGATTCAGGAAGGGCAAGCGCATCGCCGAGAGTTCAACCGCAGATCGAACAAGTCAAACGGCCATCGCGGACTGGCGGGCGATGGAGGACAGACGAGGGTTATGTTCAGCAATACTCAAGGGGCGGGCGGGGGTATTTTGCCGGGCTTCGTTTCGAGTATCCGCAGGAGAACAACATCGCGGAGGTAAAGCAGGAGCGGCGGCGGCTGGAGTTGAGGCAGCAGCTTGCGCAATTGCAGACGATCAAGACGGTGCTCCGGGAGGTTAAGGCGGCGGTGCGGGAGGCGAAGACGGCGTATCGCGACATGCAGGCGAAATAGGAGGGTGTGGAGGCGTCACGCGAGGATCTGGCGGACATGGACGCGCATCCGGGATTGCAGGAGAACGGAGGGAATGTGCCGACGAGCAATGCTGAACCCGGCTTCGGTGGAAATCGTGGAGACGCGTGGGGAGGATCGGCTGCCGGTGCTGGAGCTGAGGAAAGTCGCATCCGCCGACCTTAAATAACTGAGGCTGCTAACGGAGGGCGGTGAGGGCTAGGTAGGCGGGCGGGAAGATGGCGGCGGCGATGGCGTAGAGGGCGAGAGGGTGGCGGTGGGTTTTCTCAAGCCACCAAGCGAGTGTCAGAAACGCGGTGGCGATGGCGCAGGCGATCAGGGACGGGACGAACGGGACGATCGCCTGCAAGGGTGGAAGGAGGCAGAGGGCGGGGATAGCGAGGGGGATGGTGTAGAGGATGGCGAGGCGGGGGATGAGGGGCCACGCCTGGCCTAGCCAGAGGGCGGCTCCGACGACGCAGAGGAGGGCGGTAAGGCGGGTGGGGAAGGTGAAGATAAGCAGTGCGGCGGGCAGGAGGATGGCGAGGGGGAGGGCGATGGGCCAGTCGAGGCTCCACTCGTGCCGGAGCTGGCGAATGGCGGTGAGGGCGGGCTGGGCGAGAAAAAGCCACCACGGGAAAATGAGAATGAGCACGGCGAGAGCGAGGCCCGGACGGGTGGGATACGGAATTTCGACGGGGGTGATTTGGGGGATGAAGCGGGGGAAGGCGAACCAGATGGCGATGGGGGTGAGGACGAGGAGCATCGCGAAAAGGCGCAGGCCGCGAAGGCGGGCGCGGTCGTGACGCTGGAGCTGGGCGAGGATGGCGATGGCGAGGACGAACCAGCCGGCGACAATCCAGCCGCCGGCGAGGCTGGCGGCGAGGGCGAGGGCTCCGCAGCCGAGGAACCAGTCGCGGCGGTGGCGGCGAGTGGGAAATCCGCGGGCGAGGCAGTAGATCGCACCGGCGAGGAGCGCGGCGGGAAGGAGGGTGGTGGCGAAGTCGTGCGGGAGGCGGGGGCCGCCGAGGGAGAGGAAAAAGATGAGCGCGGCGTGGAAGCCGCGGACGGAGCCGCCGAGCTGCTCGCCGATGAGGGCGATGAGGGCGACAAGGGCAGTGGCGGCCAGAGCAATCGGAAGGCGGGTGGAAAAGTCGCTGACACCGAGGGCGGCATGCGAAAGCCGGGTGAGCCAGATAGGAAGTGGAACCAGTATCGGATCTTTTTCCACATAAGGGCCGGGGACCCGCCATGAGCCCGAATGGGACATCAGCTCGGCTCCGGCCCCGATAACCTGCTCGGCGGGGCTCAGTTTCCCCCAACCGGCGCTGCCGAGATAAACCATCGCGGCGAGGGCGATGAGGAGGAGGATGGCGGTGCGAGGGCCAGCGAGGGGCTCGAGGGCGGGCGGGTCGAGGAGCGCGGGCTCGTCGAGGGGGATGGCGTCCATGGGGGCGGGAGGGACTTACGGGACGGAAGGGACGCGGATCACGCGGGGCGGGCGGGGGCGAGGTGGGCGTACTTTTGCGACCAGTCGGCGGGGAGTCGGATGGGGCGGCCGGGGGGCATTTTGATGACGGCGAGCATCTGGCGGCTCTGGGCGATGAGGGTGCCGTCGGCGGGGCGGCGCACATCGAAGGCGCACCAGAACCGGGTGCGCTCAACGGTGTCGAGGCGGCCCTCGACGATGAGCTGATCGCCGAGCTGGGCGGGGCGGCGGTAGTCGATCTCGGTGCGGACGACGACGGGGTATTCGCCGCTGGCGGCCATGTCGCGCAGGCCCATGCCGAGCTGCGCGGCGAGGTGGGTGCGGGCGATCTCGATGAAACGGAGGTAGGCGATGTTATGGACGACGCCGGCGCAGTCGGTGTCGAAAAACATGACTTCGATGGGGGTGGAGATCGATGGGGTCTCGGGTGGCATCGGGGGGAGGATGAGGGTTTTTGCGGGGAAAGGTAAATGACGATGGGGGTTGGGCTGTTATGTGACGGGTGTTTGTGCCGCCCCTGCAGGGCTTGGTTTTGTGTTGTGGAGTGTCCCAGGGCGATGCCCTGGGCTATGGGATGCCGCACGGTTGGTGCTTCGGAGAGGTGGGGAAGCGCGCGCGGGCAACGAACCTTGAAGCGTCGCAAAGCCTCCTTCCTGCCCTTCTCGGGGAGGATATCGGCGACGCGCCGGGCGGCTTGCGGGGGACGGGACTTCTCGTCTCGCGGGGGCAACGCAGGCCCGACGTGGCTTTTCCCCCGACTACGCGAGCTCGGCGAAAAGGAGGCGGCCGGCGCTGGTCTGGAGGGCGCTGCCGATGATGATGGGGACGGTCTGGCCGAGGCGGGGGCGGGCGTGGTTGACGACGATCATGGTGCCGTCGGGCAGGTAGCCGACGGCTTGGTGGGGGTCTCGCCCTTCTTTGACGAGATGCAGGTCGAGTCGGGCGCCGGTGTCGAGGGAGGGCCGGAGGGCTTGGGCGAGGTCGTGGAGATTGAGCGCGGTGACGGCCTGGAGGCGGGCGACCTGGCAGAGGGCGCTGTCGTTCGTGAGGAGACGGGCCTGGAGAAGCTGGGCGAGCTGGATGAGGCGGGCATCGACGGGCAGGGCGGGGTCGCCGGTGCTCTCGTGAATGGTGACGCTGAGGGCGGGATCGCGCTGCATGGACTGGAGGCGCTCGAGGCCGGTGCGGCCGCGCTCGCGTTTCTGCGGGTCGGCGGAGTCGGCGAGGCGCTGGAGTTCGTCGAGCACGAAACGCGGGATAACGAGGGTGCCGCTGAGGAAGCCGGTGGCGCAGAGGGTGGCGATGCGGCCGTCGATGACGATGTTCGTATCGATGAGGAGGGGGGCGTCCTGGACGGCGGTGCGCCGGAAGCGGACGTAGGGGATGATGAGGGAAAATTCGTCGCGGCTGCTGCGGAACGCGAGCATCATGCCGAGGTAGGCGAAGGTGGCATAGACGGCGAGGCCGGCGATCCACTGGATGTCTTCGGAGGCGGGGCGGAGGATCTGGGAGGAAAGGAGGAGGCGCGCGGCGATGAGGCCAAGGAGAAGGCCGAAGGTGGCGGAGGAGAAAAGGCGGAGGGAGAAGCCTTTGAGGAGGAGATCGACGAGGACGACGCAAAAGCCGAATACGAGCCCGGCGGCGATGCCAGTGGTGGTGGAATCGACGACGACTTCACCGATCGTCGCGCCAAGGAAGGCGGCGAAGATGACGAATAGGACGCGCAGGAGGAGGACGGGAGGAGGCAAGAGAGGTTGAGGGTTGAGAGTTCGGAGGCGCGTTCGGATATCTGGGATAGCAGGAAGCGAACCGGCGGTCGGAGAGTTGAGGGTTGAGAGTTGAGAGCCGACTCGCGGAGGTGCGACGCCGCCGGCACTGACTTGGACGTGGCTCAGGGCGGCGACGAGGAGGACTCCGCCGATGACGTTGCCGAGCAATGCTTCATCGAGCGCTGCATCGGCTCGACGCCGCACATCCGCGACGCCCGGCGCATGACATCCTGCCCGCCCGCTGCCATATTCGGCCCATGCCAACTCTAGGAGTCAATCTCGCCGAGGAAATCCGCACGCTCAAACGCGAGCGCAACGCCATCATCCTCGCGCACAACTACCAGGTCGCCGAGATCCAGGAGATCGCCGATTACGTCGGCGACTCCCTCGGGCTCAGCTACAAAGCCGCCGAGACCGACGCCGACGTCATCGCCTTCTGCGGCGTTCACTTCATGGCGGAGACTGCGAAGATCGTGAACCCGGGTAAAACCGTCGTCCTCCCCGACCTCGATGCGGGCTGCTCCCTCTCCGAGTCGTGCCCGCCCGACCGCCTCGCCGCCTATCTCGAGGAGCACGCCGAGAAAAACTACTACGTCATCGCCTACATCAATTGCAGCGCCGGCGTGAAAGCGCTCTCCGACGTGATCTGCACCAGCGGCAACGCCGTCAAGATCGTCAACGCCGCGCCGCAAGACCGCAACATCCTCTTCGTGCCCGACCAAAATCTCGGCTCGTGGGTGATGGAACAGACTGGCCGCAAAATGGAACTCTGGCGGGGAAACTGTTATGTCCATATCGAGTTCACCCAGCGCTCCATCGAAAAAATCAAGCAACAGTTCCCCGACGCAAAAGTGGTAGCTCACCCCGAATGCACCTTCGCTGTCCGCCTGCTCGCCGACGAAGTCTGCTCCACCGAGAAAATGATCAGCTACTGCCGCGATTCCGCCGCCCGCGCCTTCATCATCGTGACGGAATCCGGCATGCTCAACCGCCTCCGGCGTGAAGTGCCCGACAAGACATTCATCCCCGGCCCGACCGAATCCTGCGCGTGCGCCGACTGCCGTTTCATGAAAATGAACACTCTGGAAAAGTTGCACGACTGCCTATTGAACCTAACCCCCGAGTTGATCCTTCCCGAGCCCCAGCGTGCCCGCGCCGAAATCCCCATCCGTCGCATGCTCGAGCTGAGCGCGTAGCGGCGTCAGCATCCAAAACGCCGGAGGATACGGCGATCATCCTGGCGCAGATCCATGATCGCGCCGACGATGATCCGGGTCGGCTGTGCCTCGTAGAAAATGCCGTACGGAAATCTTCGCATCACCTGCCGACGGATTTTTCCAAGAAATCGTGGGGCAATATCGGGATAGATGGTGATGCGGGTGAGATAGACATTCACCACGGTCAGGAACTCCGCGCCCAACCCGTTCCGGTAGTCTTCATACCGGTTGAAGGCATCTTGCAAATCGATGTCGGCTCCGAGGAGGAACTCGACATGGCGGCTCATCTCGACGCCAGAATCCGAGCTTTAAGATCTTCCCAGGCAATCACGTCGTTCGGGTGATTGCGGAAGTGCTCGAAACGTTCCTCCAGAATTTTGATGTGATCCTCGCGAGGCGGGAAAGCATCGGGATCGGTCTCCAGTTCGTCCCACAGTTCGCCGACCAGGGTCAACTTCTGCTGCGACGAAAGAGTCTTCAGCGCTGGGATGGTTTCTGCGATCACACGGCGACAATCCATCCGTGAACGTGCGTCGGCAAGTTTGAATCCGAAGGCTGTTATTGATTTCGCGAATGGTCTGATAGCTTCCAAGCCTCATGCGCATCTTCACCCCGAAAGAATCGCACCCCGGCGAGCGCCGCATCGCGCTCGTCCCGGAGACCGCCGCCCGGCTCGTAAAGCTCGGCGCGCAGGTCGAGTTCGAGCCCGGCCTCGGCGCGGCCATCGGGTTCGCAGACGAGACTTTCATCCAGGCTGGCGCAATCGCGGGCTCCGGCGAAAACGCCGACCTCGTCCTCCGGGTGCGCCCGCCGCAGCTCGACGAGATCGCCAGGCTCCAGCACGGCGCGATCCACCTCGGCTACCTCGATCCTTTCAACCAGCCGCAGCTCATCCGCACCCTCGCCGACGCCGGAGTCACCGCGATCAGCATCGAGATGCTCCCGCGCAGCACCCTCGCGCAGAAGATGGACGCGCTCAGCTCCCAGGCGAATCTCGGCGGCTACGTCGCCGTCATCCTCGCCGCGTCGCGCATCGACCGCATTTTCCCGATGATGATGACCCCCGCTGGCACCATCAAACCGCTGCGCGTCTTCGTCATCGGCGTCGGCGTCGCCGGCTTGCAGGCCATCGCGACTGCGCGGCGGCTCGGAGCGCGCGTCGAGGCTTTCGACACGCGGCCAGTCGTCGAGGAGCAGGTGCGCTCGCTCGGCGCGAAGTTCGTAAAAGCCGACCTCGGCGAGACCGGTCAGACCGCGCAGGGCTACGCGCAGGCGCTCACGCCGGAGCAACTGGAGAGGCAGCGCGAAGTCATGGCCCAGCATTGCGCGACGGCCGATGTCGTCATCACGACCGCGCAGATTTTCGGGAAAAAAGCACCCGTCATCGTGACCACCGACATGGTGAAAAAGATGCGCCCCGGCAGCGTGATCGTCGATATGGCGGTCGAGAGCGGCGGGAACGTCGAGCCCTCCCGCCTCGAGGAAGAAGTCGAGATTGGTGGCGTCCATATCCTCGGCTTCGCCAATCTCCCCGCCCGCGCCGCGGCCAACGCCTCCGAGATGTATGCCGCGAATCTCGCCAGCTTCATCGAGCATTTCTGGGACAAGGAAACAAAAACCCTCCGCCTGAACATGGACGACGAAATCCTGCAAAGCTGCGTCATCACCCACGGCGGCAAAATCGTCCACGAGACCATCACCGCCTTGGAAACTCCAAAACCCAACTTCGAAAATACCAAATGATCTTCATCTTCGTCCTCGCCGCCTTCCTTGGCTTCGAGCTGATCGCCAAAGTCCCCGCGCAGCTCCACACCCCGCTCATGTCCGGGTCGAACGCCATCTCCGGCATCACCATCGTCGGCGCGCTCATTGCCGCCGGCGAGGGAGGCGGCTGGTTTGCGACCTTGCTCGGCACCCTCGCCATCACCCTTGCGATGATCAACGTCGTCGGCGGCTACCTCGTCACCGACCGGATGCTCGGGATGTTCAAAACCAAGGAGCCGAAAAAGTGAACCGCCAAGCCGCCAAGACGCCAAGGCTCAGAAGTCCAGGCTCCGAAACTTGGCGTCTTGGCGTCTTGGCGGTGAATCCTTTCCGAACGCCATGCAGACACTGATCGACTGGAGCTACATCGCCGCCGCGATCCTCTTCGTCTTCGGGCTGAAGATGCTAGGGCGCGCCGCCACCGCCCGCCGCGGCAACTTCCTCTCCGCCGTCGGCATGCTCCTCGCCATCGTCGCGACGCTCCTCACGCGCGGCCTGCATTACCAATGGATCATCCTCGGCGTCATCCTCGGCTCTGCCATCGGCGCAGTCGCCGCGAAGCGCGTGCAGATGACCGCCATGCCCGAGCTGGTCGCGCTCTTCAACGGCGTCGGTGGCCTCGCCAGCCTGCTCGTCGGCTGGGTTGAGTATCACATCCGCCCGGATCGTCCCGTGGCCATCACGGTGCCGATCTTTCTCGCCGTCCTCATCGGTGCCGTCACCTTCACCGGCAGCCTCGTCGCCTACGCGAAGCTGGCGGAAAAAATTCCGGGCAAGCCGTTTCTTTTCCCGATGCAAAAGCTCGCGAATGCCGGCCTGCTCTTGCTTCTGGCGGGGTTGGGCATCTGGTTCTGCGGCTGGCCCGCAGGGAACTACAACGTTTTCGTTCTCATCATCCTGCTCGCACTCGTGCTCGGCGTGCTCGCCGTCATCCCCATCGGCGGCGCGGACATGCCGGTCGTCATTTCGCTGCTCAATAGCTACTCCGGTCTCGCCGCCGCCGCCGCCGGATTCGTCATTCAAAACAACGTCCTCATCGTCGCCGGCTGCCTCGTCGGCGCGAGCGGCATCGTCCTCACGCAGATCATGTGCAAGGCGATGAACCGATCGCTGACGAATGTCCTCTTCAGCGGCTTCGGCTCCACCACCACCGCGGCCGGCGGCGAGGCGGCCACGGGCGAGGCAAAGCCGACCACCCCTGACGCCGCCTACTACGCGCTGGAGGCCGCGACGCAGGTCGTCTTCGTCCCCGGCTACGGCATGGCCGTCGCCCAGGCGCAGCACGCCGTGCGCGAACTCGCCGACCTGCTCGAGGCAAACGGCGCGGAAGTCCGCTATGCCATTCATCCCGTCGCCGGCCGCATGCCCGGCCACATGAACGTCCTGCTCGCCGAGGCCGATGTTCCCTACGAGCAGCTCGTGGAAATGGACGCCATCAACCCAATCATGCCGACGATGGATGTCGCCATCGTCATCGGCGCAAACGACGTGGTGAACCCCGCCGCGCGCGAGACCGAGTCGAGCCCGATTTACGGCATGCCGATCATCAACGTCGATGAAGCCCGCACCGTCTTCGTCTTGAAACGTTCGATGGCCTCCGGTTTTGCCGGTGTCGAGAACCCGCTCTTTTTCAAAGAAAACACGCGGATGCTCTTCGGCGACGCGAAAGCCAGCATCCAAGCCCTCATCAACGAGTTCAAAACGAGCTGACCGAGCGTGTGCCCTGTAAACTCGCCACTTCGCTGAAACACGCAGCGTGACCAGTCCCCACGCCCGCGCCCGTCTTGCGCCGCGGGCGTTTTCCGCGAGACTGCGCGCCCACCATGAATGTCGTCCTGCGTGTTTTCGCCTACCTCCGCCGTTATCCGTGGATGGCCGCGGGCACGCTCTCCTGCGCGCTCATCACCACATCGATGGTCATCGTTTTTCCAAAGGCGACGCAGGTGGTCATCGACGACGCGCTCCGGGGTGGCCGGCCCGATCTGCTGGTGCCGATGGTGCTGCTGGCGGCGGGCGCGTTTTTCGTGCGCGATCTTTTCAATGCCCTGCGCATCGTGCTCAACAACACCTTCGAGCAGCGCGTGATCTTCGACCTGCGCAGCGACCTCTACTCGCACATCCAAAGACTGCCGCTCACCTGGTTCGACAACCGCGCGACCGGCGACATCATGACGCGCGTGCTCGAGGATGTGACCGCGGTCGAGCGGATGCTCATCGACGGCATCGAGCAGGGGCTCATCGCGCTGCTCCAGGTCGCCATCGTGAGCGGGCTGCTCTTTTACTACAGCACGACGCTGGCGCTCTGGGCGCTCGCGCCGATCCCGCTGCTCGCCGCGGGCGCGCTCACCTACACGCTCACCGCACACGGGCGCTACCGGCTCCAGCGCCGCGCCTCCTCGGCGATGAACGCGCTCCTGCACGACAATCTCGCCGGCATCCGGCAAATCAAGACCTACGTGCGCGAGGGCGAGGAGCACGCGCGGTTCAACCGCGTGAGCAACGACCTGCGGCAGGCGACTTTGAAGGTGATGCGCATTTGGGCGACGTATCAGCCGTCGATGCAGTTCTTCGCGGCGTGCGGGCTCGTGCTCGTGCTCGGCTTCGGCGGGCAGGCGGTTTTGGAGAGAAGGATCAGCCTTGGGGATCTCGTGTTTTTCCTCATGCTGGTCGGGTTTCTCTACGAGCCGATCGCGCGGCTGCATCAGCTCAATCAGCTCTTCCAGGCCGGTCGCGCGGCGGGGGAGCGTGTCTTCGAGATCATCGATGAGAACCCGGAGCCGGGGGAAAAGGAGGGCGCGTCCGAGGTGGTGACGGTCGCGGGCGATGTCCGGTTTGCGCAGGTGAACTTCGCCTACGGCGAAGGGCTGCCGGTGCTGCATGACATCAACCTCCACGCGCAGCCGGGCGAGACGATCGCGCTGGTCGGCTCGACGGGCGCGGGAAAATCAACGCTCGTGAACATGCTCACGCGTTTCTACGAGTTCGACTCGGGCGAGATCTACATCGACGGCCAGCCGCTGCGCGATCTGCCGAAGTCGGCGCTGCGTTCGGCAGTCGGGCTCGTCACGCAGGAGAGCTTTCTTTTTAACGGCAGCATCCGGGACAACCTGCTGCTCGGCCGCCCGGACGCGAGCGATGCGCAGATCGCCGAAGCCATCGCCGCGGCGAATGCGCGCGGTTTCATCGAGCGCCTGCCGGAGGGCTTGGAGACGGTCGTGGGCGAGCGCGGGGTGAAGCTAAGCGTGGGGGAGAAGCAGCGCGTCTCCATCGCGCGCGCTCTTTTGAAAGATCCGCCGATCCTCATCCTCGACGAGGCGACGGCGAGCGTGGATACGGCGACGGAGCGGAGCATCCAGGAGGCGCTCGACCGGCTGATGCTGCGGCGGACGAGCTTCGTAATCGCGCACCGGCTCTCGACCGTGCGCGAGGCGGATCAGATTCTGGTGATGGAGCACGGGCGCATCGTGGAGCGAGGGACGCACGACGAGCTGCTTGAGCTGGGTGGGATTTATGCGCGGCTGTGCGAACACAGCTTCGTGGGGCAGACGCGGGTGGCGGTTGCGGCTTGAGCCGTGCGCAGGAGACGCGCCTGCTTTCCTGGGCGGTCGGCCCAACTGGCTAAAACTCCAGAAACGAGCGCACCGGTTTCCCGGTCAGCACCTTTCGCCCCGCGAGAAATCCCAGCTCGATCAGGAACTGCGCCTCGACCAGCTCGCCCCCTATTTTCTCGATCAGCTTGATCGCCGCCGCCGCCGTCCCGCCCGTCGCGAGCAGATCATCCACCAACACCACGCGCTCGCCCGGCTCGATCGCATCGACGTGCATCTCCATCACCGCCTCGCCGTATTCCAGCGTGTAGGCCGCCGACTCCGTTTTGTACGGGAGCTTCCCTTTTTTGCGAATCGGCACCAGCCCCGCGCCCAGCTCAAACGCCACTGCCGCGCTGAAGATGAAGCCACGCGCGTCGATCCCGATGACCTTCGACACGTTCAGCCCGCGACAAGCCTCCACGAACACCCCGATCGCCTGCTGGAAGAGCGCCGGATCGCCCAGCAGCGGCGTGATGTCTTTGAAAACGATGCCCGGCTTTGGAAAATCGGGCACATCGCGGATGGCGGCACGCAGCGCGTCGAGGTGATCGGACATGGCGGCGCGTTCTAGCAGGCGCTCCGGTCGCGCGCAAAAGAAAGCGGTGGGCGCACCCGCTGCCACGAGCTAGACCAGTGCCGCCCGATGAGGATTTCGAGAAAATGCGAATACGCGCTGCGAGCGCTCATCGCCATGGCCCGCACCCCGCGTTCGTGGCAGCTCCAGGAAATCGCCGCGCAGGAGCGCATCCCGGAGAAATTCCTCGAGCAGATCATGGCCACCCTCCGCCGGGCAGGAGTGCTCACGAGCAAGCGCGGCGTCGGGGGCGGCTACACGATGCAGCGCCCGGCCTCGGGCATTACGCTGGGGGAGATCATCCGGCTCATCGACGGCCCGGTCGCGCCCACGGCGTGCGCGGTGCAGCCGGCGGGCGAGCCGTGCAGTTGCCCCGAGCCAGCGACCTGCGCTCTCCGCCTCGCGATGACCGAAGTGCGGGAGGAAATCGACGCCGCGCTCGACCGCCGCACGCTCGAGGATGTGATGCGCCTCAGCCCCAGCGCGCAGACTTTGGCGTTCGAGATTTAGGATGCCTCACGCAAAGGCGCAAAGTTCGCCAAGTGAGGAGAAAGCCTTTGCGCCTTTGCGTGAGGCCTCGTCCAGCAGTCTGCTACGACTCGATCCCTGCCGGCCCCACCATCAGCACCGGCTCGGCCCCATCCGCCTCGGCCTGCCGACGGGCCGCCTCCGCACGCTGCGCGCTGAGGATTTTCTCTTCCGCCACCCGGCGCAGATTCGCCGTGAGTCCGACTTTGCTCATTGCCCAGATCACCCACTTCGTCGGGTCGTACTGCCACGGCTTCACGCCGTTCCGGTAGTCATGCTGAAACTCGTGGTGATAGTTGTGATACCCCTCGCCGAACGTGAAGAGGGCCATGAACCAACTGTCCCGCGCGCTGCATTTCGACGAATAGGGCTGACTCCCAAACGTGTGGCACGCCGAGTTGATGAAGAACGTGCAATGCTGCACCGCCACCACCCGTGCCACGCCTCCGCACAGGAAACCGCCGAGCGCCCCGACCCAGCCGGCAAACGCCGCGCCGACCGCCGCCGGCATCAGAAAGCCGACGACCACCGCGATCCACTGCACATACTTGTGCTGCCAGCGGATCAACGGGTCCTTTTTGAGGTCGTTCACGTTGTCGAGCGGCTCTTCATTATGCAGCTTGAAAAGCAGCCACCCGATGTGCGCGAAGAAGAATCCCTTGTTGATGCTGTAGGGATCGTCGTCGTGATCCACATGCTTGTGGTGCCGCCGATGCTCGGACGTCCACGTCAGCACCGAGTTCTCGAAAGCAGCCGCGCCGAAGAGCATAGTCACCAGCCGCACGGGCCAGCGCGCCTGGAAAGCCAGATGCGCGAAGAGCCGGTGATACCCGACCGTAATGCCCATCCCCGTCGCGAAAAACAGGACGACGAACAGCACGATGTCATGCCAGCGCAGCCCAAAATGCCAGATGTAGGCTGGCACCGCCGTGAGCGTGAGGATGAGAGTGCCGATGAGGAACGAGCTAGTGATCCAGTTGATGCGGTGGAACGGGAAGTCAATTTTCATGAAGGGCGTGTTTCTGAGAGAGCAAATCGGCCCGAACCACGACTCTGCGGGCATCCGGGAAAACTCGATGCGGACGTTAAAGGAGAGTCCGTAGTGCGCAACCGACTTTATTAAAAATTTTCGGTGGGATTTTGGCCGGTGAGAAACGGCGTTTCGCCCGCGGCGTCTTCGTGGCAGGGTGGCGGCTTTGATGAATGCCTACCTAAGACAGATCGGAACCTGCGTGCTGCTCATGGCGGCGAGTGCCTGCAGCCAGGGGAAGGAGGACATCCTCCCTACGAACGAAGCAGTGCGCGCCCTCACCGGGGCCGCGACGCGCGTGGTCTGGGTGCAACACGCCGGGGAGGGAAAGGACACCTACGCCCGGACGGCCGAATACCGGCTCATGCAGTTCGACACCGAGGGGGGCGAGCGCGTGCTCCTGGACAAAATCGGGAGCTACGCCAAACCGATGATCACGCCCAAAGGGAATCGCGTCGTCTTTTCCGATTATGAGCAAAAGGGCGTCTTCATCGTCGGTTGGGACGGGAAAAATTTGCAGAAGCTGAGCGACGGTGTGGCTGTCGATGTCTGGGCCGATCCGGCGACGGGCGTGGAGTGGGTGTATCTGCAAAAGCAATCGCGCGACGACGCCGCGCCCATCGTGCGGCAGGTCATCGACGATGCGGCGGGCTCGGAGCTCGTCTGGAACCGCACGCCCGTCTCCGCCGTAGATCACGGCAGCTTTCACCTTTCCGCCGATGGAAAACGCGCGGCGGCGCTTTTCCCGTGGCCGAACGCGGGACTGGCGACGCTTCCGAACGAGGGCTGGACGAAGCTGAGCCGCGGCTGCTGGACCTCCATCGCGCCGGACAACAGCTATCTCTCCTGGGTGTTCGACGGCGCGCACCAGAACATCTTCCTCCAGGCACCGGGCTCGGAGCAGCCGTGGCGGGTGCCGCTCACGACCGCCCCGGGCATCGCCCGCGGCGAGGAGGTGTATCATCCGCGGTGGAGCAATCATCCGCGCTTCATGACGATGACGGGGCCGTATGAAGAAGGGCGCGCGCAGGAGGGCGGGCGGAAGGTGGAGGTGTGGCTCGGGGCTTTCAACTCGAGCTACACGGAGATCGAGAAATGGGTGCAGGTGACGCGAAACGATTCCGCGGATTATTTTCCTGATGTCTGGGTGGAAAATGGCCCAGCCAACACGGTGGATCTCGCGCTCACGCCCGCGGGCGCCGGGGGCGGGGCGGTCGCGGCGGAGGTGAAATGGCCGCGCGACAAGACTGGGCTGGCCTTCCTCTGGATCAATAACGGCGAGGCAAATGAAGTGTCGGGCGGCGGAGGAGCGGCGCGTTCTTTTTCGATGACGGCGACTGGCCGGGCCATCTACGGGCGGTATGAGGAGATGATGCCGGGAGGCGGCACTTTCGTCGTGCGCGACGGCATCGGTGACGCGTTGCGGGGGCTGGCGGCGAAGGGGGCGTTCAGCATCGAGGCGCTCGTCACCCCCGGCCCGGAGGGAGCGGAGGAGGCTGCGGTGCTGACCATCGACTCGGCGAGCGGTCCGCTTTTTTCACTGATCCAGGTGGGCGATGAATTGCGCCTGCGGATGGGTGCGGGCGGGGAGGCGATGGAGGTTTTCGGGACGAAGGACGGGAAGCCGCATCATGTGCTGGTGACGTATGCCGACGGCGAGCTGACCTGCTACCGCGACGGCGAGAGAAAGGAGCGTGCCAAGGGCCTGACCGTGCGCGTGGGCGAATGGAAGCCGACGGCCCTGCGCTTCGGGAGCGGTTCGTGGGACGGCCACATCGAGGGTGTGGCGATCTACAACCGGGCCTTGGAAAAAGACGAAGCAAAGGAGAACAGCGCGCATTTCGAGCGGAAAATCGCGCAGCGTCCGGGTGCGACTCCGCTGGTCGCCGACGCGCGGCTGGTGTCGGTGCTGCGGGTGCCTGCGCCCGCCGAGATCGCGCCCTACCGCCGGGCGCTGGTGGTGCATGAATACGCAGTGGAAAACGTCGTCCGCGGAACGTATGGGAAGAAAAAGCTCTCTGTCGTGCATTGGAGCGTGCTCGACGCCGAGGTGCTGAAGCCGCGCGAGACCGGGAAGACGTACCGGCTGCACGTCGAGCCATTCGAGGAGCACCCGGAGCTGACCGGCGAGCGCCTGATCGTCGATGAGGAGGACCTCGACGCCGAGCTGTTCTACTCGCCGGAGCGAGGGGACGGAGGCGGTTGAGAGTTCGGAGAACTGCGGCTGCGCCGTAGGAATTCGCGAAGCGATTCAGCTCCGGACTCTCAACCCGCAATCTCCTCTCAGCTTCTATTCCCCGCCACTTTCACCGCCATCTCCGGCAGGGATTCGGCGCTACGGTAACCGCTCTGACACCCGCAGGAGCTGCGGTGACCGAGAGGTAGCCTCCGCCATTCGGAGGCCGAGTGAGACCGCGGAAGAAATGAATTGCCGCACAACTTCGGTGCAGTTCTCGAACTTCATTTTCGCCAAAACAGCTTCGGGGCGATCCGCGGCCAAGTTGGCGAAGCAAGCATTCACGAATGAATCGGTCATATTCGTAACGCCTGCGAGATCGAAGACGATCAGATCGTTTGCATCGAGCGCAGGCTGGACTTCATCGAAGCGGAACCTGTTGCCGAGGTCGCCGTCTGCGAGGAACTCCCCAAAGCGTTCCTTCATTTGAAATGTGAGCGTCACGTGAAAAGCTTATTGACCTTTCCGCGTGGGGTCAAACCGATGGCGTCACGCGCAGCTCCGAGCATTTCTCCATAGTTCGTCAACGCCTCCATACCGAGAGACAGCGAGACGATGCAGCCAGGCCATTCTACGGAAGGGATTGCACTCGCTGGCGATGTGTCGCTCGCTTGCTGCAATAACGCTGAGCCCGAAAGAATCGTGAAATGTCCTGCGGTAGCACGAGCGAGCTGTTTGACCATGCTCAGCCCCACACCCATGTTTGAAGAACGACCGTATGGCAGCCGCGGCAAATGCACTGTGCTGGAGACCAAAGGCTCAATCGCGCGAAGGATCGCGTCGGCGTCAGACATTCCGGGGTATGCTTTTGGTGACTCGTTTTCCAAGAAACTGAGGCGCACGCCGCGTCCACAGTCAGCAACCGCTAGGCGCACAAACTTCACGTCACCGAGCGCATCGCAACGCTCCTGAACAACGGCAAAGGCTGGCTCCCCAGTATGCTGCTTACAGTTTTGCAGCAGTTCACCGAAGCAATACTGCACCAGTGGATACAGGGGACCGCCCGCCCATCCGTCGGGGGCGACTGCTTTCGCCAGTTCCGAGGCAACGCGATCGACCTCGCCCGGTTCCGGGCGCACCGCACAAATGGCGCTGGTGAGTCCGAAAGTGGTTCCTTCTCCAAGTGCGTTTCGGGTGACGGAACTGCCCGCGAAGCATGGATGCATCGGCCACCGCTCGAAATTGAGCAGCTTCACCTTCTTCGCTTCGCCCTCCGATGTCAGCGGCCTGCCTTCCCATCGCCGCCGCATGGAAGCGAGCGCGGTCAATGCGCCGGCCGTGTGTGCCACCGCAGCAACTGCATCAATCACAATCTCGTCGGCGGCATCGCACGCAAGGAGTTGTTCGACGAAGGTGATGAGCCCGTCTTCTTCAACTCGCTGCGGTAGGGCAAGAGAAGCCGTTTGCATTTACTCAGCGTTCGACCTGAGCCAGTTCCTTCTCGATTTCGCTGAAACCGAGTTCGAGCATTCCGTCGATGATGTTGA
>PPFU01013129.1_pt1 | contig 19021 bp, 15 predicted proteins | sample 1535991 | NCBI WGS metagenome assembly PPFU01 (sample SAMN04901290, study PRJNA319586) | Hypolithon metagenome, whole genome shotgun sequencing project. | isolation source: Antarctic Hypolithon | place: Antarctica: Miers Valley | collected 2014
GGAACGGAGATGCTAAAGCCTTGCACTGAAAGTGCATAGTTTTGGACTAGCGTGTCTGGGACAATAAACACGGGGCGCTGCTGACTTAAAAATCTTACGCTACAGTGAAAAAAGCCGGCAATGAAAGCTGGTAAAAAAGCCACCCACTGCAACACCGAGGTTTGGCCCATGTGTATTTGCGTGAACTGCCACTACGTCGATAGCTGCGTTACATACCATGCGGTAGAACAGCAGCACCAACAGCCGCACCTAACCGACGTACCGACCTTTGAGCCCATTAACCCTACCATCAACGTCAACATTACCCCGCCAAAAGTGACTATCAGAGGCGATGAAATTATCACAGGCAACGATTTTGGCTCTGAATATGATGTGGTTGGCTGCGATAGCTTTATGGCCGAAATGGGCAAATGGGCAAAGCTACGGCCCGGAGAAGCCATTCCGACATAGTGATAGGACAAGTTACGAGATAAAATTTTATAATAAGCTTTTATAAAATGCCTTAACAACAAAAGGAGCCGTAGACAATTTGGAGCAGACCTTTCGCGGCGAACCTGAGGTCATGGCCTATTGTCCCAATCCTGTTTGTCCGTCGCCGCAAAATGTGCCATCCGCTAACTTTTGCCAAACTTGTGGCACCGCCTTAACGCTAGTCGGGCGCTATCGGCTACAGTCGCTGCTGGGTCAAGGCGGTTTTGGTCGCACGGTCTTGGCCATAGATACCGCTGGGAATCGCTGCGTTGTCAAACAGATTTACAGCAGTTCTGCGGCCAGTTCTACGGCGACAAAAGAGGGGTTTGAAGCCGAAGCTGATCGGCTACGCAGGCTAGGAGAACATCCGCAAATTCCAAGGCTGATAGAAGCTATAGAAAGTGAGCTGGGCCAATTTTTAGTGCAGCAATTTATTCCAGGCGAGAGCTTAGAAGCGCGCATAGAAAAAGACGGCCCTTGGACACAGGAGGACGTGCGATCGCTCCTCTCCAACCTAATACCCGTTCTTCAGTATGTGCATAGCTTCGACATCATTCATCGCGACATCAAACCCGCCAACATTGTCGTAAATAGCAAAACCAAAAGCCTACCGACGCTGGTAGATTTTGGCGCAGCTAAATGGGTACGTCAGGCACCTGCCAAAACGGTCATCGGCAGCGCTGGCTATGCCGCACCCGAGCAGTCTATGGGTCAGGCCACCTTTGCCAGCGACATTTACAGCCTGGGACTTACCTGCCTCTATCTGCTCACGAGCATTCATCCCTTTTCGCTCTATTCTGCCGCTGAAGACCGCTGGGTATGGCGAGACTATCTCCCTCAGCCGATTGAAACGCGCTTTGCCCAAGTGCTCGACCAGATGGTGGACAGATCCTTGCAGCGCCGCTACGCAAGTATGGATCAAGTCGCTCTCGATTTGCAATTTTCGCAAGACCCGCTGAGCTACGCCTCTAAACAGCTTCTCACCCGCGCTAAAGAATCTGTAAAGCCGCTAAAAAATGCCCTTCAATCCTCTAAACCTGCGGTGCGCCCTGCTATTACCGCTGTTAATACCACGGTGCAAACGTGGGAGCGGCGCTACCGAATTGCGGAGGCGATGGGGATTACGCAGGCGATCGCCATCCACCCTCTCATCTTTGCCACAGCAGGCACCGACGGCAGCATTCGTCTATGGCATCTCTCCAGCAGCCAGCTCATTCACACCTTTCAGCGGCGGCGAATCATCGGCGATGGACACACGGCTGCCGTTACCGCCTTAGCATTTCATCCTGATGGCCGAGCGCTATACAGTGCGAGCAACGATGGCACCATTAAAGAATGGGACACCGCCGAACGCTGCCTGCTGAATACCTTGACCCCTGCTGGCTGGCTACCCACTGACCTGATGGTAACCGCCGACGGCAGGCAGCTCATTAGTCCCAACAGCGATGGCAAAATTGTGATATGGGATATTGACACGCTCATGCCTGCTTACGAGCTAGCTCAGCATCAGCAACGGGTGAATGCGATCGCCCTCTCTCGCACAGGAGACGTTTTAGCCAGTGCCAGCGACGATGGCACCGTCAAGCTATGGCGATGCCGCCAACAGGGAGGGCCACAGCTCGCTAAAACCATCAGCCTTAATAACACAGCGAGTCATAAACTCTGGTTTAAAGGCTCACAAGAGAGTGAAGGCGCGATCGCCCTAGCCCTTTACACACCGCCCGATCAGCCCTCTACTCAGCAGCTCGTCGTCGCCACCACCACCGGATCGGTTCAGCTTTACACCTTAGATGTGCAACTCAATCCAAGCTCGCCGCAGAACTTTTACCAATCGCCTTATCCTATTACTGCTTTTGCCCTTAGCACCGACGGATATTTGGCGATTGGCAGCGAAGACAGCGTTCTCACGATCTGGCGGCTGTCAAGGGGTGAATGCGTGGCTAAGTTGGCTCATGATTGGGGGGTGGTTGCGATCGCCTTCTCTCCCAACGGCCAAACCCTTATCACCGCCAGTGCCGCCGAAATCATCACCGTCTGGCAAAAAGAAACCTGAGCCTAACGACCGAGCTTCTGACGGATACGCTGAGCTAACAAGTCGGCCTCAGGTATTTTAAGTACTATCGTCAGCAGCGCAAAGGTCAACAATCCCACGCCTCCCGCCACACACATTTGCACAAAGTTCGCCAAAAAGCCTTCAGTGCCAGTTATGCTTGCCAATCCACCCTTAGTGAGCCAGCAGGAAACGCCGCTGAGAAAGCTCGCAACCGTGAGCGTGAAAATAGTGCGAGCCCAGTCGGCAAGGGGTAAACCTCCTAGCTTGCGATCAAGAAGTATTGTCATCGCTATTAAGGAGACAATGTTTACGCCAACCGTGGCATAGATCAGACCGGGCGGCCCCATTAAATTAAAAAGTACGTAATCTAAAACCGCGTTCGTGACAATATTTGCAAGGCTAATATTAAAAGGGGTCTGACCATCCCCAAGGGCATAAAACACTCGTACCATGACATCTCGTGCTAAGTACACGAACATGCCTACACCATAGGCTACGAGCAAAGAAGTCACAATAGTGACCGAATCCTCACCAAAGGAACCCCCTTTATATAGGACTGTGACAATAACCCGTGCCAGAGTAATAATCAATGCACTTATTGGCAGCATCGTCAGACCCACTAGCACTAAGCTTTGACGAATGCGCTGCTTAAGCTCTGGCCACTGAGATGGCTCGGTCAATCGAGAGAAAATAGGAAAGAAGGGCACCAAAATAACGCTAGATACAATGCCTAGAGGTGCTTGCACTAGATAGTTAGAAAATTCCAGACCGGCCAACGTTGCAGGTATGGCACTTGCGAAGAATAAATCTGTGTACACGTTAATCTGCATCGTTCCTGACGAAAGCGTCGCAGGGCCAAGCACCTTAAGAACGTTGCCGACATCAGGATTGTTTACATCAAACCGCAGACGCAAACGGCCTAATCCTGACTGCCAAAGCGTCGGAACCTGAATAAGCCATTGAAAAAAGGCACCTACTAACGTACCAACCGCTAATACAATTCCACCTAAAAGGTAGAAATCAGGATCTGTGATATCAGGGCCAACAATTAGCCAGGAAATACCCACCCCTACAATGACGGCCACGCTAGAGAGCATCGGACTAATAGAGGGCAACCAGTATTGGTCGGTCGCGTTGAGTGCTCCAAACCCAATGCCGATGAGTCCTGCAAGGACGGCAATCGGAGCCATGATTCGGAGTTGCGTGACAGCAATTGGCCGAGTCACCAACAGACCCACATCGGTTGCTTGCAAATTTCTGCCTACGATATCAATGACGGGCGCGGCAAAGACAGCTAGGGCGATCGCTACCATAATTAAAGCAATACCGACCAGCGTGGTTACTGTTTCGATGATGGGCGCGATATCTTCTTTCTTCTTCTGTTTGGCAATCACGCTGACGATAGCGCTGTGAAAAGGGCCGTTGATGCCACCCAATAGCACCAAAAAAAAGCTGGGGACTATAGAAGCAACCACGTAAGCGTCTACTACCGGGCCAGTACCAAAAACAAAAGCGATTGCTTTGGCCCTCACAAATCCAAGTACCTTACTTAGAATCGTAGCTGACGCCACAATTCCTGCGATTCCTGCGAGCGATCGCTTCCCCAAAGTCCTTACCTCTCCCTCTGGGTGCCGCCCTATCTAAAACGACCCCACCCAAAAAATTATCAGTCCTTTATTTAATCACTACCGTGTCTCTTCCCCATATTCCATCCCATCTAACGAACATAATCAGCGGACGGTAGCTCGCAGCCACCCGCTGATGCAATCCACCGCAATCGTCAGCAAAACAAAGACGCTGAGCGTTGCGGCTAAACCGCTGTAGTCAAAGCTGCTGAGCTGTTCGGTGATGAGCCTACCGAGGCCGCCCGCGCCGACTAAGCCCACGATCACGGTCTCTCGCAGGCACACTTCCCAGCGGTAGAGAATGTAGGCTAAAAATCGCGCCAAGTTGGCGGGCAAAATGCCGTAGAAGATGAGGCCACCGCTGGAGGCTCCGAGCGATCGCAACGCCCTCACCGGCCCATCGGGCAAATTCTCATTCACCTCGGCCATCAGCCGCCCCAAAATTCCAAAGTTGTGAATCGCCAAAGCCAGCGCACCGGGCAAAATGCTGGGAAACATCCCGTACAAAATGACGAGCGCCAGAATAGGTGCCGGGATGGCCCGTGCGCCTAGTAACAATAGTCTGGATGCCAGCATTGCAATATGGCCGCTGCCCCAATGATTGGCTTCACCGGCTGAGCGTAAGAGTCCACCGGGAAGAAAGAAGTTTTGGGCGGCGGGGAAGGAAAGGGCGATACCGCCAATGCCTGCCAGGGTGATAGCGAGGACTGACATAGCTACGGTTTGTAGCGATAGCGGGATGAGTAAGAAGGCAAAGTTGGGTAGGACTTTATCAGGTGTAATTTGGGTGGTGATTTCGGTGAGGAGCGATCGCGCCCTCCCCCAGCGGCTCCAGTCAATGTCTAGATAGGCGAAGCAGATTGGGATGGATAGGGCGATCGCGCTCCAGGAAAGCCGTATCGGGAGGTTGTGTTTTGGGGAATGCGGGCTGGGGCGTGGGCAAAGGGGGGGGTTGGCGAGCTGGGGGTTGGTTTCGGGTGCCCACCGTACGGGGTTTTGGCTTTTTGGATCCATGCGGCCTAGATCTATGCGGCTGAGGTATCCCATGCGCTTTCGTAGCCAGCCGCTCCAGAGATCGACCAGGCCATTTAATAAAATTAATGCGTAAAAGCCTGTCCAAAGCTGCTCGTAGTGCAGTGACTGTAGGCTTAAGAAAATCTGATAGCCCAGGCCGCCAGCGCCAATGATGCCTAAAACGGCTGCTGAACGCAAAGAACATTCAAAGCGGTAAAAGCTATAGGAGATCAGGTTCGGCAAGGCTTGAGGTAAAAGGCCATAAATAAAGGCAATTCCCGGTCGTGCGCCGCTATTAATTAGCGCGTCTAAGGGTGCAGCGGGCGTCTCGTCTAATATTTCAGAGAATACTTTGGCGGTGATGGCTCCGAAGGGGATGGCGATCGCTAAAACACCTACCATCGGATCTAGCCCCAATATGCTCAGCAGCAGCAAGCCCCAAATTAGCTCATGAATTGCCCGAGGAATCACCAGCAGTCCGCGCAAGCTCAACCATAAGCTATACCCAACTTTACCCGGCCAAAAAACTCGCCACCACGTCCGCGAGCAAACAACGCCTGCTATCAGGCCAATCACCAGGCTAAGCGCAGTGCCACATACCGCAAAAGCTAACGTCGTCACCGTCGCGCTACCGATCACCCGCAGAAACTCGCCATCTATTGCCGGATGAAACATCGCTGCCCAAAACTGAGCCATTAGCGACAAGCCTGCCCAGTTCACAATTGGCTCGCGGCCCGCGCCAGATAGCCACAGCGCCCAGAAGACGAGTCCTGTCCATAGGCAAAGAGCTATCCATCTGCGAGAAAATTGCCTTTCAGAACGCGGCTGTGACAACGGCTCGTCAGATTCCAGTAAGTTAAACCGCATTGACTTTCAATGCATATAGGTGAGCAAGCTGCTCTTCGCTGACGGCTTCGCTGGGTAAGTCGAACAGAATGCGTCCTTGGCGAAGGCCGATGATGCGATCGCAATAAGCCTTCGCCAGTGCCACATCATGCAGGCTAATCACCAATGTTCTATTTTCACCCAGGCTGCTGACCAGCTCACAGAGTAATTTCATAATGTCGTGCGATCGCGCTGGATCTACACTCGCCACTGGCTCATCCGCCAAAACAATCGCCGGGTCTTGCACCAGCACACGGGCCAGCGCCACTCGCTGCTGCTGTCCACCCGAAAGCCGGTCAGTGCGAGCGTATAGTTTATCAGCCAAACCTAGCTCAGCTAGTGCCTGACGCGCTACCGCAACCTGCTGCGGCCACGCTAAAGACCACAGCGCCCTCCACAGCGGCCAGCGGCCCAAATGACCCGCATTAACGTTGTGAATGACACTTAGATTCGCCACTAAATTGTGCTGCTGATAAACGGTGCCGACTTGTCGCTGTCGCTGTCGTCGCTGATGATTGGAAAGCCCAGCCAGGGATTTGCCTAGCACTTGCACCTCGCCGCTAGTAGGCGTCAGTGAGCCGTTGAGCAAGCTCAATAAGGTGCTTTTACCTGCGCCGCTAGGGCCAACCAAAGCGATGCGCTCACCGGGTGCGATCGCCAAACTCACCGCATCCAACGCCACCACCGAGCCAAACCGGCAGGTGACATTATTAAGCGCTAGGGCAGGAACAGCCATGGGTCAACGGTCACAGTCACTCATTAATTTTGCCAATCTCACGGCCTACTGCTTCAATCTGAGTGTAGTTGTCGTTTTGGGTTGCAATAAACTTCTTAGCCCCAAACAGCTCCAAAATTTCAGCCTGCTCAGGATTGCTCGCGTCCAATCTCAACAGAGCAGCCTGGATTTTATCGGCGAACCCTTCGCCGTACCGCTCATTTAGCTTATTGCTACTGACCACCCAGTGATAGTCGTAGTAAGCAGGCGTTTGCCAGATTGCCTGTACCTTACTTTCATCCACTTCACCGGCAGCAACGCGATCTAGCCACACCTGCTCGTTCAGTGCGCCAGCCTCAAAGCTACCTGCCTCCACTAGCTTGAGGGTGGCGTCATGAGAGGCCGAAAAGCCCGGTTCGCCTTTCAAATCATCCAGCTTAACCCCGGCTTCCTGTAAAAAATACTGGGGCATCAGCCGCCCTGATGTAGAAGACTCTGAGCCAAAGGTGAACGTTTTACCTTTGAGGCTAGTGAGCCCGTCTAGGGTCTTGAGGGGCGATAGGCCGCTAGCTGTATTGGCGATAAAAATGCTGTGAAAATTTTCGTCAATGTCTCGCTGGGCGATCGCACCAGCACCTGGCACCTGTAGCCGAGCCTGCACACCCGTCAGCCCCCCAAACCAAACCAAATCCAGGTCGCCTACCTTAAAAGCAGTCACAGCAGCAGCATAGTCAGTCACCGGCTGATACTCAACGGGCACCCCTAATTCTGCGCTGAGATAATCAGCCAGCTTGCCATAAAGACGCTGAAGCTTCTCAGGATCCTGATCAGGAATCGCACCCACCGAAAGCGGCTGGGAGGATTGAACACTAGCGGCAGAATCGGCAGTTTCAGAAGTAGATTTAGAACGCGTACAGCCGAGAGAGAAAAGCAGTAGCAGGCTGCACATTCCAGAAATCGCGGCGCGGCGGCGACAGGTCGCAAAACGTTTCATTCAGGCATTGACCTAACAATTTAGCGGAGCTTGAGCGTATCAAGTTTTGATTTCAAGCTCAAGGATCGAGCAGGCATCTTGATACACATCCCTGGAATTTCACTTCTAGCCAATCCTCATGGTTGAAAATACGTAAGCGGCTGTATTAAGGCACTTACGTGAGTCATCGTCATGACGAAAAGTTTTCCCCAGGCTATAGGACGAGGTTATCTTGTGGCCAGCTACCGAGAAAGACGATCCAGCGGGCGTGAAAATTGGCCATTGCGTAGCTTCTAACTAAAGCTGACAGTGGTCTACTCCCACGGGCTGTCATTCTAGCGTTAAACGAAGGTTAAAACCGAAACCCCTTGAAAATAATAGGCTTGGGAGGTTATCCATAAAGGCAAATGCCGCCAAACGCAACCCCAAAAGTCAATCAATCTTGACCTATTGAGTGAATACACTCTGCTAGTTTTTTTAATCTTCGCACAAAGCTTTCCACAGGTTATCCACCGATTTCCCAGAAGTTTTCCACAGGTTGTGGATAGTTTTCCACAGGTTTTTACGGAATACCAGTAGCTTCACGGATTTCTCGGGATTTCACTGAGAGGCTCCCGTGAATATGAGAAAGCTCAGCAATTTAGTAAAGTTATGAGACAAAATCTGCCAATAATCCTTGATTTTTCGTTATTGACTCTTTGGAGAAAAGCGTTGTTCCAAGTTTTTTTATCATTGACAAACCCTACCGTCAGACCCCCAAAATGGTTCCACATCTGCCGCAAGCGCAGTAACTACCTAGAGGCTCTCAATGCAACTAACCGTGAGCATCCTGGCAGAAATTCCTGAAGAACTTCACGAATCTCTCAAGGGCTTTATCGAAACGCATCCCGCCTGGGATCAAGACCGTGTATACGCCGCCGCCCTTTCCCTGTTTTTGCTTCAAAACGGACATAGCCAGGGCGATCGCACCCCGTCCCGCATCTATTTAGATACCTTGTTCAACTACGTAGCTTAACCAGCCTGTAGTGATTACACCCGTCAGGATTTGTGGTCATTGACACTGGACAGAGTTCCCCCATATGGCAGGAGTTTGGGTATAGTTAATATAATCGTATAGATTAAGTGCTATACAGCCATGTCTGCCAATCCTGCTGATAGGGTATCTACGCATGAAACAGCGCAGAAAACGACCCATCGGACAGCAACGCAGGATTCTTTACTACTTAGAGAAGTATTACAGAGTATTAACGCGCAAAGCTGCCCGACAACCTACAACTTTCATATGCACACCAACTGCTCTGACGGGAAACTGACCCCCGCAGAGTTAATGGTGCAGGCTGTAGATATTGGTCTTTGCGGCATGGCCATCACTGACCATCACAACATCAAAGGCTACCGCAAAGCTCAGCAGTGGATGGAAGATTGGCGCTGGCACAACCCTTCTAGCTGGAGTCGTAAGCGTCAGGCCAACGGCAAATCCAACGCAAAGACTTTACCCAAGCTATGGACAGGCGTTGAAATTACCTCGTTCTTAGCCGATACAGACGTCCATATTTTAGGCTACGCCTTTCGCCCTAGCGATGAGGGCATGGCCCCCTACCTTCAGGGCGCTTCCCCGAGGGGTGACGACCGTTTGGCAAGCCGGGTTATTCAAGCTATTCAGGCAGCGGGCGGCATCGCTATATTGGCTCACCCCGTTCGCTATCGTACCGACGAGGTGACGCTCATTCGAGCCGCCGCACGACTAGGCATTGACGGCGTTGAAACCTACTACGCCTACGACAATCCCAAAGTATGGCGACCTAGCCCCGAAAAAACAGAGCGTGTCCAAATCTTAGCCAAAGAACACAGCCTCCTCAGTAGCTGCGGCACCGACACCCACGGCAAAACCCTAACCAAACGCTTGTAATCTGCGAGTTCCGTAGGGGCTTCCCCCATGGGAGCGCTCTTTCTACTCTCATGGATCTACCCTCATAGATCTACCCTCATAGATGCTCTGCAAAAAAAAGCTGTCCGGGTTCTCCCAGACGGCTTTGGTTTAAGGAATTCGCATAGCTCAAAAATCGAAACGAACAGCCGTCGGCTAGCTATGATGCATAGGACATCAGAGCAAGCAAACCCACACACCCAGCTATCAGCATTAGCCCTAAGCCAATAGACTGACCCAAACCATTTTTACGTGCAACTTTCATGAGCGGGGAAGGCAATTGAGCCTTTGCTATCGTATATATAAACACTAATACAGCGATCCCCGCGATCCTGAGCGCCAGCAACAATCAGCAAACAAAAGTAACGGTACTTAAAGATTATGAGTGAGCTTCTCTCAGTTAATAATTACTGCCTCGCTAATGCAGCGCCAAGCCTAAAATAAGCGCTGATGCTGCACTAGCTGACATTGCTTGGCATTACTTATTGAGAGGGTGGTGTGTCAGGCAGCGCTTGCGCACACTCCTGTGGTTCGTAATTAACTTTGACATCAACCACATATTGAGTAGGCAATTCTGGCTGTCCGAAGTCCTCGTACTCTAGGGTACGCAGCGCTAAACGGTTGAGCACGTCATAGCCAGTGCTTTTGAGAATGGTTGCGTTTTCTTGTGTGCCGTCAGGATTGGCAATCACGCCAATCCGAGCGGGTACAGGCGGCTGATCTCGGCACGATTTGAAGTCGGGGTTGATCGTTATTTCTGCGTTAGCTTGGGCCACGTTCTCCCTACCCGCAGCCGTTTCCGACAGCCATTCATTTGTGTTTTCCTCAGCTTCGGCTTCTGTGACGTATCTCTTGTCGTATTCGTTGCCATTTACAAGCTGTGAAGGTTTTCCCTGAGCAGGCGCTGTGGCAATCACCGGCGCTTCTACCGGAATGTTTGCCGGCTGCTCACCGGCTTCAGCAGTGGAAGCTGCCTCGCCGCTAGGAGCAGACGTGTTGGGTGCGGTACCTGGATTGGCTGCAACGCCAGACGCCTCGGTATCCCTCAAGGCGTCTGCAAGCGACCTGGGATCAGAATTGGCAGCCCCTGGAGACGAGTTAGGCAAATTAGCACCGGTTCCTTCGAGTCCTTCAGTGGAGAGGCGAGGGCCACTGTCGGCTGGGGTAGAAGTCCGGGGCGGCGGATCGGGGAGTACCCCTACAGTCTGTGGGTTACTTGAGCGCTGAGGCACTTGCGTAGTAGGAATATTAAAGCTGAAACGACTGGGCGCTGTGATGTTGGCCGGAAGCTTGCCTCTTAGAGCGCCCAAGTTGCTTGTTGTTGTTTTAGACGGAGAAGGCAGCGTGTTAGCGGCTACTGGTCGCCTTTTGAAGGTGCTGGCGTTGGGCGAAAAGGGCAGGCCCGGTGGTAGGGACAAGCTGCGCAAACCGGTCGCCGCTGGGGGCGACTGGCGAGGCTGAGCGAAGCTGGGCAAACGATTGCGTTCGGCAGGAGAAAGCTGCATTACGGGCACGATCGCTTCTTCGGCATCGGCCTCTTGAGCCGTCTTACTCAGCGCTGCAAAAGAAACGTCAGTGTGAGGGCCAAAGGCGAGGAGGGCAAGGTGAGCACCCACCGATAGCAGCACGCCAATGCCTGTAGGGGTAATGGCTTTGGCGACTTTAGCAATAGGGCGCGTAGTTGATTTTAAGCGAGAAGGGATAGCCATGGTAGAGGTCGAAAGACTAAAACGTATGGAGACTTGTGTAAAAAGGGCTGATGTGTGACTTAAGCGTATGCTACTTCAGTAAAAGCCATGATGGGGCACTATGCCAGATAGCAAAATTGCCAATAATGACTTTCTATACTATTGTGCGTGCCTTGCACTGCACGATCAGTAAGGAAAAATAGGGGAGTTTTAAATTAGGATGATTTTGCAAGCCCGTATAGATTTTTTGCTCGGGTCTGGTGGCATTTTCTACTACGTAGGCTCGCGCTAGTAGCTGGCGGCGCGCCAAAATTTTCCACACCTGGGCATAAACGCTGCCTACTTTCATCAGCACGACGACTTCAGCCCAGTTCAGCGCCGCTTCTAGCTGACAGCCGCCGCGATCGCTGTCGGTATCATCTTTATTAAAGCTGTTTTTATCAAAGCTATAAAGTGCGGGCAAAATAGCGAGCCTTTCTGCCTGACACGTGAGCGGAATGCCTAGCGCGGCAGCAGCAGCCATGGGGGAAGAAACGCCTGCGATCGCCTCCACCTTTACCCCTGGATGCTGCTGCTGCAAACACTGAGCCAGGTAGGTAAACGTGCCGTAAAAGCTCACATCACCCTCACAGGCAAACACCACATTGCCCTGAGCCAGGTAGGGCCACACCACCTCAGCGGCCTGCTGCCAAGCCTCCAATAGCTGCCGCGCGTCTAATACGTAGGGAAAATCCAGCGGCAGACGCGTTTGCTCAGCGTTGAGCCAGGGCGTTATTATCCGTTCGGCGACACCGGGTTTGCCCTTTAACCCACCGGGAAAGGCCACGACTGGCGCAGCCTGCAACTGTCTGAGCGCCTTAATGGTGATGAGTTCTGGATCGCCAGGGCCGACACCGATGCCATACAGCGTCCCTTTAGCCGGATCGCTAGCTAAGGGAGATGGCCTATACATTTTCGGGCGTCGGGGATGAGGCAGAAGCTTCTGCATTGGCCGATGGTTCTTCTACTGAGGCCTTCGTCTCAGGCTCTTTCGTTTCAGGCTTGTTTGTCTCAGACTTTTTCATTTCAGACTTTTTTGTCTCAGACTTTGCAGACTTAATCACTTGGTCGGCGCTTTTTTCGGCTGACGCCTTCTCGACTGAATCCTTTTCTACGACCGGCTTCAATAGCTGCCGAGAGGGCTTCCTGGCACCCGATAGCCGTTTGATCATCGGCGGTGTGGAGTCGTGCAGCAGGCAAATTAGTTTACTGTTGACTGGCCAATCAGTTTCACCCAAGGCAACTTCTAGCGTGTCATTTTGCTCGATGGCCAAAGGCACCATGTCGCCCTCACGAATGAGCTTGTTGACCTGTTCTCGCTGGGCAGCGATCGCATCCTCTGTAAACTCATACGTACTCCGCTCAAACGCATCATCAGCAATAAACGTATTCCACTGCTTCACCGGTAGCCTGGGCGTGCGTACCTCCCCTCGGCTCAGCGAACCGGCCTCACCCGACTCTGGTCGAGGCAGCACTGCAAACACGCGCGGCGGCTGAAACTCTTCTCGCGCCCGCTCAGCAATCACCGAATTTACCTCGCCGTTATTCGTCACCGCCAAAAAGGTGCCGATAGAACTCAGCCCCGCCTCTTCTAAAATCTTTTCATCTAGCGCCGAGCCCACGTAGGTTTGAAAGCCCTCAGCCTCAGCCTTAGCACAGGCCGCTTCGTCCGTGTCGATAATCACCACCGACTCACCGCGATCTTTAAAGAGTCTGCCAACCATTAGCCCCAACCCATTGCAGCCAACAATGACAACCCCGGTAGCGCTGCTAGACGTCACCCCCAATAGCTGAGCAAAGCTACGCGCCGTCAGCCCCTGAATAAACACGGTCATAATAATGGTTAAAAACACCAGCGCCTTAATCGAGTCGCCACCGTTAATGCCGCGCTCGGTGAGCAAAATGGCAAACAAAGAGGCCACTGAGGCCGACACAATTCCACGCGGCGATATCCAGCTCATAAACGCCTTCTGACGCCAGTTGAGACCGCTGTTCCAGGTGCATACCAAAATATTGAGCGGGCGCACCACCAGCATGAGCACCAGCACCGTCAGTACCGAGCCAGACCCCAGTTCAAATACACTGGCAATCGATAAATCGGCGGCCAGCAAAATAAACAGCACCGACACCGAGAAAATAGTGAGCTGCCCCTTAAACCTGCGCAGCAGCCGCTCATCAGGAATAGAAACCGCCCGCACGACAATACCCGCCGCCACGGCAGCCATCAGCCCCGACTCACTGCGTACGCTTTGAGCAAAGCCATACAGCCCCCAAATACCCGCCAGCACGACTAAATTACGCAGCTCCTCCGAGAGGAAATCGGCCTTTTTTAAAAACTGCGCCATCAGGAAGCCGCCGCCGCCGCCAATAATCACACCAATTCCCAGCCGTGCCAGCAGCCCGCCTAACACAAACGCCGGATCGGTGTCGCCGTTGAGAATAATATCGAGCACCACCACCGCCAAAATCGCCCCCACCGGATCGATTAAGACACCTTCACCTTCTAACAGGGTAGAAACTTTACGCTCTACTTCCACCTGCTTGAGCAGCGGCGTCACTACTGTAGGGCCAGTGACTACCACCAGCGAGGCGTACAAAAACGCAATCGACCAGGGAAACTCTCCTAGCCAGTGAGCTGCCACACCGCCCCCCACCAACGTAATAAAGGTACCAATAGTGATTAAGTTTCGTAGACTGCCCGAGACCTTGCCGATTTCCTTTAGCTCCAGGCTGAGGCCACCTTCGAATAGAATTAGGGCCACGCACAAGGAAACAATGACTTCTAGCCCCACCCCTAATGACTGTGGTGCCAGCCAGCCCAGACCATCTGAGCCCAGAGAAATCCCAAAGATTAGCAGCAAAATGATGCTAGGTAGCTTTAGGTAGGCAGCCACAACCTGAGCAGAAATTCCCGCTAGAACGGTGAGGACAATTTGCAGCGTAATTTCAAAGGGCGCTTCCATAAAGTTAGGTGAGCGGCAGCGGTCGTTGGCATCAGGCCCTCTTGATATCAGCCTGATGGTTGTGGATTCAGTCTGAATTCAGTCTGAATTCAGTCCATTGAGCGTTGAGATTATCAAGCATAGCGCTTCAGGCACTGGCGTTGGCAAAGCCTTGCAAAAGAATAGCTGCTAAGCATCAGCCGGTAGAGGAATTTCTTCGATGGTGTCGGCAGTTAGCTGGCTGGCAGCTCGCAGCAGTCGGTAAGGATCGGGCGACAGCGAGAGGGGGGTAGGGGCAGATGCTGGGACGCGATCGCAGCGTACATTAAAAGGGCAGCGATCGCACAACCCCTTCTCCAATGCAACCTTAGGAAAATCAATCGACTGCTCAGCCAGCTCACGTAACGCCGTCAGCCGATCCGTTAAGCGCTGTAAATCCTGGTGTGTTTTCCGATGCTGGCCTTCGCTGTAGTCGAACCGACAAAAGGTAGGTTGCCGTTCAGAGCTGTCCTGCTTCACAGGTAGCGATTCTGAGCCGGGGTCATCGGGCAGCGCGCCCAGCCGGACAAACCAGTAGGTCATTGAAAGCTGCTCTGGGCGCAGGTCTGTCGTCTCACACAGCACATATAGGTATAGGCGCGTCTGCCAGTCGTCTTTCAGCCATTCCTTACGAGGCGGGCGCTGATGCGTTTTCCAGTCAAAAATTTGACCCTGATCAGGCAATTGTACAACCAGGTCATAAATAACCGTCAGCAAATAGCCGTTAAACGCCAGCGTGCGGCGGTGCTCACTTTGGCTAAAAGCTTCGTCAGGCGCAACCCCTGAAGTAACCGGCAGATGCGCGAATACCTCAGGCGCAGCCTCAGCCAGCGCCATCAGGCTATCAGACATTTCTATATTTGCCCCCGCCATCACCTCTACCGGCAAATCCAGCGCCCGCTGCTGCATCATCAGGTGAAACTGGCTACCCCACTGCGTCGTAGCCTGCTGATCGTAGGTAGACGGGCCAAAGAGCGCATCAATGAAGATGTATTGGTACTTGCGATCGCAAGCATCCAAAACAGTCAAATGGCCCTGAGAAAGAGAAATCATCGCAAAATCACGTAGGGTGGGCAAACACAAAACACATTAAAACCAATCAAACCCTCCCCTTGCCCACCACACACAGCCAACATTCCCTGGCATAAACCAGCCAACAGTCAAACAAAAGCATCTACTTTGTCAGCACAAACAAGCTCCCTTGATTCCCCCGTCCAATCCGCAAATCTTCATCCAGATAAGTAACCTCCAGCCAGCCCTGCTGACGATCCGAATTAATTGCAAAATCAAGCCCCTGCAAAAGGCCGATCCTTTCAGTCGCCTCCAGCTTCTCCACATATTGCGCCGGAGACCGATAGCCCAGCACCCGCTGCAACCCCAGCACGCCCCGGCTAAACTTCACATTCACCCGACGATCAGACAGCCCAGTCGATCCACCATTTTCAGGCTGCCCTAGCCCATTCTCCGCTTGAGCAGGCTCTCCATTCTCTGCTTGAGCAGGCTCAAAGTCAGCCACCACCGACACCAGCGCCTCACAGTAAGGCAGACTTTTAACCTCAGCAATGTTATAAATGCGCGATCGCCCAGGCCGCACACACTGATAAATATTGCCTAGCTGAGCCAGCGGAAAGCGATCTATCCCCAATAGTTCCTGGCTGGTCGTATAGAGCAGTCGCCAGTCGCCTGCCAGCAGCTCTGGCGCAGACAAAGGCGCAGACGTAGGGTTGAGATCTTCTACGCGAGCGATAATGCTGGCAATCACCTGCCGGTCGTTTTCAGTCGCCGATAGACCTCGGTTTTTTGAAGCGATCGCATTTCTCAAATCATTTTTGCTCAGCATAGCGATTAGATTAAAGCCCTATTAAAAGTTTAAGGTCAAATTTAATGCCAGGAAAATTTAGAAGAAATATATCCTAGAGATTGACATGATCTACTATTCGATGTAATTAATGCGATGGTAATGTAAATTAATGACTTCCAACGCGGAATCACCAGGTCACGTCCATAGGATGGAAACCCCTCTAAAGTTTCCGCCTGTATAGTTCTTCAGAGCAAATAGTTCTTCAAACCAAATATCTGAGAATATACTGACATCTCCTCAGGATCTGCGTAAGAAATCAAACCGTTCAAGACCGCTATCGGTCAATTTAGCCTAAGCAGCGTACTACATGAGCAACTACAATCCTTCCGTTCGCCAAATTCCTCGCGGGCAGCCTGCCGACGTTATTGCACTTCAGCAAGATTCTTCCATTCTCAACTGGCTAGAGGGCACCGGCAGAATGATTCCCCGTGAACCCATCGACAGCGTGGGCGATGAGCCCGAACCTGAAGAACTCGCAGACCTCATGGCAAACGAAGACAAAGACGACGATGTCGAAGATGATGCAATGTCGTTGGATGACGACGACGACGACGACGATGACTAGATGCCTTCGCTAGTTGTTGGGTCATTGGCATAGTTTTGATACGGTTTTACACAGTCGTAGCGCGCGACAGATGGCGCGGCGTCACAGGGCGTCATAGGGCGTCATAGGGCGTCACGAACAGTCGCAAATAGTGAAAACTGGTAAAGACGCAGCAAAAATATGGATTCGAGGCGTCGACTATTGATGTCAATGACTTGATTGCAGCAGCGTTTTAAGGAAGTTATCTGCGTGTTTGCTTCGAGGCACCTCATTGCTGTCTCGTCGCTTGAAAGCTTTGTTTCTTAAACGATTCTGAGCGCTCGTAGGCCGATCGCCGCAAAATCTGCCCCAAGTGCAAAATCTGCTCCAAGTTCTGCTCCAATAGGCGCTTGCTTTAGTACGCACTTAAGCGTATAGATACTGGACAGATACCAAGGTTTCTTTAGAGGAACCAAAGGTTACATAGATGGGTTATATAGATGCCGCCAGGGCTCCCATCCCAGGCAAAAGCATCACAGCTACTACTTACAGCTTTATTTGTGAAAAAATTGTGAAAAATTTTCATTCACGACGTAAAGCCTCAGTAAAACATGGGAAAGGTGTGTGGTAAGTGAAGGAATAACGTCGTGGATGCCAGGTTTATATCGAAGTCGGTAGGTCTATCAGGGATAAAGCTTTCAGCGATTTTGGCCATTTGCCTACTGGCATCAGCCATCGGTTTAGATATTGCCGCTGAACGCGCTTTTGACTGGGGCGCGGCCAGCATAACGCTGCCTTTAACAGCAGGCGCAGGACTCTCAGCCCTAGCAGGCTATGCCGTGCTACCTATTTTGCGAAGGCTTAAGGCCGGTCAGTTTATTCGAGAAGATGGGCCGCGTGCTCATCTCAAGAAAGCGGGTACGCCCACAATGGGCGGGGTGTTCTTTATTCCCGTAGCTTTGCTAGTGGCGCTTATTTGGACAGGGTTTTCGGTGCCCGTGCTAGCCGTTAGCCTGCTGACGCTCTCCTACGCAGGCATCGGCTGGCTAGACGACTGGCAAGTCATGCGTCTTCGCTCTAATAAGGGCATTTCTCCCAAGCTGAAGCTGCTGCTGCAAATTGGTTTTGCGATCGCCTTCTGCATATGGGCAACCACCCTGGCGGGCGCTGAGCAAACCCTTAAAACCACCATTACAACCATAGACATCACTTCCATCGTGCTACCCTTCGGCCTAGCAATCCCATTGGGCTTTCTATTCTGGCCGCTGGCTGGCTTTGTATTAGTAGCCGAAAGTAACGCGACTAACCTGACGGACGGGGTTGATGGACTGATGGGAGGAGCTGGGGCGATCGCACTCTTTGGCCTAGCCGCCCTAATCGCCCCAACCCACCCCGACCTGATGGTTTTTTGCGCAGCCCTCAGCGGCGCTTGCCTGGGCTTTTTGGTACATAACCGCAACCCAGCCAAAATTTTTATGGGCGATACAGGCTCTCTGGCCCTGGGCGGTGCCCTTGCAGCCGTCGGCATTCTCAGCGGCCACCTGTTTGGCCTGCTCATTGTCACCCTGCTCTTCTTCGCAGAAACCCTTTCCGTCATTCTGCAAGTCGGCTACTACAAAGCAACAAAAGGCCCAGACGGTAAAGGCAAGCGCTTCTTCAAAATGGCTCCCTTACACCACCACTTTGAACTCTCTGGCTGGTCAGAACTTCAGGTCGTCAGCGTGTTTTACATCATCAGCGCGCTGCTTGTGACCGCCGCAATTAGCACGCTGAGCTAACACAGCGCCAGCGCCGCCTAATTTTTAGCATTCGCAATCTATTAACCGTAAAAAGGGAGACGTTACTAATAACGCCTCCCTTTTTAATTCGCATTTTTAATTTATGGATAGGGGCACTCCCTTGTGGATGCCCTCACAAAAAAGGCCCAGCAAACGCTAGGCCTCATAAATCAGTTTCAATGGAGCTGACGGGAGTCGAACCCGTGTCCGCTCTAAGTAATCACGTATCGCTCATTCACAGGTATAGCCTTTCTAATCCTCAAGGCGGGAGTCTTCCATTATCCCGGAAGCAGGATGCTTCGATGAAAGTCTTAGCCGGCGCACCCATCGAAGAAAGTTTGCCAGAGCATCCGTTGGGGGTTTAGTCCGAGTTGATTAACGGAGTCACAACTCAGACGCTCGAACCTATAAGAGGTTGTTAGGCGGCAGCTACAAGAGCGCGCTTACGAGCAAAAGGTACGATGTCGTTTGCATGTATCTTTAAGTTT
>PPFU01000659.1_pt1 | contig 19007 bp, 18 predicted proteins | sample 1535991 | NCBI WGS metagenome assembly PPFU01 (sample SAMN04901290, study PRJNA319586) | Hypolithon metagenome, whole genome shotgun sequencing project. | isolation source: Antarctic Hypolithon | place: Antarctica: Miers Valley | collected 2014
GCGCGATGGAGCAGTCCTGCTTCGGGCCGATCGACCTGGACGGGCCGGGCCTGCCGTTCCACCACCTCGGGATCGTGCTGGACGGCGGCATGCGCGCCGGTATGCGCGTGGACGGGCGGCGCGAGGACGCCGACATGCACCCCGGCGCGTACACCTGCATTGCGGCGGGTGACGGCGGACGCTTCTGGTGGGACCGGCCGGCGCAGATGGCGTGCTTCTACTTCACCAACAGCGCACTCGCCGCCACGCTCGGCCGGGGCGCGGATGCCGAGGCATGCCCGCACTCCATCCGCAGTGCGGCGGCGCGCACCTCGCCGGTCGTGGTCACCCTGCTGCGCGCACTGCATGTCGATGCCGCGGCGGGATGCCCGCATGGCGGCCTGGTCGGCGACAGCCTGTTCGCCGCGCTCGCCGCGCAGCTGGTGCCGTCGGGCGCGCTTGCCCACGAGGCGCTGGTGGCCACAGTGGGCGATCGCCGGGTGCGCCGCGCCCTGGACTACATCCATACGCATCTGCATGGACCGATGCGCGTGCAGGACATTGCCGAAGCAGCAGCCAGCAGCCCCTTCCATCTGGCGCGCTGCTTTCGCACCGCGCTCGGCTGCAGCTTGTGGCATTACGTCCTGCGCGAACGCGCGCGCCACGCGGCTGTGCTGATGCGTCGCCCCAGCCTGTCCCTGTCGCAGGTGGCAGGCGCCTGCGGCTTCGACACCTACGCCAGCTTCGTCACCGCGGTGCGGCGTGAGTTCGGGATGTCGCCGAAGTCGATGCGTAGCTCCTTCGCTTGACCGTTCTTGGCGGGTCCGCGATGCATTCGCATCGTGGCTGGGCGGAGGCTTGCGCCAGCCCGCCGCGTGACTTGTGGCGCGTGCCGACGACTGGCCGAGGATACGACCGCCTGGCACGGTCTCTTCCGTCCGAATGCCTTGCGAAACGCACTTCCGCACTGGCCCGGATCAGCCTCCGGTCCAGCCGGTCACGCGACCCCCACCACTCGGCGCGCTGCGCTCTTCGGCGCAATGCAAACGCGTCCGAGAGGAGTCGAACAGCTCGCCGCGGCGCGAGTCGTCGGTGACGAGCCTGCCAGCGCCACAGCGAACCGAGTCCGCTACAGGCACGGATGCCGGACGACCCAGCGACCTATGCCTGCTCGAAGTGCGGCAACCACATGAAGGTGAACGCGCCGAACGTGCCCAGCAGGGTCAATGCCACGCTCAATGCCAACACGCCCGCAGCGGTGAACTGCATGCGCCGGCTGCCCGCCTCCGCGTGGAAATACAGTTCGGCGATCGCCAGCGGGCCCAGATAGCACGCGAAGACCCAGAATGCGTCGAACGTGCCATCCAGGTGCGGCGTGTTGCCCTTGGGCCCCTGGTTGATGATCACCCACGCCATCAGGCCGAGGCGCAGGAACCACACGCCGCTGACCAGCAGGAAGGCGCGGATGGCCCAGCGGCGGTGTTCTGCGAAGCGGCGCCTCAGTGCCAGCCGCCATGCCATCACGATCGCGACGAGGATCAGCAAGCCGTTGAGCGTGATGGCGATCGCCGAGACGTCGCTCAAGCGCGAGTCGCGCCCCCACACCATGTAGAAGCCGCTGAGCGCGGCCAGCAAAGACAATGCCATGAACGTCCGCCCTGCCCATCGATGCCAGGACGGAAATCGGCGCAGCACCGGCACCAGCTGCAACAAGCCCAGCACGTTGATGATGGCGGCAGCCAGTACGTGTCCGAGCAAGGCCGCGTTGCCTGGGGTGTCGCCAACGACGTGGCCGGTGATCAAGCGGCTGCCGTCGATGCTGGCGGCATCCGCGCCCGTCAACGGGCGCACCAGGGTCCAAGCGATATAGGCCGCGAACAGCCACTGGCTGGCCAGTGCGGCAAGGAACCAGGCGCGTGCGGACCACGGCAGCAGGCGCGTGCTTGCCCGTGGCGTGGGAAGGGTCGGGGCCATGCAGGGACATCCGGGGTGAAGAGACGCTACCGTGCATGCCTACGCGCCGGTCGTCCTGCCGGATTCCGATTCCGACAACCGATCGTGACTTCTGGATGGGGCATTTGCCGGCCCCGGCCTGCATGCTGGAGATTGTTCCGCATTGGGTTTCCTGATGAATGCCTCGACCTTCGCCCTGCAGGCCACCGCGCTGTGCCTGTCGCTGCTATGGCTGGGGCTGGCATTGGCCGCCCGGCCGCGCTCCCCGCTCAATATCGTGTGGGCGCTGTTCTGCGGCTCCATCGCGATGTCCACGGCGCGCGATCTGATCGGACCGGAGGCTGGGACGTGGTCCGTGCTGCTTGGCGCCGGCGCATGCTTCACCTGCAATGGGTTCTGGCTGGTTGCGCGCGGGCTGTTCCGCGACGGCCGGCCGTTCCTGGCGCCGCACGTGGCTTACGTTGGGCTCGTCGCGGTCCTGATCGTGCTGTCTCAGCGCAATATCGGTGCGCCCGCTGGCCCGGTGCTGGATGAAGTGCTGCGCCTGCTCAGTTCGACGACCCTGGTGCTGGCGTTCTGGGAGGGGGTGCGCGGATGGTCCGCCCAACGCGGCGCAGAGCGCGCGGTGCGCATCGTGTTCTTGGCCGTATACGGCAGCTGCGTCGGCCTGGCCCTGCTGCTGCCGATCGTGCTGGGCTCACCCGCCGGCACTGGCGCAGGAGCGCTCGGCGCAGCGGCTGCGGCCACGACGATCATGTTCGTCACGCAAGCACTGGTTACGTGGCGGCTTCGGCATCCGCTCCAACATGCCGATCAAGCGGGTGCCGCTCCGCAGGTCACGTTGCAAGCTGATGCCCCGGCACGATTGGGCCGTGTTGTCTTGCCGTCCATACCAGGTACTGGCCAGGCACTGATCCGCGACGAGGACGCGGCACTCGCGCAGGTGCTCGAGGGGTACATGCGCGCGCAGCAGCCTTTCCTGCAGTCAGAACTCAAACTCAGCCACCTGGCGCAGGCGCTGGACGTGAGCGAATACCGCATCAGCCGGGCGGTCCACGACGTGCTGGGCCATGCCAACATCAGCCAGTACGTCAATGCCTTCCGCCTTGGACACGCGCAAGCGCTGCTGGCGGATCCCCTCTGCGACGATTGGTCGACCCTGGTGATCGGGCTGGAAAGCGGCTTCGGCTCGCTGGGTGCGTTCCACCGCGCGTTCAAGGCCGCGATGGGATGTCCGCCCGGCGAATACCGCGCGACGCGGCGGGCATCGGATGTCCCAACTGCTGCCTGCGCCGCCCTCTCCCGGTCCTGACGCCCACTCGTAGCGGCTACTCGTCCTCAGTGTCTGCCGACGCGTATCCGCCATGCCGAGGACGACGTCTCGATCTGTTCGTCATAGCCGCCCAGCACCAGCACGTCGCCGTCGTCCAGCAAGGTGGCCGTGGCGAGCTCGTGTGGGCCGTCCAGCTCGCTGGTCAGTGCCAGAAAGCGTCCGATAGCGGTGTCGAAGCGCTCCACCTGCGCCGCGCCGGCGAGCACCAGCACGTCGCCGGAGGGCAGCAGCAACGCGCCAGCGGTCAGTTTGTAGCGCTGCGACAGCATGTCCGGCCCGGATGAGAAGCGGCCCGTCGCGGGGTCGAACAGTTCGGTGCTGCGGTAACGGCCGCTGCGTGGGCCCGCGTCCGAGCCGCCGAGGATCATGACCCGGCCGTCGACGAGTCGCACCGCCGCATGCTTCTGACGCGGAAATGCCATGTCGCCGGTTGGCTCGAACGTACCGGTTTCAGGATCGAAGATCTCCGCCGAACGCAGTACCTCCCCGCGACGCGCATGGATGCCACCTGTGATGAGCACGCGGCCATCGCCAAGTGCCACCGCGGCGTGCGCCAGGCGAGGGCTACCCATCGAAGCGATGGTGGTTGAACGACCAGTCGCCGGGTCGATGATCTCCGCGCTGTCCAGCGGCACCATGTCGGCCGTTTGCCCACCGGTGACCAGCACGCGGCCATCTGCCAGCCTCACCGCCATCGGTACTGCCCGCGCCTGGGCCAAGTTGGCAATCGAACTGAACCTTCCGCTGGCTTCGTCGAACAGCTCAACGCTTGCAGTGACCTCTCGATCGCTCCATCCGCCCAACACCAGGACGCGACCGTCCTCGAGCGCGACCGCGGCATGGCTGTTGCGGGACACGGCCATGGGTGGAAGCGATCGGAACCCACCCGATGCCGGATCGAAAACCTCCACCTCGTCCAAGCTCAGGTCGCAATGTCCGGAACATCCGCCAGTCACCAACACCTTGCCCGACGGCAGGCGGGTCGCCTGGTGGGCTGCGCGCGGCACCGCCATCTCGCCGATGCGGACCACCTGCGCAGACCCGTCCGCGCGCGACGCCGCGGGTTGCGCACCGCATGCACTGGTGGCGAGGATGAGGCCAAGTAACAACATGCGCGAGCGGATGCGTTTCATCGCGGTACGCGTCTTTCCCAATGGGTTTCCGCCGGACTATACGCGCAGACTAGCGAACCGCCTCGCGCGGTGCCTCGCCAGCGCCAACTGCCAAGCTGCGAGTAAAGGGTCGTAAAGGACCGCACGTCGTTTGCAGCACTCGACTACATCTGCCCGCTTTCCCTGCTGTTCGCGTACCCGGCGTGTCCTTCCGCGGGGAGGCACTTCGCATCGCTCCTTGCCGCGCTGTCGACGGGGAACTAGAAAGGGGGCCGGAAGCGGTGACCCACTTCAACTGCTTCGGTCCCACTCGGTCCGCGGCCAAGCTAGCTTCCGATGGTCGAGCATCATGACTCTGCGCACGCGCTACATGCCTCGAAAGCGGTGCAGATGGCTGCGACTGACCGGAAGCACCTCTTGGCTGCCCTTCAAGTGGACGTTCGCGGTCTCGTTGCCGCCCCGCACTATGCGGTCGACCGCACGCAGGTTGACGACCACCCCACGGTGCACCTGTACGAAATCGGCTGGGTCGAGCTTCGCCAGCAACTCCCGCAACGGCGTGCTCACCAGTGCCTCGGCACCCGCACTTCCGTCACCGCGCCAAGCCACCCGGGTGTACTTCGCATCCGAGCGCAGGTAGGCCACGTCCTCCACCGGGACCAAGCGAAGCGCCTGGCCAACACTGACCTGCAGCCACCGCAGCGGCCCCTCGTGGGCGGGTCGGCGTAGCAGGGAGTCGAGGCGATCAAGCAGCATCCCGGCGTCCACCGTCGGTTGCTGCCCGCGCAGGCGCACCTGCAGTCGCACCACCGTATCGGCCAGACGCGCCGCTTCCACCGGCTTGACCAGATAATCCACCGCACCGTGTTCGAAGGCCTGCACCGCGTAGCTGTCGAAGGCGGTGACGAACACCAGGTGCGCGCGCCGGCCGATGGCACGCGCCGCCTCGACACCGGACACGCCGGGCATCTGCACGTCGAGGAAGCACACGTCGGGCACCAGAGCCTCGAACTGCTCCACCGCCTCGCGGCCGTTTCGTACCTCGGCCACCACCTTCAGCTCCGGCCACGCCGCGCCCAGCTGGCGCACCAGCGCGCGACGCAACAGCGGCTCGTCCTCGGCCACCAGCGCGGTGGGCGCAGCGCTCACGTGAGTGCCGCCTGGGCGGGAAAATCCAGCGTCGCCACGGCGCCAATCGGCATCGGTGCCGACAGGCCCAGTCCCGCATCACCGGCGAACGCCAGATGCAGCCGCTCGCGCAGTGTGACCAGACCCGTGCCATGCCCTGCGCCATCACCGGAAAGCCCCACGCCCGTATCGGCAACCTCCACGTGACAGCGTCCCTCGCGCAGCCGCAAACGGACATCGATCCGACCGCCTTCCTCGCTGGGATCGATGCCGTGACGCACCGCGTTTTCCACCAGCGTCAGCACCGACAGTGGCGGGCAGCGAAGATCCTCCGTCCCCTCGTCGGCGTGAAGCGAGTACTGCAGACGGTCGGGCATGCGCATGCGCATCAACTCCAAATAGGACCGCACCAGTGTCAGCTCGCGTCCCAGCGTGGCTTCCGGTTCGTCGACCCGCGGGACCGCCGTGCGCAGGTAGGTGATCAGGCTGTCCAGCACCGGCGTCGCCTGGGGCGAACCCGACGCCACAAGCTCGCGGACGTTGGCCAGCGTATTGAACAGGAAGTGGGGCTGCACCTGGGCCTGCAGCAAGCGCAGGCGTGCCTCGGTCGCGGTGTGCTCAAGCTCGCCGCGCTCACGTTCGAACGCGCGGGCCTGCTCACGGATCGCGCCATCGCGCTGGCGCAGCAACGCCACCATTGCCATCCAAGGCGCGAACAGCAGGCCGCTGACGGTCATCACCACCAGCCCGCTGGTCGCCTCGCCGTTGTCCCAAAACGTGGGCGGCCCCAGTGCGGCCCGCACCTGGTACACCAGCGTCACGGTCAGCGGGATCGCGAGGGCGACCCCCAGCACCTGCAGCACCCAACGCGCCAGCCTGCGTGGCAGGGTTCGGGGCCGTATCGCGAACAACGAGAACACCGCGAACGCCGCCATTCCCACCACCAGCGTGCGCAGCCAGAGCTCCCACTGCGGGATCGTAAAGATCGGAGCCAGCACGAGACCCCATGCCAGCGAGGCGAGCACAGCGGTCGTCAGCTGGCAACGCACCGGTGCCGGGCCAGGCCGGCCATCCTGCAACGGAAGCGTCGCGTCCATGTGGCGATGCTAAACCAGTTGCCCGTCGCCGCCTCAGCGTATCAAGGGCAGCCACAGCATCATGGCCGTTGCAAACACTCCCCAGCCCGTCAGCACGATGGCCCCGCCCATCACCACCACCACCGCGCGCTGCTGCCAGACCCCGCCCCGGGCCCGGGCCCGCAGGTACATTTCCAGCACCGCCAACGGCAGCAGGAACATCGCGTAGCTGGCGAAGCTGAGGAACGGCCCCTTGAAGGTGACGGGATCGAAGCCGACCGCATCCTGATGGTAGGCGAGCCACCCGAAAACGATGAGGCGGAAGAACCATACACCCGACACCGCGATGAACAGCCGCAGCGCCCAGCGCCTGTGCTCATCGATGCGCCGTGTCATCGCCGTGCGCAGCGCCATGAACGCGAATACCAGGATCATCACGGCGTTGAGCGAGATGCCCAAGGAACCACCGAAACCGTCCGCGCTGCGTGACCGCACCAGGAACAGACCTCCCACGGCAAGCGTGACACCAGCCAGCAGGTACATCCGCCCGCTCCAGCGATGCACCATCGGAAAGCGGCGCCGCAAGGGCGGCAGCAACTGCAGCAAGCCGGCGAGCACAACTACCACCGTAAACCCCAAGTGCGTCCCCATCACCAGATTGCCGAAGCCGTCACCGGACACGTAGGCGTGCCGCATCGGCCCGTCATTCCAGGCCTCGGGTGTGCCTGCAAGCAGCAAGCGCCCGTAAAAACTGGCTACGTACACGGCCATCAACAACTGGCCCAGTGCAGCCAAGCCTAGCCATATGCCAGCGGAAAGGCCCAACAGGTGGGTAGAGTCAAGCCGGGTCACCCGCTGGTTGTCCGCAGCCTTGGATACCGTCTGAACCGACATCTCGAGGCTCCCCTCCCGAACTGGAGGCCGAGTGTCGATGGAGCCTCGTGCGTCGCCAATGCTGCTGGTGACGAGCTGCGGATCGAGTGGGACGAACGACGCTTGACGGGGATGGACAGAGGGCGGTCGTCGCTGGACAACCCCAACAGCGCTCTGGCGCTGGCAATCTCGGACCGCCGGCGCAACGCCGATCACCTCGCGACGCAGCCGCACTCATTGAGGGGCTCGCCTCGAGGTGCCCCGAGTCCCGCAGGACATCGCGCAGCAAGGCAATACTCCACGCGACCTGGACGGTGCGTCAGGCTACGCGGACCACACAATCCCGGCCGGTGAGCCGGGCTCCGTCATCGCTCAGTTGTCGGATCGTAGCCGTGAACTAGCGCACTCTCCTCCCGTTCCTGTCGTAGAGAAGTCCGATGTCTACCGTCCCACCGATCGCTCCACGATGATGCGCTCGGCCAGCCACTGGTTGTTCCCGACCTGTCGCGCCTGGACGCGCACGAGGTCGCCGTGCCGCAGGTTCTCCGGGCGGTAGCGACGGCCCTGGTACTCGACCGTGGTACGTGCGTCGTAGGTCATCTGCACGTTGCTGCCGTAGCCCGTCCCGTCGAGGCGGATCACCCGCGCACGCGCGTCGACAAAGGCGACCGAGCCGCGAAGGTCGTTGCCGTAGCCGCCCCCGTACCGGTCGTTGCCATACCGCTCATGGTCGTAGCGGTCACCGCCATAGCCGCCGCCGTACCCAGCGTCGCGGACATTGCGCACGACCTCGATCGAGCGCGCCAGCAGATCGCGCCCGGACTGCGCGACGTCGATGCGGATCACATCGCCGCGCTCCAGGCCTTCGACCGGGTGCTCGCGGCCCTGGTAAAACAGGCGCGTGCGCTGGTCGTAGCGCACCTCCAACTGTTGCCCGCGGCCAGTGCGCGGGTCGTCGACGAGCACAAGGAGGCGGTAGGCGTGGGGATCGACGCCGTCGACGGTGCCCTGCAGCTGGCTGTCGCTCTGCGCGGAGGAGCCCGGCGCGGATTGGCCGTAGCCGCCGGGGTCACCACCATAGCCGCCCGGGGTGACGCAACCGCCGAGGAGCAAGGTGACGCTCGTGGCCAGCAACAGGCGCAAACCGCGGATCGCGTCGTTCATCGCACTACTCCCAAGGTCATGAGAGCGTCATATACACCGATCGCTGGTCGATGCAACCTGGAACGACCTCTGTCACGCTGCTCCGGGACAGCTTCAGATGCCGACCACCAGCGGCGCATGCACGATCCATGCACGATCAGTCTGGAGGCACGTTTCGCTGTAGCGCCGACGGGATCACGTAATCGGTGACGAGGCCCTGCAGCGGGTATCAGACGGGAAACTCGCCGTTGTTGCCGGCGGCGATGGCCACCACCAGCTCCAGCGCCGGCACCACGATCACGAACTGGCGACCGTCGCCTTCGCCAGCGTATCCGCGGTAGTCGCGAACGTCCACGCGGTACTTGTGCAGATGCCAGGCATAGCCGTAGTCGTGTCTGGGTCCGAATGTCGCCTGCCGCGCCACCGTCGCGTCGATTCAGCTCTGGTCGACCAGGCGTTGCCTATTCCATATGCCGCCGTCGAGATAGAGCTGCCCCAGCTTGAGCATGTCGCGCGGACGCATGCGCAGTCCGCCGGCCAGATCGAGGTCGTCGTCGGGCATCAGGTTGAGGTGGTAGCCACGCATCTGCATCGGCCCGGCAATCCATTCCTCGAACACATCTGTCAGGCGGCGCCCGGTGGGGTTGCGCACGACGCCACCCAGCAGATTGATGCCGGCCGAGCAGTACACCGCGCCGTCGCCGCCGGGCGCTCGTGCCATCGGCAGATCCAGAGCAAATTTGTACCAGTCGCGCTGGGCCTGCTGGCCCTGCATTCTGTCTTCGCCGCCCGGGGAGTCGCCATCGTTGTCGTCGCACGCAAGGCCTGACCGCATATCCATCAGGTCTGCGACCGTGATCGCTCGCTATCGGCATCCACGAGTGCGGCATGCGCGTCATACGGAAACAGCGACAGCACCGGCGTCTCCGCGGTGAAATCGGCGCCGTGGTAAATCGCCATGCCCACCAGCAGCGACGCGAAAGACTTGCCGGCGGATCGCGTGTCGTGCGTTTGCTCGCGGGAGGTACCGCGCAGGTAGCTCTCAAACACCAGCTTGCCGCGCCGCGCCACCAACAGCCCGTGCACCGGCGAATCGCCGGGCGCGGGCGCGTCGCTGGACGCGATCTGCCGCTGCAGCGCCAGCATCGGTGCGACCTGCATGTCCACGTCGCCCAGCCACGCAGTCGTCCATCCGTGACCGGCGGGGACCGGCAGGGTATAGGTGTCCTGCGACGCGGCAGGCGTTGTTGCGTAGTAGCCCACCGCATCGTCGCGGTCGCGCCGCGTGAAGGGGAACACACCGATGCCCTGCCAATCGACGCGCAGCTGTCCGGTCTCCTCGTCGAAGCAACCGCTGAGTGCCCAACCGACGCGCTTCGAATCCGTCAGCACGATGGCGTTGCCATCCACGTGCACGTCGTATCGGATGCCGCGACCCAGGTTGTATTCCGGGTTGACCAGGAAGGCGCCCAGGGCACCGTCCCCGGTGGGCTCGATCCGCAGATACTGCGTGACCCGATCCTGCAGCGGATCGAGCTGCGCCGCCGACACCTTCACGTCGCCGCGCGGCAACACCAGCGGCGTGGCGTACGCGCTGCCCAGTGTCTGGCCCGGCGGCTGGATCCACACGCCCTCGATGCTGCCGTCGGCCAGGCGGCCACGGAACTGCCCCTCCCCGCCCGGCATCACGAAGCGACCGCATCGCCCTCCCGCTGGACCGTCGCCGTCACCCCGGCCACGCTGGCCCGCCAAGGCGCCTGTCGCCCGTCCACGGGGAGAACCCCCGGACAGGCGTGGTCCGGACAGCGTCTCGTTGCCCCACAGGCCAATGAGTTCCGACGGTTCGGCGGCGCCGGTAATCGCAGACAGCACCAGCAGCAGAACAAGCAAGGGCAATACTCATCGCGGCACCTTGAGTTGGAGGCAAAGGGACTGGATGCGATGACGGCTCAGTTGGCTTTAGAACCGCTAGGGGCGCGATGCCTGGACCGAACCTCGCTCAGCACGAGGCTGGGAACCAAGGGTGGCAGGGTCAACCGGGATGCGACGAAGCGGCGGGATCGCCGATCAACTGTCAAAATAGCGCGACGAACGCGTTGCCTGCTTCAATGCTCTGCGTTGGCGGTCTGCCACGCCCAGGAACCGGCGCGTCACGTCCGCGTTGGTCGTCGACGAGGAGAAGCTGCTCGCCTGCGACCAGACATCGACCTCACCCCGGCGGAGCGTGGTTCAGCTACCGGAGGCAGTTGTGGTCTTCCCGGAACCAGTCGGGCGCTTCGTCGACGTGGCGTCGCGCGAGGTGGCAGGCGGCAAGCCGCAGGGAGGCCGTTGCGACAGCCTCGAAAAGCGCGACTGCAAGCAAATCAACCATCGACTCGCGAGCGCGGCGACGCAGCACCTAGTAAGGCATGAATGGTCGCTGAAGGAAGTCGGACCGTCTTGCGACAATCCGGCACCGCGCCGTTTCGCGTCCTTCACCGCCGGTGACAGCGCCAGCGACGGGTATGCCCCTACCCGCATCAACGCGCCTGAAGCACGCAAGCGACTAAAGCACCAGGGCGTGGCGGCCCCTGTCGCCCTTCTCCAATCCCCCGAAAACCACCGACCCGGAGTCCTGGTTCCATTCGAACGCCGCGCCGCTGCAGGGATTGCATAGATTCGAGCTGCCGACGACGTGCGCCGCGTCTTTCGGCTGGACGCCCGCGTCTCGCATGGTCACTGTGAGAAGTTCGGCACGCCGCACACCTTCAAGATCGCTTGCCCGCGCCATATAGCTGACGTAGTCGGCGCCCGCCGCCAAGGAGTCGAGCATGGTGCCGACGGGGTTGTACATCCGGACCGCATGCTGCGTCGGCGCGGTGGAAACCCGTCGGACGACATGGCCATCGTGATCAAACCGGCGCCGTAGTGCCATTCACCTGCGAACGCACGAGCGAGGGAGCGCTCGCCATCCGTGACTGGCCGACGCCATGGCGACGGTAACGCCTCGTCGGCCCGTCCAGCCGGGAGCTCGCGCAGGGCAAGGTTGCCGAGGACGAAATGCCGTTTCATCGCCGCTGCCGCAATCATTTTGGTGATCAAGAGGTCCGACGATGCCAGGACGCGGCGCCAGAAGGCGAGGTCACTCTCGAGGAGATCGCGCACAGTGGCGGCCTCGCCCGCGATGGCATGCTGTCGCGCCGTCAACAGGTGCAGCTTCTGGACCTCGATCGCATGCTGATAGCCGGCCATCGGCGCGCGCGGATCGCGTGGAACCGTCTCCCGCCACTCCCGGACGGTGAGCATCCGGCGGTACCGATGGAGGAGCCATTGCTCCGACCCCAGCCACTGCGTGAGGGCATCGGGGTATGCGTCCAACGCCGCCAGGCACGTTGCCGCTTCGATGCATGCCGCAGCGACGGCGGCCACGTCCTGTGTACTTGTCGCGCGATAATCCGTGTCCATGCCTGGAAGCCCGGCGGCAGCCTGCTCACCGGTTGCCACGACAAGACCCTCCAACCACGCCTTGCGCTCCGTACCCAACGCAATGGGATCGTCATCCCTCTCCGCCGCCAGGCCCAATCATGGACATGGCCGTTCGCTACGTCGGGCACATTCGGCCGGTCACTCTCCTTGGCGACCAACCTCTCCTCGCACGCGGAGAGCGGCTCGTCGTTCCAGTTGACGATCACCAGGGGCAGGTACGCCACCACAACGAGCGTCATCAGCACGCCCAAAGCCCAAGCGCCTGCACGGATCATGCGCGCGGCATCCATTTCTTCCTCCCTGGAATCCCCCCAGCCACCACTTGCCGGGGCACGTTAGCGGTGGAGCGTTGACCCCTAGCGGCATGCGGCACACTCTTTTTCCGGAGAGAACCGGGAACTGCGTCCTGCCATGCCCTTGTCAGCGAGCCATTCCCTCTATCTGGGCCTGCCGTTGCTGGGCCTGCAAAACGTCCGGAGCCGGGCTAGCCTGATCAAGCTCGCGCCGATGATCGGCCGCCTGCTGCTGCCACGCCTGCCCGGACGCGGACTGCTGCAACGCCTGCATTGCGCTCTTCATGGCATCCGGATCATCGTGGGGCGCGGCCTGCAGCAGCTGAGCCACGATGGCCGACCTTGCCTCGTCAGCCGACTGCGGTCGAAGCGGCCCCGGTGGGGCGCGCGAGGGCGCGGCGTCCACCTGCAGCCGCATGGGCGGCCGCACAGTCGGGCCGGCGGTGTCCACATCGGTAAAGCGACTGATCACATCGGCGTCGCCGTACGGCTCCCGATGACGCTGGCTCAAAGGCTGCGTTTCTGAAACCGCCGGCCGCAGCTCACGCCGCTGCTGCTCACGCGCTTCCCGTGCCGCAGGCTCGCCTGCCGGCAGGGGCCCGCGCAGGCGGTCGATGCCGTCGAGCACCAGACCGGCCGGTCCGCGCAGGCCCACCGCCGCATCCCGGCGGATGCCTTCGACGTCCTCTCGATACTTCGCGATCATCGGCCCGTAGTCCCGCGCCAGTCCACGGGTTCTTGCGTCGCCCAGCACCGACCGGTCGACGTTGCCGTCGCCGTCCGTGTTGCGGAAGTAGTGCATGTCGTGGGATCCCAGCCCCGCGATGGCCGCGCCCAGCTTGTTGCGTACGTCGAACAAGCGGGTGTCGTCGTTGGCATAGCCCCTGTCCCGCAGCATCGCGATTTCTTGCGGCATCGCGTACACCCTGACCTGCCCGTAGTGCGGACTGGCGGAACTCACCATGTCGGCCGCCGTCACGTGGTTGAGCACGCGATTGCCGCCTTCGGGGATCCTGTAGGTCAGGCTGGCCGCTCCATACGCGTTGAACGTCTCGCCGCGCAGGTCGAAATGGTGGGCGGTGATCTGGGCGAGTGTGCCGCCGAGGGAGTGGCCGGTGACGGTGACTTCTGGAACAAAGCCTCGTCGCTCCGCCTGCTCTTTCGCAATTTCTTCTGCCCGAGACGTCAACGCGATCGCATCAACTGCCTGGATGTTGGCGCGGGCTACGACCATGGCGCCATCCGTCTTGATCAGGTCGTTCCAAGGTTCGCGTTCGAACTCCGTACCGCGATGCGCCACAATCACTTCACTACTGTCCATCCGCTGATAGATCGTGCCCTGGTAGCCGTTGTGCGGGTTGTTGACGTACTCGAGGACCTTGTACGTCACCCCCTCGAGAACGACGTGCTTGTTCACCAGATCCTGCATGTCGCCTTTTCGGTCATAGCTGTGCTCGGCCAACTCCGCATAGTCCTGCGGGGCCATGGTCACGGCGTCCCCTCCTCGGCGTGCAAGGTAATGCTGAATAATTCGCCCCGGATATCGAGTTTGAACCTCTCTTCATCAGGCTCCCCGAAGTCAGGGAAATCTCGCACCCCAGCTGAAGGATACCCACGCTTCCAGTAATAGGTGATCTTGGGCGCGCTCGATGCAATCTCATTCTGGCTTCGACTCAAACTGGCAATGAATTTCGTCTCTCCGTCCGCTCCTGTCGCCTTCAGCTGCACCTGCGCCTGGATCAGGGCCCACCGGCACACCCCACGGCCGTGGTAGTCCTCGTCGAGCATCCCGTCGACATACACGACGCCGGTGTATTCGTTCTCCGCCACGTGCGTCAGCTCGAACGGAATGTCATTGGTGGGTACCGGCGACGAGCGACCTCCCGGATTCTCCTTCGGCGGCGGCAGGCACTCCTTGTTCACAACATCGTACTGCGCCGCGCTGACCATGATCTTGAGCGGTCCCGGGGCATCGTCGATCCGCATCGTCAGGCGATACGCCTGGCGCGGAGCGGGGTTTTCGCGGTACTCGGGCTTGGTCTGGGTGTTCATTGGTTGGCTGCACGCAGTCAGGGGCATCGTCGCCACGCACAGCAGCATGGCGATCGTTTGGAAGGGGCAACGCAGGAGCGAAGGAAACGACATCCTGTCGGCATCTCCGTCAGTCGTAGGCCAGATGGGCTGTAGCGGCACTCTTCCGCTTCCGCCCAGTGTTCCGATTCTTGCTGATTACACCTTAGGCGGTGCCCGTTGGTCCGTGCAAGCCGTCACGGTAGGCCGAAGTGTGTGCCAGCGTGCCGCCGTGGGGGAATTGCCCCACGGCAGCGCCGGGGACCGGGTCACCCTGCTTGGGCACTCTCCCGGGCAAGTGCACCTGCGCTGGGCGCAGCACATACGGCGAGGCGTACCAGGCCGGGCCAGCTCCATGGACATCTCGCCTCAGGCCACGCCACGGCTCCGCCGACTCTCCGCAACGCAAGCAAAAGTGCTCCGCTGCTGCGCAGACCGCCGCCGCCGGCTAGCATTCACCACCTTGCGGCCAAAGTTGCGTCGCCAACCCGGATTGGCGGAGCCACGGCGCACGCCCTGCACACCCCGGAGCCCCCATGCGCGAGACCAGCGTTGCTCTCCAGCCCGGCCTGCGTGGCCGCCTGCATGCCTTCATCGCGCACCCGCGCGTGCAGGCGGGCATCCTCGTCCTGATCGTCGTCAACGCCGTCCTGCTCGGACTGGAGACGTCGCCGCGGGTCATGGCGGCGGCCGGCGACCTTATCCGCTTCGCAGACAGGGCGATCCTGGCGGTCTTCGTCGCGGAGATCGCGATCCGGGTGTACGTGCACCGCGCGCGCTTCTTCCGCGACCCGTGGAGCCTGTTCGACTTTGCCGTGGTCACCATCGCCCTGGTGCCGGCAACGGGTCCGTTCTCGGTACTGCGGGCGCTGCGCGTGCTGCGTGTGCTGCGCGTGCTGACCATCGTGCCGTCGATGCGCCGGGTAGTGGGCGCGCTGCTCGGCGCGGTGCCCGGCCTGCTGTCGATCGGCATGGTGCTGGTGCTGATCTACTACGTGTGCGCCGTGATCGCGACGAACCTGTTCGGCAATGCGTTCCCGGACTGGTTCGGCAACCTGGGACGCTCGTTCTACTCGCTGTTCCAGATCATGACGCTGGAGAGCTGGTCGATGGGAATCTCGCGGCCGGTCATGCAGGAGTTCCCGTATGCGTGGGCGTTTTTCATCCCGTTCATCCTCATCGCCACGTTCACCATGCTCAACCTGTTCATCGGCGTCATCGTCAATGCGATGCAGACAGTGTCCGACGCGGAACACGCCGACACCCTGCATGCGCTGGATCGCACCCAGGACCACATCGAGGCCGACGTGCACGCGGAAGTGCGCGCTCTGCGCGACGAGATCCGCAGCCTGCGCACGCTGCTCGAGACGCGGTCCGGGCAGTGAGCCCGGCAGCGCCCTGCATCGGGAGCTGCATGCGCCTGCCTGGCAGGCACCTGCAGACCATCTGCACCGCTACCGCTACTTGCGGATCACCTGCTGGTGGCCCTGCAGGGCGTCGGAGAGCCCAGGCACGCCGTCCGCACCGGTCGGCACGCTGATGCTGGATCCGGCGAACTCGTCGCCGATCGGCTGCGCCCGCCCGCCCAGGCACTGCGCCAGGAAACCCTCGGCCACCGCGTTGAATGCCTTGCTGTTCTCCGGGCGCGCAAAGCCGTGGCCTTCATCGGGGAACAGCACGTAGGTGACCGGGATGTCGTTGGCGGTCATCGCCTTGACGATCTGGTCGGACTCGTCCTGCTTCACGCGCGGATCGTTGGCCCCCTGGCCGATCAGCAGCGGCTTCGTGATCTGGTCGGCGCGGGTCAGCGGCGAGCGCTCGACCAGCCACTGCCTGCCTTCCTCGGTGCGCGGGTCACCCATGCGCCTGGCCAGCTGCTCGTAGAAGCTGGCCCAGTACGGCGGCACCGTGCTCAGCAGGGTATTGAGGTTGGATGGGCCGACGATGTCGACGCCGCAGGCAAACACATCCGGGGTGAAGGTCAGCCCGGCAAGCGTGGCATAGCCGCCGTAGCTGCCACCCATGATCGCGACCTGGTCGGCCGTGGTCACGCCCTGGTCGACGGCCCACTGCACCGCGTCGAGCAGATCGTCGTGCATCTTGCCGGCCCACTCGCCGTTGCCGGCATTGGTGAAGTCCTTGCCGAAGCCGGTGGATCCGCGGAAGTTCACCGCCAGGACAGCGTAGCCACGGTTGGCCAGCCACTGGTTGTAGGGACTGCATCGTCGCAGCCGCATCGGTCGCCACCGCAGCGGCCCGGTCATGCTCGAAGAGCCGACGGCCTACCACCTCCGCCGTCGCGACCACCACTGCCTCTTCATCCGACGGCAAGGGTGCGGGCAAGGCGATGGCCATGGCCGGTGCGCACGTCGCAACGAACAGGGCCGCGATGGAACCAACGAATAGCCCACCACGATTCGTGGCCCCGGCCTGCGTGCTGGTGCCTATGGATCGCATTGCGTATCCCCTGCCGATCCCCGCACGGATCGTAACCGGCCTCCACGGTCCAGCGCCAATCAGTTGGCCGCACCAAATCGCTGCCCGCGCATGGCCAGGGATCACGAAGCATCTGCACCAAGAAGCCGTGCGACCTCCGCATCCTTCTCCAACCAGATCCCATTGATCCACTGCTGGAACCTTGCGCGCGCCGCGCGCCCGTCGCTAACGGGCCCATCGAGAACCACGCTCGGCAGCGGCCGCTGGCGCACCGAGACATGCACCGCCGGCACGCGGCCGGCCACAAGGTCGATCAACGTCGGGCGGCCGCCGGGATAAGCGATGGTCACGTCGAGGATGCCGTGCAGCGCGTCGCCCATCGCATCCAGCACGTAAGCCACGCCGCCCGCCTTGGGTTTGAGCAGGTGCCGGTACGGCGATGCCTGGCGCGCGTGTTTGCCCGGCGTAAAGCGCGTGCCTTCGACGAAGTTCATCACAGCGATGGGGATCGACCGGAACTTCCCGCAGGCCCGCCGCGTGGCGTCCATGTCGCGTCGGCCAAGCTCCGGATTCTTGGCGACCTGCGCGCGCGTGTGCCGCCCCATGAAGGGGAAGTCCAGCGCCCACCACGCCAGTCCCAGCAGCGGCACCCAGAAAAGCTGCCGCTTGAGGAAGAACCGCAGCAGCGGGATGCGCCGGTTGAAGATCTTCTGCAGCACCACGATGTCGACCCAGCTCTGGTGGTTGGCGAGCACCAGGTAATGACCGTCGATCCGCAGTTTGGCCGCCTCCGAGACATCGAAGCGCGCACCACTGAAGCGGTCGACCAGCCACGTGTTGACCGCGATCCAGCTCTCGGCGATGCCCGTCAACACCGCGTTGCAGGCCAGCCGCATGCGCGGCAAGGGCAGCAGCGCCTTGACCAGCGCCACCGCCAGCAGCGGCGGCACGTGCAGCACGGTGTTGGCCACCATGACGGCCAGGATCAGCACAACGCGAACGGCTGACATCAGGCGCGCCGGCTTGGCTTTCAACGGAGGAGGTGCAAGCTTAGCAGCGGACGTCTCGCCGGATCCACGAGCAGTCCAGTCCTCGCATCACGGGGTGCTTCCGCATGAACCGCTCTCGCCAAGGAATGCCACAAGCGCGCGCGCGGCAGGCGCCTTCAGACCCACCTGCAGATCACCAGCACCGCTACTCCCCTGGCGCCTGATTCGGCCTTCACCGTGCCGAACGGCGCTAAGGGACCACATTGACCCGAGGCGCATCGGCAGCCTCGGTGCGCTGCTTCTCTCATTGAACCAGCCCCTACAACGGTCGGACTCAGAACAGGTCATCCACATGCGCGAAGAACTCGAAGTAGGTCAGATGGTCTTCGTCGCCGATGGCGATACCGGCGTCAGTGCTCTGTGCGAAGTGCGCGAGTCAGACGTGGTCTTGAACATCCCGAACGCAGGCGATGTTGTCCTCCCGCTGTCCGCTGTCCGCTGTCCGCTGTCCGCGATCCGCGCTGCGCATTCGGGCAAGGTCGTGCTGGACCTCGATGAACTGGACACTTCCGTGCGCGAAGCGCTCAATCGCGTGCATGATGCCGAGTATCGGGAGTTTGCCACGTTGGATCCAGCGGACGGAACGCCGACGGCGTGGAGCAAGACCAGAACGTTTAGGCGGTTCGCCAAGAGGGTCAGGAGCACCTATGCGCCACGCAAGAGCGACCCGGACGCCCTTTATCGGGCATCAGAAAATGGTTCCCAGAAAAAATTATGTGGCTGCCGGCCAACCATTTGCAGGAGTCGCCCCAGTCGGATCAGCGCGCATCGGCGTGGCCAAGTCGAGATCGCCTTCCGCAGCTTCGGCTAGGATCGCCATCGCCGCCATCGGTTTGGTCGCCCGCCCGTTCAAGGCGTACCACTGCCGAAGGACATGGATGCGCAGCATCGCAGCCAGTGGGTAGGGCTGGCGGCCCGGGCGGCCCAGCCTCGGGTAGTGCGGTCATTATTGTTGCGCAGTCCAAGCGATTTGCTCAGAGGTTCCCCGAATAAGTGAACCTGCCCTGTCCGATGCGCCGCCGCTGCAGCCGTAAGCTCCCCCGTCAAGCGGACACTTGAAAAGTAGAGCTTCCGACGTGAGTGGTGCGGTACTCGGC
>PPFU01010970.1_pt1 | contig 18993 bp, 16 predicted proteins | sample 1535991 | NCBI WGS metagenome assembly PPFU01 (sample SAMN04901290, study PRJNA319586) | Hypolithon metagenome, whole genome shotgun sequencing project. | isolation source: Antarctic Hypolithon | place: Antarctica: Miers Valley | collected 2014
CAGCAGCAGCCTCGCCACCACACAGCCCGCCAGCAGCGTCGCCGCCAGCGGCATCGCGATGGCCGCCTGCCCCCAGGCTGCTCCGCCCACCCACCGCCCCGCGTCCGACCGCACCGCCACATCGACGTAGAACACGGCGTGCCGCCCCGTTGTCGCAAAGATATGCGAATCGAGCACCGCCAGCCCCAGCGTCGCAGGCACCCAGAAATCAACCCACAACCCGCCCACCCGGCCCCAACCCGCCAACGCCCAAGCCGATGCGACCAGCAGATGCACCCCGCACACCGCCAGCAGCAGCCCCACGACCACGCCCGCCAGCACTGCCGACGCGGCCGGACTCAGCCCCGATCCACCCGCTGAAACATACAATTCCGCGTATCCCATTCGCCACACGGCCCAGCCCATCACCAGGCACGCCGCCGCCGTGCCCACCGCCGACCCCAGCCACCTTTTGGTTTCGCCCCGTTCGCTCGCGAAAGGGTGGCCATGCTGCGTCGCACTACGCATCGCCGACTGTAGCGCCCGCACACGCGACCACCCCCACCATGACCACCACCCCCACCATCACCACCACCCCGCAGACCGGCCGCTGAAGCGGCCTCAGCCCGATGTTCCCCCCTCTCACTCTTCACCACATCACCAAATCCAAGAGCGCCCGTATACTCCCCGCCCATGCCCGAACCGATTCATTCCGCCACGCTCCCCAACGGCCTGACGCTCCTCGCCGAGCCCGTCGCCGGGGCCAAGTCCCTTGCGATGACGCTGCTGCTCCCCGCCGGCACCGCGCAGGAGCCCGAGGACCGCCAGGGCGTCGCCCAGGTCACCGCCGAGATGGTGCTCCGCGGCGCGGGCGGCCTCTCCGCCCGCGAACACACCGACGCCCTCGAACGCCTGGGCGTCTCCCGCGACACCAGTGTTCAGACCCGCCACACCCGCCTCTCCGCCACCATGATCGGCGACAAGCTCGACGAGGCGGTCCCCCTCCTGCTCGACATCGCCATCAGGCCCAACCTCGACGCCACCTCTCTCGAGCCCAGCCGCGACCTCGCCCTTCAGGAGCTCGACGGCCTCGCGGACGAGCCCCAGCAGCGGGTGATGATCGAGCTACGCCGACGCCTATACCCCGACCCCCTCGGCCGAGCCACCCAAGGCCAACGCCCCGCGCTCGAAGCTCTCACCCTCGACGAGGTGCAACGCTTCCACCGCGAAACCTTCACGCCCGCCGGCTCAATCCTGGGCTTCGCCGGGGCGTTCAACTGGGAGGCCCTCCGCGGCCGCGTCGAAACCCTCACCCGCGATTGGGGCGGCTCCCGCTGTGACGCCTCGGTATGGGGCGACGCCCCCCGCGGCTACGAGCACCTCGACGCCGACACGCAGCAGGTCCATATCGCGATGGGCTACCCCTCCGTGCCCGAGACCGATCCCGATGCCATGGTGCAGCGAGCCGCGGTCGCGGTGCTGTCGGGCGGCATGTCCGGCAGGCTGTTCACCGAGGTGCGGGAGAAGCGGGGCCTGTGCTACTCCGTCTACGCCAGTTATTCGGGCGGGCGATCCCTGGGCAGCGTCGTCGCCTACGCGGGCACGACCACGCCACGCGCTCAGGAGACGCTGGATGTACTTGCCGGTGAGTTGAAGCGGCTCGCCGAGGGGGTCGAAGCCGCGGAGTTTGGCCGTGCCAAAGTCGGCATGAAATCACGCCTCGTGATGCAGGGCGAATCGACCCCGTCCCGCGCCGCCGCCATCGCGGGTGACCACTACCTCTTCGGCCGCGGCCGCACCCTCGCCCAGCTCGAAGCCGAGGTTGAAGCCGTCACCCTCGACCGCGTCAACCGCTTCGTCGCGGACCACCCGCCCAAGTCGATGACCCTCGTCACCGTCGGCCCAAGCTCGCTCGAAAGCGGCGGGGCCATGACCCCCTAACGCCCCCCATGCGCCTCCTCATCACCGCAGGCCCCACATACGAGCCCATCGACCCGGTTCGCTTTTTGGGTAATCGATCTTCGGGGAAGCTGGGCGTCGCGCTCGCCCAGGAGGCCGCCACAAGGGGGCATGATGTCCTCCTGCTCGGCGGCCCGGGCCTCGCCGAAGGGGAGGACTACGAAGCGACTTCCTATGCGATCAAATACTTTGAGTCCTCCCGGAACTTGGAAGCCCTCCTCGCCGAGCACTTCCCCGGCTGCGACGCCCTCATCATGGCGGCCGCCGTCGCCGACCACCGGCCCGCCCACGTCTCCCCGATCAAGCTGGCACGAGACGACGGCCCGCTCACGCTCACCCTCGAAGCCACCCCCGATCTGGTCGCCGCCGCCGCCGCCCACAAGCGACCCGACCAGCGGGTCATCGCCTTCGCACTTGAGGACCCCGCCACCCTCGACGCCCGCGCCGCCGACAAACTCCGCCGCAAACGCGTGGATGCCCTCGTCGCCAACCCCCTCACCACCGTCGGCAGCGACGCCATCGACCCGATTTTCCTGCGCCCCGGCGTACCCCCGCAGCGGCCGGGCCGGATGAGCAAGGCGGCGTTCGCCGCGTGGTTGCTCGACCGGCTCGAAACGATGCCGACCATCCCCCGTTAGAGCCGATCAAAACGTCATCGCCACCTCCACATGGTCATGATGATGCTCCTGCGGTCCGACCCCCGCCGCATACGCGGGCGCTTTTGCTCGATCTGATCCGAGCCGCGACGCGGAAGCGTGCGCTTGCGTTGAAAAGAAGCCCGTGTTCGGTCGATGCATCGCGAAAAGCATCGCTCGCGGACGCGTCGCGGCTCGGACCGGATCGTCTTCATTACCAACCTAACCAGGTGGCGGATGGTGATTCAACCGCTCGAGCCCAGCGGTTTGGCACCCAACCCACACTCGCAGCAGATCCACCCGACGTTCCGACACGTCACGCCAACTCCGCCACCAGCGCTTTGATGGCGTCGAGCCTCGCCCGGATGTCCTTGTAGTTGATATCCGCCTGCAGGATTTTCGATGCGTTGGCCTGGGCGGCCTGAGCGGTGGAGACGTCGCGGTTCTTGGTCGCCAGCCGCTGCTGTGCATCCATCAGCAGGTAACGCAGCTCCATCCCCACTTGGTCGTCCTTCACGTCATGCCCATCGAGCGCCTGCTGAAGCGTCGCCACCGCCTCATCCAGCCAGCCCTGCTGGATGTAGCATGACCCGAGGTACATCATCGCGGGGTCCTTGTTCTTGGGGTCCTGCTTGGCCTGTTGAAAGGCGGCGATGGCGTCATCGAAGTTCTGCGCTGCGTACAGCCGCTTGCCCAGCTCGAACCGCAGCGACAGGTCGGTCGGGTAGTTCTTGGACCGCTCCTGATACTCCTGCAGCTCGAAGGCGAGCCGCTTGCGGGCGGCCGCTTCATGCTTGACCCGCAGGTCGGCGTCATCGGGTGCCTCGTGTGCCCGCTGCCGCAGCTCGCGGACGTGCCGTGTGAGCTGCCGCATGAGGATGTCGCCCGCTCGCACTTTGTATCGGTATTGGCCGGTGGTGTCCCATGCGGCGTTGAGGAGTTCGACCGCCTCGCGTTCGGTCTCGGGGCTGGGCTTTTTGAGCAGGGCATCGACCAGCTTCATTCTGCGGTCCACATCCTGCGGGTCCTCGTCAAACTCGCGTCGCCTCTGCTCGATCATTGTATCCACATCCGACTGCTGGGCGTGGCTGCCCCGGGCACGCTGGAGCGCGCCCTGCGCGTCGCCGTCCTTGATCTGGTTGCGGTAGCCGCCCTCGGCCACCTTCGCCCCCTTGCCGTAGTTGCCCTTGGCCATCGCGTGCTCGGCATCGAGCTCCTTGCAGCGGTTCTGCAGCTCGCTGTTGGTGGGGTCTAGCCCGATCGCGTGGCGGCAGGCCTCCACCGCCTTATCGAATCGGCCCACGGCCGCGAACAGGTCGATCAGCGACAGCAGCACGCCCTTGTCCGGCTTGCCCGCCACCGCGGCGTTGAGCACCAGCACTCCCACCCAGTACGCCACCTCCCCCAGGTGCAAGTCCGGGTGCTCGCCGTCCGCCGCCACCGCGTGCTTCATCACATCCCGCATCAGCCGCGGGTTCATCGGGTCCATCGACCACAGCCGCTCGGCATGGAGCATCTTGTCCATGGAGGTGGACCCGCCCGACTTCATCGACTCGATCAGCCCCGCGGGCTTGCCCCCGCCGACCTTGCGACGCTTGGCGACCTCGTGCAGCGCCTCGTGCATCGCCATATTGTCCGGGTCGTGCTTGAGGCCGTTGACGTAGAGCTCGACCGCGTAGTCATAATTTCGAGCGTCGGCGATGGTCTCGGCGTGCTCGAAGAACCGCTTGGCCTTGCGGGGATCGGGCTCGAAGCCCGCGTCCGGCGATGCCGCCGCGTCGCCCTCCGCCTTGGCGTCACCCCCCACGGCGTCGTCGGTTTTCTCTCTCTTGAAGAATCCAAAGGCCATGGGGGGATTGTAGCGAAGCGGCGGGGGTGAGGGGGTGAGGGGGTGACGCAGTGCGCATCGGATCCGAGCCACGACGCGTGAGCGACCATTCTTCCTTTGGAAATGCGTCAAATCGATGGCCAAACCGAAAGCCACGCTCGCTCAAGCAACGCGGCTCGGATGAGAACGCGCCTGTAAATCTCGATGAAGCCGTGTCACCCATCACCACATCGACGGATATCCCCATCACCGCCTCCGCTCCACCACCGCGTCAGCGGTGTCGATCAACAGCTTCCTGGCGGGCGAGGGGGGCAGGGCGTCGAGGGCGAGGGTTTTGGCGTCCTCCACCAGTCGGCGGCACCAGTCCTTGGCATAATCGACGGCATCGGAGGCAACCACCCGCTCGACCAGGTCCGCGACGGCCTCATCGTCGACCACCCGCACGCCCTGCACCACCACGTTGAACCGATCCAGCACCGCGACCGTGGAGCGTCGGGCCGAGGCGTCGGCGGTGGCGAGGTAGCGGATCAGCGGGAGGGTCAGCTTGCCCTTCTCCATGTCCCGCCCCAGCGTCTTGCCCACCGTGGCGGGGTCACCGGTCAGGTCCAGCACATCGTCGGTAATTTGAAACGCGATTCCGAGCTTTTCGCCATACGAGAACAGCCCGGGGGCGGCACCCGACGCGTCGCCATCGGCCGCGAGATGGGCGGCCGCCTCACAGCACGTGCCGCAGAGGCTCGCGGTCTTGCGGCGGACGATTTCGAAATACGTGCGTTCATCCAGCCGCGCGTTGCCCCGGTTCGCCAGTTGCAGCAGCTCGCCTTCGCAGACGGTGTTGGTGGCGCGGGCGATGAGCCTGCCCATCGTCTCGCCATCGGGGCCGGGGGTGGTGATTGAGGAACACAGGTGATATGCGTGGCTGATGAGGTAGTCGCCCAGCATCACCGCCGCCTCATTGCCCGCGAGGTGGTTGATGGTGGCACCCCGCCTCCGCATTTCCGCGTCGTCGAGCACATCATCGTGGACCAGCGTGGCCATGTGGACCATCTCGACGACGGTCGCGAGGCTGAGGTGGTCATCGCGGGGCGGGTCCCACCCATGATCGTCACCGGGGTCGACCGCCAGGGCGGTGGCGAGCACGAGCGTGGGCCGAAGCATCTTCCCGCGATAGCGGTCGACGTGCTGAACGAGTTGATTGACCGGGTCCAGGTCGCTCATGAGCTCGGTGGTGAACCGCCGCTCGACCTCCACCAAGGCCTCACGCAGCGCGTGACCCACCGGCGTGTCCCGTTGTGCGAGCAGCAGCATGGGCGGATGGTATCCAGAACGCGGGGCGGCCGTAGCAGCCAAAAGCCCGACCCAACATCAAACCCCGGCTCGACAACCCGGGGCAGAGCGGCCAGCGACAGCCAGCGGCAGCCAGCCGCGTCGCCCCGAGTTTGTCGTGGGCATGGCCGCACCCGGGGCGGCGGTCGAAGACACGCTTTACCCCGACTTGTCACGATTGGCACGGGACGGATCACCCGCTAGCAATCCGTCAGGACACTCGTCCAAGTCGGTGTGGCGGGTGGTATAAAAACACGACCGCTCATTTCCCCTCGTTGGTGGGAGGTGTAGGGGTACCACCCCTTGGGGCTTCACCCAAAGTGTGCTGCGAAGCGTTTCCCTGCCGCCCCCCCACACCTTGACCCAATACGACATAGGGGAAAGGAGCCTGAACCTTTAGGCCAAAGCCCCAGCGTTCCCCCGGCGAGCGTTGGGCTGTATGTCTCAGCCACCTGACCCGCCCGGCGGCCTCGCGTGATATTTTTTTTTCCGGTGCCCCTACACGCCCCCGTTCCCTGATAAGCTCCCAACTTTACCCGACCCCCCACGCTCCCGCTCCCCGGAAAGGACCGCCGTCCATGTCGTTCGACTCCACGATTCAGGCCAAAGCCATTGACCTCACCAAGCTCTCCTACGAGATGACCGCGGAGGCGGGGTCGGGCCATCCCACGACGGCGGCGAGCCTGGCGCATCTGATCTCCGTGCTGATGTACAGCCACATGCGGTATGAGCCGGCTAACCCCTCGCACCCGTCGAGCGACCGCCTCGTGCTCAGCGAGGGGCACGCGGTGCCCATCGTCTACGCGGCCTGTGCCGACTTGGGCGTGATGATCGGGCGGAGCAAGGAGGAGTGGCACCCGATGACCCGCGAGGACGCGATGAGCCTCCGCGAACTCGACAGCGTCGTCGACGGACACCCCAACCCGATCGAGGGCTTCCCCTTCTTCGACACCGCCACCGGCTCGCTTGGCCAAGGCCTGAGCCACGCAGCGGGCCTCGCGCTGGCGGCCCGGCTGGACGACCTGGACAAACGCATCTTCTGCATCATCGGCGACGGTGAATCCCGCGAGGGCAACATCTGGGAAGCCATCGACTTTATTAAGGATGAGGCGCTCACCGCGGTTTGCCCGATCTTCAACTGCAACGTCTTCGCCCAGTCCGGCAAGGTCTCTCACCAGCAGTCGGCGGAGGTCCTCCAGGCCAAGCTTGAAGCCTACGGCTTCAAGGTGCTCCGCATCGACGGGCATAACCCCGCCGCCATCCAGGAAGCCCTCTCCGAGCACGCCCGGAACCAGCACAACCCCGAGGCCGACCTGGTCGCCATCGTCGCTAAAACGACCAAGGGCTGGGGCAGCCCATCCCAGCAGGGCATGGGGCACCACGGCAAGCCCGCCGAGGGCGATGAGCTGGCCGAGGCGCTGAGCGAGCTGGACGCGAAGGCCAAGGAGGTGGGTGCGGCGGAGGACACGAAGCTGAAGATCGGGATGATGACGGGCAAGAAGCCCGACGCCGAGCCGCGGAAGCAGCCGATGTCGTTCGAGGCGGCGCTGAAGGAGTTCGGCCTGGAGAAGGTGCTGCAAAAGGGTCAGTACGCAACGCGTCGGGCCTATGGTGTGGCGCTCAGGGCGCTGGGTCACGCGGACCATCGGGTGGTGGCGCTGGATGCGGACGTGCAGAACTCGACGTTTGCGGAAATGTTCGCGGATGATGAGGCGCTGGCGAACCGCTTCTTCCGCTGCAGGATCGCGGAGCAGAATATGTTCGCGGTGGCGGCTGGGCTGTCGGCGGGGGGGAAGGTGCCCTACTGCTCGACGTTCGCGAAGTTCGTGGTGCGGGGGTACGACCAGATCGAGATGGCGATCAACAGCGGCAGCGACCTCAAGGTCGTCGGCAGCCACGCCGGGGTGTCGCTGGCGGCGGACGGGCCCAGCCAGATGTCGCTGCCGGATGTGGCGTGGTTCGGGGCGTTTTCGCAGATGACCCGGCCGGACGGGGTGCCGGGGTGCTACGTGCTCCAGCCCAGCGATGCGTACTCGGCCTATGCGTTAACGCTGCTGATGGCGGACCACCCCGGGCCTTGTTACATGAGAACGCTTCGGCCGGACACGGAATTTCTCTATGGCCCCAACGACACCTTCACGCTCGGCGGGCACGAGGTGCTCTCCGAGGGAAGGGACCTGCTGATCGTGGCGTCGGGGTACATGGTCCACGAGGCGAACAAGGCACTGGACATCCTCGATTCGCAGGGGGTCGATGCGACGCTGGTCGACCTGTACTCGCTGCCTTTCGACGGTGAGGCGATCATGGACCTCGCCAACGACAACGGCGGGAACATCCTGACCCTCGAGGACAACTACGGCCACGGCATCGGCGCGGCGGTCGCGAGCGTCGCGGCGGAGGACGGCTCGGGGTTCACCGTCGAACAGATGTTCGTGCGGAACCTGCCCAAGTCGGCCCGGACGCCCGAGGCGATCACCGACTACGTCGGGCTCAGCCCCGAGCACATCGCCGGCCGCGCAATGGCGATGCTCGAGCTGACAGCGGCGTGACCCCGCCGAACTTGGCCGGGCCGCTCGCGGCCCGTTTCTCCCATGCCAAGACTGCTCTTCATCGGTGCCGGCGTCATTGCCCAGCGGCACATCGAGCACACGCGGCGATACCTCGCCGATCCCGCCCGCGGCCAGCAGCCACGGACGCTCGAGGTCCACGCCGCCGATCCCAGCGAGCCCTCACGGGCCTCCTTTGCCAAGGCGGTGCCGGATGCGACGCCGTATATCGACGCCGATGAGATGCTGGCGATGGCGACGGAGGAGTCGGATGTCGTGGTGGTGTGAACCCCGCCGGTGCTCCACGCGGCGATGACGATCCGCGGCTTCGAGTCGGGCTGCCATGTGCTTTGTGAGAAGCCCTTGGCGATGACGTCGGAAGAGGCGGGGTCGATGCTCGATGCATCGCGGAGGGCGGATCGCCTGCTGGGGTGCTGCAGCAACCGCTTCCTCGGGCATCACCCCAATGCGGAGGTGGCGGCGATTGTCGCCACCGGGCGGATTCGCGAGCCGTACCACGTCACGTGGATCGACCGTCGGCCGACGCAGCGGACGGGGATCGACTACCAGCCGCAGACCCGCTGGTTCCTGGATAGGTCCAAGAGCGGCGGCGGGGTGTTGATGGACAGGGGGCCGTACGACTTCGCGACGCTGGGCATGATCCTCCAGCCGACGAGCATCGAGGTACACGCCGCCACCACGGCCCAGCCCGAGTTGGGTAACGAGCCCGAGGGCGTGGTCAACAACGTCGAGCAGCACGTGGTGGCGACGCTGCGGTACACACTGCCCGACGGCGGCGACGTGACGGTGAGCTATGAGCGGGCGGCGGGCACGCACGGCAGGGAGGAGCGCATCGCCGAGGTGGAGGGCACGCGGGGCTCGGTCCGCTGGTGGTGGCTGGGGTATCAGGATAAGGACGGCACGGTCGATCTCCACACGACCCTCGACGGCGGGGTGCCCCTGGTCGACCCGCCCACGAACCCGCCGCCGCACCCCGCGGCGATGCCGCTCGTGCAGTTTCTCAAAGCGGTTCGAGGCGAGGAGAACCTTGCGATCCTGGGCGAGCGGGCGGTGTTCAACTTCCGCTGCCTGCGGGCGGTGTATGAGTGTGAAGAGACGGGGCAGCGCCAGCGGGTGGAGTTGGCGATGGTTTGATAAATGCAGAATGCGTGACAAGTCGCGTTGCTTCGGGGGATCTGACGGGGGCGTCGGTTCGCCACGAGCACATCCCGCAGCGTTGCGAACCGGGGCCAGTCGTTGGAGACCCCGCCGTTCGTGTCCAGTACGCCAAATTCGTTCCTTTTTCGCTGAACTTGCGGCTGTGCGGCTTGGCGTGAGGTCTTCTTACGCCCGTTCCCTCGCGGCCCGCATCGTGACGGCCATGCCCATGAGGGTCAGGTCCGGGACCAGGCGGTCGATCAAGTCGTGGTCGCGGAACAGGGCGTTGGCGTCCCCGCCGGTGGCGACGACCATGGGGAACGCCCCGGCGTGCTCGGCGATGGCTTCGACCATTTCCCGGACCAGCCCGCGGATCGCGTGGTAAACGCCCGCCCGCATCGCCTCGACCGTGTTGTGCCCGAGGGTCTCAACGGGCGGGCGAAACTCGCTCTCGGGGAGCTGCGCTGTGCGGCGGTTGAGCGCATCCATCATGAGCTGGGCACCCGGGGCGATCGCGCCACCGTGGAACGTGCCCACGCCGTCGATGAAGTCCACGGTGACCGCCGTCCCCGCGTCGACGACGATCGCCGCCTGCTGGAGCACGTCATAAGCCGCCGCCGCGTTGAGCAGCCGGTCCTCCCCGACCATGGCCTCGCGATCCAGATGCCTGCCGACGGGGATGGTGACCCGGTCGCCACCACCGCCCCCCCCGCCCGCCCGCTCGAGCCGCAGAGGCTCGCGGCCGATCACCTTGACCAACTGCGGTGAGAGTCGGTCCGCCACCTCGGGGTTGACCGACGCGAGCATCAGCCCCGCATCCTCCTGCGACCGCAGGGGCTGCATCGCCTCTTCGATCACCTGCGTCGCCTGGGCGGCGGCGGAGTTTTCAAGAGTCGCGGTATGCACCAGCTCGCCCCTGACAAACGCCCCGATCCGGATGCGGCTGTTGCCCACGCTCACCGCCAACATCGTCACATCGTTCATCGTTCTGCTCCCGAAGCACATGGGAATGAGGCATCATTCTAACTCAATCCAACCCCGGCGGCAGAGTGGGAGGCGGGTCGGCGGGCGGGTCGTCGGTGAAGGTGCAGGGAACTGCCATCGCCCCCGCCAGCCGCCTCCGGTAGGTGCGGGCGGAGATTTCGGTGCCCCCGAATCGTGCGACGGTGGCGGAGCACTCCTGAGTGTCCAGCAGCACGTACCCCCGCTGCCGCAGCCGCCGCACGAGGGCGACCACCGCCACCTTGCCCGCATCGCTGCGTCGGTGGAACATGCTCTCGGCAAAGAATGCCCCGCCCAGGGCGACGCCGTAGACCCCGCCGACGAGCTCCGCGATCGCCCCCCCCGGCCCAACCGACCCGCTCGGCGAGGCAGGGGGCATCCAAGCCTCCACGCTGTGCGCAAACCCCATGCGGTGCAGCTCGCCGTAGACCTCCCGCAGGTCTCGCCCGATCCACGTGCCGGCGGTTCGCTCGCCACATCCGCGGACCACCTCATCGAACGCGGAGTCAATGCGGACCTCAAATCGGCCCAGCCGGATGATTCGCTCGAGCGACCGCGGCACGTGGAATCGCCCGGGGGCGGCGTTGAGGTCGGGGGCGGCAGGCTCCTCGTGCAGCGGCAGCACGCCGCGGGGGTCCGCGGTGTACCACCGTGTGACCCCATCAGGGTCGGTCATCGGGAACGCCCCCACCGCGTAGGCGTTCAACACGTCCCGTGGTTGCAGTCGGCTCCAACGCATCAGGGCAGCATAAGGCGACCCGCCCGTCGCGAACCTTCCGCTCTTTGGCGGAAAATGGTGTAGCGGAGAGCGGTAGAACCTGTAGATTGGCTAACGCGGGGCGGGGTCGCATGGACTTGTTCTCTTCCACTTTTCCCTACAAAGGATCGAGCCTTACCCTGGAGCATCCACCTTTAAGTGTAAGCCCAAAGCCGGGGCAGAGCGAGCCTTTGATCGCCGCCCCGGGTTCGCTCCTGCGCGATCCAATCCGGGGTGACGCGACCCGCTGTCGCCCGCCGCTCTGCCCCGGCTCGTCCTTGTTTAGGTAGAATGGCTAGTCCGATACGAGGTAGGGGCCAGACGCCCTTCCCACCCTACGAGTCGAAGTGGATTCTTTTCCACCGTCTGCGATCACCATCTTTCCCGAAAGAAATCCCCGATGAGAGAAACCCTCCTGAGTTTGTTGTGCCTGTTGAGCATCGCATTCCCCGCACCCGCCGCCGACCCCGTTGCGGAAGCGGCTGCGGGGCCCGAGGGGTATTCCCTGCTGACCTCCTCGTACTTGGGCGGAGAGGGAGACGCGGATGAGGTGGTCGGGGCGGTGATCCAGAGCGATGGTTCGGTGGTGCTGGCGGCCAACCTCGCGGCCGGCACGCGGTTGGGAGAGCACACGGTGCCCCCGCCGGTCGAGGACGCAGACGGGCCGACAGGCGTGGTGCTCCGGCTCAGCCCCGATGGGCGAAAGGTGCACTCGATGATGCCGATGACGCGATTGAACGACCTCGCCGTCGACGCGTCGGACCACCTCTATGCCGCGACGCGGGGAGGGCTGGTGAAGCTCCATCCCGCCGCCGATGCCGCGGTATATGTCCGCGAGTATGAAGATGTCGTTTCACGCGTCGATGCCGCACCAGACGGCACGGTCGCCGTGTTCGTGGGGGGCAAGGCGAATCAAATCGTCATCCTCTCGCCCGAGGGGAAGGAGCACGCCCGGCTCCCGGGCAAGGACCTGACGCAGGACATCTGCATCGATGGCGAGAGCAAGACCGTGGTCTACACGGGCTTCCGCAATGCCAAGGCGTTCGACGGTAAAAGAACCTTCCCCGTGCAGATCGCCTACCTCAAGGCGGTGGATTACAACGGGCAGGCGAAGTGGTCGGACTACGGCTGGACGACGAACAAAGAGGCGGAGCAATTTCTCAACCGCCCGACGAACAACATGGCCGACACCCGCGGCTACCGCTGCTCGATCGGGGCGGACGGCAAGCTCTACGCCGCTTTCGAGGCCGCGGGGGGGAATCATATCTTCCGTTACAGCCCCCGCGACATCAATATGAAAAGCGATGCGCTGACCGGCGGAGATCAATACCATCAGTTTCACAACAGCAAGGCGGAGCACAAGACCATCTTCGGACGCTTTGACCCCGCGACGGGGGACGCCTTGAAAACGATCCAATTCACGGGACGATTGGCTTCGGGCAAGGCCAACGCGGTCCGCGTCAAGAACGGCACCATCACCGCCGACGCCGACGGGCGGGTCTACCTCGGCGGTGCCGCGGCCTATGGCCTGCCGATGACCTACATGCCCGCGGGCACGGGGGACTACACCGGCGGCGCGTTCTTCCTCATCGAAAGTCCGGACTTCGACAACCGTGAAGTCGTCGGCCGATTCATCGGCGGCGGCACCACCACGACGCTCGCGGTCCGAGACGTCGACGGCCAACGCCGCATCGTCATCGCGGGGCCCGCCGGCAAGCCCGACCAACCCCTCGCCACCGCCTACCCGCTTCAGGAAACCCCCAGCGGTATCGACGCCTTCTTCGCGGTGATGGTGGCCGAGTGACACCCCCACGTCGGAAATCCGCCGTCTCCAAGTGCCGCGCACGAAGTAAGCGGTCTTTCCGCAAGGAGCCGCGCACGCAGTAAGCGGTCTTGGCTCATGTCCCCTCGGCGGTGGTGGGGTGGCTGGGGCAGAGTCTTCGATGTCCCGTCCTGCCGCTCCTTGTGACGAGCTGGGGCTTCGCCGACTCAGCCCCAGCCACTCGATCCGCACCGCGTCGGGGGCATGAGCCAACATGTTTTTCGCCAGCCTCCCCGCTGCCGAATCTGTGGCTTTGGTGGCAATAAGTGGATCGGGCCTACCCCGCCATCGCCTCTGTCTTGGTCCGCCCCGTCTCCCCCTTCTCCGGCACGCGGACGCGGGAGCGACACGCACGGCAGCGGACCAGCTTGCCGCGGGTGGACTCGGGCACGCTGAGCACGGTGCGGCAATTCAGGTTGGGACAGATCAGGCGGACGGGCGAAGCGTCGGGCATGACGGGGCTCAAAGCGGTGGCGGTGGTGGTGCTACGGGGGCGGCCTCCCACAGGATTATCGGGTGGAGGGGGTGGTCTCCTGAACCGCCCGCTTTTCGCCTCCGCGTTCGATCGGGTTGGGCGTTGCTTCAACGCTGCCGTCGCTACTTCTTGCGTTTGATCATCAGCGCCCGGAGTATGTTGAGGTTGATCGTGTCCCATGGCGTGCCGTCTTCCGTGTCCTCCTTGGGCGTCTCGAGGATCTTGGGCACCCGCTTCAGAGCCGGGTGGTTCACCAGGACCCCGAACGCATCGAGCGACACATAGCCCCGGCCGAGGTGGGCGTGGCGGTCGACCCTGCTTCCTCGTTCGACCTTGGAGTCGTTGATGTGGACCACCCGGACACGGTCGAGGCCTATTACCGCGTCGACCTCCCGCAGCGTCGCCCGCATCCCTTGGGCGGAGGTGAGGTCGTACCCCGCTGCCAGCAAATGGGCGGTGTCGAGGCACACCCCCAGCCGGGCCGGCGCCGCGACGTGCTCGATGATCCACGCGAGGTGCTCCAGCCGATGCCCCAGCGATGTGCCCTGACCCGCGGTCGATTCGAGGCATGTGATCGTCAACGAATCGCCCAGCCGCGCGTGTACCTCATCCAACGCCTCGACCACGCGGCCCAGCCCCGCCTCCTCGCCCTCGCCGACATGGGCACCCGGATGCGTCACCAGGAACGGGATCTTCAACACATCGCACCGCCGCACCTCCTCCTCAAAAAGATCCACCGACTTGCCCCGCAGCTCGGGCTTGGGGCTCGCGAGGTTGATCAGATACGAGTCGTGGCTGACGACCACCTCGATCCCCGTGACAGCCCTCGCCTCATGCCACCGCTGAACATCTTCATCCCGCATCGGCGGGGCGGCCCATTGCCGCTGGTTTTTGGTGAACACCTGCACGCACCCCATGCCAAGCGAGTTCGCCTTCTCCAGGGCGAGATGCATGCCGCCGGCGATGGAGAGGTGGGAGCCGAACATCAAGGTGTCCGCTCACAAGATACACCGCGTCTTGAACCAGGTGGGGTGAAAAGCTGGGGCGGAGAGGTGGGGGGAAAGATGGGGCGGGTCAGACGCCCGCCCCACCCAAAGAGCAGATGTACGTTTCCAGAGGCTCCATCGGACAGAGTTCAAGCCATGATTCTTGCTCGACGTCTTTAGGTATAAGCAACCCCCCGCTCGCATGGCCTACATTTTTCGCAGCCGATGGAATCACCCGTCCCCGCTCAACCCGACGCCTACGCCGCCTGGCACATCCCCGCGTTCAGGCGGTACATGCTCGGGGCGCAGCTGATGACGATCGGCGTGGCGGCACAGGGGTTGGCGGTGGGGTGGGAGATGTATTCCCGGACCGATCAGCCCTTGGCGCTGGGGCTGGTCGGGCTGGTGATGGCGGTGCCGATGCTGTTGTTTACCCTGCCCGCGGGGTACCTCGCGGATGTGTTCGACCGTCGGCTGCTGATGATCCTGAGTATGTTGGGCACGAGCATCACGTCGCTGGCGCTCGCGGTGTTCAGCCACATGCAAGGCCCCATCGAGTGGATGTACGTGCTGCTGTTTCTGGATGCGACCGCGATCTGCCTGGGTGGACCCGCTCGATCCGCGATGCTGCCGCAGCTCGTGCCGCGGGAGATGCTCGAAAACGCGATCAAATGGGGGTCCAGCCTCGGGCAGGTCAGCCGCCTTGTCGGCCCGGCCGCGGGGGGGTTTCTCATCTCCTGGTCCCTGCCCGCCGCCTACCTCGTCTCCGCCGGGTCGACGCTGGTTTTCATGGTGCTGCTCATGACGATCACCCTCCCGCCCCGCCCCGTCACCCCCCGCGGCCAACCGGTGCGACAGGTGCTCGAAGGCATCGGCTTCGTGTGGCGGCGGAAGCTGCTGCTTTCTGCGATCTCGCTGGACCTGTTCGCCGTCGTGCTCGGCGGGGCGACCTACCTCCTGCCCATCTACGCCCGCGACATCATCGACCTCACCGGCTGGGGCCTCACCCCCGAGCAGGCCCTGGGCTGGCTCCAGGCCGCTCCCGCCGCCGGCGGCATGCTCATGGCCATCACCCTCGCCCACCTACCCCCCGTTCGCCGCGCTGGCCTCACCATGCTGCTGGGCGTGATGGGGTTTGGCATCGTCTCCATCGTCTTTGGTATCTCCACCTCCTTCCCCCTTTCCATGGCGATGCTCTTGCTCACCGGCGTCTTCGACAGCCTCAGCGTCATCATCCGGCACACACTCGTCCAGCTTATCACCCCAGACCACATGCGGGGACGCGTCTCGGCCGTCAACTCGCTCTTCATCGGCTCGTCCAATGAGATCGGCGGGTTCGAGTCCGGCCTGGTCGCACAACTCACCACCCCCCTCATCTCCGTCGTCTCCGGCGGCATCGGCACCCTCCTCATCGTCCTCACCTGGGGCGGCCTCTTCCCCCAGTTACGAACCCTCGGCCGCCTCACCGACCTCCCCGCGTCCCAATGAGCCCCGCACAGATTAAGCGGTCTTGGCTCATGCCCCCGATCCGGCGTGGGATTGGGTGGCTGGGGCCGAGTCGGCGAAGCCCCGGCCCCTCACGCGAACCATCCGGCCGCGGCACCCAAAACCCTGCCCCATCCACCCCGTCACGGGCTGAGACACAGGTGCCAAATGAAATACGAAGCGAGCCGTGTCCCAATACTCTGCGCCTGCTCTGACGGTCGGGCGGGCGTCCCGCCGATGATCAGACAGAGTCGGGTTGATCGTATTCGATCTCTTTTGGATAAGTGAGCGTTAAAATCTAAACCGAGACCCCCGTCTGGGCTTGTGTCATTCCGATCGTATTTGCAACGACGGTGGTCATGGGCTGAATGATTCAAGCCGCGACGCTTCAGTGAGCGGCCTGCACCGTCATGCAATATCGAAAGCGCGGCACCAATGCTATGTAGGGAACCGCGATATAGAGAAGAGGCGCCAACGCCAAAGTCTCGCACGCTCACGCGTGACCCCTCTGATCCGCACACACCCGCGGGCGTCTCGAGATCCCTAATACCGGCCCGATGCCGCCCCAAAGGGTGGCGATTCTTTCGCGCGTCGGAGGGCGACGTACCGACCTCCCGTCAGCCAAACAGCCCCTCCTCCGGCCGCCACGCGTCGAACTCTGCGGGCAGCATCGCCGCGAGCCGCGCGGGTGGGAGCAGGTGCAGGTCGTAGGTGAGCGAGAGCTGCGTGAGTAGCTTGGCGAGGCGGGGTAGCGTACCTTTTCCCAGCCGATTTCCACAGCCGTGCTTGAGCTTGGCCTTACTGGGATCGAAATAGAGCGCATCAACAAGAATGATCGTGGCGCGGGAACGCATCTGCGGACTACCGGCCAATTCATTGTAGGCGGTGTTGTGGAGTTGATGCATGGGGTTGAAGAGCAGCGGACGCACCCGCTCGGGCTCATCCTCATACACCTCATACACCGAGTACGGCCCCGCCAGACGGTGTTTGTAGTAAGGCCGGATGTCGTCCGGATGCAGGATATATCTTGCCTCCTCATTGGCCTTGCGCGTGCCGTGAGGCCCCGCCGGGCACACCTGGTCGAACAGCGCCAGCGACAGCCACGACCAAAAGCCCGCGTCTCGCCCGGGCAACTCCACCCCCGCCTCCCGCCTCGCGGCATGCAACCAGTGGGCAAAGTCCCAGCCGGTGGCGAACCCCTTGGGCTCGACGTCGAGCGGCGGGTGCAGCGGCTCACTCGTCTCGGGGTCGTCGAGCAGCTCCACCGGCGGCGGGGCGGCGGGGTCCTCACGGAGGCGGCGGAGGTAGTCCCGAAAGCGGGTGAGGCCGACGTTTTTTAGTCTTCGCATCTGCATGATCTATTCCTCTTGTTTAGGTCGGATCGAATCCACAAGCCCCGCCTCCCGACCGCAGTGCCTCACGGCATCGGCGATCCAGCCGCGGTGCTCCTCGGGCGACGCGTCCACGGGCGGCGGCTCTTGGTCGTAGCGGTACACCTCCGCCACCAGCCGAACCCACTGCCCGTGCCAGCTTTCATCATCCTCCAGCCCCGCACCCCGCTCGTCGATCAGCACGTGCGTGAGCACCCGCCGAATCACCTCGGGGTAAACCGTGGCCTTGAACAGCGGGTTGTTGGGCAGGTCGCGGTCGGGGTCGGCACGCTCGTCGATCCAGAGCAGCGGACCCGGGCCATAGTCGAGGTCAAGCTCCCAGATCAGCCCGCGGTTGTCGCGCCAATGCGTCAACAGAATCCCCCGCTGCGACTCGTCCTCGCTGGGGTCGATCGGCTTGATCCGCTTGGCGAGCGCGAGCAGGCGACCCTCGACCCCGTCACGGGTGTCCGACACTTTGACCGCGAAGCTCGGTGGTGGGCCAGTGGGTTGGAAGGCGGTCAGGCGGCGGTCGCTCGGCTCGCGGAGGTCGCCGACCGTGCCGTAGTCGAACCGCATGACGGCCGCGGGGCTGGTGCGAAAAGCTTCGACGAACACCCGCGCGTCGGCGGGCAGATCGTTGGGCAGCCTCAGTTGGGCCTCGAACGTGCGGGGTGCCCCCCCACCACCGCCCCGAGCCGAGGCGTCGGCGGGAGCGGGTTCGCGGGGCGACAGCTCGATGTCGACCTGCCTCCGGGTGAGCTTGGCGCGGTTGGTGAAGTTAATGCGGTGCGGCTTCATCGGGCGATGCCTCCTCTTGGGCAGGTTGATAAGGGCGAAAAATCACGTCGCGGTGGGTATCGAACCCGCTGAAGTAGACCTCCGGGTCGTCGGTCTCGAATACGAGGAGGACCCGGTTCGCCGCCAGCACCCGCTTCTCCACACCGGGCGTTAGGATCACATCCACAGCGGGGCCATCCTCCCCTCGTAGGTCGAACTGCATGGCATCGTGTTTGGCGAAGGCATTACCCGTGGGCACGTCGTAGGCGATCTCGATGACGAGCTCCCGCGGGAGCGGCTTGGTGGGGTCGCCCCGGTGGAGGCGGAAGCCGTCGTCCACCTTGTCAAACGCCACGGGGGATGCCTCGATGTCGGGCATGTCGTCGGTGGGTTCGGGCGAGCGGTCGCCCTGTGGCCCATCCTGCGGCCGATCCCCCGGGCGACGACGCTTCGGGCTGGGGTCGGGGAGGTGGAAAAAGTCGATGGCTACGGTCGGGTCGGGCTTGTCCTCGCCCATCCGCACGGCCCGGATCAAGTCACCGACCACGGTTTTCACGTAGGTGACGACGTGGTTGCCCCCCGCCTTGATATAGCTGCGTTGGAAGTTTCCGGACTTGATCACCCAGTCGGTGTGGTTGGGTGGCTCGGCGGCGCGGAGCAGTCGGGCGAGGGGCGGGTTGTCAATGAGGACCAGAGAACGGATCTTGGGCGAGGAAGAAACTCTTGAGATACCGCTGATCGCCAGTTGTTCGCGGAAGAAGGCGGGGGGCAACGTGACGTCCTCGTCAAGATGTTCCAGATACAGGTCCAGGTAACTAGGCTCTGTCCGATAACCCCACTAGATGGGTAGATGCTTCCGAAGGTTAGTGGTGTGACCCCTCTGAA
>PPFU01004643.1_pt1 | contig 18972 bp, 15 predicted proteins | sample 1535991 | NCBI WGS metagenome assembly PPFU01 (sample SAMN04901290, study PRJNA319586) | Hypolithon metagenome, whole genome shotgun sequencing project. | isolation source: Antarctic Hypolithon | place: Antarctica: Miers Valley | collected 2014
GCAGGCTGCAAGTGTATTTGCACAGGAGAGCCAGGTTACAGCCTCCCGCGGTGATTCTGCTGCACAGCAGATCTTTCGCATTCACTTGAAAGGGAGCGAAGAGCAGCCCGATCAGCGAGAGCAAGACAAGTTTGCGACGCATAACAATAGGGGACCTTAAGTTTTGGAAAATGCCCACTTAATCACCGCTCGCCTCCCTATCAAGCGTAATATCGGGGGGGCTTTTGTCAAGAGGAGAGGAGAATATTTTCGGCCTCAGGCGCTCGCGACTTCCGTTTCGGGCAGCGGGTCGCGCAGCAGCAGGCGGGTGGCGGTGCCGTCGCCTTCGAGGCACGCCTCGCGCACGAGCCGCTCCTCCACGTACTGCCGTGTGCGTTCGAGGGCCGTCCGCGCGAACTGGCGCTGGAGGGCGCGCCCGAACAGGCGAAAGCCGACGCGGTAGAGCGGATTGGGGATGCGCGCGCGCTGCGAGTACGAGTGCATCCGGAAGACCACCCGCCCGGTCTCGATGTATTTGCAGACCTCGAAGGTGATCTCGCCCCGCTCGAAGTGGTGTTCGAGCGTGCGGTAGCTGTAGCCCCACACGCGCACAGGGCCGTCATCCGTGTCGCGCGTCTCGTCGAACGTCCGGCTGATGCGAACGCCGAAGCGAAACGGAACGCCCATGAACCGGGCGCGCAGCAGCATCGTGCGGCCTTCGAGGGGCGCGCTGGTGTCGTAGTGCCCCACCACGCGGCGCGGGTCGGGGAAGCGGTAGCCCTGCACGAACGCTCGCGCGTGCGCCCACGAGCCGTTCTCCAGCGGCAACCCCGGCGGCTCGGGGATCAGCTCTATCTGGTCGTCGTCCTGATTCCATCCCTGGGGAATGGCCTTGTCGTCGGACGGCTCGAAGTTGAGCGCGCGCGCGGCGAGGTCGGATAGGACGTCTTGGTAGGGCGTCTGCTTCTGCGTGTCGCCGGGGGTGAGCGGGTCGTCGTACGACGCGCGGAAGGTGCGCACCTCCACCTCGCCGAGGATTTCTCCGCCCGAGGCCTCAGCCACGCGGCGGGAGAAGGTCGTCCACATGAGCGTCTGCTTGCCCCGGGCGAGGCGCAACCAGTCGTACACGATGTTGACCGACGCGCTCGCGCTGCGGGCGCACGATACGATCTCGAAGCGCAGCCCGCCCTGCGGACGCGGGCGCAGGCTGAACCGGATCGACCCGGCTTCGAGGTGGCCTGCGAGCGTGGCGAGGCTGAAGTGCGTTTCCGCTACCTTTGCCACGCGCACCGGCCCATCCCACAGGCTGCTGATGTGGATGTAGAACTCGTCGCCTTCCTGCATCTGCCCTTCTATCCCGCACGTTTTCTCGAAGCGGGCGATCTCCACAGGCGAGAACGCGCCCGGGTCGGCCTGTACGCGCTTCATCAGGGCAGCCGCGTCGAGCGCGGGCCGGACGATATCCACGTGGTACATCCGGAAAAACAGCGGCCCCGTTCCCTCACTGATGCGCTGCACATGGGCCGTTCCTGGAGAGCGGCGTAACCTGCGAGCCTGCCGCGTGGACAGCACATTTTTGAGTACGTACAGCCCCACCGCCACGGTGGCGGTAGCGGCAAGGCCAATAAGCAGCAGGGGCGGGGAACGGCGAGACACAGGCAGCAGGTGATGGGGCGTTAACACGCTGTGTTTTACCTGCCGGGTTCAGCCTGGGTGTAAAGGTCGGGGTACGAGCACCCCCCAAAACGAAACCGCGCCCTCCATACGTCGGAGGGCGCGGTTGGACGCGGGTGCGCTCAGGGGGCCGTGAGGCGGCGCACAACGCGTCGGCACCTCCCCGCTTCAGCCTCGCCGGGCTTGCTCAGAGCACCGGCAGGCTGCCTTGCTCAGAAGGGGGAGAAGTGCCAGTGGGGCGGCATTCGGACACAGCACCGCTGCCTGCCTGCACATGGCAGGCGGAAACAGGAGTGTCGGTCTGCCGCACATCGCGAGGCAGGCCAGGCCTCAGTCCATCATGCGGCGCAGAAAAGCAGGCGTTTCGGTGTTGTCTTTGCGGATGCGCTCGGGCCGGTCGGAGCGGTCGTCGAGGCGGCGGATGCGGGCCGGCGGCGGCGTGGGCGTCTCTTCTTGCTTGTGCTCGACCACGATGCGGCGCGTAAAGGCAGGCTCGTCTAGCCGGGTGAGATTTTCCTCGCCTTTGTGGAAAACAGGCTCGTGCGGGTTGCGCGGTGCCGTCCGCGTGATAGGCGGCGCAGCCGGCGCGTGGTGTGCCTTCTGCTGGTCGAAACCCGTTGCCACGACGGTCACGCGCAGGTCGTCCTCCATGCCGTCGTCGATGACGGTGCCGAAGATGATCTCGACATCGTCACCCGCCTCGCGGCGGATGGCGTCTATGGCGCTGTTGATCTCGCGCAGCCCCACCTGCCGCCCCGCCGTGATGTTGACGAGCACGTTGCGCGCGCCGGCAATGCTGAGGCCGTCGAAAAGTGGGCTGGAGATGGCCTCGATGGCCGCGCGCTCGGCGCGGTTGTCGCCTGCAGCCATCGACGAGCCCATAAGCGCCGTGCCGCCCTCGGTCATCGTCGTGCGCACGTCGGCAAAGTCGAGGTTGATCAGGCCGTGCATCGTCACCAGGTCCGAGATGCCGCGCGTGGCGTTGTACAGCACGTCGTCGGCGCAGTTGAAGGCGTCGAGAAGGGTGATGTCGTCGTCGGCCATCGAGAAAAGGCGCTCGTTGGGAATGGTCACGAGCGTGTCCACCTGCTGGCGAAGCATGTCGAGGCCCTGGTCGGCAAACTTCATGCGCTTGCGGCCCTCGCAGTCGAACGGCTTGGTGACGACGCCCACGGTGAGGATGCCGAGCTTGCGCGCGATCTGCGCCACGACAGGCGCGCCGCCCGTGCCCGTGCCGCCGCCCATGCCAGCGGTGACGAACACCATGTCGTAGCCGTTGAGCATCTGCTCCAGCTCCATGCGGCTTTCTTCAACGGCTTCGGCGCCCACACTCGGACGCGCGCCGGCACCGAGGCCTTTCGTGAGCACCTGCCCGGCCTGCACCTTGATAGGCGCGCGGTTGGCCTGCAACGCCTGCGCGTCGGTGTTGATGACGATGAAATCGACCCCCTGAATGCCTTTGGAGATCATGTTGTTGACGGCGTTGCCGCCGCCTCCGCCCACGCCGATGACGGCGATTTTGGCAGCGACTTCGAGTTCAGGATCGAAGGTGAAACGGGTGTTGATGGTGTGGTCTTTCATAAATGGCCCCCGGATGGATGGTTTCGCACGGCTGGTCTGAGCACGCAGCAGTACGAGTGTGATAGGTTGGTTAGAGTAGGCTGATGGGTTCGTGGACGTGCCACGGGATGTCTGAACAGGTGCGACGAGCGGTTTAGAGTTCGTCGAACCAGCGTTTCATGCGGTCGGTGATGCGGTGCACGATGGTTTCCTCGTCGGCTCCGTCGCCGCTCTGCCGCGGAAATACAGGCTCGCCCTCGGGCTGCGGGCGCAGGCCCATGTCGCCGCCTTTGAGGCTGCCGCCGATAATCTCGGGGCGGATGCCGTAGAGAATGAGGCCCACGGCGGTGGCAAACTTGGGATCGTCTACCTCCTCGACGAGTCCGCCGGAGATGCCGATAGGCCGCCCGACGCGCGCTTCCACGCCGAGAATGTCGCTGGCGAGTTCGGCGGTGCCAGGGATGAGCGAGCCGCCCCCGGTGAGTACGAGCCCGGCCGAGAGGTGGCGGGCGTAGCCGCTGCGCTTGATCTCGATGGCGGCAAACTCCAGGATCTCTTCCATGCGCGGCTGCACGATCTGGGCGAGCACGCTGCGCCCGACGAGTTTCTCGGGCCGCCCGCCGAGGCCGGGAATGGTGATCTGCTCGTTCTCGTCGGCAAGGTCGGCGAGGGCGACGCCGAACTGGCATTTGAGCTTTTCGGCCTGGTCACGCATCACGCCCAGCCCGCGCCGGATGTCGTCGGTGACTTTGCTGCCCGCGATGGCGATCACGGCGGTATGGCGGATGGTCTGCTCCTCGAAAACGGCGATGTCCGTAGTGCCGCCGCCGATGTCGATAATGGCCACGCCCACCTCTTTCTCGTCCGGGTGCAGCACGGCGTAGCTGGACGCGAGCGGCTCCAGCACGATGTCGGCCACCTGGTAGCCTGCCTTTTCGATGCACCGGTAGATGTTGCGCACCGCTGAGACGAGGCCCGAGATGATGTGCACGTTGGCTTCGAGGCGCACGCCGCACATGCCCACAGGGTCGGCCACGCCGTCCTGTCCGTCCACGATAAACTCCTGCGGGATGACGTGCAGGATCTCGCGGTCGCTGGGCATGACCACCTGCTTGGTGTCTTCGAGCAGCCGGTTCACGTCGGCCTGCGAGATCTCGCCGCTGCGGTTGGAAACGGTGATGACGCCCCGGCTCTGGTGGCTGGAGATGTGGTCACCCGCGATGCCGACGATCACGCGCTGGACTTTGACGCCTGCCACGTTTTCGGCCTCGCGCACGGCTTTCTGTACCGAGGCGACCGTCCGGTCGATGTTGACGACGACGCCCCGGTTGAGGCCGTCGCTTTCGGCTACGCCCACGCCCAGCACGGTCACCCGGCCGCCCGGCTCTGCCGAGGCCACGATGGCGCACACCTTGGTGGTGCCGATGTCCACGCCGACGACAATTCGTTCGTTCATGGGATTAGTTGACTTGAGTTAAAAAAAAGCGGTGCAGGCCGGGGCCTGGTGAATCAGGATTCGCGGGAGACGATCTGGCTGGAAAAACGGAGGTCGAGGGTTTCGATGGTGCGGTCGGGCCGCGTGAGGATGGCCTGCTCCCAGAAGGCGCGGAGCCTGGTAAAGCTGGCGCGGAAGCCGGAGCGGCCCAGCAGCACCGGGATGGTGCTGCCCTGCGGCGCTTCCGTGGTGTAGAGCGTGACGTTGCCGTCCGGCTCCACGCGCAGATCAGAGACGAGGGCGCTCTCGTCAGCGGAGAGCGTGGCGAGTGCGGCCATGAGTTCGCGCACGCCCCGCGTTGCTACGGGCTGCGTGGGATGGCGCGGCAGCGCGGCACCGTGCACGAGCGGCACGTCGAACAGCGCGATCTCGGGCGCGGGCATGGCGTACCCGGCGGCGTCGAGGTAATGCGTCGGGTGGCCCTGCGCGTCTATGTAGAGCGCCACCGGCACCCGCTCGACGATCTCGATGACGAGCGTGCCCGTGGGCAGCCGCATCGCATCGGCGCGTGCCACCCACGGGTGCCGCGCGGCGCGGTCGGCGATCACGCCGGGGTCGAGGCTGTACAGCCGCGCGGTCGTGTCTACCCGCACCAGCGCGCCGATCTCTTCGGGCGTGCTGAAGTAGGTGCCGCTGATCTCGACTTTTTCTACCGGCAGCGTGTGGCGGTAGTAGAAACCACCCGCGGCGAGCGCGACGAGAACCACGCCCAGCACGATAACGCCCAGCGACGACCCGCGCGCCTTTTGCTGCTTTCTGGCTTTCGATTGCTTGCTCATGCGGCCGCCTCCAATGTCTCGTAAAACTGCTTGCCATATAGCCACACGTCGCCCGCGCCCATCGTCAGCACCACGTCGCCAGCCTGCACCAGCGTCTGCAGGTGTGCGGGCACGTCGTTTTTGTCGGCCACGTAGTGCACGTTGCGGTGGCCGTAGCGCTGCGCCAGCACGGCCAGCATCTCGCCACTGACGCCTTCGAGCGGTTCCTCGCGTGCGGCGTAGATGTCGGTGAGCACCAGCACGTCGGCATCGAAAAAGCTGTGCGCGAACTCGGTTAGAAAATCGCGTGTGCGCGAGTAGAGGTGCGGCTGGAAGATGGCGACGATGCGGCGGCCGGGATAGGCGTCTGATGCAGCCTCCAGCGTAGCCGCCACTTCGGTGGGATGGTGGGCGTAGTCGTCCACGACGGTGATACCGCTGGCTTCGCCCAGAATCTGAAAGCGGCGCTGTACACCCCTGAACTGCCCGAGTGCGCGCGCGATGGCGGCGAACGGGATGTCGAGTTCGAGGCCCACGGCGATGGCGGCGAGCGCGTTGCGCACGTTGTGCTGGCCCGGCACCTGCAGCCTGATCTCGCCCAGGCTCTCTGGCCCGTCGTAGACGGCAAACGTGGTGGTGGTGCCGTCGATACGTAGCCCTTCAGCGCGCACATCCGCCTGCCGCGCCAGCCCGTACGTTACCAGCCGCCGCTCGATGCGGCCGATGATAGACTGCACGTTGGGCTCGTCGAGGCAGACGATGGCGGCCCCGAAAAACGGGACGCGGTTGGCGTACTGCGCAAACGCATCGCGCAGGTCGTCGAGGTCGCGGTAGATGTCGAGATGATCGGCTTCAAGGCTCGTAATAACCGCCAGCGAGGGCGTCAGGCGCAGGAAGGTACGATCATATTCATCGGCCTCGATGACAATAATATCGCCTTCACCGGCGACGGCATTCGAGCCGAACGCCTCGACTTTTCCGCCCACGATGATCGTCGGGTCGAAGCCGCCTTCGCGCACCACCATGCCCGTCATCGTCGTCGTGGTCGTCTTGCCGTGCGTGCCCGCGATGCCGACGCCGTACTGCATCCGCATGAGTTCGCCGAGCATCTCGGCGCGGGGCAGCACAGGAAGGCGGCGCTGCGCGGCGGCGATGGTTTCGGGGTTTTCCATCGGGCGCACGGCAGAGGAAAACACCACCACCTCGGCCTCCCCGATGTTTGCGGCGTCGTGGCCTTCGTAGACGGTCGCGCCCAGCGTTTCGAGGTGCGCGGTGATGTCGGTTTTCTTGGTGTCCGAGCCGCTGACGCGGTAGCCACGGCGCAGCAGCACCTCGGCAATCGAGCTCATGCCGATGCCGCCGATGCCGACAAAGTGCACCCCACGCAGGCGTCCAAAGACCGGTTGCCGCCTCATACCTTTTCTCCGGCAAGGGCGAGCACGCGGCGCGCGATGGTGTGGGCCGCATCGGGGCGGGCGAGTTGCAGGGCGGCGGCAGCCATCGCGCGGCGGGCGGTATCGTCTGCCATCAGCGCGCGCACATCCGCCACGAGGCGCGCTGTCAGCTCGGGCTCGGGCAGCAGCCGCGCCGCGCCTGCCTTTTCCATCGACCGGGCGTTGTGCGTCTGGTGGTCTTCGGCCACGTTGGGCGAGGGCACGAGAATGGCCGGGGTGCCCGTCACCATCAGCTCCGAGCACGTGATGGCCCCGCTGCGGCACAGCACCAGGTCGGCGGCGGCATACGCCAGGTCCATCCTTTCGATGTATTCGAGCAGGTGCAGGCGGGGGTGCCGCGGGGCGGCCTCCTGCATGCGCGCAAAGTAGCGGCTGCCGCTCTGCCACACCACGTGCAACGCCTCGTCTTCGAGAAGGGCGTCTATGCTGGCGAGCAGTGCCTCGTTGAGCTTCTGGCTGCCCAGCGAGCCGCCAAAGACGAGCAGCATCCGGGCGTCGGCAGGCACGTCGTAAAAGGCGCGGCCTTCTTCGCGGGTGGCGTGGCGCAGCGCCTCACGGGTCGGGTTGCCCGAGACGAGCGTGCGCGCGCCGGGAAACGCCCCGCTTGCCTCCTCAAACGCCACGTGGATCTCGCTGGCACGCCGGGCGAGCAGGCGGTTGGTGAGGCCCGCAAAGGCGTTCTGCTCCTGAATGACGACAGGCGTGCCCAGCAGACTCGCCGTCAGCAGGACCGGCCCCGTCACGAACCCGCCGGTGCCCACCACCACGTCGGCATCGAAGCCTTTCACAAGCCGGTAGCTGTCGTACAGGCCGCGGGCGAGCTTGAAGGGGAAGAGCACGTTGCGCGGCGTGAGCGAGCGGTGCAGCGCGCTCACGGTGATGGGGTGGATGGGATATCCCGCCTTGGGCACGGCCGCCCACTCCATCTTCTCGCGCGTGCCGGCAAACGCGATCACCGTGCCAGGCGCGAGGGCGCGCACGGCATCGGCGATAGCGATGGCGGGGTAGACGTGTCCGCCTGTGCCGCCTGCGGCGAAGAGGATGCGAGACATAGAGAGAGTAAAGGCGAAAAAGGGGCCCGGGGGGAGCGGGCTTGGGTGTGGCCAGCGGCTAGACGCTCTGGCGCGAAATGTTGAGCAGGATGCCGGCCATCGCGCCCATGGCGACCATGGCCGTACCGCCGTACGAGACAAAGGGCATCGGCAGGCCCGTCACGGGTAGCAGCCCGCACGAGACGCCCGCGTGGATAAAGGCGTAAAGGACGATGAGGGTGGTAAAACCGACGCCCAGCAGCAGCCCCAGCGGGTCGGGCGCGTGCCGCGCGATGCGTAGAAAGCCGCGGAACAGCAGCGCCACGAACAGGCCCAGCAGGATAAGCGCGCCGATGGTGCCGTACTCCTCGGCCACGATGGCGTAGATAAAGTCGTTGTACGGCGCGGGCAGAAAGTCGCGCTGCACGCTCTTGCCCGGCCCTACGCCCGTGAGCCCGCCCATGGCAAAGGCGATGCGCGCCTGCCGCGCCTGGTAGCCCTCGGCCTGGTCGCTGAAAACCTGCTCGCTCGTGGTGTTGGGAAACAGCTTCATCCCCAGCGCCGACTCGATGCGGGCGGCGCGGGCGGGCGAAAACCACAGCATGAGCACACCCAGCCCCAGCCCCAGCAGCGCCATTCCGCTCAGGTGCAGCACACTCACCCGCGCCACGAAGCACATGATGAGGCACACCAGTAGCAGCACCGCCGCACTCGACAGGTTCTCTGTCCCGATCAGCACGACGGTTGCGCCGATCCAGACGAGGGCGGGCAGAAAGGCGCGCGAAAAGCTTTTGATATACGCCTGCTTGCGCGTGAGCAAGACGCCGAGGTAGAGCAGCAGCGCCACATTGGCGAGGTCGGACGGCTGGAAGCCCAGCGTGCCGATGCGGATCCAGCGCGCCGCGCCGCCGCTCACCACGCCCACCACCTGCACGGCCACGAGCAGCACGAGCGAACCGATCAGTCCGATTTTGCTTAGCCGGGCCATTTTGTGGTAATCGAGCACGCTGAAGATGCCCATCGCGCCCAGCGCCAGCGCCAGCCGGAAGGCGTGCTTGAACAGAAAGCGCTCGGTGTCGCCGCCCGCCTTCGTCTCCGCCAGAAACGCAACGGCGCTGTAGACGGCCACGATGCCGATGGCGGCCATCACCAGCACCAGCCAGACCGTGTACCGGTCGGCAGGTTTGTGGGCAGCCTGTTTCAGCGCAGCGAGCATCTTTTTGGAAAAAGGAAGAGGTTGTTTTTAATCCCGTTGTTTTCGTGCCGTCGTTTTCATCCCGTAGGGGCGCTATGCGCTGCGCCCCATCCCAAGCGCCCCGGCCATTCGGGCGCAGATCGTATCAGAGGTTCATCACAAGGCGTTTGAAGGTGTCGCCGCGGTCCTCGTAGTTCTCGAACATGTCGAACGAGGAGCAGGCAGGGCTGAGCAGCACGACGTCGCCGGGGCGTGCCAGCGCGCTCGCGCGGGCCAGGGCGGCCTCCATCGAGTCCACCTTTTCGCTGATCGGGGCGGCACCGCCGAGTTCGCGCATCACCTTGTCGGCGCTCTCGCCCATCCCGATCACCGCGCGCACCTTATCGCGCACGAGCGCGCGCAGCGACGCGTAGTCGTTGCCCTTGTCGCGCCCGCCGGCCACGAGGATGATGCGCTCGGAGGGGAAGCTTTCGAGCGCGTACCAGACGGCGTTCACGTTCGTCGCTTTCGAGTCGTTGACGTAGCGCACGCCGCCCACCTCGCGGACGAACTCGAGCCGGTGCGGCACGCCCTCGAAAGTAGCGAGGCTGTCGCGGACGACCTCGCTGCGTACCTCCATCACGCGCGCGGCGACGGCAGCGGCAAGGGAGTTGTACAGGTTGTGGCGGCCGGGAAGGGCCAGTTGGGCAATGGGCATGAGTGTTTCTTCCTGCTGGTTGAGGCGAAGCACGATCTGGCCGTCCCGGACAAACGCGCCCTCGGCGGGCTCGCTGGTCTGGCTGATGGCAAGGGCGCGGAACGTGCGGTGCGGGTGGACGAGCGCGAGATAATCGCGCACGATTTCGTCGTCGGCGTTGTAGACGAGCACGTCGCCTTCCCGCTGGTTTTCAAAAATCCGGTACTTGCTCTGCGCATACCGGTTGAAGTCGTAGTCGTAGCGGTCGAGGTGGTCGGGGGTGATGTTGAGCAGAATGCTCACCCGGGGCCTAAATGTGCTGATATGGTCGAGTTGGAAGCTGGACACCTCCAGCACCGCCACGGCCGTTGCCGTCAGGTCGGCCACGTAGTCCGAGAACGGGTAGCCGATGTTGCCCGCGACAACCGTGGTGCGGCCCGACTGCCGGAAAACGTACCCGGTTAGGCTCGTCGTGGTCGTCTTGCCATTGGTGCCGGTGATGGCCACGATGGGCGCCTTGCAGAACCACGAGGCCACCTCGATTTCGGCAAACACGGGTACGCCGCTCTTGCCCGCGTGCTGCACGAGTGGCGCGTTGGACGGCACGCCCGGGCTCACCACGAGCGCGTCGGCGTCAAGGGCTTTTTCCGTATGGCCGTCGAACTCGTACCCGATCCGAGCGGCGCGCAGGGCGGCCTCCATGTTTTCCGTCGCCGGGCCCCGCTCGGTTATAAACACGCGCGCGCCCTGCCCCGCCAGCAGCCGCGCAACGGCGAGGCCGCTGCGGGCGCCACCGACAACGGTGACGCGGGCATTGTGGAGCGTGATGGGAGCGGTCATGCAGAGAGACGAAAAAGAGGAGATGGCGCTGGCGCTGCTACTGAATGCGCAGGCTCAGGATGGTGGCGATGGTGGTGACGGCGGTGATGATCCAGAAGCGCGTGGCGATCTTGGCCTCGTGCGTGCCTTTGGCCTCGAAGTGGTGGTGCAGCGGGGCCATGCGGAAAATGCGCTCTCCCGTCCCGGTGCGCGCTTTCGTCCACTTGAAGTAGCCTGTCTGCATCACCACGGACAGCGCCTCGACGAAGTAGATAAAGCCCATCACGGGCAGCAACAGCTCTTTGCGGATCAGCAGCGCCAGCGTGGCCACGCCCGCGCCGAGCGCGAGCGAGCCGGTGTCGCCCATGAAAACCGTAGCGGGGTAGCCGTTAAACCACAGAAAGCCAAAGCACGCCGCCGCCATTGCCGCCGCGAAGATGGTGGCCTCGCCCGCGCCGGGCAGGTGGATCACGTTGAGAAAGTCGGCGAGGGCGGCGTTGCCTGCCACGTACGTCAGCGCTACCAGCCCCATCGCCACGAAAGCCGTCACGCCCGTCGTCAGCCCGTCGAGGCCGTCGGTCAGGTTGACGGCGTTCGTGATGGCCGTCATGATGAAGACGACGACGGGGATGTAGACGAGCCAGCCGATGTCGTAGCCGCCGATCCAGTCGCGGAAAAAGAAGTAGTCGAAGTTTTTGGTGGCCACAAAGGGCAGGTGCGTCAGCGAGCGGACGCCGGCAAACTGGGGATGGAAGTAGAGTACCGCGCCGACGAACAGGCCCAGCGTGATCTGCCCGACCAGCTTGTAGCGCGGCTTGAGTCCTTCCTTGTTTTTGCGGACGGTTTTGATGTAATCGTCCGTAAAGCCGAAAAGGCCCATCCAGCCTGTGGCAACCACGGTGAGCCAGATAAACACGTTGGTGATATCGGCCCAGAGAACCGTCGCGCCCAGCAGTGCCAGCAGGATGATGAGGCCGCCCATGGTGGGCGTGCCCGCTTTGTGCGCATGGCTGACAACGCCGGCGTTCTCCCCTTCGCGGACGCTCTCGCCCAGCTGCCGCCGGCTCAGCCAGTTGATCATCTGACGCCCCACGAAAAGCGCGATGAGCAGGGCCGTCAGCGCGGCCAGCGAGGCGCGAACGGTGATAAACTGGAAGACCTGAAAGCCGGTAGGCTCGTAGGTGCGTTCCAGATAGTCGAGCAGGTAGTAAAGCATGGCGTGCAGAGGTAAGTGTCAGGCGCGCACGGGGTGGGCCGCCTCGAAAAGGCGGCGCACCTCGGCGCGGTCGTCAAACGGCACCTTCTGCGTGCCGAGAATCTGGTAGTCTTCATGCCCTTTTCCGGCCACGATGAGCACATCGCCCGGGCTCATGCGGTCGGCGGCGTAGGCCAGCGCCTCGCGCCGGTCCACGAGCCACGCGGCGCGGCTGGGCGCGTCCATCCCGCGGCGGATCTCGTTGAGGATTTCCTCGGGGTCTTCGCGGCGTGGGTTGTCGCTCGTCACCACCACCACGTCGGCGTGGCGCTCGGCGAGGCTGCCCATCAGGCGGCGCTTGGGCACGTCGCGCTCGCCGCCGCAGCCGAACAGGCACCACAGCCTGCCGCCCGTCGTCATGGTGTCGCGAGCGGTGATGAGGACGTTTTCGAGCGCATCGGGCGTGTGCGCGTAATCGACGATGATGGTCTTGCCGTCGGCTGTCACGAACTGCTCGAAGCGGCCCGGCACGGGGGGCGCGCTTTGGAGGGCGGCACGCGCCGGACCTGCATTAAAGCCGATAGCGCGCGCCGTGGCGTAGGCGGCTGCCAGGTTGTAAGCGTTAAAGCGCCCGACGAGCGCGAAGCGCGCCGCCTCGCCATCGAGGCGGAGGGTGAGGCCGCGCAGTTCGTTGCGCACGATCTCGAAGCGCACGTCAGCGCCCCCACTGGTGCCGTAGGAAACGCGCCGTGCGGTGGTGTCGGCCACGAGAGCCGCGCCGTGCGGGTCATCTGTGTTGTAGACGGCTGCCGCGTCCCCGCCGAGACCATCGAACAGGCGCTTTTTGGCCTGCAGGTAATGCGGAAACGAGGGGTGGTAGTCGAGGTGGTCGCGGGTGAGGTTGGTAAAGACACCCGCGGCATAGCGCGTATCGTGCGTGCGGTACTGGTCGAGTGCGTGCGACGACACCTCCATGGCGGCGTGCGTGACGCCGGCCTCTTTCATCTCTTTCAAGAGCGTTTGCAGCGCCACGGCATCAGGCGTGGTGTGGGTGGTGGGGTACACTATCTCCCCTACCCGGACTTCGATGGTGCCGATAAGCCCTGCGGTGTAGCCCAGGGCCTGGAAAAGGTGGTAGAGCAGGTGCGTCGTGGTCGTCTTGCCGTTGGTGCCGGTCACGCCGACGAGCGCGAGTTGGTGCGACGGATCGTCCGCCCACAGCGATGCTGCCAGCGCCAGCGCGGCGCGCGCACGCACGACCTGCACGAAGGCGGTGCCGGGATACCGCGCAGGGGCATCGTCCGGCACCGCTTCGCACAGGATCGCGGTTGCTCCGTTTTTCACAGCCTTATCAATGAACTGGTGGCCGTCTGCCTGGCTGCCGCGAATGGCGGCGTAGAGGCTTCCGGGCCGCACCTGGCGGCTGTCGGCCGTCAGGTGCTCGAAGCTGACGTCGCTGGCAAGCCCAGCACGGCCGGCCAGCAGGCCCGCAGCGTTGAGCTTTTCTATCAGCGTCGTCAGTTTCATAATGGGTCAGATCTCTTAGTTGCAGGTAAGTGTGGCTTCGCGTGTGAGCGCCTGCCCGGCTGCCGGGTGCTGCGTTTTTACGATGCCCACGCCCTGCACGCGGGTACGCACCCCCAGCGCGGCGAGCCAGTAGCGCGCCTCGCGCGCACTCAGGCCCTTCAGGTCGGGCATAATCTCGGCAGGTGCACCCGGCGCGGCAGCTGCCATGCGTACACCCGTGCCCAGCCGCTTTTCTGTGCCCGGTTCGGGCGACACCGTGGCCACCGCGTTGAGGGCGAGACGGGGATCGAACGACGCGGGGCGGAAACCTGCCGCGCGCAGCCGGTAGTCGGCCAGCATCAGGGGCGTATCGGTCACGTCCGGGATGAGGCCCTTCCCGATTTCCGGCAAGGGCTCTACTGGCGAGAGGCGTGCCGCCAGACGCGGGAACGTGCCCACCCACCGCTCGGCGATGCGCTGGAAGATGGGCGCCGAGATGTGGCCGCCGTAGATGCCTTCGCTGGGCTCGTCCACCACCACGATCATCGCCACCTGCGGGTCGTCGGCAGGGAAAAAGCCTACGAAGCTCGACCGGTAGCGCCCGTTGTAGCCGCCGCCGTCCGCCTTGCGCGCCGTGCCCGTCTTGCCCGCCACGGGCAGCCCGGCCACCTGCGCGCGCACCGCCGTGCCGCTGTCCACGACGGCCTCGAAAGCTGGGCGGAGCGCGCGGGCCGTTTTAGCACTAAAGGCGCGGCGGACAGAATCCTGCTGCGCCCGCCACAGCCGCCGCCCGGTTACGTCGCGCCGCTCGGCTACGAGATACGGCTGCACCAGCAGGCCGCCGTTGGCGAGCGCGCAGTACGCCGAGAGCATCTGCAAAGGCGTCACCGCCACTTCATACCCAATCGACATCGACGTGAGCGAGGTGCCGCTCCACCGCGCGGGGCGCTTGAGCAAGCCGGAAGCCTCGCCGGGCAGGTCGATATACGTGTTCTGCCCGAAACCCATCGCGCGGGCGTACTGGTAGAACGTCTGCGGCTTGAGGCGCGTGGCAACCTTGGCCGTGCCCACGTTGCTCGACTTGGCGATGACCTCGGCAAAGGAGATGGTGCCGTAACCGTGCGAGTCATGCAGGGTGCGGCCTGCCACGACGGCCCAACCCTCGCCTGTCTCGATTTTCTCGTCCAGCCTGACGACCCCTTCTTCCACCGCCGCCGCCGCTAGCACGAGCTTGAACGTGGAGCCGGGCTCGATCTGGTCGGTGACGCCGTGGTTGCGCTGCTCGAACTCGGAAAACACGCCTGCGCTGTTGGGGTCGTAGGTGGGCACGTTGGCCATCGCCAGGATGGCGCCCGTCTTCGGGTCCATCGCGATAGCCGTGGCCCAGCGCCCGCCCGCCTCGGACAGCCCGCGCGCCAGCTCTTCTTCGAGGATAGACTGCCGCACGAGGTCGATGGTGAGCACGAGCGTCTCGCCGTGGCGCGGCTCTACGACGGAGCCGCCGACAAACGCTTTGATGCGTCCGCTGCGGTCGCGCTTGACGGCGCGGCGCCCCGGCTCCCCCTTGAGGAACGCGTCGTACTGAAGCTCCAGCCCCGCCAGCCCTTCGCCGTCGCGGCCGGTGTGCCCCAGCACGTGCGCCGCCATGCGGCCGTACGTGTAGCGCCGCGTGTGCGAGGCGTCGAGCAGCAGCCCGGGGATGCCCCACGAGTCGATGGCTTCCTTCTGCTCTTCTGAGAGGCTGCGGTGCACCATGACGTACTGGTTCGACGCCCGCGCCTTGACGCGCCTGCGGTAGGCACCGGCAGGTACACCGGTGAGATCTGACAGTTTTTCAAAGAACAGATCAGCTTTCGCCGAGAAGCCGCGCACCGTGGGGTCGAGGGCGAGGTCGTAGCGGGCCTGGTTGGTTGCCAGCACCCGCCCCGCCGCGTCCACCACCGTTCCCCGGAGCGCGAGGATGTCGATGTGGGTGCTGGCCTGCGCCCGGCCCTGGGCGCGCAGTTCAGCCCCCTCCCCCATGTGGAGGCGCAGCACGCGCAGCCCGACAAGCACCGGCAGCAGGCTGACGAGCGTCAGCACTACGTACATCCGGATCTGTATCTGGTCGCGCGGCTCCACAGTGGTTGATTGGTGATCAGAGGGTTCAGTTTTCGATAATGGCAGATCCGTAGGCGATCCCTTCTTCGAGCCCGAGTGCGCGGGCTTTCCCGATCACGACCCCCGGGGCCGTGGCGGCGTCGAAGGCCGCCTTGACGCGGTTGTATTTGAGATGGAGCCGCAGGTTGTCGCGCCGCACCGTCTGGAGTTCAGACAGGATTTCCTGCGTGCGGTAAACGTGGCCCACGTACAGGGTGAAGCTGGTGGCCCCGAGCACGACGAGCAGCACGAACTTGCCCATCGAGATGCGGCCCAGCCACGCTTCGGTCCGTCCCACTTTGCGCGCCAGCGGCTCGCCGCCCAGGTCGCCCCAGCCCGGCAGGCGGCCCGAAGCCACGGGGCGCGGGCGCACTACCGAGCGCCCGGTGGCGCGCGGCTGCACAGCAGGTCTGCGTTGTGTCGTTGCAGGCATGGGTTACTACGGGTTAACGGTTTCGGGCAGCCGCTCGGCAATGCGGAGGCGGGCGCTGCGGGCACGCGGGTTCTGACGGGCTTCCTCGTCCGAGGCGCTGATGGGCTGGCGCGTGATCTCGCGGAAAGGGGCGACGCGGTTGCCGTAGAAATCGCGCACCGACTCGCCTTCAAAGTTGCCGTGCCGGAGAAAGCGCTTGGCGCGGCGGTCTTCGAGCGAGTGGTAGGCCAGCACCGCCACGCGCCCGCCGGGCGTCAGGCAGCGCGCGCTCGCCTCCAGCACACTTTCGAGCGCCTTCATCTCGCCGTTGACTTCGAGCCGCAGCGCCTGGAAGACGCGTGTCACGGCCTTGGCCTCTTCGCGCTGTGGCACCGCGCTCCGCACGAGGTCGGCGAGGGCGCCAGTGGTTTCGACAGGGCGCTGCGCCACGATGCGGCGGGCGATATGGCGGCAGCGCGGCTCTTCGCCTTTCTGAAACAAGAGCCGCAGCGCCTCCTCTCCCCACTCGTTTACAATGGTGGCGGCCGTAAAAGACTGCCGCACGTCCATGCGCATGTCGAGCGGCGCGTCGTAGCGGAAGCTGAAGCCGCGGCTGCCCTCGTCGAGCTGGTGCGACGACACGCCGAGGTCGAGCAGCAGCCCGGTTACTTTCTCGATGCCCGCCTCGGCGAGTAGCGCTTCGAGGTCGCCGAAAGAGCCGCGCAGCACGCTAAAGCGCCCGCGTTCCACCTCGGCTTTGAGCCGCTGCGTGGAGGCCTCGAGCGCTTCCGCGTCGCGGTCGATGCCGACGACCCGCCCTTCCGGCGCGAGCGCGTCGAGCAGGGCCGCCGCGTGGCCGCCGCCGCCCAGCGTGGCGTCTACATACAGGCCTGCCCGGTCGGTGACGAGGCCTCTGATCACATCATGGCAAAGAACAGGTGCGTGGTAGGCGGTCGCGTAGGGAAGCGCGGCGTCAGCATCTTCACGCGGCTCCATCACATCCCCCCCATCACGCTCTCGACGAGCGTCTCGGCTTCTGGCTGGCGCTTGTTCATGCGCGCCTTAAAGACGTCAGGATTCCACACCTCGATGTGGTCGAGCACGCCAAGCATGAGCGCTTTCTCCTCGATGCCGGCAGCGTCGAGGTGGCCGCGCCCGATCATCACGCGCCCCTGCTTGTCGAGCGTCACGTCGTCGGCATTCATCAGCATCAGGCGGAGCGCGTCACGCACGTCCTCCCGGTACATGTTGAGCCGACCCATCTCCTCCTCTTTCGTCGCCCACACGTCAGCCGGGTAAAGCTGGATGCAGTCGTCCATCCCACTCACGATGGTGAAGGTGCCATTCGCCTCCGGGTTTAGGGCACCACGAAACTTGGCCGGGATCGCCACACGACCCTTGCTGTCGACCGAGTATTCCGCGTTGCCTTTAAACCGTGTCATGTTAGTCTCACCACTTTCCCCACCAACTCTACCCTGATTCCCCACTTTTCCCCACCACGACTGCAAAGTACGTTCTTCCCCTGCAAAGTCAACGTTTTTTGAGCATATGATGCGTTTTTCGATTGCATCACGCACCGCCCTCATCATATGCACATGATGTTTCCAGGTGTAAAAGCACCTGTCCTAAGTGTAAGGTGAAAATTATTTCACCAATTTATTGTCTCCATATCGTCGGGTGAAAATGATTTCACCTTCTTATCTTGGTGCCACTTCTATCGCCTGCACATATCTCCACTATGGCTGCTTCCACGTCGCTCACCGAGCGCCAGAACGAGGCGTTTGAATTCATCCGGCGCTACTTCCGCGAGCATCGCAAACCGCCCACGCTCAAGGAGATCGGGGCCGAACTGGGGATCCGTTCTTCTAACGGCGTTTTCAAGCTGCTCAAGGCGCTGGAGGCGAAAGGTCACATCCGGCGCGATCCCCACGTGGCGCGGGGGGTGCTGCTCAACGATACCGAGGACCCGTTCACGCTGGGCGACAGTGTGCCGGCGCTGCCCATCGTCAGCCGCACGTCGAGCGCGCAGCCGGACAAGCTCCGCGCCCGCCCGGCGGGCTACCTCTCGGTGGATCCCTTCTGGCTGAACCGGGCCGACGTGGATGCCTGCCTGCTCGCGCGCGTGGGTGACGACGGCATGAACCCGGACGGCATCCGCAAGGGCGATGTGCTGGTGGTGGAGGAAGTAGCGGCCAGCGCGCTCCGCAACGGCACGCTGGCGGCGTTTCTCGTGGGCGAAGAGCTAAAAGTGCGGCGCTTCCATTTTGCCAACGGCCGCTACCACCTCCGCCCCGCCGACCGCAAGTATACCGAGGACGTGTTCCCGCCCGGCGACCCGCAGTGCCACGTTGTGGGGCAGGTGCTGGCCATCATGCGCAAGGTGTAATGCAACATCCGGTAGGGGCGCAGCGCGCTGCGCCCCTACCTCACACCCGCGCTGCCGCCAATCGCTGCGTGCGCGTGCGGCGGGTGGGCTTTACCGTCTCGGTCAGGTCGCGCTCGCGGGCGTAGGCGATGCACGCCTCCACAAACGAGACGAAAAGCGGGTGCGGCTCCAGCGCAGTGCTGCGGTACTCGGGGTGAAACTGCACGCCGATAAACCAGCGCTTCTCGGGCAACTCGACGATCTCGACAAGGTCGCGGCTCGGGTTGATGCCGGCCATCAGCATGCCGTGCTCGGCCAGCTTGTAGCGCAGCACGTTGTTGACTTCGTAGCGGTGGCGGTGGCGCTCCTCCACCATCTCCGTCCCGTAGATCTCGCGCGCGCGCGAGCCCTCGGTGAGGCTGCACGTGTACGCGCCCAGCCGCATCGTGCCGCCTTTGTCGGTGATGCGCTTCTGGTCACTCATCATGTCGATGACGGGATGCGTGGTTTCCGTGTCAAACTCGGTCGAGTGCGCATCCGCCCAGCCGCACACGTTGCGCGCGTACTCGATGACGGCGCACTGCATACCCAGGCAGATCCCGAAATACGGCAGGTCGTGCTCGCGCGCGTACCGGGCGGCGGCCACCTTGCCCTCGATGCCGCGCTCGCCGAAACCCGGTGCCACGAGCAACCCGGCCACGCCTTCCAGCTTCT
>PPFU01002114.1_pt1 | contig 18966 bp, 16 predicted proteins | sample 1535991 | NCBI WGS metagenome assembly PPFU01 (sample SAMN04901290, study PRJNA319586) | Hypolithon metagenome, whole genome shotgun sequencing project. | isolation source: Antarctic Hypolithon | place: Antarctica: Miers Valley | collected 2014
CCTCACCTACACCACCGACACCGGCCACCACATCCTCCTCGGCCCCTCGACCTCCCCCCAGACCGCCAGCATCCTCGCAGGCGAAGCTCCGCCACCCCCGAGCGACATCGAGTTGTCCCGCGCGCGTAGCGGCGACGACCCGTCGCCGGAAGTTCCTGCGACGCCCCCGCCGCAAATCCAAACAACTGACTAACCAGTGCCGACCGAACCCTTATCCATCGCATCGAGTTACCGCCCGCATAGCGGCGGCGTCCCCGCCGCGCATCCACACAACTGACCACACCGTGCCCGCCGAAAACCTCAAACCCACCGCCCGCACCGCCCGCGGCGTCTATATTGGCCGTTATTTCCAGATCGAGTTCTACCTCGACTACAGTTGGTTCATCATCGCCGCCCTCCTCGTCTTCGGCCTCAACCAAAACTTCCCCGCCCTCCTCCCCGGCCTTCCGCCCGCCATCTACCTCGCGATGGCCCTCATCGCAGCCGCCCTCTTTTTCCTCAGCATCCTCCTCCACGAGCTCGGCCACAGTCTCGTGAGCCAGCGGTGTGGCATTCCCGTCCCCCGCATCACCCTGCTTTTCATCGGCGGCCTCGCCGAGATCTCCCGCGAGCCCGATGACGCCCGCAGCGAACTCAAAATCGCCGCCGCCGGCCCCGCCGTCTCCCTCGTGCTCGCCGCTTTTTTCGGCGCGCTCGGCTGGCTCAGCTCCCTCGCCGGCTTCGCCCCCGGCGCCCAAGTCCTCCTCTGGCTCGGCGGCATCAACCTCATCCTCGTCCTCTTCAACGCCATCCCCGGCTACCCCCTCGATGGCGGTCGCATCCTGCGCGCCCTCCTCTGGGCTCGCAGCGGCAATCTCCGGCGCGCCACCCTCATCAGCAGTCGCATCGGCGTCGGCGTCAGCTACGCCCTCATGGGCCTCGGCCTCTGGTGCCTTTTCGGCGGCATCTACCTCCAGGCATTCATGTTGTTCTTCATCGGCATGTTTTTGAAAGGAGCCGCCGAGAGCGGTTACTCCCAAGCCGTTTATCGGGAAGTCCTCGAAGGCATCCGCGTCGCCGACATCATGACCCCCGATCCCATCTGCATGCCCGCCAGCCGCCCGCTCAGCTTGGCTGTCGATGAGTATTTCCTCACGAATCACCACGTCGCCTTCCCCGTGTGCGACGACGACGGTGAGTTCCGCGGCCTCCTGCGCCTCGAGCACCTGCGCGGCTTCCCGCGCGAAAAGTGGCCCTACACCACCGCCGGCGACCTCGTCGCCGATCAGACCGCCGGGCCCCTCAGCGTGAGCGCCGGCGATTCCGCAGGAAAAGTGATGCGCCAGCTGCTCATCCCGGGCCAGGGCCGCCTCGCCGTCCTCGACGGCAAAAAACTCGTCGGCATCGTCACCCGGCACGACGTCCTGCAATACATCCGCATCCACACCGAGCTCGAAGAGTGACCGCCGCACTGGCAGAGAAATCGGGCTGACTGGATTCGAACCAGCGACCTCTTGAACCCCATTCAAGCGCACTACCAAGCTGTGCTACAGCCCGTCAGAGTAAAATGCGGCTCCATGGGCCGCCATAGGGCTTGAAGATGTCACATTTCGATGGCACGGTGTGGCATTTGTCACAGAAAAATGGCACACTCCTCTCCATCAAAAACGGCATCCCCAGCTCGGCGGATTCTGAAACGCAAATCATCGGACGCGCAGATTACGGGCCTCTACCGACGCGGTCAAGTCTGGTGGTGGAACCGCCAGGAAGATGGGCGCCGGATGCGGATTTCACTGGAAACGTGCGACCAGGCAGAGGCGATCCGCAAAGTGCTCGAATACCGCGCTCAGCCGCATTTGAGCGACGCCGGCCGCTGGGATTACGAAGTCAGCCAATACCTGCGTGACCAGCAGAACCGCGGACGCCTCTCGCCGTCGTATGCAGAAAGCAGGCGCTATGTGCTAGTTAAATTTGCCGCAGATGCCGGGATAGAAAGTCCGCGCGAGGTCAGCGCTGGGGCGCTCCAGCGCTGGTATGACGCTCTCAAAGCGCGGAATCCCGAAACCGCAAAACATTACGTGGTGCATGTGCGGGTGTTTCTTTCTCATTTAGTCGAACATCACAAGCTGCATGAAAACCCCGCGAAGAAAGTGCGCTTCGACAAGACGGTGCATCGCACTCGGGATCTCTTCATTGCGCGCGGGGAGGTAGGACGGCTGATTGACGAGGCGCCAGATGATGATTTGCGGCTCATCCTGCTGCTGGGGTTCGAGTGCGGAATGCGCAAACAGGAAATCATCAGCAGCCGTCCCGCCTGGCTTGATCTCTCGACCGGCACGATTCGGATCCCGGCCAAGGAGGAGGGGTTCATCCGAAAAAACCGCAAATCGACCACGATCCCGATGACCGAGCGGGTTCGCGCATTCATGACATCGCGCGATTGGCCGGGTCCTTATCTGCTGCGCCCGGATGTGGCCGTGGGCTCGTGGCGTTACAGGTATGATTTTCGTAAAACATACGACAGCTACATGCTGCAGCATGGATATGGAGAGGTCACCGTTCACGATATGCGCCGCTCGTTTGCTTCCAACCGGGTCAGTGCCGGCGTTTCCATTGAAAAAGTCGCCAATTGGCTCGGGGATACGATCCAGGTGGCGTGGAAAAATTATTCGCGGTTCCTGCCGGTGGATTCCGACATCAATCGAGGGGCCGCGTAGTTATCCAACGGGGAGATCCCTGGCGGCGTGTCAGACGGGTCTCTGGAGCTTTTTTTCTTTTTCGATTTCGTCTAACCAGAGATCGCTGAGGAATTCCTTGATCCGCCAGCGAATCACGTGCTTCCGCTCATCGCAGCGAGTGCTTTCAAGCAATTCCTGCAGAGCTTCCCCTAATCCGATGTCGGTGGCTTCAAGAGACTCCTCTTCAAATTTCAACATCACCTTTTTCGCCTCCGTAATCGGGATAAATTGCGGCGGCTTTGCTTGTGCTTTTTTCAGCAGCATTTCGAACTCAACGCGTTCGTCGCAAGATAAATTCGATGACGATTCCAGCATCCATTCCAAGGAAGTTTCCAATGGGAAAGCGCTCATGGTTCCAGGCCGGGTCAGGCCATCCCGCTCTTGTTCCTGGGACATTGCCGGCTGTTTTTGAGCGCCAGCTGCAGCCTCCACCAGACCTGCCGGAGCCTCCAGCAGCGCGCGGTGGAACTGGTAGATATCCTTAGTGTATTGCGTGCGATAGGTTGAATAGGGCGTGATCGAGTTGCCGGATTCCGGGGGGGCGGCCGGGTCGCCCTTCAGCAACCACGCAGTGCTCGCCCCGGTCGCTTCGGCGATTTTCGTCGCCAACGTTTCACTCAACTTCAGGTTCCCTAGTTCTACGGCCTGAATCGTCCGGGTTGAACAGCTGCAAAGATCCGCCAGGTGTTTTTGGCCGAGGCCGATGATCGTTCGGAGGACGGCGACCGGATGCCGAAGCGGGGAAGGACGCATTGTCTAAGTTTTCAAAAATGATGTGTATTAAAGATAGACATTAAAGCTCGCGGGAATCGAAACGTAAGTCTATCTGCTTGGCACATATTTAACCAAGGAAGGTCTCGATGCGACTAAATACATTTCCGAAATTTGGGCTCCGACCCGATGAAGCGGCGTACGCCCTGGGCAGCGAAAAGCTGCTCCAGGAATGCATCGTCGCTAACTGGATAAAACCGGTCATTCAGCGACATAAGCTCACGCTTTTCGATCACGGTGACGTGGCGAAATGTTGGACGCGAATCTTAAGCGGAGAGCGGCCATGAGAAAATCTGGAACGAATAGGTTCAACCTCTCTCAATCCATTCTCAAGGAACTCGCGGGCCCCGCACCCAAGGGGGAGCGACATCAGCAGGCGGTCAAGGTTGCGGCCGCCCTAGCTTGTGCCGGTTTTGTGGACCGCGCAATCTTTTTTCAGCTGCGGTCGATGTACGATGGAGATGTGACGGATACCGAGCTTCACGAAATCATACGGTGGGCCGCGTCAATTAAAGAGTCCTCGCGTGAAAATGGCGAACGGAAGCGAGCACCGAATCCGCCTCGAAAGGAGCCGGGCGCGGTCATTGCGAGGGCATCTAATTGGCTTGGCGGGTTCCGTTGCGAAGAAGCCGACCTTTTTAGCGTTTCGCCACAAACACCGTTAGACAATTGGAGGCTCGATGGATCAATGATGCTTGCGACGCTGTACGATGCGGAAGATCAGATTAATGTGGTCGTCGACCACTCCGTGGAGCCCGAACAGCCGAAAAAGGCGAAGCCTTGCGGTGCCGGCATCACGCTGCGGCGCGATGACTGGCTCCGTCGTCTCCGTGATGACGGTCCACCACAGAGCGCCGCCGGCGCGTGGATTCGAATGAATCCGGTGACCTCTGGCAGCGGTGCGAACGGTGCGTTCACGGACGCGGACGTTTCAGCGTATCGATTCCTCCTTGTTGAGTCCGATTTCTTGCCCCCGGAAATCCAGCTTTCTATGATCGCGACGTTGTCACTGCCGGTCGCGGCGATCATCAGTTCGGGCGGGCGCAGTTACCACGCTTGGATTCGATTCGAGGTCAAGGATGCTGGCAGTTACAGCCGCGACGCCGGACGATTGTTCAGGACGCTGGCCGCCTACGGGTTCGATCGCGCGAACGCAAACCCCTCCCGGCTTTCGCGATTCCCGGGCGCCCTCCGGCGGATAGGCGCAGAGGGCGACGGCCGACAAAGGCTTCTCTATTTGAATCCGGACGCCGCCGGCAACACGCCCATTTTCCAACGAAAATGAGCACGCTCAATATCGCGGCATTCGAACGTGATTTCGCCCCGCCGGCCGATGAAGCCGCGGAAATCAATCCGTTCCTGGAATTTGGCTTAGACGAAGCGGCGCTCAACGATGTTGGACACCCTTGGTCTTGGGAGGATGCGATGTCCCATCCAAAACTCGTTCAGCGGCGTGGAGAGCCTTTCATCCTCAAAGAAACGAGAGACGGGCAGAAGATGACCGGGCTCAATGCCCAATATTGGATGGCTCGGTTCGCTGCGGAAACTCTGATTCTTTTCGAACCACACGCGAGGCAATTTTTCACGTACGAACAGGGCACCGGCGTGTGGATTTGGAGTACGGACGAGGTGGTGCAAAGTCGAGTCGCCGAGTATCTGCTCGGCTACAGTCGCAGGCTAAAGGTTCCCCTCCTCGAAACCGCAAGAACGGCGAAGGTCTTGAGTCCCATGGTGGATGCTTTGCGCGCCACAGCAGAGCGGCGCGAACCATTCCAAAAAGGTGAGGCGGTAATTCATCTGGCGAATGGGATGCTCGACCTCGGTGTGGCACCTCCTGTCCTGAGACGTTTCTCACCGCGATACTTTAGCCTTTGCGCGTCCCCGGTCGGTTTCGACGCCGCGGCAATCTGCCCTCGGTTCCTGAACGAATTACTTCACTCCGCCCTTGAACCCGCGGACGCAGTATTGCTGCGCTATTTCTGTGGACTCTTCTTGCTTGGGCGAAACGTGCTCCAAGTGATGCTTCTTTTGGTCGGCATCGGAGGCGCCGGCAAGGGCACGATCGAGAGAGTCATCGCCGGCATCATCGGTGGAAAAAACATTAAACAGCTGCGCACGAAACATCTTGAGGGCCGCTTCGAGCTGGACGATCTCGAATCGTCCTCGCTGCTTGTCGGCTCCGATGTGTCGGGCGACTTTCTTTCCTTCTCTGGAGCGAAAGTGATCAAGGCGCTCACCGGCGGAGACCCACTCACAATGGAGTCGAAAGGTGGCAGGAAGCGCGAGGTCCGGGGTGAGCACAATATTTTGATCACCTGCAACGACCGTCTGCAGGTCAATCTGGATGGGGATGAAAGCGCCTGGAAGCGGCGGCTGCACATACTCGAATTTTCAAAAACCCCGCCACAAACGCCGATCGCCGACTTCAGCAGAATTTTGCTCCGCGAGGAGGCGTCGGGGATCTTGAACTGGATGATCTTAGGGGCCGTGGATGTGATGGAGATTGTTCGAAAGGGTGGGGGACTACCAGCTACGGCGAAGCAGAATCAGGTGGTGGAGAATCTGTTGGCGGAGAGCAGCTCGCTTCGGCTTTTCGTCGGGCGATCCCTCGTGTGTGATCCAGAGGGGTCCGTCACGGCCGAGGAGCTTCAGACGGAATATGAAAACTTCACTGCCGACCTGGGCTGGGTCGCGCTCAGCAAAAATCAAGTAGAGCGCCAGCTAGGTCGCTTGATGATGGAGTTTTATCACGCGGCCAAGCGCCATGACATTAACCGCGGAGACAAACAGAAACGGGGTTACAAGGGTGTTGCTCTCAACACCACTCCGGCCAAACAGCAATTATGACCACCCAAATTGAAGAGCAGGAAATCGACGTCGACAACATGAGGGCGATATTCGAGAAGTTAAATCGGGATGCGATTGCATTCAATGCCCGAGGTGTCGAGAAGGGTTCACCCGTCCGGAACGTCCGGGGTGTTGATACAACATGGGCAGGTGTGGAGATGGCGGACGTTGCGGACGGGTTTTCGATCATACCTCGCGCGAGTTTGGTAGTCGGATCGAAGAATTCAGTTGTAGCCGAGTGTGAGACAGGATGCGTCCGCAACGTCCGCGCTCCGGATTTTGAACTCGTGACCTCCAAGGAGCAGTTTCCAGCGCTTGCGGAGAAAATCCTGGCGGTCGGCACCATAGCCCTGGCCATTGAGACCTACGGGCCGGGAAAGAGGGGTGGGTTGGATCCCTGGCAGGGGGAGATCCGGTTGCTGTCGCTCCATGTTGACGGTGATGACAGCAAGCCTTGGCTCATCGACTTGCAGGCGACTGGCTACGAACTTGGGTCGTTGAAGCATGCATTGGAGAAAGTCGAAGTCATGGGTCACAATATCAAGTTCGACGCCCTCTGGCTTCTTGCAAAATGCGAGGTCCACCCGCGCTCGTTGTATTGCACCCTGACGGCCGCGCGCCTGTTATGCGCCGGGGAGGAGCCGCGCCCCAGTCTGTCGCTAGACCTTGTAGTTCAGCGTTACCTTGCCGCGGAATTCGGTGAGGACCTCAGCTGTTCCGACTGGGGCTCTCCACTGCTGCTCCCCGATCAACACGCCTACGCAGCCAAGGACGTGGTGATGCTGCACGAGCTCCGGCGCGCGCTCGACACAGCGATTGCCCAGGCGGAGATGACCGCGGTGGCCGACCTAGAGATGAAGCTACTCCCAGCCGTCGTTGACATGGAAGCCAGCGGCATCCCCGTGGACGTCGCACGACTTGAAAAACTGCTGGTGGTGGCAACCGCAGATGCTGAGCGCCACAAAATGGCTTTTCGGGAAGCTGTTGGGGATCCCGAAATCAACCCGCGCAGCACCAAAACGGCCTTGGCAAAGTTGCAGGAGCTCGGGGTCCCGGTTGAGTGTACAAGTGAGGAAGCACTGTCCGAGCACAAAGCACGGCCTGAAGTTGAGGCCCTCCTTGCATTCCGGGTCGCCGAGAAGGGGGAGCAGCAACTCGTGAAACTTCGGGAGGCCGCACGCGGTGACGGACGTGTCCACTGCCGCTTCAACCCTACTGGGACCGATACCGGTAGATTCACTTCCTCTGAACCAAACATGCAAAATTTGGGTCGGGGCGACTTAAGGACATGCGTAGCGGCTACAGAGGGAAAATGGCTGGTAATCGCAGACTATTCCCAGATCGAGTTGCGGGCAGCCGCGGTGCTGACCAAGGAAGACGCGATGATGGAGGCATACAAGAAGGGTGTCGACCTGCACCGAAAAACGGCAGCCGCCGTTCTAGGCAAAGCAATGGAACAAATATCAAAAGAGGACCGGCAGCTGGCCAAAGCGGTGAATTTCGGCCTGCTCTTCGGACAGACCACCGAGGGGCTCATGAGGTATGCCAAGCAATCCTACGGGGTAAGCATGACGATGAAGCAGGCCGAACACTACCGGACTAATTTCTTCAGAACATATCCTGCGTTGGCGACGTGGCATTCAAATGCGCGCAAAATGGCTGGGGATACTCGGGTCACGGAAGCCCGAGCCCGAGGAGGACGCCGGCGGTTGCTGCCTGCGTCTGCTAAGACGATGTGGTGGAAACGGTTTGCCACACTGGTTAACATGCCAGTTCAAGGTGCCTGCGCGGACGGACTAAAGCGAGCAATGATCGAGCTGAAGAACACTCTCCCGCCGGGCGCCCGGATGGTAAATACCGTGCACGACGAACTCATCATAGAATGCGACGCAGAGCAGGCAGAGCAGGTCTGCAAGGTTTTGTCCGGGACTATGGAATCGGCAATGCGGCAGATTTTTCCAGAGATACCGATTGAAGTGGAGGCGAGTTGCTGTCGGACCTGGGCGGAGAAGGTGTAACGCTAACTAGCGTATTTTAACGATTCGTAATTCCGCTCCATGCTCGGAAGACAGCAACGAATGAGAATGCATAAAATGTAAGCATCATTGACGGAATTTATTTCTACTCCACTCTATGACCTATGCCTAGACGCACACATACTTATGAAGACGATCGCATCGTATCCACGTGGTTCGACTATGATTCTCTGGATCTGCCTCCCGGGGAGTCGCGCGTGATCGCTCGAACATCAAACCATACTTTTAATGAGTTCTCTGACAATTTGCTGCAGAGGGCTGCCAGGTGGGTTCCAACTGGTGATTCAATATATGGATTGGGCCGGTGGGAAGCCGTTGATAATGCAGTCACTGATCTTGCCCGGCGCTGGATGCATCGGGAGTTGGTTACACTGGGATTTTTGTGGGAAATGGCGATACGGGATTTCATTCTCTCCCTCTCGATGCTAGACGAGCTCATCGTGATTCGCGAGGCATTCCAGGTGGCGATGAGCGGCCGCGCCCGGATTAGCATGATTGGGGATGTGCCAGTAATCTCGGCGCTTGAGGTCACGCCACGAGTTCTCCTGACTGCCAGCCAGCTGCTCTACATTGGTCCCCTGCAAGGAGAACCGGTTGACTATCTCCATCGCATTTTGGGTGCCGAGGCATGTTCAACGCGGCCGCACGATCCAGAAGAAATCGAGGCGCTGCTGCGCTGGGCTGATAGCGAGTTCGTTGCTTGCGGGCTGGAACTGATTGAGCGGCTGCCCGGAAAGCCAGGTGAGGAAGTGAGGCTGCCGACAACAGATGCCAAGACGAACGCAAACGCTCTTGTATCGGTGGTGCGCGGTTGCTGCGGGATCGAGTGGGCGGGTGACGGTCCGGTGTTTACGCAGTGTGACCGCCCGGCGCAGGGGCATCGCAAGTTTTTGCGCCCTCCATTCAGTGCAAGGCCTGATTTTTCACAGAAGGGCTCTCGCCGCAAGCGCAAGTCGTAGGAGCGAGTGGTGAATCGATGGAGATGCCAGATGATCGAGCGCGGCAGTGCGCAAGCGTCCATTGTGAGGTGGGAGTGGAATCACAACCCCCTCTTGTTCCACTGTTCGCGGAATTCCTCGCTGTCAGGTTCGGATTGCCAGACGCTCTGTCACGGCTGATCACGCTCGGTGCCGCTGCGGCCGCCGTGGGCCGAACTCGAAGCGTCAAGAGCCCTGTTGATGAGAGAACCCTGCCGGCCGCCTTCAACTGCATTCTCGTTGCCGACACTCCTGGGATCATCGTCCGACAGGCGGCTACCTTCGCGTTCGGCCCGTTGCAAAATCTTGCAGGGGAACGGATGCATTCTGCTCATGAGCGGGGCCGAAAGGAGCTTTGGGCCGAAAAGATCCGTCTCGAACAGCGGGGCGACGTTTTGCGCGAGCATCTCTGTTCGGGTCCGCCGCTGCCCCCCCAGCCTCCGCTGACCATTCCCGTACCGCATGAGGAGCGGATCAGAGAGGCAATGCCCGCAGTCATCAAGGAAGCAGAGCAGGTCGCTGAGCGCCTCCATGAGATTGGGGTAGAATTGGCGCCGTGGACCTTCACCGATGGCCTGTCCCGGAAGGAGATTCCTTTGATTCAAAGGCACAGCTTTGACGCCACCCTGGCCAGCATTGCGCTCGACGGTCATGCTCTTCGACAGCTGCAGGGTTTCAGCGCGGGCGAGCGCCGCGATGTGGCGCGTTTCCTTCTTGCCGCGTGGCGTGGCGAGCTTTTCTCCAGTGGGCCAGTCACGTCGGTTGAGGCTCAGGTGAGCAATTTTTGGATTGTCAGTCCGAAAGAGTTTGCCGTGGCGGGCGGTGACTCGGTTTTGCAAACCGAAGGGTTGTTCCGCCACTTCCTGATGGCTAGATCGACGGATGCCCCCGCTCAGAGCGTTGAGGATCGCAAATGCTCGGGTGTGGCACAGGAAGCGTGGGCAGCGCTCACGAAGCGGCTCTGGGGCGAGCGAATCCGCAACCAGCCGCAGACGCATGGCCTCGAAACGGAGGCTGAGCGCATCTTCCACGATTTCCGCGAGGAGACGCGCAGAATATGTTCCACTGTGTCTCCGAGCGAAGCGCTCCTCGCATCTTTCTGGCCGGAGCAGGCTCTGAAAATGGCGCTGCTGCTTCATGCCTGCTCCGAAGAGAGCGACGAGGAGTTGATCTGCGCTGACACCATTGAGCTGGCGATCCGCTGGATGCGAGAGTTTGGCAAGGAGCAGTTTCTCGCTTGCAAAGGCAGCATGTCCACAGAGCCCGATGACCCGGTTGAAAAAGAACTGCGGCACATGATCAGCAAAGTGCGCATTCACGGTCCGCTCCGCGTGCGAGATCTTTTCCGTCGCTATGATCGTGGCTGTTATGCGCGGCTCGAGCCGATCCTGGCTCTGGGCATCGAGCGAGGGCTTCTTAAAAACGTCACCGGTCTCGTTCGACTGGCTGATGGTAATCTGCCGCAGGGCTGAACCCCCCCCCCCGTTTGAACTGAAAAGCATGCCCAACTTCCAGCTAATCGCCTCAGGGTGTCTGTGTCGGTGCGTCGGTGATGGCCAACTCCAACTTTTTTCTCCTGCATGCCAGGAAGAGACACGCCCGGGGAGGGGTGCGCCTTGGTCTTCACCATCATGAGCTCCCGTGCGCTCCACTGGCCGCGGCAAATTCTACGAGAACGCCGGCGGGCGCTCGACACCGGCCATGGGAGCTTCCGCTTATTGCGTGAGCCAGCCGGAGATGCCTTCGAGCGGCAGGACATTCGGCTGAAAGGTCACCTGCTGCTGATCGTCACCAGAGGCTCCGCCATTCTCGAGAGCGGAGGCGCATACGTCCTGCTCGTGGAAGGCGATGCGGTGGCGCTCAGCGACACGGACTTGGCCTTGACCGAGATCCCCCGCCCCGGTCGCAGCGACGCGAAAATGCACTTGTTTTTCTTCGGCGACGCCGTGGTCGGCGAAAAGCTGCGTCGAATGCCCGGTGTGGAGCAAATCGCTCAACGAGTTCAGGTGCCCTCCCTCCCCTTTTACATCCGGTCCGGCTTCGCGCAGCAGCTGGATGTACAGGTCAAGAGCCAGTTTATCCACTACCCTTGGGAATTCAGCAAAGTCCTGACATCGCTCCTGAACACGTCACTTCAGTTCTTCGGTTTTCTTAAGCATGGATACCTCCGCCGCCGGGCTGAGCTGCAGTCCTTTCTCATCCAGCATCGGCTTGCCTGCCAGACAAACAACTTTGCCGCCATCGAAGCCGCGTATCCTGAAGGCAGCCGGGCACTGCGTAAGGCTTGTAGAGTCTATCTCCACCGGCCGCCGGAGCGCTGGATGCGCTTGCAGAGCGACATGCTGGATGCCTTCGCCCGGCTAAAAGACCGAAAGGAGGCGCTGGAGACCGTGACTTCAAAGCGCCCCGGTCTAAATCCCGAAGAATTTCGCCGAATCTTCTTTCAAGTGAACGGGTCCTATCCAGAGGAAGTTGCAGGTCAGCGCACCGGCACATCCTGAAAAAGCAAGTCGCTGTAGCGTCAGGCAACCTTCCAGGAACTGTTCGAAACGCTCGGCGAGGAAGTCGCGGTTCGGGCGCCCCCAGCGGCTGGCCGATGCCGCCGTGGATCCCCGGGCGGCAAGCGGGTCGCGCCACGCGAAGATTGCTGCGGTGAGTCTGTCGAAAGGGAGCCACTCAGCAAAAATGGGGAGTGACCACTACAGCGCGGGCTTTTGACGGTCCGCATTGGCTCGGATGCTGTTGTTTTCCTGTTCCCTCGGAGGCAGATGATGCAAAACTCTCGCCCTCTGTCCATTACAGCCACAATCACTATCGGCGAACTGCTCCTGGCGCGTCACGGGTCCTGTGAAGGGTCCGCGGTAGCTGGTCTTGATTTCATCACGTGTCGCTCGCGCTCAGGGCTATGAATGTCAGGCCAACTATTGAAGCGCGAGATGAGGTGGTGACTGGACATTCGGAGCGCACGCCTTCGGTTCCAGGAGGGCTTGCTGGCCTTTCTCTATCCGTGTTGCTGTCCTCGCTCGGCACGAGCATCGCCAATGTTGGTTTACCGACGCTGGCTCAGGCGTTCAATGCCTCTCTTTATGAAGTCCAGTGGGTGGTTCTCTCCTATCTTCTCGCCATCACCACTCTGATTGTTAGCGTCGGCCGGCTCGGTGACATCACTGGTCGTCGCCGACTGCTGCTTGCCGGGATCTCCGTGTTCGCAGCGGCTTCTGTCCTGTGCGGCGTGGCACCTGCGCTCTGGGTGCTAATTGTGGCACGAGCATTCCAGGGTGTTGGCGCGGCCATCATGATGGCACTCGCTCTGACGTTTGTCGGCGAGACGGTTCCGAAGGAAAAGACCGGCAGCGCGATGGGCCTGCTCGGAACGATGTCCGCGATTGGCACCGCCCTCGGCCCATCACTGGGAGGCATGCTCATCGCCGGATCCGGTTGGCGGGCACTTTTCCTCGTGAACGTTCCTGTCGCTTTCCTGGCTCTCTTTCTTGTCCGTCGGCATTTGCCCGTGGATCGCCGGGAACAGAAGGCTGATCTGGGTGGGTTCGACCATTCAGGCACATTGTTGCTTGCTTCGACGCTCGCAGTCTATGCACTTGCGATGACGATCGGGCGCGGCAGCTTTGGTCCGCTCAACATGGCTCTGTTGTTGGCGACTGGCTGTGGGATCGGCCTCTTCGTTCTCAACGAAGGGAGAGCAGCGTCACCTTTGATCCGATTGGCGATGTTCCGCGATCCGGTGCTTAGTGCGGGCTTCGCCATGAGCGCACTTGTCTCCACTGTGCTGATGGCTACGCTGGTGGTCGGGCCATTCTATCTCTCGCGTGCGCTCGGACTCAACACAGCTCTGGTCGGCATCGTCATGTCGGTCGGCCCGCTTGTCGCCGCTCTGACCGGGGTGCCGTCTGGACGCCTCGTGGACCGGTTGGGTGCAAAGCGAACAACAGTGTTCGGGCTTATTGGAATCGCAGCCGGTTCGTTCGCTCTCTTTGTGATCCCGACCAGGCTCGGCATCCCCGGCTATATCGCTCCCCTTGTCGTCCTCACAGCGGGTTACGCAGTGTTCCAGACAGCCAACAACACCGCGGTCATGTCGGATCTCCGTCTGGACCAGCGGGGGGTTGTTTCAGGCATGCTCAACCTGTCGCGCAATCTCGGACTCATCACCGGCGCATCCGTCATGGGCACCGTGTTCGCTCTGGCAGCAAGGACAACTGACATCATGACGGCGCGTCCCGAGGCCGTTGCCGCCGGCATGCATATGACATTCGCAGCCGCAACGGCTCTCGTCGTAGTTGCCATCACCATCGCAGTTGGGAGCCGCGCTCTCTTCGACTTCGTTCGAACGAGCAAGTAGATGCGGACCGAAAAACTGAGAGGCCTAACACGATCCCCGGCTTAGATCTCGCAAATAGATGCTCCGGCCCCAGTGCCAGCATCTCCGGGAGCCGCTTGTCCCATACGTCCCGCTGACGACGTTGACTGCGAGCGTTGCACCAGCGTCAGGTGTCCCCTCGAGCCCTTGGGGCACTTTTGGCACTCTCAGCTCGAGGGCGCCTTTCGCATGCCGCCCGTCAGGGGTCGAGCTGCATCAGCAGGTCGCCAACAGATCCGCCGATCAGCCGCCGGGAAGGGGGTGGCTTTGAGAGCGCGGACGCAAAGAATTCCTTCGGGAAGCCGCCCGGCGAGCTTCCCGAACACGCTTCGGCGAGCGCCAGAAGCTGATTTCTCGTAATGTCATCGCTCTTTGCCGCCACGCCCACGCCAAAGAGCGCGAGCAAAATCATTCTCGGAAGGTCGCCGAACATGTGGAGGACAGCGTCACTGTGCGCGTGGTCCCCCTTCGCGTGCACCTCCAGCTCGAACCCCTCCCTGATGCCGACGGCGGCCATCGTGTCTTGAATGAAGGCGCGGGCGAGCCTGAGCGCTGCGCGCTTGCGCGGTGAATCTCCGTCATCGGCGAAGTCCGCGCGGAAAAAATTGAAGACCTTGCGATACGTTTCCGGCCGTCCCGGTCTTTTCGAGATCAGTTTCGCCACCATCGCCGGGCTCATTCCTGCGGAGGCGGCAAACTGCTTTTGGGATATTTCAAGCTCTTTGAGGGCGGAGCCCAGAGCCTCGGCAAAGTGAAATGAATGCGGCATTGAGGGAGTATGCAGAATGCAGGGTGCAGGCGCAATACAAAACGTGATCATTCACATATTGTAGAAGTTCGGGATTGACGGGTGCGGACGCGCGGAAGACGGTGTCAGCATGAATCGTAAATCAACACGTATTGTAAATTCCCGTCCACGGCGGCTCGGTCATCGGCAGACCCGGTCCCTTCAAAAGTCCGGCGCTCCTGAAAAAAGCGCGCCAAATGCCGTCAATCCTCGCCCCGGAGCGGTGCTCGAGGTATCGCCAGATCGCCTCTCCCCACATCCGTTGAATGCAAAAATCTACGGAGATCAACCCGCAACGGGCCTGGCGGAAAGCATCGCCCGGTGCGGCGTCCTGCAGCCGCTGCTTGTCACGGCTGACGGTGTCATCGTTGCTGGCGAGAAGCGATGGGCCGCGAGCAAGGAAGCGGGCTTGTCTAAAGTGCCGGTGATCACCGTCGGCCCAAGAGATGATTCTGCGGCCGGCGAGTTGATGATCCACAGCAATCGCCAGCGGATCAAAACCAACGAGGAGATCGTCCGAGAGATCTGGTGGCTAATGAAGTTCGAGCGCGAGAAGGCGCGCAGCCGGCAAGCCGCAGCAGGACGCAACAAGGTTCCGGCGACTTCGCCGGAAGGGGGGGAGGCCCGCGAGGCCGTTGCCGCCGCGCTGCACGTGGGAATCAAGAAAGTGGACCAGTCGGTCGCTGTGGTCGACAAGCTCGATGAGCTGGACGGCAACGGTGACGATGCGGAATCCGGCGAACTGCGGCGAATGTTGGCTCAAAGCGTCAACCGGGCTTTCAACCGCGTCAAAGTCCTGAACCTTAGAGGAGCGAAGGTCGTGCCAGAGCCGGCGCCGCCCGGCGAAACAGATGGCGACACAAAGGCCGAGATCCTCGTGCGGATTCAGGAGAACCTGATCGATGGGGTCGAAACTTGGAGTATCGAGGAGCTAACGGTTTTTGAAAAAGATCTAGGCGCCTTTCGCGCGGATTGGGAACTGCATCACCGGGAGGTCGCATAATGTCCTGCACAAATTGCGGGTCCGCCTCGCCGGCGGCCAAACCGTGTCAGTCGTGCCCAGGCAGCATGGCCGGGAAGCCAGTTTACTACGTCGACTCCAAGACCACGCTGAGATTCGAGAGCGAGTTTGGGCAGAAGCGGCTGTGCGACGGCTTCACGTTCACGCTGGGCAGCATCTGCGTCTACGGCTGTACTTACTGCTATGTAATCTCTGTGCTGCTTAAGCTAAGCGCCATCCAGGCCGTGAAGGCATCTGCAGCGCTGCTGGGGTGCCGCTTGGAGGAAGTTGTGATTCGACGCCGGAAGGCATTGAAGCTTCTCCGGCGCCAGCTCACGCTCGACAAGCCCGCCGCGGTAAATCTGCGGGCCAAAGCCGTGGTTTATACAAGCCCCTTGGTGGACCCGGCCGCCAACATGGTCCTCGTCAAGGAGACCGCCGCAGCGTGCCGGATCATTTTCGAGCTGACGAACTGGGACGTTCGCGTGCTTTCAAAAAGCCACTTGCTGCCGCAGTTGGCGAAGCTCATCCCGGAGGAATTCAAGCAGCGAATGATCTACGGCTGCAGCACTGGAATCCTGGACGACAAACTTGCCGCCGTGATCGAGAAGGGCGCGCCGCCGGTCCGCAAGAGGCTGGAATCCATCCATCGCCTTCAGGACGAAGGCCACCGCACTTTCTATATGTTCTGTCCGGTGCTCCCCCAGGCGGATTCCGAGGCTTATGCGGAGTCTCTGGCTGCTGCGGCACGCCTCGACAAAGCCGAGCACGCATGGGTGGAGCCCATCAACTTACGCGGCGATTCATTCACGGCAACCATCACTGCGCTCGATTGCGCAGGCTATCACGAAGAAGCACGCCGGCTGGCGAGGGTTTGCGGCGAAGGTTCAGAGCCGGCTTGGGAACAGTATGCGCGCGACACTTTCGAAGCGGTTGCCCGAGTCATCCCGGCGGACAAGCTGCGCTTCTTGCAGTATGTGAAGCCTAAGCACGCTGCGTGGTGGATAGAGCGCGAAAGGCAGGGCGCCGTGCTGCTCGGTAAAATGTTGAAATAGTGGACGTGAGTTCAGAAATCGAAAGCTGCTGCGAGGGGAATGCGTGTCCGTGAAATGCCCGCCGGGTTTCGGACGTTGAGAACATTGAGCAGCGACCGCTGAGCCAATGCTGAAAACCAAATCTATCCGTTCGCCGGCTGAGCCCGGGGATGGCCTGCGCATCCTGACCAGCCGGTTCCGCGGGCGCGGCCTGCCGAAGGCGGCATGCGACGTCTGGATGCCGAATCTCGGCCCCTCGGAGACGCTGCTGCGGCGCTGGAAGTCGGGTGGAGTTTCCTGGGCTGAATACGCCCGCAGCTACAAAAAGGAGATGTTCCACTCCCCGGATGCGGACTCGGGCAACCGAACGATCAAAAACCACGGACAAAAGTTCACGCTGCGCCTGATCCGGGAGCTGGCCCGGCGCCAGCCGGTGACGCTGCTCTGCCAATGCCCGGAGGAAGAGTTGCACTGCCACCGGCACATCTTGAGAAAGCTCATCCTGAGCAAGTCGCTGTAGCGTCAGGCAACCTCAGGAACTGCTCGAAACGCTCGGCGAGAAAATCGCGGTTCGGGCGGTGATCCTGCCGAACCGGCCTGGTGACCGTTCCGGCGTCGAGATCCTGCAATGACTTCGTCAGGGGGCCGTCATGTATCTCAAGGAAATCGCGGTTCACATGAAGCCTGCCATTCGGGTCGATACCGAGCGAGCGCAGTTGTAGGCGGCGTGATGGATTACCGACATCGCAATGCCGTTGCTGACCACTGGCAGACCGCGCTCCCAGGCCGCGGACCGCGCATCGGCTCTCATAGGCTTCGATCACCAACTCACGGAACAGAGACTGATGCAGCCGGCGCTTCGCTTCCATGACCACGTAACGACGGACGTCTGCCGACTCAGGCACCGCAAACGCCTGCCCTGCGAGTGCCCGGGCACGACGCGGGCTGACAAACTTTTCGAAATCCCACTCCGTCACAAAAGCAGACGAGATAGCCGTTACAAGGTCGGAGGCACCCCGTGGGAGTAAATCAGCGGCAAGCCGTGTTCGTAAGATTCCCGCAAAGTCCGGTTGTCGGATGAGCCGGGTCGCCGCCCATGAACCGGTAATCGAAAAATCCATCGCCGGAGGCGACGGCATCTTACCTCCTCTCGCGGCCGACGCGCGGCACTGTAGTCTTGATGCTGAGGCGCCCCTGCGCAACTGGCGCGGCTGAAGATGCCGCAGGCGCGATTCGCCAGCAGAAAAGTTTCATCTCCCAACTGGCAACCCATCTGAATCGCGCTCCATGGAATGGCTTCGCCGAACCGGCTTTGCAGGAAACGGATGCGCTCCGAGGTGGCAAGGCGAATCGCGGCGTCAGTGTTTCCTCCACCGCTTCGCGAGTGAAACCAATGGAATAGTCGGGCGCGGGCACGCTGTCGTAACAGTGTCGACGTAGGGCGAAGGACTTCGGACTACCGCACTACCGGACTACGACTACAATTCCGGTCGACCGAAACGGCCCTGCCAAGTCTGGGATTGCAGTGCAGAGGCAGCAATCGGCTCGCCGTGGGCGAGACAGTTTCGAAGATCGCGGAGCCATAGTGCAAACTCGCGTTCGCGACGCAAATCCCCCAAGCCGCGCCATTGCGCCGCGACATGCGAATTTCAAGATCACGGCGGTCTTTCTATTATTTGGCCAGCGGGCGTAGTGTATGGTGCGATGAGACGCCGTCCCCAACGCGTGATTAGACTCTGTCGGTGACGTTCCAGTAGTGGAGCAGTTTTGCTCGACCACGGGGAAAGCAGGGAGCCAAGCGCCTTCGAGACCTGATCCAAGGCACTGGCCGCGCTGCCGTGGATGATGGCGACGAGGCTCTCTCCGCGGTGCAACGTTAGAGCGAGCCGACTGTCATCCCCCGTCATCGGTCTACCCACCGGCGAACGACGAAATGAAGACACCGCATCTTGCCTTAAATCATGCCGCACCGCCTCCCGGCACGCGGCGAAAACGCTCACTTGGGTAATTCCAAAAAGCTGGCTTCTTGATGTAGCGCGCGACCACTTGACCTTGGGTCGTGCCAAAACTTTATGCGGCAATAATAGCAGGATCGTCTCTTGATATCGGCGGTGCATCCATTCATCACGCCGTGACCGATCTGCGTCGCGCTGGCTCGCAAGACCACATTCCGCGCGGCCTCCTCACCCGCGCCTGGCTGCGCTTTCTGACCGGCGCGCGCACCGGTCCCGAGAGCGCGCAGAGCGACTTGGACGAAGCTTGGGAAATCGCCGAGCGCGGCCCGATGCCGCTCTTCCTCGCCGACATCCACCTCCACCGCGTCCGACTTTTCTTCCGCGAACCCGCTTACCGTGGAACCAGCACCCGGATGGCACCCGGCGCGGGCCGAAGGATGATCTCGCCGCCGCCCGCCGATTGA
>PPFU01007154.1_pt1 | contig 18929 bp, 12 predicted proteins | sample 1535991 | NCBI WGS metagenome assembly PPFU01 (sample SAMN04901290, study PRJNA319586) | Hypolithon metagenome, whole genome shotgun sequencing project. | isolation source: Antarctic Hypolithon | place: Antarctica: Miers Valley | collected 2014
AACAACCCATATACACCATCGGGCAGGGCAAAGACGAGCATCTTTGGTTGGCTACCGCTTTGGGGATTATTGAATATCATGAAGCGGTACTTCAGGAATACACGCATGCAGATGGCTTTAGTAATGTCGGCGTGACATCTATTCATGGTGATCGCGAGGGTAATATGTGGTTTTCTACCTTTGGTGAAGGCGTTTATAAATATCAGGGAGAAATATTCTCTCCTGTAGGAAAGCAGGACAATGAAAGTCAGGATGTCATCTTAGCCATCACACAAGATCCTCAGCAAAGAATGTATTTTGGTACCCTGGGGGGCGGGATGCTGGTCATTGATGGAAAGAAGGTGACGAGCCTGACGATGAACGATGGCCTAAGCAGCAACTCGATCATCAGCGCTGTTACCGATAAAAGCGGCGCTGTATGGGCTGGCACCCCTGGTTCGGGGTTAAATAGAATATATAATCAAATCATCGATACTTATAGTACCGAAGAGGGTTTGCCTGACAGTTATATATTTGCAGCGATGAGAGACTTTAGCGGAAGCCTGTGGTTTGCCTCAAGAAAGGGGCTGCTTAGGTATAATGGGAAGAAATTCGAAATAGCTAACAGTAGTGTACGTTTATCAGGTGCACTACTACAGCTTAAGGATAGCACCCTCCTTATCGGAACCTCGCATGGCGTAATGCAATACAACGGCAAGGTATTTACACCATTCTTAAAGGATAAACTGTTCTCCCAACAAGAAATACTGTCGCTGGCCCAGGATGAAAAAGGGACAGTGTGGATAGGATCTAACGGAAAAGGGCTTTGTAAATACAATGCTGAAAGCAATAGTATTGGGTACATTAGTGAAAACGACGGACTGGCTTCCAACCTTATTTATAATCTTATTTTCGATGACGGGGGTAAATTATTTGTGGGTACTGAAAAAGGGATTGATAAAATAACTTTTGATTCTTTAGGCAAAATTAATGCCATTCGTAACTTCAACCAGACCGAGGGATTTAAAGGTGTCGAAGCTAACCAGAATGCGGCCTACAAAACTAAAGACGGTAGTATACTTTTTGGTAGTGTAATGGGCGTTTACCGGTACAATCGTGAAATAGATGTTCCCAATACCCATAGACCAATTACACATTTAACGAATGTGAAACTTTTTTTCGAGTCTATAGACTGGAGCCAATACTCAGACAGCACCAGCCAGTGGTTTAACATTCCCCAAAACCTGGTGCTCCCGCACGATAAAAACCATTTGATTTTTGAGTTTCTGGGGAGTAGCTTAAAAAATCCTGACAAGGTTCGCTATCGGTACAAAATTGCGAACCTCGATGCCGCCTGGTCTCCCATTGTGTCTAGTACACAGGCGATTTATAATAATATCCCTCCGGGAAAATATACTTTCATGGTTAAGTCCAGCAACGATGAGGGGGTTTGGGACGAAAACCCTGTCACCCTTCTTTTTGAAATTAAACCTGCCTTATGGCAGACCTGGTATTTCTACCTTGCCCTGGGTATTTTCGCCTTGATCATCATCAGAATCTGGAATAATTACCGCATTGGCAGAAAGCTTAAGCAGGTAATGCAGATAGAAAATATCAAAAAAGAAGAGCGGGATAAAATACGGAAAAGGATGGCGAGGGACTTTCATGATGAACTCGGAAATAAACTGGCAACGATATCTGTGTCTACCAACATCCTAAGCTATGCCCTCAAGGATAAGTCTAAAGAAGTTGAAAGTTTGTTGCATACAATCGAGTCTTCTTCAAAATATCTTTTCAGCGGTACAAAAGACTTTATCTGGTCTATAGACATGCATAGCGATAACGTTAGTGAGATATTCAGTTACCTAAAAGACTTTGGCGAAGACTACTTTGGTAAGGTGAACATTGATTTTTATGCTGAGCAAAATATTGGTGAAAAGCAAACGAAGTCGTTGCCAGCGGGCTGCAGCCGTCAGGTCGTTATGATCTTTAAAGAGGGAATGACTAATATTTTAAAGCATGCGGAAGCGGACAGTGTCCACTTTTCCCTGCATATTAAGATGAATACCTTCAACTTCATATTAAAGGACAATGGCAAGGGCATGTGTAACAACAATATAACTGGTCATGGGCTGCAAAATATGCAAAACCGCGCTGCTGAAATAAAAGGTCATCTGGTCATCGATTCAGATCATGAAGGTACAAGAATTACATTGGAAGGAACAACATAATCACCCTATTAAGGGGATAAGATTGAAGAATATTGGTTTTATTTTTAGGATATAGACATGAAGGCAAAAGAAAACTTCTTTTAAGTCAGTATAAATTTTGCTCCTTTCGCAAACTTCAATGCATGTATTAACCAATTTTATAAACTTTAAATAGCAGGAAGATGAATTATTTTAGAACCAGGATTTGTATCGTTGAAGATAATGTTGCCGTAAAAGATGGTTTTGCGCTTATATTGAACAGCATCAGTTCCTATTATGTCATCAATACCTATACGAACTGTGAGGCGGCTATAAAGAACCTGAAAAATGATAGTCCGGATATTATCTTGATGGATCTTGAACTACCCGGTATGAGTGGTATCAAGGGGACGGCTGAAATTAAAAAAATACTTCCTAAAGTAGATATCATCATAAATACAATATTCGAAGATAGCGACCTTGTTTTTGAAGCACTGTGTGCCGGAGCATCGGGTTATATTACCAAGAACTCGAATTATAAGGAGCTGCTGGATTCTATAGATCAGGTGGTAAAAGGGGGAGCCCCCATGAGCACCAAAATTGCGAAGATGGTCGTAAAGTCGTTTCAGAAAAATCCCCACTCTCCCCTTAGCAATCGCGAAACAGAAGTACTTGAGCAAATCGCCAAAGGCAAGAGTTATAGCGGCATCGCAAAAGAGCTGTTTATCACCAAAGAAACAGCCAAGTCGCATATTAAGAACATTTATTCCAAACTTCAGGTAAATAGTAAAGCACAGGCTATCGCGAAAGCCAAGAGTGACAAACTAATCTAAAAGCCTTCTTTTCTTTCAAAATGCATTGATTGAAATTTTTTAAATTGTTCCAAATTTCCTCCTATTGGGGGGGTTTCTTCCCCATTTCTTCTTCTCAAATTTGAGCTTAACATCAAGTTAGTCTTTCACCACCAGCGTTTGTCTTACATTTTCTTTGAAGCAAAATCTGGGGGAAAGCTAGCTTTATGATGTTGATTTTTTTTTCACTTCTAAAAAATGTATTTATGAAAAGAGTATTACAGGTTTTTTTTCTGATGATACTGGTTGTTTCTGCGCACCTGGTGCAGGCTCAGGATCAGTATGTATCGGGAACAGTAACAGCGAGTGATCGTTCCCCGTTGCCGGGGGTGAACGTACTGCTACAAGGTACCACTACAGGTGTTGTTACCGATATTGAGGGGAATTACAGGATAAGAGTTCCCGAAGGGGGAGGTACCCTGATGTATTCCTTTATTGGCTACCTGGATCGTGAAATTGCCATCGGTGGCCAATCGGTAATCAATGTTACCATGCAGGAGGACATCAGGCAGTTGTCGGAAGTTGTTGTTACCGCAGCAGGTATTGAGCGCGAACGACGTGCCCTTGGGTATGGTGTGGAAGAAGTTTCTTCTGACCAGATCGCGCAGAAGTCGGAGCCGGATGTACTGCGAGCCATGCAGGGGAAAGTGCCGGGTGTGAATATTACCGGATCGACAGGGGTACCGGGTAGTGCTACCAGGATCACGATCAGGGGAAATTCTTCCTTTTTGGGAAATAACGAACCGCTATTCATAGTCGATGGCATCCCCTATAATAACCAGCAGTTCACCACATCTAACCAGCTTACGGGTGGTGCAGCCTATTCCAACGGCTTAGCAACATTAGATCCAAACAACATCCAATCGATGACCGTGCTCAAGGGCGCTGCAGCAGCTGCCATTTATGGGTCACGGGCCGCCAATGGTGTTATCGTCATCACCACCAAATCTGGCAGTGGCAAGGTGTCTAAAAAGGGACTGGAAGTAGCTTACACCTCATCCTATGCTATTGAGCAGATCGCCAACCTTCCCAATTATCAAAATAAATATGGTGCAGGTACCGAATTTCAATACCAAAATGCAAATGGGTCCTGGGGCGCAGCATTCGATAGGATCGATTCTATACCTACCTGGCCGGCCTACCTTACTGTATTTCCTGATTTAGGTGCAAATCAGCCTTATGTAGCACAGCCTGACAATGTAAAAAACCTTTTTCAAACTGGAGGTATGTTTGAAAATTCTATCTCTATCTCCAGTGGTAATGAAAATTCCGTATTTACGGCGGTGGTTTCAAGAATGGACCAGGAAGGGTTCATCCCTTTTACAAGCTTCGAAAGGACCAACCTGAACATTGGAGGAACTTCCAGGCTTTCAAACGGCCTTATTGTAGGCGGTAATTTTGGCTATACGAAAACTTTGCAGGATGGTCCGTTGTTTGGCGAAAATCAGTCCAGTGATCCGGGTGCGGCATCTTCTTTCGCCCGTACCTTGTTTTTGGCCCGTAGCTGGAACACGGATCTTCCGTACACAAATCCCGCGACCGGAGGCCCGGTATTTTTCGTCGGAAACCAGGCGGATCACCCGATGTGGTCATGGGAAAATAATGGGTTGATTAGCGACGTAGACCGTACAGTCGTCAACCTGAACCTTGGCTACGATATATTTGATTGGCTAAATATCAACTATAAAGTCGGTGTCAACACCCTGGTAGATAGGAGGCAGCAGATCTATGCCGTTGGCTCACGGGCGTATGGTAGCAATGGCGCCATCATAGACGACGATATCTATTTTCAGGAGATTGAAACATACCTGACGGCCACAGCTACCAAAAATATCAATGAGGATATTAGCTTGAGAGCGGTCTTGGGACATAATATCAATCAGCAAACGACGGATAGACAATCTTACCTCGGGCAGGGTATTGTGGCCAGAGGAATCTACGACCTGGACAATACCAATAGCGTGGTGCCCAATGGCGGAACTTATTCAAGAAGAAGGCTGCATGGCATTTTTGCCGATGTTTCGTTAGGATACAAAGATTTCCTTTTCCTAAACCTAACAGGAAGAAATGACTGGTCCTCAACACTTCCGGTAGAAAATCAGAGCTTTTTTTATCCTGCTGTAAGTTCATCTTTTGTATTCACGGAAGGATTAAACATGAATTCGAACATCCTAACCATGGGTAAGATCCGGGCAAGCTTTGCCAGAGTCGGTAGCGATGCGCCTGTATATTCACTGACGCAATTATTCAACGTCAATCTGGGAAACAATTCCGGACTTATAGGCGCTACCCCCAATACAGATTTGCCATTCCTTGGGCAACCGGGAATCACTGCCAGCAACGTGGCGTTTGATCCTGATCTTACGCCGGAATTCACCAAAGAATTCGAGTTAGGTACCGAGCTGGAATTCTTCAACGGCCGCATTGGCGTTGATTTAACAGTGTATGACAGGAGGACAACGGATCAGATTGCCAATGTAACCTTGCCATCAGCCACAGGTTTCGAACAGCTGGTAACCAATTTTGGTGAGCTAAGCAACAAAGGTATAGAAGTAGGATTGGACCTGACCCCGGTTCGAATGGCAAATGGTTTTTCGTGGAATATATTTACTGCATTTACCAGGAATCAAAGCAAGGTCGAATCGCTGACTGACGGTATTGAAAGGATCAATGTGAGGAACTTATTTGGAGGCGGTGTCACGCCGGTACTGGAAGTAGGCCAGCCCTATGGCATTTTCTATGGCGAGGTGAATGCGCGCGATGATGAAGGTAATTTACTGATAGATCCAACCTCAGGGGTGATGTTCCCTAAGCTCGCGCCTGAAAAAATCGGCGATCCAAATCCTGACTTTATCCTGGGTGTTTCCAATACCCTTAGCTACAAAGGCTTCCAGCTTTCTGCAGTACTGGATTACCGCCACGGAGGCGACCTGTACTCTACGACGATGCAGGCATATCTTGGACGCGGGGTTACCAAAGATACAGAGGATAGGGAAGCCAGTCGCATTATTCCAGGCTTTCTGGGCGACCCTAATACTGGCTTGCCTTTATTGGACGAGGCTGGTAATAAGATTCCCAACACCGTACAGGTGACAGAAAATGAACTGTGGTTTTCGGGTGGCGGTACCATCACATCTTTTGCCATCAATGGCGCCGACGAGTGGTCAGTTTGGGATGCTACTGTGATTAGGCTCAGGGAGATAAGTTTAGGCTATAACCTTTCTCCGGCATTGCTCAGTAAGACGCCATTTGGGTCTGCGTCATTAACTTTTACAGGGAGAAATCTCTGGTACAACGCCCCGAATTTACCTAAACATGCCAACTTCGATCCGGAAGTAAATGGCTTCGGATCTACCAATACACAAGGAATAGAATTTGCCAGCGCACCTTCCGTGAAAAGGTATGGCGTCAATCTAAGACTAACTTTTTAATGCGAAAAAAATGATGAAAACATATAGATTTAAAACCTTTTTATGCATCCTTATTCTGTTTTTTGCCGGGGCTTGCAAAGATTTTCTGGATGTAAACGTAGATCCTAATAATCCTACAGAAGCGCCCCTTGGACAATTATTGACCAATGCACAGGTGACTGTAGCCAATACCATAGGTTTGTCTACATCGGGGTTTTCCTCCCACCTATCGGTGTTTATACACCAGACAACCCGCCGGGCAGAACCTGACTCCTATGGCACCTCTGGTGACGATTTTATGATTGGTCAGGCATGGAATAACTTATATGCCGGCGCATTACAGGACCTGGAACTAATCATCGAAAATGGTACGGAAAGCGGCGATCTTCAGTATGTGGGCATCGCGCAGATCATGAAAGCCTACACCTATAGTGTGATGGTTGATGTGTGGGGCGATATTCCCTTTAGCGAAGCTAATCAGGGCCCGGATTTAAGGTTTCCTATATTTGATAACGATGAAGCGATCTACCAGAAGATCTTTTCGATTATTGATGCAGGTATTGCTAACCTGGACAATGAGGATGCGGAAAACCTGAACGACCCAGGTGCTGCTGATTTAATTTATCAGGGAGATATTGACCTTTGGCGGAAAGCAGCCAAGACACTTAAATTAAAATTGTATAACCAGATTAGGCTGGTGGCTGACGTAGGTGACGAGGTAAATGCGCTATTGGCGGAAGGTGATTTGATCAGCGAAAGGGATGAGTCTTTCGAATTGAAGTACGGTACTTCCAATAACCCAGACAACAGGCATCCGGCATATATTGTCGAATATCCGTCTCCACAAAAGACCTATTATATCAGTCCTTACTTCTATGAGATCATGAATGGGGTCAGCAATGAAAACCCCATCTTTAATGGCATAGAAGATCCTCGGACACCCTACTATTTCTTCAACCAACTGGCTGATGGTGCTGCTGCTGAAAACCCCACAGCCTACCGTGTGGGCGACTTCGTTTCCATAAAATTTGCTTCCAATGACCCCAATCGGGACCAGGCGATGGGCTCATCGCAGACGGTACTAGGGTTATATCCTATCGGTGGCCGGTACGACGATGGAGAAGGTGGAGCGGTAACCTCGATTGGCGATATTAGTGGGGGTGGCGATGCGCCTCAAAGCCTGATATCCTATTATCATAGGTTGTATATCGAGGCAGAGCTCGCTTTGGTAGGGGTGGCCGACGGTGATGCCAGAGATATATTGGTCGATGCTATCAAAGCTTCTTTCAGACAGGTAAATTATGTGGCGGAAAATACCACTAACACTAACACTGTACCGGTGATACCTACAGCAACCGTTGATAACTATGTAGATGCGGTCATGCTAAAGTATGATGCGGCGTCGAAGGAGGGTAGGCTGGAGATTATCCTCACTCAGAAGTGGATTGCCAGCTTTGGCAACAGCGTGGAGCCCTACAACGATTATAGAAGAACAGGCTACCCCAGGATATTTAATCCAAATACCGACAATGACCCATTGACGGTTCTGTCCAGGGATTTCCCTGTAGCACTTCCTTACCGTACGTTGGACCTGACATTAAATCCTAATGCGCCGGATCAAAAGAATATTACAACCAATAAGGTATTTTGGGATAATCAATAAAATAAGCGCTTGCCCTTCTCATGCCACAAATCGATGCAGTCGATGGAGCATTTTAAACTAAAAATAATTCACAATGAAAAAAATTGTAATCTTAAATATACTTGTGGGCTGTATGGCCCTGGCCTTTACATCCTGCCGTGACGATGACAAGGTAAAATATCCTGACTTTGAAAAAGGCGCATTACCCTTTTTCACGGCAGATCCTGAACTGCCACAACTCATCGATTCCCTAGACTTCGATAATACGTTGATCCGGTTTAATGTAGATACCAAAGACACCACCAGTAGTACAGGGGTGAAGGATCTTGAATTTTCGCCTGTAGAGCGAATTGATGTCACTGTGACTTTTATTAACCAAAGCGAAGGAACGTCTAATACTGTAGTGGTGTCGAGTCTTACCTCGTGGCCTGCTGTAGTAGAGCTGACGGATGAGGATTTAATTGATCTGTTTCCCGAAACTGTCCTTACCCGCGATTCACTGTTTGTAGGAGACCAGTTTAGGTTTACTGCCGATATGATCCTGGTAGATGGTAGGGTGCTGAAAGGCATTGTGCCGGGTGGTTTAGGCTACAGCCCAGCACTGCAGGCCAACCTGAATTCCACCTTCTTACTTTATACGGTGGGTTGTGGCGTGGCAGCGTCCTACACGGGTACTTATGCCATCACCGACCCTTGCGGGCGCTTCTCCGGAACTGCTACCATTACCAATATAGGTGGAACGCAGCGAAGGTTCAGGGGTACATTCTTTGGCTTTCCCAATGTTGGATTTGATATTTCCCTGCTGTGTGGAGAAGTTGTGATACCTATCAGTGCTACTGGCTTAAGTTGTGGTGGCCCACCCATTACTATCGAAAGTGGTAATGCCCCAACCAGCTTTGACCCGAATGACGACAGCTCGTTCCAGGTACGGTTGTTTTATGCCGATGTACCAGGATGCGTACCAAGTGCGGATTGTATTATCACGCTAACAAAGCAATAATTTCAAAAGTTGAATTTAATAAAAAAGAAAGCCTCAATCGATTTCAATCGATTGAGGCTTTCTTTTTTCGATAAAATGAATTTTAGCGCATTTTTGATGTTAACTTTTTAATAAAATTTAATTTTCTTTGTTATCTTTATAAAAACTAAAATTGCCGACGCTATGATTAAGGTGAAATACCGTGGACTATCCTTAGCCAACCCTGAGGTTTCTCACATTAAAGAAGAAATAACAGAAATTAAAAAGAAGATCAAGGGTATCAAATGTAGTGAACATTCGACGGACTCGATGATACACCTGAGATTTACAAAAGAAGATCAAAATCTCGACAAATACGTCAGCGCTTGCTGTTATAATTTTGAGAATGTAATCAAGAACAAAATTCAGGAATCTGCGGCTTCCTGCGCCTGAAAAAAAAGAATAGACTTCTAAGCTTTGCTTTTTGCGAGCGCTTTCATCTTTCGCTCACCGGCTTTAGTTAAAGTAACCCTGGTTTCTCCCGCAAGATAAGCCTTAAGCTCCGTCGATGAGGCCTGTACTCTGATTTTCGTCAGTGCATTTTTTACCGAATCATCCTTGCTCAGCAAAACGTCAGCCTTACTGTTGCCATTGTCGGCAGACTTATCCTTCGCGACAGTCCTGGCTTTCAAGGTAACCGATCTTTTAGGTTTTGCTGCAACAGGTTTTTCAGCTTTTGCAGCAACAGTTTTTCTAGGTTTTGCTGCAACAGGTTTTTTAGCTTTTGCTGCAACAGTTTTTCCAGGTTTTGCTGCTGCGGGAGCAATTAATTTTGCCGTAGCGACGGCTTTCGTTGCCTTTGGAATATCCAGTTTACCTGTATCGGTAGTTTCCAGGGTGGTAACTTTCGATCTTTCTTTGGCTATTTTCTTTTCTTTTTTCTCAATAGTGAGTTTCACTTTTTCAAGTTCCTTCTTCTTTTGTGAAAGCTTTACTTCTTCCTTTTTAATAGCTTTTTTAACCTTTTTTACGGCCTTGGCAATCTTTGATTTTTGCTTCGCAGCTTTTTTTTGAATTGAAGCAGCACCAGATATTGATGATTTATCTTTACCTGTAGATTTTGATTTTTTTTTCATGGGATATTAGAATGGAATTGTCCTTTCGATAATTAAATAGCAAATATATATTATTTTTCTTGAAAAAAAAGAAATCAAGCCTGTAGATGAACATTAGGTCTGTTAATAGATTGTTATGTCATAATGTCACGTGTGATTTAGTCGTTGAGCACCAAGAAAGAATATTCAGAAAAAAAATCGTGTCTGACAGCACGACTTCGTTAAATAATGTTAATTAACCTATCGTGGCTCAATTTTTTCTAGTAGTAAATCATAATAAAATTAATCTCTTTAGGTTCATTTTATAAAATAATCAAGCCACTAAAAAACAAAACATAAACATATGAGTAAAGTTAAATTTCTAATAACGCTGATTTTAGCCTCTGTTTTGGGAGGTATTATTGCATTGGGTGGTTTCAGGTATTTTCAGCAGGAAAATCCTACGGATAGTAACTTAGAGGCGAAACAAAATGTACGGTTCTCGAGTCTTCTGGCCGATTCCAGCTTTACAGTGCCTGCAGGTCTCAACTTTGTCTATGCCGCCAAGCAGGTTACACCCGGCGTGGTGCACATCAAATCTTCATACGGAGGCGAAACGCAGGGCGGTGAAGCCGCTACCCGACCTTTTGAAGATTATTTAAGAGAGTACTTTGGCGAAGGTGGTCAGGCGCCGCGTGGAAGAAGACCTTCCATGTCCTCAGGTTCAGGGGTGATTATATCATCTGATGGTTATATCGTTACCAATAATCACGTAATCGAAAAGGCCGAAGATATATTGGTTACTTTAGACGATAATAGGACGTATACAGCCAAAGTCATTGGTACTGATCCGAACACGGATCTTGCGTTGATCAAAATTGATGACAAAAACCTGCCTTATTTGAACTACGGAAACTCGGATGAAGTACGAGTAGGAGAGTGGGTACTTGCTGTTGGAAATCCTTTTGAGTTAAATTCAACGGTAACTGCGGGAATCATTAGTGCTAAAGCCAGAAACATTGGAATCCTCAGGAATGAAAACCAGATGCAGATCGAGTCATTTCTTCAAACCGATGCAGCGGTAAATCCTGGTAACAGCGGTGGCGCGTTAGTTAACTTAAGGGGAGAATTAATTGGTATTAATACCGCAATTTATGCTCCCACAGGCGCTTTTGCAGGTTATTCTTTTGCTGTACCTGTTTCGTTGGTGAAGAAGGTAATGGATGACTTATTGGAGTTTGGGTCTGTGCAGCGTGCTATTTTAGGGGTACGTATTGCCGATATCAATTCTCAGTTTGCTGAGCAGCGTGGTATCCCTGAGGTTAGAGGTGTCTATATTGAGTCTGTAAATGAAAATAGCTCGGCCTCTGATGCTGGGTTAAAGCAAGGGGATATCATTCTTGAAATTGACGGTAAGAAAGTAAATACCGTGGCACAGCTTCAGGAGAAAATTGCGCAGAATAGACCAGGCGAGAAAGTAAGTGTTACTTACAAAAGAAACGGCTCAGTGAATACCAGTAACGCTATTTTGAAGGGGTTGGCAAATGAAACCGCACCATCGAAGATCGCAGCCGTTACCATAGAGGGTGCTACTTTTAAAGATCTGGATCCGGCTACCCAGAACAAACTGGGACTGAAATATGGTGTCAGGGTCGCTGAATTGGGGTCTGGTAAGTGGCAAGATGCAGGTATCAAGAAGAACTTTATCGTCACTGAAATTGATAAGAAGCCGGTAAAAAATGCGGAAGACCTTGCCAATAGGTTGAAAGCGGCAAAGGGCGGCGTTCTCATTGGAGGCGTTTATCCGGATGGTCAGACGGCATTTTATGCGCTAGGCTGGCAATAGTAGCGTTTGATCATAGTCGAATATATTACTATCGCTGGTGAACGGAACAAAAAAGGAGCAACTCAATGGTTGTTCCTTTTTGTTTTATAAGCAAACAATTCGAATTAGAGTTTAATTTTCTAAATTTACATTTTTAAAAACAACATGATGGCAGACGATACATTTGGAATACAACAAGCACTCAAGGATTTAGGAATCAAGGAAAGCAACCAGGGTGCTTCTACAGGCAAAAATTGGATAAGTTCTTCCGGGGAAACCATTTCATCGCTATCACCGGTGGATGGGAAATTAATAGCAAAAGTAAATGCTGCTACAGATGAAGAATACGAGCAGGTAATTACCACAGCGCAGGAAGCTTTTAAAGCATGGCGCCTGGTGCCGGCACCGAGAAGGGGAGAAGTGGTAAGGCAGATTGGTGAGGAACTGAGAAAATTTAAGGTGCCTCTGGGTAAATTGGTAAGTTATGAGATGGGCAAATCGTATCAGGAGGGCCTGGGTGAGGTCCAGGAGATGATCGATATTTGTGACTTCGCCGTGGGCTTGTCGCGCCAGCTCTATGGCCTGACCATGCACTCGGAACGACCGGAGCATAGGATGTATGAGCAATACCATCCTTTAGGCATTGTAGGCATTATTTCGGCCTTCAACTTTCCCGTAGCCGTATGGTCATGGAATGCGGCCCTGGCCTGGGTTTGTGGCGACGTGTGCGTATGGAAACCTTCGGAAAAAACGCCGATCACAGCCATCGCCTGCCAGCAAATTATCCGTGTGGTGCTGGAAAAAAATGACGTGCCGGAAGGCGTATCGAATCTTGTCATCGGAGATTACAAAATTGGCGAGCTCCTCTCCAACGATACACGGGTGCCACTAATATCAGCGACAGGATCTACCCGGATGGGTAAACTGGTGAGTAAAACCGTGGGGGCACGGTTGGGGAAAGTGTTGCTCGAACTTGGGGGCAACAATGCCATTATTGTTTCTCAACATGCCGATCTGGATATGACATTGATTGGTGCCGTATTTGGCGCTGTAGGCACGGCAGGACAACGCTGCACCTCCACCCGAAGGCTCATCATCCATGAAAGTATTTATGACCAGGTAAAAGAGAAACTGGCATCGGCATATCGACAGTTGCGCATTGGCAACCCATTGGATGAAAAAAATCATGTGGGGCCTCTGATAGATACCCAGGCTGTAGAAATGTACCAGAAGACCTTGGAGGAGATTGTGAAGGAAGGTGGAGTGGCAGTGGTCGAAGGCGGCGTTTTGGAAGGAGAAGCTTATGCATCGGCATGCTATGTAAAGCCAGCCATTTTTGAAGCGCAGCCCTCCTTTGAAATCGTTCACCACGAAACATTCGCACCGGTGTTATACCTGTTGAAATATAAAACCCTGGAGGAGGCCATCGAAATACAAAATAATGTACCACAAGGTCTATCATCAGCCATCATGACCAACAACCTTCGGGAGTCGGAGTTGTTCCTTTCCCATGCCGGTTCGGACTGCGGCATTGCCAATGTGAATATCGGAACCTCGGGTGCAGAAATCGGCGGTGCTTTCGGTGGCGAAAAAGAGACAGGCGGCGGGCGGGAGTCCGGCTCGGACGCCTGGAAAGTGTATATGCGCAGGCAGACAAACACCCTCAACTTCGGCACCAAATTACCACTGGCTCAGGGTATAAAGTTCGAGTTTTAAGTAAAAATTAAGGTTAACCGCTTTTATATATTGGATTTATATATTAAAATGTAGAAATATTATTTGTAATCAGTTTTGCTAGCATAAATAATTCATCTTTTAGAAGCTAATAATCCCCTTAGTTTTTGTAATAATTCACATTAACACTATATTTAGGAACGAAAGAAAATTAAACATGGCCGAGAAAAATAATAAGAAGTACCACACAGTGATGTTGGTCGATGACAATGAAATTGATAACCTGATCAATCAGAAGATGATTGAAGCAGCGAATTTAACCGAACATATTTTTACTCATTCAGGTGCGCGGAGTGCTATCGAATTTTTAAAAAATATGGAAAAGTTGAGTAACGAAACACGGGCGGCATTGCCTGAGCTTATTTTTCTTGACATTGACATGCCATTGATGGATGGTTTCCAATTCCTTGATGAATTTGAAAGATTATCAGAAGACACAAAAACCAGGTGCAATGTAATCATGCTTACCTCTTCTATTAACCCGCAAGACGTAAATAAGTCTAAGAAATACAGTTATGTGAAGAAGTATATCAATAAACCACTGACGCAGGAAAACCTGGAGAAGCTAAAAGCTGAAAGGGAGAAAAGTAAAGCGTAATTTAAAGCTTACCTTTCTCACCTATAATAAGGCGTGTTTTTTCTAAAATATAGGTATTAAAAGAGGCTGTCTCAAAAGCCAAAAAAAGTAAAAGGCTACCTGAAAAATCGGGTAGCTTTTTTTGTTGCACCTCAAAATAATTCTTTTTTGAGGTGTGAAAACAACAGATAGCCGTATAGTAATGAAAGACCATAATTCCAATCAGCTTATGTGTCTTTCTCCATCACTGGAAGAGCTTATCGATAAGAACCACCCTGTGCGAGTGGTTAGGTGATTGAACATGTTGATACTCACCCAATATTAAAAAGATATAAAGGCGGTGGCACCAGTAGTGTTGATCCTAAAATGTGAATTAATATGCCTGGGACAGTGGGCATATGAAATTTGTGACTGCTAAGCCGTTGCAAAGCTGCTATCAAGGCCTGGCATTCCCAAATAAAAGACAGCGCATTTTCAAAAAAGAACATAAAAGAAGAGCGTAAAGCATAAAGCCATAGTACGCACTATAACTTGATACTTTACGCTCTATTTGAAGCGCAAGACTCCCCTCCGTGTTAACTCATACTTTTCACAAATTCATCGTCCATTTTGATGTATTTGGTTGGCATGAAATGCTTTCTTTCCAACCTCGCAAACTTATCGCTCATCGATTTTATCTTCTCAAATTTATTCTTCTTCACATCACTGATCGATGTCTTAAGGATCTTGGTAAACAGCAGGATATGCTCGCAGCTGTCTTTTCCAGATAACCGGATTTGTCTTTGAATGCTATTGATTAGCTGGTTGAAAAGATCGTAATCATCCATCAGGCAATACATAAGAGCTAAGATTACCTTAATTTCAAGCTGTGCGTTAGGGTATTTTTTTAAACTGTTTTCATTCAGCAGGTGGTTGATATAGCGTGCAGCCTCATCATATTTCTTTACATAGTAGCAAGACAAGGCGCGATAGGTAACATAGGTTACATATTTAGGCACATCATTTTTATCGATCTCGAAATCGAAGAAAAGGCCTTCATTTTCTTCATATAGCTCGTGCTCTACTTCCATACGGATGGCTCGGTCTATCTTTGTGAGAAGAAACTGCGGCGGGTAGGTATATAAGCTGTAGTTGGAAAGGAGTGTACCAGTAGCTTCATTTACTTCTTCAAAATATTTCTCTGCCTTGCGGAACACACCATAGTGGTTGTAATATTCTAATTTCAAAAACTCAAAAACCAACTCCAGGTGATGATAAATAGAATCAAGGTGGTAAGAATTAAATATCTTCTCTACATTAGCCAGTACATCTTCAATAGGTTCGCTGTCATCATTTAAAGATTCATCCTTGATCACAAACAAGCGATGAAAAATATTGATGCAGCTTTGATATACATATAATCTGTGGGATTGATAGAGACTGCAGACATTGATCATCTCCCTGTTCAAAAGGGTCAGTTCCAGCTTTTCGATATCATCGCCCGACAGAGAGAAATTACCGTATTTTTTAAAGTATTCGGCCAGTAGATCTTCAGCTTTATCAACAGCAAGCATATAAGCTACATGTTTGTTGTAGCTTTGAGAGTATCCGAAAAACTCCGGAGAATTGATATGGAGCTTCTTTAATGATTTATACACAATGGTAAGCTCATTTGATAAATCATAATCAAGCAATTCCTTTTCAAGCTTCTTTAGCGTCGCTATGGCAATGGTTTTCTTTTTGGTTAAGATAATCTCATTGATATTAGCCACTTTCTTCAGGATGTCAGTACGCGGGCTCGCCATTTGCTGTAGCAGGTACTCCTCGATTTTTTGATTCAGTCGCGACCTCAATGTGTAATACGCGTTGGTATTTACATCGAGCTCTACCATGATCTTATTATCTGATAAATGCTTTTCCCGCATAGATTTCAGGAGATATGCCGACTTGTCAGCATTACTTTCTATTAGCGAGGTGTGTATTGCTTCGTAATCATTCGCAGATAGCTGCTTGATGATGTTCTTTAGTTTAGCCATAAATGTCTATGATTAACACTATATGTGGTTGAGTGAATAGTGATTTTCTAATATAGGAATAGTTTTTTAAAACTAAGTAAATTTCTTTAAATGTAATATTATTTCCATAAAGAAAGCTACGTATTGTTACATTTTTGAAACCTAAGCCCTTTTATTTAAATTTTTCTGAAGTTTCCGAAATTGTTGCTTTAACTTCTGTTTAAAAACAATATGAATATTACAAGGGTAATAAACATCTTTCTATGAAAGACAATAAAAAGATTACAAGTCTGGCGAGGGTTCGTTTTCCAGGGCTTTTTGCACCAGGTTTTCCTCAAGCGATTTGCCAGCCTTGGCGCCTAGCTTCTTTATCTTATCGGCGCGGCTGATCAGGTTGCCCTTTCCCTGACGCAATTTGTTGAAGGCGCCATCATAAGACTTTCTGGTGGCATCGATATGAGCACCAATACTTTCCATGTCGGCAACAAATCCTACAAACTTATCATAGAGCCTTCCGCTTTCTTCTGCTATTTCCAGCACATGCTTTTTTTGACTCTCCTGTTTCCACAGGCTGGCGATTGTTTTTAGCGTTGCCAGCAGCGTAGAATTGGTAACCAGCACAATGTTTCTGTCCAGCGCAAAATGAAATAAAGTATTGTCATGTTGCATTGCCAGATTGAAGGCTGGCTCTATAGGAATGAACATCAATACAAAATCCGGCGTGTTCAAACCCGGCAATTGTTCATATTTTTTATTGCTCAACAACTGGATATGTGACTTTAGACATCGAAGGTGTTCTTTTAGCTTTATTTCCATCATTTCATCTTCTTCGCTATTATAGCATGCCTCATAGGCGTTTAAAGAAACTTTTGAGTCGATGATGATGTGTTTTCCTTCCGGCAGGTCTATGATCACGTCGGGCCGGTTCAGCTTGCCATTTTCATCGTTTAGTGATACTTCCCTCCTGTAATGCACTTCCTTTTCCAGGCCCGAACGTTCCAGCAATTTCTCGAGAATATTTTCGCCCCAGTTTCCTTGCGTTTTCTTTTCCCCCTTCAGCGCCAGCGTCAGATTTTTGGCATCGGCGCCAATTTGGTAGTTTAGGTCACGCAGGTTTTCAATCAGGCTCTTTAGGGAAGTATGGTCTTTCAGGTTCTTCTCATAGGTATCCTGCACCTTTTGTTCAAATTTCTGGATCTTTTCCTTCAGCGGGTCCAGCACCAGTGCCAGCTTTTCAGTGCTGCGCAGGCTAAACTCCTGCGAATTTTCCTTGAGCACCCTCCCCGATATCAGCGTAAACTGCTCCAGCATGGTGGTATGGAGTGCTTCCAGCTCCTGCTTGTTCTCCCTGACCCGGGCGGCCATATTTTCATACTGGTTTTCCGACACCCGCAGGCTCGCGGTAAGCTCCAGATGCTCGGCCTGTACCCGTTGCAGTTGTGCCTTCAGGTCCTGCTCGTTTTTGGCATGCAGCTGCACGCCAGCACGCAGCGCCGCATTTGCCTCACCGGCATGCTTCAATTCATCCAGGTTGGTGGCATCTTCTCTTGCCATCAGGTGCCTGGCCCAAAGATATCCTGCGGCACCTCCCGCTGCCAGTCCTATGCATAATAGTATCAAATCCGTCATGTTGCTAAGTTATTTAGTTTTTGACGATACCCAAGTTTTTTTCTTTCCTTCTTTACAGCTTTTCGAGCCATGCCTGCGCCTGCGCATGCGCAGGCACGGCACTCTTATGTTTTCATGCAGAGCAAAGCTTCTTGCAATCCCACGCCGTCGGGCAGGTTATTGCGCGAAAGATGCCTCGCCAATACCGTCGAAAGCGCAATTCAATCGGGTAAAAAAGAAGGTATTTTTGATAAAAAAGTAATAGCATTTTAAATGTAATATTATTGCTTTTTTGCTGTTCATTATGCTCATCAATTTTTTGTTAATTGCACTGTAATTCAGCCATTTCACCTCATGCAAAACCCATATCTTTCCATGCTACGCACGGCCTGGCAATTTGCCCGGCGCGAAAGAAGACGTTTTCTATTGATCTATGCCATGTTTATTGCCGCCAACCTTGTGGTGGCCTTAAACCCACTTTTGTATGGGTGGTTTGTCGATGCCCTGCAGCAGCGCCAAAGTGAGGTTTTGTCGTTCGCCTGGCTTTATGCCGGCGCTTACCTGGGCCTGAAACTGCTGGAGTGGATGTTCCACGGCCCGGCCCGGGTAATGGAGCGGAAACTTGCCTTTAACTTAAGCCGCAATTTCCTCAACGACATGTACCAAAAAGTGCTGCACCTGCCAGTAAGCTGGCACCAGGAAAACCATAGTGGCTCCACCATCAACAGGCTCCGCAAGGCGTACGACGCATTAAAGGAGTTTTTTCAGCATGGTTTTGTATACCTTCAGGTAATGGGCAAGTTCTTCTTCTCCGTGCTGGCCATCGTCTATTTCTCGCCTGTATTCGGTTCCATCGGTATTGGTATCGGTTTATTTACCATCTGGGTTATTTTTAAATTCGACAAGCCTTTTGTTCGCGCCCTGCACGAGCAAAACGAAAAAGAACATCTTGTCTCCTCCACATTATTCGACAGCCTTTCCAACATCATCACCGTCATCACCCTGCGCCTGGAGAGCCGTATTCAGTCACGGCTCATCCGAAAAGTAAAACATGTTTTTCCGGCTTTT
>PPFU01000567.1_pt1 | contig 18928 bp, 17 predicted proteins | sample 1535991 | NCBI WGS metagenome assembly PPFU01 (sample SAMN04901290, study PRJNA319586) | Hypolithon metagenome, whole genome shotgun sequencing project. | isolation source: Antarctic Hypolithon | place: Antarctica: Miers Valley | collected 2014
GGCGGAATTGGTAGACGCACTAGCTTCAGGTGCTAGCGGGGGCAACTTCGTGGAGGTTCGAGTCCTCTTCCGGGCACCAACATCGTCGGAATGATCGCGTGTCATCCGACAGACGCGCAAAACCCCCGCTCCGGCGGGGTTTTTTGTGGCCGCGCTTCAGATCGGATGCAGCCGCGCCTGCCCAGACTGCCTGCAATTGATGTGTGGAGGCAAAAGCAATGTACGGGCGTGAGCGTCGCCGCGTCAGCGCCGATTCGGTCGAGATGACCCAGTTGAAGGCAGGATTGACGCCGAAGCAACTGGGGACCATGGCCACCATGGAACAGTTCGGGTGGACGCTGAAATTCGTGCGCCGGCCGATGTTCATGCCTGCCATCCCGGTCGTGTTTGATCGTGGCCGCAAGCGTTATGCGGTGATCGAGGAGGATGGGTCGATCAACGAGAATCCCGGGTTCACGATCCGGGATTGAGCGACTTCATTGTCAGACGCTCTTGTGAGGATGTTTCGTCCAACAAAGGATGTGAGATGTTGTCGTTGTAGGAGCGACGGAAGTCGCGATTTGAGGATTCCCGTCGCGACTTCCGTCGCTCCTACAAGGGAGCTTCAATGCTGCCAAGACAGGCCGTTGACCAACCCCGTGTAAAATCGCGGCAATGACAAAACCTCCCAGCAAGCGCGGCAGTCGCCGCGGCAAGGCGCCCGGCAAGGCCGGTGCTTCTGATAGATCCGGCCAGTCCGGCAACCCCAACTCGGCCAAGCCGCGCAGCAACCGTCCGGCGTGGATGCCCGATGTGTCTGCCGTCTCCGCCCGCGGCGCGCGTCCGTCACACACCGCCTCCGGTGGGGGCAGCGCGCGCGTGCCTCGGACCAGTGACGGCAGCGATCCGCACGCGGCGCGCGAGGCGTCCCGTTACGAGCAGCCCATCGCCAGTCGCGAAATGATCCTGCAGGTCCTGGCCGCCAACGACGGCCCGATGGACGCCGACGCGCTTGCGCAGAAACTCGTGCTGACCGCGCCGGATCGTTTCGACGCCCTGAGCAAGCGCCTTGGCGCGATGCTGCGCGAAGGCCAAGTGCTGCAGAACCGCAAGGGTGCGTACGCGCCGGCGCAGAGCCTCGATCTGATCGCCGGTACCGTGATCGCCAATCCCGAAGGCTTTGGATTCCTGCGTCCGGAAAGTGGTGTGGCTGGCGACGACCTGTTCCTGCCGCCGAACGAGATGCGCAAGGCGATGCACGGCGATCGCGTGCTGGCCAGCGTCACCGGCGTGGACCGCCGCGGTCGACGCGAAGGCGCGATCGTGGAAGTGCTGGAACGCCGCCTCAATCGCCTGATCGGCCGGTACACACTGGAATCGGGCATCAGTTACGTGGTGCCGGACGACCGGCGCATCCAGCGCAACGTGCAGATTCCTTCCGATGCGCGGCTTGATGCGAAACACGGGCAACTGGTCGTCGCTGAAATCGTGCAGCCGCCGGATTCCCATCGTCCAGCGATCGGGCGCGTGCTGGCAGTGCTCGGCGACAAGCTGACGGCATCGCTCGCGGTAGAGGCTGCGATCCACGGCCACGAAATCCCGCATGTGTTCCCGCCGGAAGTGCTTAGCGAAGCCACCGCCGTACCGCTGACCGTCGATGAAGCGACCGTGCGACAACGCGTCGATCTGCGCAACACGCCGCTGGTCACGATCGATGGCGAGGACGCCAAGGACTTCGACGACGCGGTCTGGTGCGAACCGAACCGCGATGGTTTCCGGTTGATCGTCGCTATCGCCGACGTCTCCCATTACGTGCGACCCGGTACCCCGCTCGACGAGGAGGCAACCAAGCGCGCGACCTCGGTGTATTTCCCGGGTTTCGTGGTGCCCATGCTGCCGGAAACGCTCTCCAACGGCATCTGTTCGCTGAAACCGAAAGTGGACCGGTTGTGTTTCGTCTGCGACATGCAGATCGACCGCAACGGTCTTGTCGTCGAGTCGAAATTCTATGAAGCCGTGATGAATTCGCACGAGCGCCTGACCTACACGCAGGTGTGGAACGCGGTCGGCGACGACATGCCCGACGAGGACAAGGCGCAGGCGCGCGCCTTCATCGGCGGACTGATGCCGCAGGTCGAACGCCTGCACCAGTTGTATCGCGTGCTGGACAAGGCCCGGCAGAAACGCGGCGCGATCGAGTTCGAATCATCCGAAGTCAGTTTCGTGCTCGGGCCGCAAGGCGAGGTCACGCAGGCCGGCATGCTGCGCCGTAACGACGCGCACAAGCTGATCGAGGAATGCATGATCGCGGCCAACGTCGAGGCGGCGAAATACCTGCTGGAAGCCGCGATTCCAGCGCCGTACCGCGACCACGACAAACCGCCGGAAGCCAAGTACGGGGATTTACTGGAATTTCTCAAGGAATTCCAGCTGAGCATGCCGCCATGGTCGAAGGTCAAGCCAAAGGATTTCCGCCAACTGCTGGAAAAAATCCGCGACCGTCCCGACGCGACGCTGCTTGAATCGGTGTTGCTTCGCAGCCAGAGCCTGGCCGTGTACTCGCCGGACAACATCGGGCATTTCGGCTTGGCGCTGGAGGCATACGCGCATTTCACGTCACCGATCCGACGCTATCCCGACTTGCTGGTGCACCGCGCGATCAAGTTTGCGCTCTCTGGCGGCGATGCCGACAAGTACACCTATTCCGCACATGCGATGGCGGCGTTGTCGCTGCAATGCTCGGAGCGTTCGCGACGCGCGGACGAAGCGCAGCGCGAAGTCGATGAGCGTTATCGCGCGGCTTGGATGGAACAGCATATCGGTGGCGAATTCGACGGCACCATCAGTGGCGTGACCAGCTTCGGGTTGTTCGTGGAACTGGACGAATCGAAAGTCAACGGACTGATCCACGTCACGCAGTTGCCGAACGACTATTACCACTTTGACCCGATCCGCAAGACGATCACCGGTGAACGCGTGGGACGTCAGTTCCGCTTGGGTGACCGCGTACGGATCGTGGTGTTGAAGGCGAGCCTGGAGGAGCGCAAGATCGATTTCAGGCTGGTGGGCGAAGGTCCATCGGGCGCCAGTGTGATGCCGAATCGCGCTGCCAAAGGCCGGCAACATCGCGACAGCGACATCAAGCCGAAACCGCCGCGCGGGCAGCCGGCGAAGCGGACGAAAAAGAAATACTGAGGATTTTCCTTCTCCTTCGGGAGGAGGTGCCCAGCGGGCGGATGAAGGCGGGAGAATGACGGGCATCTGGAGCGTTCACAGGCCATTTGTTCTCCCACCCTCATCCGGCGCTTCGCGCCACCTTCTCCCGGAGGGAGAAGAAGACAACCAAATCGAACCGACTTCAGCACATGAGCAAAGACAGCCCCTGGATTGCCGGCATCAACGCCGTCGCTTCCGCAATCGAACACGATGGCGACAACGTTCGCGAGATCCTGATCGAAGCCGGCGCGAAAAACGCACGCCTCACCGAGATTGAGGAGAACGCATGCCGCAAAGGCATCGACGTGCGCCGCGTTGCGCAACAGGCGCTGGATGGCGTTGTCGGCACGCTGCGCCATCAGGGCGTGGTCGCGCGTTACGCCGCCGCGAAAACCTGGAATGAAAACGAACTGGAAGCGCTGGTAGAGGCCGCCGGGGGCAAGGCATTGCTGCTGGTGCTCGATGGCGTGCAGGATCCGCACAACCTCGGCGCCTGCCTGCGCAGCGCTGCGGCCGCCAACGTTACCGCGGTCATCATTCCCAAGGACAAGGCGGTGCAGGTCAACGCCACCGTGCGCAAGACATCCGCCGGCGCGGCTGATCGTTTGCCGGTGGTGCGCGTCACCAACCTCGCACGCTGCCTGCGCGACCTGCAGCAGCTCGGCGTCTGGATTTACGGGCTGGTGGGCGAAACCGACACGTCGCTGTATTCCATCGACCTGCGCGGCAATGTCGCGCTGGTGCTGGGCGGTGAAGCGGACGGGTTGCGTCGTCTCACGCGTGAGCACTGCGATGGGTTGGTGCGTATTCCGATGCCCGGTGCCGATGCGAATCAGTCCGTGGAAAGTCTCAACGTGTCCGTTGCCACCGGTGTGACGTTGTTCGAGGCTGTGCGGCAGCGGATGGAGAAGGTATCCAAATGATGGACATGCACTGGTACGACATCGTGGGCCTGGCAGGCACTCTGATGATCCTGGCGGCGTTCTTCCTTCAGCAGATCGGGAAGCTGTCTGGAACTGCGCTGTCATACCAGGCGATGAACCTGTTTGGCGCTGCTGGCATCCTCGTCTCGCTGCTGGGCGCGTTCAACATGGCCGTGTTTCTGCTGGAAGCCGCATGGGTGCTGGTCAGCGCCTATGGCATTGCGCGCACACTCAGATCACGAAAATCGCCTACCCCATAGTGGCTCGTCTTTCGCAGTGTCGGCTTCAGCCGCGATCTCATAGCGCCGGCCAACACAACGCCACGAACCCGGGCTGAAGCAGCTCAGTCATTCAGACTGGATCCGGGGAACGTGCTCGTTCAGCGCCAGACCGGAATATCGAGATAGCTGTCGCCGTACCACTTGACCTGCAATGGCACCTTGGCGTCTTCGATCGATTCGTCGCTGACATCTTTCCCCGTGCCGTAGTTGATCTGCAGGTCGGGCTGTTTGTTGATGCTCAACACCGCTACCAAACGGCTCCCTGCCTGGAATTTGCGACTGGTGATGCGTCCGCTCTTGAACGCCAGCTGCTGACGCTTGCCTGGTACCAGCAGCTGGCGCTGGCTGCGGTCGCGGGCGTAGCTGGTGCGTGCCATGTACGACGACAGCTGGAAGTACTCGCCGCTGGGCATGAGTTCGTACAACGCCACGTAGACGTCGAAGTCTTTCTTGTTCGAGACGAAATCGAGTTGGCCGGAAAACAGGCCGCTGAACTCGGTCGGCTGTTTGAAGATGTCGCTTACGAACGCGATACCGTTGTGGGAATCCAGGGTCTTGCTAACGATCGATGCGGAAACTGCACGATCGACATCGCTGCGATCGGTGAAGTCGATCTTCAGAGTGGTGAACGCATCGCTTGATGGCTTCGCTTCGCTCAACCGATAAACACCCTCGGAACGAGACGAAGTCAGATGGAAGCGAAGCGAGCCGTTGGCCATCGCGTCCAGCGACGGTGCATGTTTCCACTCGTTGCTTCCCATCACCTGGTAATTCACTTTGTTCTTCAGTAGCGCAGGCTTGGGGCCGCTCTTGAGGACATGGTCGAACCATTGGTAGCGCAGTTCCTGGACATCAATGAGGGCCACCGGGTCGAGCTCGTATCCCTCCACGACGCGTGCGGGGCCGGTTTGCATCAGATAATGCTCATACGGCCCGACCAGCAGGGTGTGGTTCGCGTCCGGGTGATAACGGTTGTGCTCGGTGAGGTAATAGAGGACGCCCACCTGGCCGCCGTCGAAGTAACCAGTTGTAGCCAGCACCGGAATGTCGATTCGGGCGAATTCTTCACGAAAGGGAATCATGCGCTGCCAGTACGCGTCGTAGCTGGGGTGCTCGAGCCAGCGGCGAAAAACCGGATTGGGCGTGCCGTCGATACGATCCAGCGCGCGATAGGGCTGGCCAGTGGAATACCAGGTCCGATTCAGCGCATTCCAGCGCGCCCTGTCGTTGTACGTCGCATCATCTAGCGCCTTGTTGTTTGTGGTGTAGAACGGCCATTGATAGACGAAGCTCTGGAAGACATTACCCTCCATCGGCACATCGATGCCCGGCGCAACCGTCGCCGAGGGCATGATCGCCTTGAGCGCAGGCGGCAGACGCTTGGCGGCGGCCCATTGCGCGTATCCGTTGTAACTACTGCCATACATGCCGACCTGGCCGTCGCTCCAGACTTGTTGGCTGATCCACTCGATTACTGCGGCCGCATCGTCGCCATCGTGCTCGTAGGGTACGGCCGCGTCCGGGCTGCGCCCCTTGCCACGCGTATAGGCCACCACGCCTACATAGCCGCGCGCCGCCGCCAGCTTCGTCTGGACAAACTCGTCGTCGTCGTTGGCATAGATGGTGAAACCGAGCAGTGTCGGCTGCGGCACCGATGCTCCCGCGCGTGGCCGGACCACCATCGCCGCGATACTGGCGCCGTCGCGGGTCTTGATCAGGATGTCGTTCTGGATGAGATAGCGCTTGCGATCGTCTTCGGCGAACAGTTCCGCGGTCAACGGCATGAAGCTGCGAAAGCTTTGGAGAAAGTGGTACTTGCGGATCAGGTCCAAGGCATCGGCCAGCTCGATTGTGTGCTTGCCCTGCTGGCGTTCCAGTGCCGTGCGCAGGTCGTCCCGGGCGCGGTCCAGATCGGCTCCGAACCAGAACTGCATTTGGATAGCGGTTGTGTCGTCCAGGCGACCGTAAACATCGCGGAATACCTGCTTGAACGCTTCGTCGAACGACATCCGATCGGCGGTCTGCCTGGTCTTGGCTTTCGCGTAGATCACGAACGGGAAAAGCCGGTCCACGGCTTGCGGATTCGCGGCAAGGCGTAGTTCACGCAGCGATGCCAGAGTTGCGTCGGCGTCCGCATATCGGCCAGCCACCATCTGCAGCCGGAACAGGGTGCCCAGGTACTTGTCGCGATCGCTTTCCTTGTAGAGCGAAAGCGCTTGCCCAGCCAGATCGGGCATGACCTTGGTTAACGCGGCATCGTCCTCGACCACAGTCGCGGGGAAGTCGATTTGTTGCGCAAATACAATCGGGTTCAAAAACAGGCATAGCAGCGCAAGACAAAGCGACTTCATCGAGATTGATCCTTCTGATTGGCCTGCGGAGATTTCAGACGTTAAACAGCAGGGCTCGTGCACCCATGTCCTGTTGAACACCGGTGAACAATGTGCTCTTGCGGGGGGCAGCTCCGAGCATTGTAAGTTGCATTTGGATCCCGACGGCGCGAGCGAAAGCGTGGCAAACTTTACTGAGCTGCGGGTGGCTGCGACCACGCGTTGACGATCCTGCAAAACACTTGCGCGGTGCGCTCGGCGTCGTAAACAGCCGAATGCGCTTCGACGCTGTTCCATGAGAACCCCGCCGCCTGTACCGCGCGCGCCAACACCGTCTGACCGTACGCCACGCCCGCCAGCGTCACGGTGTCGAACACGCTGAATGGATGGAACGGATTGCGTTTGTGTCCGCTGCGCGCAACCGCGGCGTTGAGGAAGTTCAGGTCGAAGTGCGCGTTATGGCCGACCAGGATCGCGCGCTGGCAGCCGTGCTTCTTGACTGCCGCGCGTACCGTCGCGAACACGTGATCCAGTGCCTCGCGTTCCTGCTTGGCCAGGCGAAACGGGTGGTCGAGGATGATGCCGGTGACTTCCAGCGATTTCGGATCGATCAGCGTGCCGGGCGCCGGCACCACATGCGCATTCGCCGGTTCGCCGCAGATGTAGCTGCCGTGCTCGTCGAGATCGATCGGCACCACGGCGATCTCGAGCAAGGCGTGCTTGTTCCAGTCGAAGCCGCCAGTTTCGACATCGACCACGACCGGTAGATAACCGCGGAAGCGTTCGCACATCTTGCGGAAGGACGTTGAAGGTTCTGCTTCGATCATGACGCAAGCCTAACAGACCAAAATTTCGCAACTTCTAGGAAGGCCCGGTTCCGAGTACGGTTCCTTCATCGCGGAGGCGTTGCAGCATGGCCGCGCCATCTTCGACGAACTGCTTTGCGTCACCTGCACCGGCTTCCTGCGACAGCGCGACAAGTGCTTCACGCCCGCTGCGTTTCGGTGAGTCGCCAAGCAGTTCAAGCAACCTGTAGACCAGCGGCGATATTTCGGAAAAGCACACGCTTCCCTGGTGGTCGCGGCGGACGATGAGGTATGTCGTTCGTTGCGGCTGCGCGTCTGGTCGATACGCCGGACCGATGCGTTGCACCGGCCAGCGATACGCCAGCGCCCACGCCAGCGGTGAAACGATCGGCGCGCCTTCCAGCAGGTCGCCGTTCGGGTCATGCGCGGGCAGGGGCTCGTCGGAGACCTGTAGAGCCAGTTCGACCCATTCGTAATGCGCCAGTTCGGCCAGCCATGGCGGATCGATGTCTTCTTCTCGCGATTCAAGAAAAACAATGAATTCGCGGCCGATCTCGGTGAACAGCGGCGTGCTGCAACGATGTCCGGCGTGAAAGGCGCGGATCAGCGAATGCCATGCGGCGTCGTCCAGCGTCTTGCGCATGACCGGAAAGTTGCCGGCCAGCAGCCCCTCGATATTGTTGTAGAACAGTTCGCGGTAGACCGCCAGCCGGCGATCCTCGATGCCCGGCGGTGGAGGATTCGACAACGGATCGCGCAGGTGTCGCGCGAATGTGAATTGCTGGTCGCGCAGACTGAGTGGGTACACGAGCACCCCTTGGGCGCGATCGGCTGTCACGCGAAGTTCCGCTCGCGCCCAGGTGGCGCTCCTGAAAAAGCGGCTTGCTGGGATTCGCGAATCTTCTGCACTTCGCCGAGCAGCTGCAGAAACGGCGGGAAATTGTAATCGCGTTCCAACAATGTCGGACGCACACCGTGCAGGCGATACGCATCGGACAACAGGCTCCAGACCTGGGGATTGACGTCAGTGCCGTGCGTATCCACCTTGAGGTCTTCCGCCTCGTCGTAATGTCCGGCGACGTGATAGCCAGCGATGCGGTGCGTCGGCATGCGCGCCAGGAATTCGCGCGCGTCATAGCCGTGGTTGATCGCGTTGACGTGGACGTTGTTGACGTCGAGTAGCAGGTCGCAATCGGCTTCCTCGAGCACGGCCATGACGAAATCGATTTCCGGCATCGCCCGGTACGGCGCGGCGTAGTACGAAACATTCTCCACCGCGATGCGGCGGCCCAGGACGTCCTGCGCCTGGCGGATGCGCGCCGAAACGTGTCGCACCGCTTCATCGGTAAACGGAATCGGCATCAGATCGTAGAGATGGCCGTCGTCGGCGCTGTAGCTCAGATGTTCGGTGTACAACGTGACGTTGCGGCTGTCCAGGAAACCACGCACGCGTTGCAGGAATGCTTTGTCGAGCGGCTCGACGCCGCCGAGTGACAACGAAAGGCCATGGCAGGTCAATGGAAAGCGTGCCGTCAGCGCTGCGAACGTGTCACCGAGTTTGCCGCCGACGCCGATCCAGTTCTCTGGCGCACATTCGATGAAATCGATGGCGCCATCGGCGCACGCCTGCAGGTTGTCCAGCAGGGCTCGCCGCAGGCCAAGTCCAGCACTCGCCTCGGCGAGCGATGCTTTCATTGCGTCAAGGGGAAAAGAATCGCAGGCACCCGGTCAGGCGGACACGGATGCCTGCGGCCAGCGGATATCAGATGCTGCCGCCGCACTTGCCTTCACCACATTTTCCTTCACCACACTTGCCTTCCATGCCCTTTTTCTTGCCAGCGTCCGCAGCGTGGTGCGCGTCCATTTCGGCGGTGCTGATGAAACCGTTGCCATCGGGATCGTGCGCGGCGAACTTGGCATCACTGCCGTCGTGCGCGGCGGCGAATTCGGCCTTGGACAGCTTGCCGTCCTTGTCGGTGTCCATGCCGGCCATGCTGTGCGGCTTCTCGCCGGCCTTCATGGCCTTGGCTTTGTCGTGATCGTGCGCGGTCGCTGCTTCCTGCCCGGACACCATGTAGCCTTGGGCCAGCGAGTGCATTGCAAACGCCGAACCTGTCAGCGCGAGAGTGCCGGCAAGCGTTGCGCCGACGGCGATCGCGGTGGATTTCCTGTTGTTGGACATGAGTGGTTTCCTGTGGGTGGCGGGATGAATGGGCATGGATGGTACCTCGCCCTCGATTATGTCAGCAGGCGGCCATGGCCATGGAACATGTGGCCCCTCATGGGACCGGCTCCGGCCGCGAGCGTTTTGATCCTGCGCCGGCAGCGGTGGAAGCTGAACCGATGCTCCCAGAAGCAGGACGGCCGAATGATTTGCCAGCCTTGGCCATCGTCGAGCGCTGCGCACCGGCAAAGTCATCAGCGCGCAGGTGGCTTACGCGTTGCCAGCCGCCGTATTCGTCTCATCGCGCTTCTCGCGCGGCGGCAGCATCGCTTCGCCATTCACGCGGAACCAGATGTTCTCGGCGATGTTGGTGGCATGGTCGCCGATGCGCTCGAGGTTCTTGGCCATGAACAGGAGATGCGTGCAGGGTGTGATGTTGCGCGCGTCTTCCATCATGTAGGTCAGCAGTTCGCGGAACAGCCCGGTGTACTGCGCATCCAGGTCCGCATCGCTGGCGCGGACGCGCTGCGCGGCCTCCACGTCCATGTCCCGGTATGCGGCCAGCACATCGCGCATCTGGTGCACGGCCATGCCGCCCAACGCGCGCAGGCCCATCGTGTGCGGCACGGGCGGCGACAGGTTCAACGCCATCGACCGCTTGGCGACGTTGGAGGCGTAGTCGCCGACGCGCTCGATGTCCGAGGAAATGCGCAATGCCGCAAGGATCACGCGAAGATCGCTCGCCATCGGCCCACGCAATGCGAGCCGCATCACGTCGTGGCTGACTTCCTGCTCCAGCGCGTCGATGGCGTCGTCGTTGGCGATGATGCGCTCTGCGGCCTTGTCGTCGCGGCGGTCGACCACGTCCAGCGCGGATTCGAGTTGAGCCACGGCCATCTCGCCCATGCGCAGGATTTCCGCGTGCAGGCGCTGCTGCTCCTGGTCGTAGCTCTTGACGATGTGGTCGTTGGGTTGAGTGTTCATGGATTGATTCCGTTTGCAATGTGTGAAGTCGGCCTTTGATTCGCATTCCCGCCTACGCGTGACTAACGACTTATCCAAACCGACCCGTAATGTAATCCTCGGTCTGCTTCTTCGACGGATTGGAAAAGATCGTTTCCGTCGCGTCATGCTCGATCAATTCGCCCAAGTACATGAAGGCGGTGTAGTCCGAAACCCGCGCGGCCTGCTGCATGTTGTGGGTGACGATGAGGATGGTGTACTCCTTCTTGAGATCATCGATGAGCTGTTCGATCTTGCTGGTCGAGATCGGATCGAGTGCGGATGTCGGTTCGTCGAGGAGGATCACGTCCGGCTTAAGCGCGATCGCGCGTGCGATGCAAAGGCGCTGTTGCTGGCCGCCCGATAATCCGAGCGCGCTCTGTCCGAGTTTGTCCTTGGCCTCGTCCCAGATTGCGGCTTGGCGCAGCGCAAGTTCGACGCGCTCATCCATCTCTTTTTTCGACAGCCGCTCATGGTGACGGATGCCGTACGCGACATTTTCGTAGATCGTCATCGGAAACGGCACCGGCTTCTGGAACACCATGCCGATCTTGCTGCGCAGGCGGTTCATCGGATACTTCGGATCCAGGACGTTCTGTCCCTCCAGCAGCACTTCGCCCTTCGCCACTTGTTTTGGATACAGCGAATAGATCCGGTTGAAGACGCGCAGGAGCGTCGATTTTCCGCAGCCCGACGGGCCGATTAACGCCGTCACGCGCTTTTCCGGCACGTCCATAGTGACGTTCTTCACTGCAAGGAAGTCGTCGTAATAGAAATCGAGGTTGCGCGCAGCCAGTTTCACCGCGCTGTCCGCGGCGATCTCGCGCGTGGGCACCGCGATGTTGAAGGCGGAATCATTCATGGCATGTCTCGATGACGTGGATGGCGAGAGTTCGGTGAGTTGCATGGTCGGTCAATCGTGCTGAATCTTGTTGCGCAGCAGGATGGTGCGCGCGGCCAGGCTCAACACCAGGACAAGTACGGTCACGATCAGCGCGCCGGCCCAGGCGAGCGCATTCCAGGAATCGTAGGGACTCATCGCGTATTGGAAGATCACCATCGGCAGGTTGGCCATCGACTGGTTGAGGTCGGTGCTCCAGAACTGGTTGTTGAACGCGGTGAACAGCAATGGCGCGGTCTCGCCGCTGATGCGCGCCAGTGCCAGCAGGATGCCGGTGACGATGCCAGGGCGTGCGGAACGCATCAGCACCTGCGTGGTGACTTTCCACTGCGGCACGCCAAGCGACAGCGCAGCTTCGCGCATCTGCGTCGGGACAAGCCGCAACATTTCATCCGTGGTCCGCACGATCACCGGCAGGGCGATGAACGCCAAGGCGACCGCGCCCGCCCACGCCGAGTAATGCCCCATCTGCGCGACCATGATCGTATACACGAACAGGCCCAACACGATCGACGGCGCCGACAACAGGATGTCGTTGACGAACCGGATGGTTTCGCCGAGCCAGTGCTTGTTGGAGTATTCCGCAAGAAACGTGCCCGCGGCTATGCCGATCGGCGTGCCCATGACCAATGCCAGCAGGCTGATCACGACACTGCCGAAGATCGCGTTGAGCAAGCCGCCGCGTTCGTCGGGCGGGGGCGTCATCATCGTGAACAGGTCGAGATTGAGCGCGCTCAAACCTTTCGTGACAACCGTCCACAGGATCCACACCAGCCAGAAGATGCCGAAAATCGCGGCCGCTACCGACAGTGTCAGTGCAACGGCATTCTTGATCCTGCGCGACGCGTAGAGGGAGGCACTCATTTCAGTTGCCCTCGCGTTTGGAAATCTGGTGCAACATCAGTCGCGCGATCGCCAGAACGATGAAGGTCAGCAGGAACAGGACGAAGCCGAGCGCGAGCAGCGAGCCGCGGTGCAACGGATCCGTAGCTTCGGCGAACTCGTTGGCGATCGTCGATGCGATCGACGTGCCCGGTTCCAGCATCGAAGCCGAAATCTGGTACGCGTTGCCGATGACGAAGGTCACAGCCATCGTTTCGCCGAGCGCCCGTCCCAAGCCCAGAAACACGCCGCCGATCACGGCCGAACGCGTGTACGGCAACACCACGTCCCACGCCACTTCCCAGCGCGTCGAGCCCAGCGCGTACGCGGATTCCTTCAGGCGGCCGGGTACGGTCAGGAAGACTTCGCGCATCACCGACGAGACGAACGGGATCACCATGATCGCCAGCACGATGCCGGCGGTGAGCAGCCCGATACCGAGCGGTGGGCCGGCAAACAGTTTGCCGACCAGCGGAATCGCGCCGAGATGGGTGTCGATCCAAGGGTAGACGTGTTCGCTGAGCTTCGGCGCGAGCACGAAAAGTCCCCACATGCCGTAGATGATCGACGGAATCCCCGCCAGCAGTTCGATCGCCATGCCGATGGAGCTGCGCATCCATGCGGGTGCGACCTCGGTCAGGAACAGCGCTATGCCGAAGCTGATCGGCACCGCGATGATCATCGCAATGGCTGCTGTGACGATGGTGCCGAATATAGGCACGACTGCACCGAACTTGCGGCCGTTGACGTCCCATTCGGTACTGGTGAAAAAACCCAGTCCGAATTCCTGCAACGCCTCGCGTCCACCCCACAACATCGAGAAGGCGACAGCGATCAGCGACAGCAACACGAACAAACCCGCTGCAGTCAGCAGCCAGCGGAACAGACGGTCGTTACGCGTGTCGAGCCGGGTGCGCTGGTCGATGGGAGCTGGGAGGGCGGTGGCGTTCATCGATCTCGTTCGGGTTCTACTGCCATCGTTCCCGCAAATGGGGAGCTGCCGGTGTGGGAGACTGTGTAGGAGCGACGGAAGTCGCGCTTTTCGCGTCGGTCGCGACTTCCGTCGCTCCTACCTCGGAATTACCAGGGCTTTGGTATACGCCGTCTGTTCTCAGAACTCACTCGCCCAATACGCCTCCACCTGCGCCACGAGTTCCGGCGGCAGAGGCACGTAGTCCAACGTGTCTGCCTGCGCTTTGCCTTGCGTGTAGGCCCACGCGAAGAAATCCCGCGCAGCCTTGGCGCTTTCCGCATTCTTCGGCTGCTTGTGCATCAGGATGAAGTTGGTCGCGGTGATTGGCCACGCATCCATGCCCGGTGCATTGGTAATGACCAGGTTGAAATCCTTTGAGTTGACCCAGTCCGCGCTCGCGGCGGCCGCGGCGAAGGATTCGCGGGTGGGTTGCACAAACGTCCCGGCGGCGTTCTGCAGCGCGGCGTGCGCCATCTTGTTCTGCGCGGCGTAGGCCAGTTCGACATAACCGATCGAACCTTTCACTTGCCGCACGTACGCGGCAACGCCTTCGTTGCCCTTGCCGCCGATGCCGACTGGCCAGTTCACCGTCGTGCCTTCGCCGGCTTTCGATTTCCATTCCGGACTGACCTTCGACAGGTAGTTGGCGAAGTTGAAGGTGGTGCCAGACCCGTCCGAACGATGGACGATGTTGATCTTGCTCGAGGGCAGGGAGACGCCGGGATTCAGCGCGGCGATCGCCGGATCGTTCCAGTTCGTGAGCTTGCCGAGGAACAAGTCCGCGAGCAGCGGTCCGGTGAGTTTCAGCTGGCCGGGGGCGATGCCTTCGAGATTGACCACCGGTACCACGCCGCCGATCACCGACGGAAACTGGCCGAGACCCGCGGCTTCGAGTTCCGAGGAGTCCAGTGGCTTGTCGGACGATCCGAAATCGACCGTCGCCGCCTTGATCTGCGCGATGCCGCCGCCGGAACCGATCGACTGGTAGTTGATCTTGGCGCCGGTGGCCTTGTTGTAATCCGCCGACCATTTCGACATCAAGGGATAGATGAAGGACGCGCCTGCGCCGGTGATGGTGGCTGTTACCCGGTCTTCGGCTGGCCTCGTTCCGTCCGCCGCCGGCGTGCTGGTGTCCGCTGGTGCGGTGGAAACGTCGTCGCCACCCTTGCACCCCGCAAGCGAGAGCGTGATGGCGAGGGCGCCAGTGGCGAGGGCAGCTGTCTTGGCATTCATGGCATGACTCCGGGGACTGCGGTGGCCAGCATGCTGGCAAGGTCCGACCATGAAATGATGTTTTTGTTACATCCCGATGACACCAGGCCAGAATTGCTGAAGCGAGGGGTTGTGAGCCTTGAAGAACACGCTTCAGACCCTCGAGCGTTGCCTTGGTCACGTGATGCGACGGTCTAATCCGCGGGGCTGCGTCGGCATGGGACCAATGGCAGGCCCAAAAAAAAAGCGCGAGCCGAAGCCCGCGCAAAGGAGGAGGTTACGTGCTTTGAGTTTTAGTAATTCATGTTCTGTGACCAATACGCCTCGATCTGCTGGACGAGCGCATCAGGCAACGGGACGTAATCAAGTTTCTTGGCCTGGGCATCGCCATTGGCGTAGACCCACTTGAAGAATTCCTTGGCGGCCCTGGCGCTTTCTGCTTTCTTGGGCTGCTTGTACATGAGGATGAAATTGGTGGCGGTGATCGGCCAGGAGTTCTCACCCGGTGCGTTGGTCATCACCAGGTAGAAATCCTTGGAGTCGCCCCACTTGGCGTTGGCGGCCGCCGCAGCGAAGGTTTCTTCACTGGGATTGACGTAATTGCCGGCGGCATTTTTCAGGCGCGAGAAGGCCATCTTGTTCTGCAGCGCATACGACAGCTCGACGTAACCGATGCCACCATTGATCTGCTTGACGTAGGCGGCGACGCCTTCGTTGCCCTTGCCGCCGATGCCCAGCGGCCATTTCACGGTGGTGCCTTCACCCACTTTTGACTTCCACTCGCCATTGACCTTCGACAAATAGTTGACGAAGTTGAAGGTGGTGCCTGAGGAATCAGAACGATGAACGACGGTGATCTTCTTGGCGGGCAGATCCACGCCGCCATTGAGCGCGACGATGGCCGGATCGTTCCACATCGTGATCTTGCCAAGGAAAATATCGCCGAGGATTTCGCCGTCGAGCTTCATCGCACCCGCTTTCAGCCCGGGCACATTGACCACCGGGACCACGCCGCCGATCACCGACGGGAACTGTGCCAAGCCGAACTTGGCGAGTTCTTCCGGCTTGAGTGGCGCGTCGGAGGAGCCGAAGTCGACCGTGCGAGCCTTGATCTGGGCGATGCCGCCGCCGGAACCGATCGATTGATAATTGACTTGCTTGCTGGTAGCTCTGGCGTAATCGGCGGACCACTTTGACATGACCGGATAAACGAACGAAGCGCCGGCACCTGTGACATCGGCAGCGTGCGCATTTACGGTGAACGCGCACGCCATGGCGAGCGCGGCGATGCGGAGCTTGATAACGGTATTCATGATCTTCCTGCGTGGATGCGGAGAACGATCCGCCTTGGAACGCATTCCACGGCGCTAGCGTGACAATTCCATGTAATCGAAATGACAGTTACGTTACGGTTATCCCTTGGTTCCTGACACGCCGCCGCATCGAAGAGTTGTGTCCGTTGTTAGGAAAGTGTCAAAGCGACACAAAATTGCAATGAAACCCCTGTCAAATACTTGACGTGCAGCAAGTGGGCGCCGGACAAGCCGGCGATCTTGCCATCAGTCACGCCATTTCCGTCTAGGGGAGTTGATCCATGCGTTCTTCAATGTTGGCCACTGCGATCGCCGTTGCCATTGGCACCAGTATTACTTTTACCGCGTCCGCACAAAGCGGGATCAGTGCCGAGGAGCTTGCGGCGCTGAAAGCGCAGATCGAAGCCCTGCAGGCGCAGGTATCCATCCTGGAGGAGCGCACAGATGCGCAGTCCGACATCAACGTCGGTACCCAGGAAAACCTGGACAAGATGGCCAGCGAATCGCCCAAGCTCGAAACCAAGGGCGGCATCAAGGTCACGTCCGCCGACAAGACATTCGAGGCATCGGTCGGCGGCCGCATCCATTTCGACGCATATGCATTCGACCGCGACATCGCGGCCACTACCGGCACAACCGACTTCCGCCGCGCGCGGCTGACGCTGGCCGGCAAGGCGTTCGGTTGGGAATACAAGATGGAGCAGGATTTCGCCGCCGGCAACAACCTGGAAGGTCTGCGCGATGTGTACGTCGCCAAGCCGGCGCTGGGTGGCAAGTTCTTCATCGGCCAGTTCAAGCCGTACCGTTCCATGGAAGAACTCACCAGCTCCAACGAAATCACCATGATGGAGCGGCCGTTCTCCTCGGCCAGCGGCTTGTTCAGCGGCCGCCAGTTCCGCCAAGGTGTCGGCTACCTGAAGGGCGGCGACAACTATTCGTTCGGCGTTACCGCCTTCGCGTTGCGCGATGCGGCAAGTGCACGCAACGAGGGAATGGGCGCGGCGGGCCGATTGACCTACGCGCCGATCAACACGGGCACCAGCACGCTACATTTCGGTGTCTCGGCCAGTACGGAAAACGCCAACCAGGGTTCGCCCAACATGGTCGCGGCCGTCGCGTATGCAGGTCGTCGCGGCCCATCGCAAACCATTGCCACCACCACCGGCGCCAGTGGTGATTCAATCGGGACGATAGGTGTGGAAGCGGCAGGCGCATTCGGCCCTGTGTTCTTCCAGTCCGAATACGCCAAAGCCACGTTCGAGCGCCCCTCGGGCGGCGATCAGGACGTGGACACGTTCTACGTGATGGGCAGCTGGATGATCACTGGGGAACACAAGCCCTACAAGGCGGGTAATGGCGTGTTCGGCTCGGCCAAGCCTGCGGGCAAGGGCGGTGCATGGGAACTCACTGCCCGCTACGACACCATCGAGAACAAGGACGTCAACAATCTTGAAGCCAGCGCCACCACGCTGGGCCTGAACTATTACGTCAACGCCAACCTGCGTTTCATGTTCAACTATACAAGTGGTAAAAACGAGTTCACCCGTGACGAAACCGGACAGTACGCATTGCGCACGCAGTTCAGTTTCTGAAGACTGCAACGCGAGGGTGAAGGGATGTCGTAGGGTAGGCCAAAGTCCACCCTGCGGGTGTATTCCCTGATGCAGGAACGCCTCCCGCTTGGGAGGCGTTTTTGTTTGCAGCGCCGGAGGATGTGTGACTAAACAGGCTCCTCAATGGTCTTGTCCGGATAGCGACACAAATCGCGGATTACGCAATGCGGGCATTCGGGCCGGCGCGCCTTGCAGACGTAACGGCCATGCAGGATCAGCCAGTGATGTGCGGCCTGCCGGAAATCCTGCGGCACGCGCTTTAGCAACGCCTCCTCGACTTCGCGCACATCCTTGCCCGGTGCAAGGCCCGTGCGGTTGGCGACCCGGAAGATGTGAGTATCGACGGCGATGGTCGGTTCGCCAAAGGCGGTGTTGAGCACGACGTTCGCCGTTTTACGGCCGACGCCGGGCAGCGCTTCGAGTTCGGCGCGATTGCGCGGCACTTCGCCGCCGTGCAGTTCGAGCAACTGCCGGCTCAGTGCGACGACATTGGCAGCCTTGGCGTTGAACAGGCCGATGCTGGCGATGTAGCGCTTCAAGCCGTCTTCGCCCATCGCCACGATTGCCTCGGGCGTATTGGCGACAGGGAACAACCGGCGCGTGGCCTTGTTGACGCCGACATCGGTGGCCTGCGCCGAGAGGACCACGGCGACCAGCAACTCGAATGCCGTGTCGTATTCGAGCTCGGTTTCGGGATGCGGGTTGAGTTCGGCCAGTCGCGAAAACAGTTCGTGGATTTCGGGTGTGGACAGCCGCTTCGAGCGGCGCGCTGCGGGGGTCATGGTTTCGTGCGAGCGGCGGCTTTGGTTCTCGCGCGCGCCAAGGCTGCGGCGGCCGCGGAGGGCAGGGCGGACTGCACCGGCGCAATGTCATTGGCAGTGCGCCGGGCGTCGCGTCGTGCGCCGCGTTGCTGCAGGCGTTGTTGCCGCGCGCGATAGCGTTCGCGCGAGGCCAGCGCGGACAGCCGGGACGCGCGTGCAGCGTGCAGCTGCTGTGCATCTGCATTATTCAAGCCGCGAGCCATGGCGCAGGCGATGCAACCGTTCCAGCGCAGCAGACCGGCTTCGATGGCGCAGTCGAGATCGTCAACATCCAGGGCTTCAGCGATCGCGCGCAATGAAATGCCTGCGTCAAGTACGCGCGCATCGATGCCTTCGGTGCAGATGCAGCGCAGGGAGGCATGCGTCGCCACGCGGTCAGCGTCCCTGGAAGTCCGGCTTGCGCTTGTCGAGGAATGCGCGCGTCCCTTCCCGCATGTCGTCGGTCGAGAACACCAGTCCGAATTGCGACGACTCGTACTCCAGCCCTTCCTCGATGCCGCATTCGCCGCCGA
>PPFU01000204.1_pt1 | contig 18900 bp, 13 predicted proteins | sample 1535991 | NCBI WGS metagenome assembly PPFU01 (sample SAMN04901290, study PRJNA319586) | Hypolithon metagenome, whole genome shotgun sequencing project. | isolation source: Antarctic Hypolithon | place: Antarctica: Miers Valley | collected 2014
GGCGGGGACGCGCCTGACGACCGCAAGAGCGATGATCACCAGCACCCAGCCGACGGCATGCACCATGCTTCGCCTGCCGACGATGCCGTCCTCCCAGAGCCTCCACGTGAAGTGCACTGTGACGAGGATAGCGATCGTCGCCGTGGCCATCGCGGCCGCGCTGAATCGCCGAACGTCGCGCGCCTCACGAGCCGAGACTGCCCTCGCGAGGTCTCCACCCCCGAGCACCGCAAGCGTGGAGATGAAGAACACGAAGTACAGCCTGAACACACCCGAATGTCGGAAATAGCGGAGGGGAACGAACAGATCGTAGAGCCACCCGCGGAGCGGCAGCGCCTCCCCCATGGCGGCACTCAGGCTGAACACGGCCAGTCCGAGCAGGAACCAGCGCCAGGCGCTTCGCGGGCGAGAGATCAGTGCGAACACCGCGAGGATGGGGATGAGCACCCCCATGTAGATGTTCGTCATCGAGGGATCGCTCGAGGGGAAGAGCCCACCCTGGAGCATGACGGCGACGGAGGTCGGCCAGGGCGTGGCGAGCGTGATCAACGCACCCGGATCGAACTGGTTGGACAGCGCCACGGCACGTGTCAGGGCCCCGACACGTGAGTGCGTGCCGGCGCCCTCGTAAAAGAACGCGAAGTATGCCGGCGAGAGTACCAGCACCCCGATGCCGACGAACAGCAGCACGGTGTTGGCTGCCCGCCGGACCGGCGATGTCATCCGCACAGCGGAAGCGGAGCCCGTGACGGGATCACGGTCGTCGGCGCCTGACGACGCACGGCCCGCGACCCAGAGGATCGCCATCCCTCCCGTGAGGATCACCAGACTCGGATGCGCCGAGAGCCCACTGAGCCCCCAGAGGGCGCCCGCCTGGACGGCGGGCATCCACCGGCCGGTTCGGATCGACGCGTCGATCCGCCAGATGACGAAGGGAATCGCGCTGAATCCGACCACCCAGGACGTGTGCTGGGCGTTGCCCGTGTAGACACCGCTGAACAGGTACCCAATCGCCACGACAGCCCCCACCCATGCCGGCGCGGCGAGGTGACGCGCCAGCAGCAGCATGCCGATCCCGCCCAGCCACCAGACCAGCAGCCAGTACAGCACGAACCCGTACGCACCTCCTCCGAACACCAGCCCGGAAAGGATCGTCACCGGGGAGAAGCTGCCGATCTGCGGCTCACCTAACGCGGGCAGCCCTCCGGCGCTGAAGGGATCCCAGAGGAGCACCCGGGCCTGACGCGCGTGGTCGGCGACCAGGGTGAAGAATGGATAGAATTGCCCGTCGACATCCCACCGACCGACGCCGACCTGGCGAAGGAGCGGGTGGTTCGCGGTCAGGAAGACGAAGGTGATGAAGAGGCCGGCAGCGCCCCACGGCCGCCGATCCGCGAACCGCAGGAGTGATGTGCGCAACCCGTGACGCCCGGATGGAGGGAGGACCATGCATACCCAATCGGCGCGAGCGGCGACGGATCCTGCAGAGGTCGGCTGCCGAGCCCGCGATGCACGAAGCTACGGTGTCTGTCGGCCCCTCGTAAGAGATCGCGCGCGAGTCGGGTGATGGGCGGAAAGCTTGCATCGCCGTACTCCGGTGCTGAGTCCGGATGGCGCGGCATCAGCCGCGCCGGTCGGCTCCCGACGCCCGTGTCCTCCGCTGTCGCCCGCGATCTACCCGCGCGGGACCTGGACGCCGACATTGCACGCATCACCCGCACGTGTCCTCCGCCCCACCGCCATGCCCGCACTCCTCCGTCAGCGAACTCCCGGCCGCCCGCACGTCGTCATCCTCGGCGGCGGGTTCGGCGGAATTCACGCGGCGCGGACGTTGAAGTCGGCCGCGGTGGATGTCACGCTCGTCGACCGGACGAACCACCATCTGTTTCAGCCGCTGCTCTACCAGGTGGCGACGGCCACGCTCGCGCCAAGCGACATCACCGTGCCCATCCGGTGGATTTTGCGGAAGCAGGCGAACGCGGAAGTGTTCATGGCGCAGGTCACCCGCATCGATCCTGACGAGCGGCGGGTCATGCTGGACGACGACCAGTGGGTGCTCGAGTACGACTACCTGATCGTCGCGACCGGGGCGCGGCACTCGTACTTCGGGAACGAGCACTGGGAGTTGCTGGCACCCGGGCTGAAGAGCCTGGAGGATGCGCTCGAGATCCGGCGCCGTTTCCTCCTCTCGTTCGAGATCGCGGAGAAGACGGATGATCTCGAGGAGCGCCGCGCGCGCCAGACGTTCGTCGTCATCGGCGGGGGCCCGACGGGCGTGGAGATCGCGGGCATGATCCCGGGCATCGCACGGGAGGCGTTTCACGACGATTTCCGCCGGATCGATACCCGGGATACCCGCGTGATCCTGCTAGAGGGCGGTCCTCGCGTGCTCTCCACCTTTCCGCAGGATCTCTCCGAGCGCGCGTGCCGCGATCTGCACGAGTTCGGGGTGGAGGTGCGGACGGGCGCGCTGGTCACCCGGATCGAGCCGGACGCCGTGTACGTCGGGGAGGAACGCATCCCGACGACGAACGTCATCTGGGCCGCCGGGAACGCCGCCTCGCCCGTGGCGCGGACGCTGGGCGTGCCGCTCGACCGCGCCGGCCGCGTGGTGGTTGCGTCGGACCTCTCCGTGCCCGGACACCCCAACGTGTTCATCGTCGGCGATCTGGCGGCCGTGCCCCAGGAGAACGGGCAGGTCGTACCGGGCGTGGCGCCGGCGGCGATGCAGGGCGGCCGAGCCGCGGCCCGGAACATTCGCCGGCTGCTCGCGGGGCAGCGGACTGAGCCGTTCGTCTATACCAACAAGGGCGATCTGGCGACGATCGGCCGCCACCGCGCCATCGCAAAGATCGGCCGGTTCAAGGCGGGCGGAACGCTGGCCTGGCTTATCTGGCTCTTCGTCCACATCATGTATCTGGTGGGATTCCGAAACCGCGTCACCGTGCTCATCCAGTGGGCGTATGCCTACGCAACCTATCAGCGCGGCGTCCGGTTGATCACCGGCACGGTCGGAACGCACGTGCAGGTGAATCCGCCGCCCGTGTCGGCGCCTCCGATCCGCGGCGGCTGGTAGCACGCCTGCCGCCGGCGCTCAGGACGGTCGGTCGGGGATGCGTGACCTGGCTGGTACGGCGGCGGCCGTCCACGGTCGCTAGCATGCACCGGACGGCGGTGATTGTGCGGGCGAGGCGTGAGGGGATGGACGTCTGGCGCCACGGCGCCCCGACCGCATCCGGACGATGCGCGTGTGACCGGCCGCGAATGCGCGTGGCAGGAGGCGACGCGATGGACCTGTACGACGAGACGAACCGGCGGACGACGGAAAGGGAACCCCTGTTACGCACTACGCCCGATGGAACGATTCCGCTGGATGTCGGCCGCGCCCTCCGCGCGGTTCGGGGTGACGTCGCGCCTGGCGAGGCGGAGCGGCTGGCCGCCCGATTCATGGCCGTCTTCGACGCGCTTCCGCTCGCCCTCGCGCTGGTCGACCAGCGGCTGCTGATCGTCCACGGTAATCCGCGCTTCCTTGCCCTCACCGGGATTCAGCCGGCTCAGGTGGGCCACAGGTTCGTTCACGACACTTTCCCGGTCGAGGAGTGCGATCTGACCGCGGCGGTGATCGCGGCCGCGCGCGGGCTGCCGGGCGTCCCGACGACGGTGCTCGTGCAGTGCGGCCAGCCCGGTCGCTCCGCGATGGCCTCCTGCCTCCCGATTCCCGACGCGCCCACGGAGCCGCATGTGCTCGTCGTGCTGCGCGAACTGCGCGAAGACGACGGGCCGTCCGGAACGGACGCCGCACGCGATGCCGTGCTGGCCGCGCTCCCGCGCGAGCTGCCCCAGCGCGGACCGGCCTCGCGCTCGCGCGCGCCCGAGCTGGATGCCGTGGACCTCGCCCGCTCCCGCGAGCGGCGACTGGCCGCCGTCGGGGAGCTCGCCGCGGGCGTCATGCACGACGTCAACAACGCCCTCAACCCGATCGTCGCGGCGAGCTACCTCCTCGACATCCATGCCGACGATCCGGTGAAGGTGCGCCAGTATGCCGCCCGGATCGCGGCAGCTGCCGAGACCGGCGCGGCGACCGCTGCCCGGGTCGGCCGGTTTCTGCGGCAGGACCCGGTGGACGCGAGCGATCGGGTCGCGGTCGATCTCGCGATGCTCGCCGAGGAAGTCATCGCGATGACGCACCCGTTCTGGGCGGAGCGCGCGTACGGGGGGCCGGTGCAGCTCGTCCGCGCCTACGAGCCCGGAGTGCTGATCCGGGGCGTCCCGGGCGAGATCCGCGAGGCGTTGCTGAACCTCGTCAACAACGCGCTCGACGCGATGCAACGCGCCGGCACCCTTGGGGTCCGCGTCTTCATGGAAGACGAACAGGCGGTAGTCGAGATCGGGGACGACGGCGTGGGGATGCGGCCCGACGTGCTCGAACGGGCCTTCGATCCGTTCTTCACCACCAAGGGCCGGCGCGGCTCCGGACTCGGCCTGGCCGAGGTCTATGGCATCATGCGCCGCCATGGTGGGCGCGCCGAGATCAAGTCGTCGGTGGATGGGGGGACGAACGTCCGACTTGTCTTTCCGCCGGCCAGGACTAGTGATGTACGAGTGCTTGCCCGAGGGCGCCTCGGCCCTGCCCGCCAGGTGCTTGTCGTCGAGGACAATCCGGACGGGCGTGAGTTCATGCGGGCCCTGCTGCAGTCGGATGGGCATGGCGTCGAAGTCGTCGCGGGAGCTCGCGAGGCGCTTCGGCTGCTCGCGGCCCGCCAGAACACGGGCGACGCATTCGATGTGCTCGTGACTGACGTGGGGCTGCTCGATGGAAGCGGATGGGAGCTCGCCGCGACGGCGCGGAGTGAATGGCCGCAACTGCGCGTCGGGGTAGTGACGGGGTGGGACGTGGTCGCCGACGAGGGCGCGGACGTGCACTTCGTGCTTCGAAAGCCGATTCGAACCCAGCACCTTCTTGCAGCGATCGCCGGTGAGTAGCCTCGCCGCCATGTAACGCTGCTGCGTAATCTGTCCGCGCGATTCGCAGCGCCGGCCGCCGGGGCGACGATGCCGGGCGCTCGCTGTTGTCGCATCGCTGGTGTGCGCCGCCCGCTGCCAGTCGCTCGACCTACCTGCCAGGTACCGCGCCCATGCACGACACCACGATCTCCCAGGCACGCGTTCTCCTCGCTGAGGATGATGAGGCGGCGCGCGACATTCTCGTCGACCTGCTCGCCACACTCGGGCACACCGTCGTGGCGCACGTCGGCTCCGGCCGCGAAGCGGTCGCGCAGGCCGAACTCCTGACGCCCGACGTCGTCCTGCTCGACGTCCACATGCCGGACGGCTCGGGCCTCGAGGCGGCGCAGCGAATCACCGCCCACGATCCGGGCATCGCCGTGATTCTGTTCAGCGGTGATCTCGGGCTCTCGCTCACCGATCAGGACGTGATGGCGACCAACGCCATCGCCTACCTCCCGAAGCCGACCCCCCCCTCGGCGCTCGACGCGACGATCCGCCTCGCGGTGGCCCGAGCGCGTGCGCTGCGGGAGGCGCGGGAGGAGGCGACCGGCGCCAAGCAGAAGCTCGAGGAGCGCAAGATGATCGAGCGCGCCAAGGGAATTCTGATGCGTCGCACCGGCTCCTCCGAGCAGGAGGCGTACAGCATCCTACGCCGCACGAGCCAGGACCGGTCCGTCCCGATGACCGACATCGCCAAGGCGGTGCTGGAAAGCGAGCCGGGCTACCGCGCACCCGCCCTGTAGTCCGCCCGCCTCAGACGTCGGCGGCGGCCGCGGGATGCACGCGCGTGTACTCCTCGAGCCCGGCGGTGAGCGGCAGAATCCCCGCCATCAGCAGCGCCGCGCCCCAGAAGGGCACGCTGTGGCCCAAGTGGTCGAAGGCCAGTCCGGCGAGGAGCGGGAAGGTCGCGCGCGTGGTGCCGCCGAAGGTCTGCTGGACGCCCATGTAGACGCCGCGTTCGTGGTTGCCGATCACGCGCGAGAGGAGCGCAGTGACGCACGGAAAGGTGAACGCGGTGCCTAACGGCAGCGCCGCGATCGCCAGCGCGAGCAGCGGATAGTTCGGCGCGAACGGCAGCAAACCCAGCCCCACCCCTAGGAGGACGATCCCCAGGCGGGCGAGGCGCGCCTCGCCCAGCCGGTCCACGAGCGGCCCGAGGATCACGGCGCGTGTGAGCACCGAGAGCCCGCCGATGTACGTGAAGAAGAAGCCGATGGTCTGCGCGGTGACCGCGAATTTGGCGGCCAGAAAGAGCGCGAGCACGGCCATGCACCCTTGAAATGTCCCCATCGTCAGGCTGTAGATCCAGATCAGCCGCGACGTCGGCTCGCCCGGATGCGCGACGACGCGCGCCACGACCTCGCGCGACGGCCGCTTTCGAATCGTCGAGGCGCGCCCGGCGGCGAAGTCATGCGATTCCGTCAGGAAGCGCCAGGCGAAGACGATGTTCAGCAGGCAGAGTCCGGCCGCCAGCAGCCCCGGCGCCGGTCGTCCAAAGGGGAGTGCCGCTGCGCCGACCACGGGGCCGATTGCCACGCCGAGGTTTGTCGCGGCGGAGAGCCAGCCAAGCGACCGCGCCCGATCCTCCGGGCGCGTGGCATCGGCGACGTAGGCCTGGATGACACCCACCGTTCCGCCGCCGGCGCCCTGCACGAGGCGCGAGAGGAAGAGGAGCCAGAGCGTGTCCGCGTAGGCGAAGATCACGTACGCCATCGCGGAGGCGAACAGGCCGACGAGGAGCGCGGGCCGGCGGCCGTACGTGTCGGAGAAGCGCCCCCAGAGCGGCGCGCTGATCAGCTGCGCTACCGCGAACGATGCGATCAACAACGTGACCACGAAGCCGCTCGCGTTCAGGTCGGTCGCGTAGAAGGGGAGCAGCGGAATGACCATCAGCACGCCGAGCATGTCGACGAATGCCGTGATCATCAGGATCACGAGCTTCTTCGCAGCGTGCGGCGGGGTGGTCGGCGGCGGGGTGGGAGGGGCCGGCGGCGGTCGTTGCGCAGGTTCGCCGGACGCGGGCCCCTCTCCCTCGCCCTCGCCTGCGGGCCGGGGCTGGCTCACTCCGCCTTGCCGAGCGCGGCGGGGGGCACCGAACGACCGACAATCCCTGCCAGCGCGATGATGGTCAGCACGTACGGGATGATCTCGACGAATTGCGAGGGTACCAGCTGCAGCCCCTGCAGCTGGATCTGCAACGTCTCCGCCGCCGCGAACAGCAGACAGGCCGCGGCCACGCGCATCGGTGCCCACCGTCCGAAGATCACGGCCGCGAGGGCGATGAACCCGCGTCCAGCCGTCATGCCGTCGGTGAACTGGTGCTGGTCGGTCGCGAGATAAACGCCGGCGAGACCGGCGAGCGCTCCGGAGAGAAGCACGGCCGCGTACCGCACGCCGCTCACGCTCACGCCGAGGGTCTCGGCGGCCTGCGGATGCTCGCCCACCGCGCGGACGCGAAGGCCGAAGGGCGTGCGCGTGAGGAGCCAGGCCGCCGCCGGGAGAGCGGCCAGCCCCAGCCAGACCAGCGGACTGGACACGGTGGCGAGGAGCCCGCCGCCCAGCCCCTCGCCGCCGAAGCCGGGAACGCGGGGCGAGTTGGAGGTACTGTCGAACGCCAGGCGCAGGAAAAAGCGCGTCGCTCCGATCGCCAGCAGATTCACCGCGATGCCGCTCACGATCTGGTTCGCCCGGAAGCGGATCGTGGCCACGGCGAGCAGGAGTGCGGCCAGCATCGCCCCGCCAACGCCAGCGACGAGCCCGATCCAGGCACTGCCGCTGTAGAAGCTGCCGAGCGCGGCGCAGAACGCCCCAGTGAGCATGAACCCTTCGAGCGTGAGCGCGACGATGCCCGCCCGCTCCGAAATCACACCGCCGGCGGCGGCGAAGAAATAGGGAGTGGCGATGCGAATGGTCTGCAGCACGAAGGCGAGCAGAATCATCGGGCACCTCGTCGCGCGCCGCGCGCCCGGCGCAGCGCGTACTGAACGGCGGGGACCGAGGATGCCACCGCGAGGATCACGACGGCCTGGAGCACGTCCACGATCTCCTTCGGGACCAGCGCATTCACCGCCAGCCCGCCCTGCGATAGGGTGGCGAAGAAGAGCGCGGCCAACACGATGCCCAGCGGATGGTTGCGGCCGACGAGTGCCACGGCGATGCCAAGGAAGCCGGACCCGGCCGCGAACCCTTCCTCGTAGTAGAGCTTGTAACCCAGCACGAAGTTGATCCCGCCGAGTCCGGCGAGGCCGCCGGCGAGCGTCATGGCGCGGATCCAGGTGCGGCCAACGGAGATCCCTCCATATTCGGCCGCGGCCGGCTGCAACCCCACCGCGCGAAGCTCGAAGCCACGGCGCGATCGGAAGAGCCACCAGGTGAGCGCGGCAGCGGCACCCAGCACGATGAACAGTGTGAGATTGGCGGCCGATCCGCGGAACGCCGGCGCGAGCTCGCTCAGGCGGGGCAACACTCCGGACTGTAGCTCGGGCGTATGCAGCGTCTCCGGCACGGCGAGGTGCGTCGCCGTTGCCCAGTTGAGGAGCGCCAGCACCACGAAGTTGAGCATGATCGTGACGATCACCTCGTTCGCGCCGAACCGGGCCTTGAGCACGCCGGGCACCGCGCCAACAGCCGCGCCGCCTGCGATGGCCGCCACGATCAGCACCGGCGCGGCGAGAAGGAGCGGCAGCCCACCGGGGAGGAGCAGTCCGACCACACCCGCGAGAAACCCGCCGGCGGCCAACTGGCTTTCAGCGCCGATGTTGAACAGCCCCGCCCGCGCCGCGATGGCGAAGGCCAGCCCGGTGCAGGTGAGCGTCGTCGCCTTGTAGAGCACCTGGCCGAAGCCGTACCAGTTCCCCCACGTCCCCTCGAGCAGGAGCCGGTAGACGGGTCCCGGCGCCTGGCCGTAGGCGAGGATCAGGAGATCGCCCACGAAGAGCGCGAGCATCACCGCGACCAGTGGCGGCAGAATCGTCTCCTCGATCCGTTCGCGGCGTGCGGCGCTCCGGTCAGCGGCGGACGCGCCCGCGTCGGGGGAGGGAGTCGGACCGGAGTCGGGGCGCGCGGCGAGGGCAGCGCTCACGCGGCGTCCTCCCGCTGTGCGTCCACGCCCATCATGTACGGCCCCAACACCTCTGCAGAGGCGTCGGCGCGGTCAAGGAGACAGGCCAGCCGTCCGCCATAGAGCACGCCCACCCGGTCCGAAAGCGCGAGCACTTCCGTCAGGTCGGCCGACACAAGGAGCACGGCCTTGCCGGCCGCTCGCGCCGCACGCAGCTGCCCGTGGATGAACTCGATCGCCCCCACATCGACGCCGCGGGTCGGCTGAGAGGCGAGGAGGACCGAGAAGTCGCGCCCCATCTCGCGGGCGATGACGATCTTCTGCTGGTTTCCGCCCGAGAGCGTTCGCGCCGCCGCGAGCGGATCCGCCGGCCGGATGTCGAACTCGGCGATCCGCTCGCGGGCGTGCGCGAGGATCCGCGCCCGGTCGAGCGCGCCGCCGCGCCCGGCGAACCGGCGGTGCTCACCCAGGATCAGATTGTCGGCAATGGAGTAGTCGAGGATCAGCCCGCGGTGCTGCCGGTCTTCGGGGATGTGTGAAAGCCCGGCCTCGCTGCGGACGCGGACCGCCGCCGCCGAGATGTCGAGCTCCCCGAGGTGAATGGATCCGCCAGCGAGCGGCGCGAGACCGGCGATGGCCTCGACCAGCTCCGTCTGCCCGTTGCCCTCCACGCCGGCGATGCCGACGATCTCGCCAGCCCGCAGGTCCAGGGAGAAGCGATCGAGGGCGCGCGGGTTCCGCGGCGTGGCCACGGTGACCTCGCGGAGGTGGAGCGCGGCGGACGTGGTGCGGGCGAGGGAGCCCGGAGCACCCGGCGCACCGTCGCGTGGAATGGCGCGGGGTGGCGGGGGTGTGGTGCTGGGCGATTGCGGGTGGTGGGGTAAATTCCCGGTGGGGGGGCCCCCCCGCACCGAAGCCGGATCGCCAGGCAATGCTGCGCCGCCGCCCGCCTCCGCCGCCCTGCGTCCCGGCGCCGATCCGCCTGCCCGCGACCCACCGAGCCCCACCTCGCGCGCACCCACACCGTCACCCTCCCCACGCGCGACCGGTCGCTCCTCACCCGAGAGTGTCTCCTGCCCGACGAGCGTCCCCGGAACCCCCGCGCCCCCAGCCGGCTCGGCGGAACCGGTGCGCGCCTCGCCCTCGCCCGCGACCGCGTCGGCCTGAGCCGCCATGCCCGCGTCCCACCCGCCGTCGGCTCCGCTGGCGCCCAGCGCCTGCGCGACGTCCCCCGCGAGCGCGACATCCCGCCCAACCATCGCACGGGCGATCGCCGCGGGCGTGGTGCGGGCGGTGTCCAGCCGCTCTACCGTGCGCCCCGCGCGCATCACGGTGATGCGATCCGAGATCGCCATCACCTCGTCCAGTTTGTGGGTGATCAGCACCACCGTGCCCCCTTCGTCGCGGAGGCTCCGCAGCACGGCCCACAGTTCATCCACCTCGGGTGGAGAGAGCACGGCGGTTGGCTCGTCGAGCACGAGGATCCGGGCGCCGCGATAGAGCACCTTCAGGATCTCCACCCGCTGCGCCTCGCCCACCGAGAGCGACGCCACCGGCGCGTCAACGGGAACGCGAAGTCCCGTGCGCTCGCACAGGGCGGCCACCTCCCGCGAGGCGACGTCGCGCGCGAAGAGGAAGCCGCGCCGAGGCTCCAGGCCGAGCACCACGTTCTCCGCCACGCTCAGCGGAGGGACGAGCATGAAGTGTTGGTGCACCATGCCCACGCCGGCGGTGATCGCATCGGCGGCGCTCCAGCCGGTGACGTCGCGCCCATCCACGGCGACGGTGCCCGCGTCAGGCGTCGTGACGCCGGCCAGGATTCGCATGAGCGTGCTCTTCCCCGCGCCGTTCTCGCCGACGAGCGCGTGGATTTCCCCCACCGCCACCGTCAGATCCGCGCCGCGGTTCGCCGGCACCGCGCCGAACCGCTTGTCGATGCTCGTCAGGCTGATCGCCGGGGTCGTCACGGCCCGGTCCACCGCGTCAGGCGTGCCAGCACGTCAGCGCTCGGCGGGTACGGAGATGTGCCCCGCGACGATCGAGTCGCGCAGCTGTTCGATTCGGGCACGGATCGGGTTCGGGATGAGGGCGGCATTGTTCTCGTCGTAGACGTAGTCCACGCCGCGTTCGGCAAGTCCGAACTGATAGATCCCGCCGCTGAAGGTGCCGCCCTGCACGAGCGCGATGGCGTCGAAGACGGCCTGATCGACCCCCTTGACCATCGACGTGAGGATATACCCCGGGGCTTCGGCGAACTGATCCGCGTCGACGCCGATGGCGAGCTTTCGGGTGGCGCGCGCCGCCTCGAACACGCCGAGCCCGGTGGAGCCCGAGGCGTGAAAGATCACATTGACCCCCGACTGGTACTGGCTCAGCGCCAGCTCCTTGCCGCGCCCCGGATTGGCGAACGCCTCGGGCGTCACCCCCGCGTACTGCGCAACCACGGTGCAGGTCGAGCAGACGTGCCGCACGCCGGCCCGGTAGCCCGCTTCGAACTTGTGGATGAGCGGAATGTCCATTCCGCCAACGAAACCGACGCGGTTCGAGCCACCGATGAGCGCGGCGAGCGCGCCGACGAGGAAGGAGCCTTCTTCCTCCCGGAACTTGAGCGCCGCCAGATTGGCCGGTGGCGCCACCACGGCACCGCTCGCGTCCGTCGTCAGCGCGTAGTCCACGCCAGCGAACGAGACGCCGGGGTACTCGCGCGCGAGCTGGGTCAGGTCGTCGGTGAAGATGAAGCCCACCCCCACGATGAGATCCATCCCTTCGGCCGCCAGCAACCGCAAGCCGGCCTCGCGGTCCGAGCCGTCGCCAGGCTCGATGAAGCGCACGCGCGCGCCGAGCTCGCGCGCCGCCCGCTCCGCGCCGAGATAGGCGCCGTCATTGAACGACTTGTCGCCGCGCCCGCCCACATCGAAGACGATGCCCACGTCCAGCCCTTCGCCCGTCGGAAGGACGGCCGCGCCGGACGGGTGCACGAAGAGCAGGGCAGCGTGCGCCAGCAGGAGCGCGCCGAGAACGAGCAGCACATTTCGCATCGCCGCGAAGTTTCGCCGGGAACGCGGGCGAGGGAAAGGGGGGTTCGCCGGCATGGGGAATGTCGCGACCCCACGCCCTTCCCTCGCCAGCGCCCCGCATCTTCATTTCCCCGCCATGACCAGCCGCATTCGTGTTCGATTCCTCGTCGTCGGCAGCGGCGTCGCCGGCCTGCACAGCGCCTGGCGCGCGAGCGATCAGGGGAAGGTGCTCGTGCTCACGAAGCGCTCTCTCTACGACAGCGCGACGGCCTACGCCCAGGGGGGCATCGCGGCGGCACTCGGGGCGGGGGACTCGCCCGAACTGCACCGTGAGGACACGCTTGCCGCGGGCGCGGCGCTCTGCGACGCGGCCGCGGTGCAGGTTCTCGTCGATGAAGGCCCGGCCCGCGTGCGTGAACTGCACGCCGCCGGCGCTCACTTCGACCTCGAGCCGAGCGGCCGGCTGAAGCTCGGCCGCGAGGCGGCGCACTCGCGCAGCCGGATCGTCCACTCCCACGGCGATCAGACGGGCGCTGAAGTGGCGCGGACGCTGATCGCACGCGTGCGGGAGAGTGCGAACGTCGACGTGCTCGAGAGTGCGCGCGTCCTGGACCTGATTGTCGACGGGGGACGGTGCTGCGGTGTGCGCGCCAGTGTGGCCGGCCAGGCCACCGAGATCATCGCCGACGCGACCGTCCTCGCCACCGGCGGCTGCGGCCAGGCGTTCCGCTACACGACCAATCCGCAGGTGGCGACCGGCGACGGCTTCGCCATCGCTCACCGGGCGCAGGTGAAGCTCTCGGACATGGAGTTCGTGCAGTTTCACCCGACCGCGCTGGACACGCCCGAGAATCCACTTTCGCTGATTTCCGAGGCGGTGCGTGGCGAGGGCGCGGTGCTGGTGAACGACCGGGGCGAGCGGTTCATGCCGAAGCGACACCGCCTGGCGGAACTCGCCCCGCGTGATATCGTGGCGCGCGAGATCTACCGCGAACAGATGCGAGGCAACCGCGTCTTCGTCGATGCCCGGCACCTCGGCGACGGATTCCCGAAGCGGTTCCCCGGCATCACGGCGATTTGCCGAGCGCGCGGGATCGACCCGTCAAAGGAGTTGATTCCGGTGACCCCGGCGGCGCACTATATGATGGGCGGGATCATGACCGACCTCGTGGGGCGGTCGAGCCTGGCGGGGCTGTACGCGGTTGGCGAAGTGGCGCGCACGGGGGTGCACGGCGCGAACCGGCTCGCCTCCAACTCGTTGCTCGAAGGACTAGTTTTCGCGGAGCGGGTGGCGCGCGATCTGATCGACACACCGAAGCTCACCGCCCCGCCGCGACGGGGGAAGTGGGAGGTGCCGCCGTTAGGCGATCGCGGGGCCGCGCAGGTCGCGGCCGACGCCGTGCGGCGCGAGATGTGGGAGCACTGTTCCATCGCACGAACGGCGCGCGGGCTTCGCATCTGCCTGCGGCGGCTGGATGAAATCGAAGCGCGCCTGCCGCCGGGCGCGACCGAGGAGGTGAACCTCGTGCAGACGGCGCGTCTGATCACCGAAGCCTCGCTTATGCGCCGCGAATCACGTGGTGGCCACTATCGTGCGGACTTCCCACGCGCCAAACGCAAGTGGCGGGGGCGACACATCGAGTGGTAGGCCGAGTCGCGGCAGGGATCGGTCGCGGCCGATCCGATCGTCCACCCGCTCCGCAACGCATCCGGCACCGACCCGACACCCGACACCCGCTTTCCATGACTGCCACCGCTCGTGAATCGCTCACCACTGCCGAACTCCAGGACCGCATCCGGACGCTCGCCCGCGAACGGAACGCGGTGGTGCTGGCGCACAACTACGAGCGCGCGGAGGTGCAGGACGTCGCTGACTACGTGGGCGACTCGCTCGGCCTCTCGCGTGAAGCTGCGGCGACCGAGGCGGAGGTGATCGTCTTCTGCGGCGTGCACTTCATGGCCGAGACCGCCGCGATCCTCTCGCCCGAGAAGACGGTGCTGCTCCCCGACATGGCGGCCGGTTGCTCGCTCGCCGCCAGCATCGACGCTGAGCAGCTGCGCGCGTGGAAGGCGGAGCACCCCGGCGCGGTGGTCGTGTCGTACGTCAACACGACAGCCGAGGTGAAGGCGGAGACGGACTACTGCTGCACGTCAGGCAACGCGGTCGAGGTGATCAACGCGATTCCCGCCGACCGCGACATCCTCTTCCTCCCCGACATGTTCCTCGGCGCCCACGTGCGGCGGGTCACGGGGCGCGAGAACATTCACGTCTGGATGGGGGAGTGTCATGTGCACGCCGGCATCGATCCAGAGCACATCACGCGGACGCGTGCGCAGCATCCGGGGGCGGAGTTCCTGATCCATCCGGAATGCGGATGCGCGACGAGCGCGGTGGACGCCGTGTCGTCAGGCGCGGTGGATCCCACGGGCGTGCAGATTCTCTCCACCGAAGGGATGATTCGCCGTCCGGCACAGTCGGAGAACGATACCTTTATCATCGCGACCGAGGTCGGCATCCTGCATCGATTGCGTCGCGAGAATCCGACGAAGACGTTCGTCGCCGCGAATGAGCGGGCGGTCTGTACGTACATGAAGGTGACCACATTGCCCAAGGTGCTCCGTGCGCTGGAGCGTATGGAGCATCGGATCACGGTTCCGCCCGGCATCGCGGCCAGAGCACGGCTGGCCATCGAGCGGATGGTGTCGATCGGCGGGCAGGCGTCGCTCTCGCCCGTCCCGGAGAGTGCGGAGGATCCTGGCGAATGACTGGACTGGGGCCATCGGGCGATCGTGCCGACGACGGCGCAATCCGGCGTGCCACCGATCGCAGCACGCCGCGCACGCCGCGCACCATCACGCCCGGCGCCGTGGCCGCGGTCACCGTGGGCGATCTGTGGTTCCCGCTCACGCCTGACGAGTTGGCGGCCAGGGTGCGGGAGGCGCTTGACGAGGACGGCGCGTCCAACGACCTGACCACGATCGCGACCGTGCAGTCGGACCGTCATGCCCGCGCCACACTCGTGGCGCGCGACCGCGGCGTGATCGCCGGTATTCCGTTCGCCGTCGAAGTGTTTCGTCAGGTCGACCCCAAGGTGTCGATCCGAATCGACGCGGAAGATGGGATGCGCGTGGAGCCCGGCCAGACCGTGCTCTTTCTCTCAGGCCATGCCCGCGCGCTGCTCTCGGCGGAGCGCGTCGCACTGAATTACCTGCAACGGCTGTCCGGCATCGCGTCGTTGACCGGTCAGTTCGTGGAACTCGTGAACGGAACCGGCACACAGATCCTCGACACGCGCAAGACGACGCCCGGGTGGCGGCGGTTGGAGAAGTACGCGGTGCGCGCGGGGGGCGGCGTGAACCACCGGTTCGACCTCGCCACCGCGGTGCTGATCAAGGACAACCACCTCGTGGCACTCGACGGCGACGTTGGGGTCGCGGTGCGGCGCGCCCGCGATCTCGCCCCCGTCGGGATGCCGATCGAGGTGGAGTGCGACCGGATCGATCAGGTTCGGGCCGCTCTCGTCGCGGGCGCCGACATCATCCTGCTGGACAACATGACGCCTGACGAGATGCGCGAATGCGTCGTCCTCGCCGGCGGCCGCGCGAAGCTCGAGGCGAGCGGAGGCGTCCGTCTGGAGACGGTGCGGGCGATCGCCGAGACCGGAGTGGATCGTATCTCGATTGGGGCGCTCACGCATTCAGCCCCAGCTCTGGACCTGGCGCTCGAATTTTCGTGATGGCGGCTGGCGAACCATCGCCGCTCACGATCCGTAGCACGAACGCCGGTTGCCTAACCCTTCGATCCGATTGGCCGGTCCGTCGGACGTTCCGGCTCGACGTCGGTGGTCGCCCAGGGTGACGGTGCGGCTGCCCCATCAGCCAGAATCGGTCCTCTCCGCGGCACCACCCGATCGGGAAGCGGGCGGATGGGATCAGCGCGTGACGGCTCCACCGCATGGGCGGCGCCGTGGTGCGTAAAGGCGAGCGACAGTGCTGGTCCGTTCGCCGCGTGGACGATGATCGCCCGGATGAAGAGGACCATCCCCAACAGCTCGAGTGCCTCTTCTAGCGCTCCGAGCAGCATGTAGGAGGTGCCGCGGCCGGCCCGCTCGGCGACCATCACGCCGAGGGTATCAACCGCGAGTGCGCCGGACGCGAAGACGCCGCCGGCCAGGAGAAAGCTGATGGCGGACCTGCGCGGGAGCGCGAGGAGAAAACGCGCGACTGCGATCCCGACGATGAGCACCAGCAACGCACCACCGACGGCCCATACGACTGACGAACGCACGCCGGTCGCCGCGCTGATCAGATACTCCGCACGCTCGTGCAGTCCGGCAAACTCATCGAGTGAGAGTTCGGCGAACAGCGCGGCGAGTGCGAACCAGATGCGGGCGTAAGGCATTGCTGTCGCGCGTGCCTGCACTCCCACGAAGGCGAGCAACACCGCGGCAAACGCGTGCAGCATGGACGCGAACCAGGTCGGTACGTTCTGCTCCTGGTTGAGCAGGAAGAGCAGCGGCACGCGAACGCCGCTCACTCGCTCGACGCTCGCGGAGAACGTCGCGCCGAGGCTGAGGAGAACGAGGGCCGAGGTCGCGACGACCAGCCAGCGGCCGACCTGTCGCGCGGAGAAAGTGACGAGTGGCGTAGGCAATGAATGATGCAAACGGATGACGCGGATTGCAGTCCACTAACGGACCGACGAACTGGCCCGGCCGTTGACCGCAAGGCGCCCCCCATTCGCAAGAGCCATGGGCGTTGGGAGCTGACCGTCGGTGATACCCTTCACCGGTGCTCGCGGAAACGACGCTCCTCCGCAATCATGATCGCACAACCCACCTGACGTCGATCACCGCACGGTTGAGATCCCGACGCTGCCGGAGAAAGGCCCGGGTGACGAGACCTACCCCGTGCCGCGTCAGGCGCTGCTAGTTCCCACCCACTGCGCCCGACGGCGCGGATGTGGTCGCGCCAGCATCGATCCGATCACGGCCGCTCTGCCTCGCCTCCGCGCCGCCCTCATCCAGGATTGCGTCGGTTACCCAATAACCACCTGTTTCCCGCACGGCGGCGGCTGCCGCACGACGAGCCGAGTCCACGTCCTCCTCACGCGCGTCGAGCGCCAGCCGCTGCGCACGAAACCGCCGCCCCGCCTCCACGCAGAAGAGATCGCACAGCGCCAGCTCGCGGCCGCACGCGTCCACGCCGCGCTCATCGATCAGTCGCTGCGTACGTGCGAGCACGCACGCTGTCGCGTACAGCTCGATCGCCATGTTGGCGAGCCGCTCCACCACCAGCTGGCGCTCGATGATGGCTTTCCGGTACTTCAGGATCGCACGGTTCGTCGCGGCCTTCAGCTCGCCGACATGCTTCACGAAGTATTTGCCATGTTCTTCGAGTCGATCGTGCAGCTGCACCGTCATCTCCGCGGACTCGCCAAGCACGCTGCTCCGCACGCGTGAGGCGGCGTAGCCGCTCACCAGCCCGAGATTGCGCAGCGGACGTCGCATGGCCGTCCCGATCTCCTTGAGCTTCTCCGCCGGCCCCTGAATCCCGTTCAGCCCGATGAACAGCCGGAGCACCTCGTTCGTCCCCTCGAAGATCCGGTTGATCCGCGCATCGCGCAGCATCCGCTCGTACGGGTAGGGCTTCACAAAGCCGCGGCCGCCGGCCACCTGCACCATCTCGTCCGTCGCGCGCCACACGAGTTCACTTGCGAACACCTTCGCGATCGCCGCCTCGATGGCGAAGTCCGCGTCGCCCACGTCCGCGGCGGCCACGAGCTGGCCGAGCATCGCGTCGGAGGCGTAGGTCTCGCTGGCCAGCGTGGCGAACTTGCGCTGCGTGATCTCGAACTCCGCGATCGGGTGGCCGAACTGCACCCGCTGCTCCGCGTACGTTGCCATCTGTCCGAGCACCTCCTTCGCGGCGCCGGTGCATCCGGCGGCCAGCGTCAGGCGCCCGCCGTTCAGTACGTGCACGGCGACCGAGAACCCCTTGCCGACCTGGCCGAGCACGTGATCCTCCGGTACGCGAAGCCCCTCGTAGGCGAGTTCCGCCTGCGTTGAACCGCGAATACCCAGCTTGCGCACGGTCCCGACCACGCGGAACCCGGGCATGTCCGGCCGGATGATGAACGCCGTCGGGCGACGAACTGTCTCGCCCGTGCGCGTGACCTCCGTCTGCGCAAACGTCGCAATCACTCCGGCCCGGTGCCCATTACCGATCCAGATCTTGCGCCCGTCCAGCACCCACGACCCGTCGTCTGCCTGACGCGCCTGCGCCACGATGTTCTGCGCGTCGGAACCGGTTTCGGGTTCGGTGAGCGCGTACGCGGCCAGCGTCTCACCGCGTGCGAGCAGCGGCAGGTACCGGGCCTTCTGCTCATCGCTGCCGAACAGCACGATCGCCTTGGAACCGAGTCCGCAGTGCACGCCCACCAGCACGCCGAGCGAGGCGTCGATCCGCGAGAGTGTACCGAACACCCGCGCATAGGCCGTCGAGCTGAGCCCCAGACCGCCATACTCCTCGGGAATCGTCAGGCCCAGCATGCCGATCTCGCCGAAGGCGCGGATCACCGCTTCCGGGATCGTCTCTTCCTCGTCGAAGCGCGCGGAGTCGATCAGGTCACCCTGCATCGCGCGCAGTTCACGGATCAGCCGGTCGACCGTACGGGTCTCATCGGGGTCGCGCTTGTCGAGCGTGTCGGGATACGGGAAGAGCAGGGAATCATGGATCGCGCCGGCGAAGATGCCGCGCGCGAACGACGGTTTGGTGTCGGACATGGAACTCCTCGGGCAGAATCGGACGCTCGGC
>PPFU01011094.1_pt1 | contig 18814 bp, 18 predicted proteins | sample 1535991 | NCBI WGS metagenome assembly PPFU01 (sample SAMN04901290, study PRJNA319586) | Hypolithon metagenome, whole genome shotgun sequencing project. | isolation source: Antarctic Hypolithon | place: Antarctica: Miers Valley | collected 2014
GCATCGCGCCGACCTCGTCGATCACGTCGATCGCCTTGTCGGGCAGCTTGCGGTCGTTGATGTAGCGCGCGCTCATCTCCACCGCGACCTTGATCGCGTCGGGGGTGTACTTGACCTTGTGGTGCTCCTCGAATGCGCTCCTCAGCCCCTTGAGGATCTTCACCGTGTCCTCGACCGAGGGCTCGTTGACATCGATCTTCTGGAAGCGCCGCAGCAGCGCGCGGTCCTTCTCGAAATGGTTGCGGAATTCCTTGTAGGTGGTCGAGCCGATGCAGCGAATGGTGCCGCCCGACAGCGCCGGCTTCAGCAGGTTGGAGGCATCCATTGCCCCGCCGCTCGTCGCACCCGCGCCGATCACGGTATGGATCTCGTCGATGAACAGGATTGCCTCAGGCATCTTCTCGAGCTCGCCGACGACCTGCTTCAGCCGCTCCTCGAAATCGCCGCGATAGCGCGTGCCGGCGAGCAGCGCGCCCATGTCGAGCGAGTAGATCACCGCGCCGAGCAGCACTTCGGGCACGTCGCCCTCGATGATCTTGCGCGCCAGGCCCTCGGCGATGGCGGTCTTGCCGACGCCCGGATCGCCCACGTAGAGCGGGTTGTTCTTCGACCGGCGGCAGAGGATCTGCACCGTCCGGTCCACTTCGGCGCTGCGCCCGATCAGCGGGTCGACCTTGCCCTTCTCGGCCTTGGCGTTGAGGTTGACGCAGAACTGGTCGAGCGCCGAATCCTTCTTGTTCGACGCCTTGTCGCCCTTCTCCTCGGCCTTGGAGCGTCCTTCGCCCTCCTCGGCGCCCTTGGGCGAGCGGCTCTCGAGCTGGCGACCGTTCTTGCCGATGCCGTGGCTGATGAAGCTCACCGCATCCAGCCGGCTCATGTCCTGCTGCTGGAGGAAATAGACCGCATAGGAATCGCGCTCGGAGAACAGCGCGACGAGCACGTTGGCGCCCGTCACCGTGTCCTTGCCGCTCGACTGGACGTGCAGGATGGCGCGCTGGATCACCCGCTGGAAGCCCGCGGTGGGTTGCGGATCCGCCTCGTCCTCGGACTTGAGCGACTGGTATTCCTGGTCGAGATATTGCCGCACCACTCCCGTCAGTTCGGGGAGATCGACGCCGCAAGCGGTCATCACCTCGCTCGCTTCGGGGTCCTCGACCAGCGCCAGCAGCAGGTGCTCGAGCGTCGCATATTCATGCGTCCGGTCGGAGGCGTTCTGCAGCGCCGAGTGGAGGGTCTTCTCGAGGTTCTGAGCGAAGCTGGGCATAATGTTGTCCGTTGCCGTGGGGATACGATCCGAAAGGTGTGCCTTGGGGGGCTTACACCTTCGATGCTTTCAATAGGGTTGACGAATGGAGATACGCATAACTGTGCCGGATCGGATCACATCGTTTCCGATCCCGTGTGAGCGATATGGGTCGCCTCTCGCGAGGTTCAAAGGGGGAGTGCGATCGGCGATGGCCGATCACCCGCTGCCTCCAGGCCTCGCGGCCGCTCCGAACACCGCGTCCGCATCACGCCGCCGGGCGGCGGCGCTGGCGTGATGCGCGCTCACCCGCGCGATCTCCGCCTCGAGCAGCGCGATCCGCGCCTCCAGCTCGGCCTGCGAATAGGGATCGAGGCTCTCGCTCGAAAGCGCCGTGGCGGCATCGCCTTTGGGACGGGGGCGGTCGTCGTCCATGATGCTGCAAGATCGGCAGACGGCGGGGCGCTGTCAATGGGACACAAGGGCAGGGATTGTGGATGGACGCGATGTCGCGCAAGGATCGGGCAAGGAGAGATGCGCGATGGCAACGCTGCTGCCAGACGTAATGGAGGCGATCACGATCGCCGGCGAGGGCGGCGGGCCCGAAGCCTTGCAGCTCGCGCAGCGCGCCGTGCCGCGGCCCGGCCCGGGCGAGGTACTGGTCGCGGTCAGCCATGCAGGGGTCAACCGGCCCGACGTGCTCCAGCGCCGCGGCCTCTACCCGCCCCCGCCCGGCGCGCCCGACGTGCCGGGGCTGGAAATCGCCGGCGAGATCGTCGCGCTCGGCGAGGACGTTGCGGGATGGCAGGCGGGCGACAAGGTCTGCGCGCTGGTCATCGGCGGCGGCTATGCGCCATTCTGCCTCGCCCGGGCCGCGCATTGCCTGCCCGTCCCCGAGCCGCTGCCGCTGGCCGAGGCCGCCGCCATGCCTGAAACGCTGTTCACCGTCTGGCACAACCTGTTCGAACGCGGCGCGGTGCGCGAAGGCGAGCGGGTGCTGGTCCATGGCGGCACCAGCGGCATCGGCACGATGGCGATCAAGCTATCTCGCCTGTTCGGGATCGAGGTGATCGTGACCTGCGGCACCGACGCCAAGTGCGATGCCGCCCGCCATATCGGCGCCGCCCATGCGATCAATTACCGCTCGCAGGATTTCGTCGAGGAGGTGCGCGCGCTGAGCGGCGGCGCGGGAGTCCATTGCGTGCTCGACATGGTGGCGGGCGATTACACCCAGCGCAACCTGGATTGCCTCGCCGAGGACGGCCGGCTAGTGACCATCGCGGTCCAGGGCGGGGCCAAGGCGGAGGTGAATGTCGCCAGGCTGATGCTCAAGCGCCACACCCTGACCGGCTCCACCCTTCGCGCCCGCTCAGACGCCTTCAAGGCCGCGCTCACCAGGGAAATCGCCGAGACCGTCTGGCCGCTCGTCGAGGAGGGGGCATTGCGGCCCGAGCTCGACCAGCTGTTCCCGCTCGGCGAGGCCAGCGAGGCGCATCGGCGCATGGAAGCGGGCGAGCATGTCGGCAAGATCGTGCTGGAGGTGGAGCGATAATCTTGGATGCGCCGATCGGACAATGCGCGAACCGCGGGAACTCCCGCGCCCGCACCGCCTTTCGGCGGTTACACTGTCGCCGATTTGACGCCAAACTGTGAATCGCGTGTAATAAAGATGATTCATACGCGCAGTGCCAAAAAACCGCGCGGGGTCAAAGGCGATGTGCATGTTCGGCGATTATCTCGACGATAGCGGCAGCGGCAGGGGGGCCGAGCGCCTCGGCGATCTCGGCCGCTCGCTTCCGACTTTGCGCGAGCCGACCAGAGCCGAGCCCGACGAGCAGGGCCGCCGCCGCTATCGCACGATCTGGATCAGCGACGTGCACCTGGGCACCAAGGGCTGCAATGCCGAGCTGCTGATCGACTTCCTCGACAGCACCGATTCCGATACCATGTATCTTGTCGGCGACATCATCGATGGCTGGCGCCTCAAGAAGAAGTTCTACTGGCCGGCCGCGCACAACGACATCGTCTGGCGCATCCTCAAGCGCGCCAAACGCGGCACCCGGATCGTCTACATTCCCGGCAATCACGACGAGATGTTCCGCCAGTTCACCGGGCTCAATTTCGGCGGCATCGAGATCAAGCGGGCCGCGTTCCACGATACCGCCGACGGGCGCCGGCTGATGGTCCTGCACGGCGACGAGTTCGACGCGGTCATGCTGTCGCACCGCTGGCTCGCCTTCGTCGGGGACAAGCTCTACCACACGACGATGGCGATGAACCGCTGGGTAAACTGGTTCCGGCGGCGGATGAACATGCCCTACTGGTCGCTCTCCAAGATGGCCAAGCACAAGGTCAAGAACGCGGTCGAGTTCATCTCCAAATACGAGGAGGTGGTCGCACGCGCTGCGGCCGAGCGCGGCATTGACGGGGTGGTCTGCGGCCATATCCACACCGCCGAATTCCGCACCTTCGACCATGACGGCAGGAGAATCGAATATTGGAACGACGGCGACTGGGTCGAGGGCTGCAACGCCCTGGTCGAGCATTTCGACGGGCGGATGGAGATCCTCCACTGGCCCGAGGAAGTTGCCCGGCGCACCGCGAGCGTCACCCCGATCACCGCAGCCGGCTCGGTGGCTGCCGCTGCTTGACCGGTGATGCCGCTTGATGAGGGCAGCACCGCGCGCGTGGGTGGCGCAAAGAACCGGACGATGAGGATCGCGCTCGTCACCGATGCCTGGGCCCCGCAGGTCAACGGCGTCGTCCGCACGCTCAGCGCCGTCACTGCCGAGCTCAGGCGCCGCGGGCACGAGATCGAGGTCACCTCGCCCGACCTCTTCCGCTCGGTGCCGTGCCCGACCTATTCCGAGATCCGCCTTGCGGTTGCCGGACGCGGCGCGGTCGGCAGGCGCCTTGCCGCCTTCGCGCCCCATGCCGTCCATATCGCCACCGAGGGTCCGCTGGGCCTCGCGGCGCGGCGCTGGTGTCTGGCCGGTGGCAAGCCGTTCACCACCGCCTACCACACCCAGTTCCCCGAATACGTCGCCCGCCGCACACGCCTGCCGCCGGCGCTTTTCTGGCTCTTCATCCGCTACTTCCACCGCCCGGCCACGCACATCATGGTTGCGACGGAGACCATCCGGCAGCAGCTGCGGGCACAGGGCCTCCCCCAGGTCGTCCCGTGGAGCCGCGGTGTGGATCTGGCCAGCTTCACCCCCGATCTCGCCCCGCCCGACATGTTCTTCGAGCTGCCCCGCCCGATCCAGCTCTATGTCGGCCGGGTGGCGGTGGAGAAGAACATCGAGGCGTTCCTCGGCAACGCTCACAAGGGCAGCAAGGTGGTGGTCGGCAGCGGGCCCGAGCTCGAGCGGCTGAAGGCAACCTTCCCGGCCGCGCACTTCCTGGGTCGGCGCGAAGGCACCGCGCTGGCGAGCTGCTATGCCGGGGCGGACGTGCTCGTCTTCCCCAGCCGGACCGATACGTTCGGCCTGGTCATGATCGAGGCGCTCGCCTGCGGCACGCCGGTCGCCGCCTACCCGGTGCCCGGCCCGCTCGACGTGCTGTCGCCGACCAGCGGGGCGATGGACGCTGTGCTCGAGACCGCCATCGCCCGCGCGCTCGTGCTCGACCGCGCCGATTGCCTGGCCCATGGCCGCTCGCACGACTGGGAGCATAGCGCCGACCAGTTTTTCGACGCGCTGGCGCTGCACACTCCATCGCCCCCGCCAGGCCGCCACAGCCCGGCGCCCAGCCCGGCCTGAGCGCCGCCCCGCGAGCGAAGGCACATCCCTCGCCGGGTCGAGCGGCGCGTCTACCTACCGGGTGTTCCAACCAATCCCCCACCAGTGTGCTCAGTTCATCCTTGGGCAAGTCTGCGCGCCGGATACATGGCCGCGGGACTGACGCACATAAGGGAGGGGTTCGATGCGAAGCCTGCTGCTGCTCACTACCGCGATGGTCCTGCTCGGGGCATCCGCGCCCGACGAGCGCGTCATTGCCCGCGGAGGGCTCGTCAACGGATCGCTGAACGGGTTGCCGCTGCGCCTGCGGGTCGAGCCCGGCGCGGTTGCCATGCCCATCGTTACCGAGGACGCCGCGCGGCGGGCGGAGCTTAACGCCGGCCCTTTCGACTGGTCCTACCAGATCGGCGAGCAATCGGTGACCGGACAGAGCGCCGTCGCCCGCATCGATTTCGGCACCGGCCGCCGTGAGCGGCGCCGGGTGGGCTGGACCGAGCGGCCCTATGCGAGCGGTTTCGACGCCGTGGTGGGGCCCGGAATGCTGCGCGAGGAGGTGATCCGCTTCGACCTCGGCCCGGCCCGCGACGGTGAGCGCACCGCCACCCTCCGCATGGTCGGCCAGGGCGGCATGGAGGAGAAATGGGGCGAACGCTTCGCGCTGATCCAGGTCGGCGGGGAAAAGTTGCGCGTGCAGTTCGATCCCTATCAGCAGCGCAGCACGGCGACGGCCAATGCCGGAGCGCGGATCGCCGCCGCTCACCAGGGCCGGCTGGCCGACGACACGCACCTGCTGCCGATCGCCTACGCCATCGAACGCCCCGCGCGGACCCTGCGCCTGGGCACGCCGCTGGAGGTAGGGCCGCTGTCGCTCACCAGCATGTCCGTGCGCACCAATGATTTCGGCTCGATCAGGCGGATCGCCCGCGATGACGGGCGCGCACCCGGCCCGAGCGAGCCCGACCCCAACGAGATCGTCGTCTCCGCCACCGTCACCAAGAGCAGCCGCTACGATCAGCTGACGCTGGGCGCCGACGTTCTCCAGCGCTGTTCGCGGATCGTGTTCGACAAGGAGCGCGACGAGATCCGCCTGACCTGCAACTGACCTCAACCGAGCCGCGGGGGCGACCCCGGGGAGGTGAAGCGCGCGGCGCTGCTTGCTCACACCGCGCTTAAGGCCTATAAAGGCGAGGTGACGGCCGCCCCGAGACGGGCGGCTCTTTTATTTGAGATCGGAGAGTCGCCTTGGCCCAGCCCCTTCCCCTGATGCCCCACGCGACCGCCTCCTGGCTGGTCGACAACACCTCCTTGAGCTTCGAGCAGATTGCCGAGTTCTGCGGCCTGCACATACTCGAGGTGCAGGCAATGGCGGACGATCTGGCCGCATCCAAGTTCACCGGCCGCGACCCGGTCCATGCGGGCGAGCTCACTCACGGGGAGATCGCGCAGGGCCAGTCGGACCCCAATTACCGGCTCAAGATGCACAAGGCGCCGGTCGATGTCAGCCGCACCAAGGGGCCGCGCTACACGCCCGTCTCCAAGCGGCAGGACAAGCCCGACGGGATCGCCTGGATCATCCGCAACCATCCCGAGATCACCGATGCGCAGATCGGCCGGCTGATCGGCACGACGCGCAACACGATCAATGCCATCCGCGACCGCTCGCACTGGAACATCCAGAACATCCAGCAAAAGGACCCGGTGACGGTCGGCCTGTGTTCGCAGCGCGAGCTGGACGCCGCCGTGGCGCGCGCGGCGTCCAAGGCGGCGAAGACTGCCGGGCCTGCCGAAAATGATGGCGAGGAGCTCACCCCCGAGACCCCAGTCGATCCGCGCGACGACCGGTCGCGTCTCATCGAGGAGCTGCGCCGCGAACGCGAGGAGTCCGCCAAGGCCGCGGTCGAATCCGCGCAGGAAGCCGAGGCCGAAGCCTGGCTCGAAGCCAAGCGCGCAGCCGAGGCCGAAGCCGGGGGCCGCTAACGCTTTTCAGGTCAAGCCGGCCCGGGCCTCGGATCGGGTGAATTGGAGCCAACAGGTCCGCTCACCCCGAGCGTGCCTGCGGGACGCTTGTCCTCTTTGTCCCGTAGCTAGGCGTCCTTCGACAAGCTCAGGACGAGCGCGCCAGAGGTCCAGGTTCTAAACCGTCCAATAAGGGCACGCGCCCGTCAGCGCCGTGGCCCATCCCGGCCGCCCGGCTGGTCCGCCCGGATCTCGGCCAGCACCCACGCCGCTTCCTGAAGGATTGGCCGCGGGTCGATCGCCTGGCCGTTCACCCGCACCTCGAAGTGGAGATGCGGCCCGGTCGAGCGCCCGGTGCTGCCGAGCGCGCCGATCTCTTCGCCCGCCGCCACCTGTTGCCCGCGCCGCGCGGTGAAGCGCGAGAGGTGGGCATAGCGCGTCATCATGCCGTTGCCGTGAGTCACCTCGACCACATTGCCATAGCCGCCCTTGGTGCCCACGAAGCTGACCGTGCCGGCCGCCGCCGCGAGGATCGGCTCGCCGTGCCGGCCCCCGAAATCGAGACCCGAATGCAGCGCCGCGGCGCCGGTGAACGGGTCTTGCCGGTAGCCGAAGCGCGAGGTCATGCGCGCGAAACGGGTCGGCATCACCTGCGGCACCCGGGTCAGCCCCTGCTCGAGCGCGGCCATCCGCGCCAGGGCGCTCGCCAGCCGCTCGAACCGCGGATCGAGCGAACCGTCGGGTTCGGTCGCCAGCCGCTCGAGCGGGCCGCCCATGCCGCCCGTCGCCAGCCGGTCCGAGCTCGCCAGCAGCCGCCCGGGCTCGAGCCCCAGCCGGCGGATCGCCTGTTCAGCCCGCGCCGCGCGCGCCTCGCCATGGCGGGTGAGCGCGTCGAGCGCGGCAAGCTGGCGGCGTTCGATCGCGGCAAGCCCGCGCGCAGCCGGGAGCGCGGCGCTGATCCGCTGCAATTCGCCCGCAGCCTTCTCGCTGCTTTCCTGGTCCGCCGCCTCGTCCTCCTCGCTCGCCGGCAGCATCGCCACCGCCCGCTCGAGGAAGTCCTGCCGCTTGTCGAGCGTGGCGCGCGCCGCCTCGAGTTCCTCGCGCCAGCTCGCCACCTGCTGCTCCTCGCCCGCGACCAGCGCCTCGCGTTCGGCCAGCGCGGCATAGGCGGCCTCGTTTTGGCGCCAGGAATTGACCAGCGCCAGAGCCGCCGCCGCGAGGAGGCAGGCAGCGAGCACCAGCGCCGCCACGCCCACGAGCTGCATGGCGGGCGTGATCGTGATGGTGCGGCAACGCCCGTCGGCTCGGACGATGATCTCGCGTGTCGAAAACCAGCCCCGCTTGTGCGGACGGCGGCTCAGCGCGGTGTTGGATGGCAAAAGCGGACCCCGGATTGCGACATATCAGTTTTCTGATCGTTGGGTGACGACCTAGCGGCCCCTTGCAGCAGGTCCATTCCTGCCAGCCGAAAGTCCGGACGAAGCGACGGTGCGACGGGACGAATCGACCCGTATCGGGATTTTTTGTTTTACACTTTCGGGAACCGCGGTGTTGTCCGAGCGTCTTGGGCGCTTGCGAATCGGCCAGCCTTGTGGCGTCGACGTCCTTCAGCAGCGCTGACAGCGGCGGTGCACGCTGCTAGGACCCCGGGCGATGACCGCGCACGCCCACCCGATCACGCCAACCGCCCTGGAAGACCCGGCCGCACTGGTCGGGCGCCTGGCCCGCGATGCACGGGTGGCGGCGCGGCAGCTTGCCCGGCTCGCCAGCGCGGACAAAGCGCGCGCGCTGGAAGCTGCCGCCGCCTCGATCCGCCAGGCCGCTCCCGCGATCCTCGAGGCCAACGCCCGGGACGTGGAAGAGGCTGAGGCGAGCGGCCTGTCCCCCGCCATGCGCGACCGGCTGCGGCTGGACGAGGCGCGGATCGAGGCGATGGCGAGCGCAGTCGCGGCGGTCGCCAGTCTGTCCGATCCGGTCGGCCAGGTGATCGACCGCTCGCTCGCCCCCGCCGGCATGGAACTGGTCCGCCGCCGGGTGCCGATCGGCGTGATCGGCATCATCTACGAAAGCCGCCCCAACGTCACCGCCGACGCCGCCTCGCTGTGCCTGATGAGCGGCAATGCGGCGCTATTGCGAGGCGGTAGCGAAGCGGTGCGCTCCAACCGCGCAATCATGGCCGCCTACACGAGTGGACTCGCGCAAACCGGCATCCCCAAAGCCTCGGTCCAGCTCCTCCCGACGCAGGACCACGCCGCAGTCGGCGCGATGCTCGCCGCCGCCGGACTGATCGACATGATCGTCCCCCGCGGCGGCAAGCGTCTCGTCGCCCGCGTGCAGGCCGAAGCGCGCGTCCCCGTGCTCGCCCATCTCGACGGCATCTGCCACACCTATGTCCACGCCGCCGCCGAGCCCGCGATGGCGCGCCGCATCGCGCTCAACGCAAAGATGCGCCGCCCCGGCATCTGCGGGGCGATGGAAACGCTGCTCATCGACACCGCCTTCCCCGCCGCCGCCGCGATGCTGGCCGATCTCGCCGAGGCCGGCTGCGAATTGCGGGGCGACCGGCGCGCCCAGGCGATCGACCCGCGCATCCGCCCCGCCCAGGCCGAGGACTGGGATACCGAATATCTCGAGCCCATCCTCTCGGTCGCGGTGGTCGACGGCCCCGACGCCGCACTCGTTCACATCGCCCGCCATTCCTCCGCTCATACCGACGCCATAGTCACGGCGGACGAGGCCATCGCCGCCCGCTTCCTCGCCGAAGTCGACAGCGCGATCGTCATGTGGAACGCCTCCAGCCAGTTCGCCGACGGTGGCGAATTCGGCCTCGGCGCCGAGATCGGCATCGCCACCGGCCGCCTCCACGCGCGCGGCCCCGTCGCGCTCGAGGGGCTGACGACCTACAAGTGGCAGGTCACCGGCACCGGCCAGACCCGCGCCTGAGAGCCTGCGCGCCTGATCGCCACCCCGCCCTTCGGCCGCCCCGCATCGCCTGTCCCTCCCTTCGGCCGCCGTTCGAGGAGCGCGCGCCGGTCCGCCACGCCCGTCACCGGCCTTCTCGGCGGCAGCTTCAACCCTGCACATAGAGGCCATCGCCGCATTACGCTGTTCACCATACGCGCGCTGAAGCTGGATGAAGCATGGTGGATGGTCTCACCCGGCAATCCGCTGAAACCGGTCGACGGCATGGCCCCGCTCGCCGCCCGTTTCCGCTCCGCGCTCGCCCAGGCCCGCAACGCGCCGGTCCGCGTCACGGCGATCGAGCGCGAGCTCGGCACGCGCTATACCGCAGACACCTTGCGCGCCCTGAAACACCTGTTCCCGCGGCGGAGTTTCGTCTGGATCATGGGCGCCGATAACCTCGCCCAGTTGCACCATTGGCGCGACTGGCGACAGCTCGCGCGCGAAATGCCGATTGCGGTGATCGCCCGGCCTGGCTATGATGACGCCGCCCTCGCGAGCCCCGCGATGGCCTGGCTGCGGCGTTACCGGTTGTCCGCGGCCCGCTTCGGCAACCGGGGCGAATGGAGCGCGCCAGCGCTGATTGAGTTGCGTTTCGATCCTGATAATCGTTCGGCTACCCAGATGCGCCGGGCGGATCCCGATTGGGCCACCCGCTTCACCGGGCCGGATCAAAGGGACCAGGTGACGCATTCGCTCATCCATGATGCCGTCCGATCGAGCCATGCGGGAGAACGCGGTGCGTGATGCGCGCCGCTGGCATCCGCGGCCGCACCGTCGGCCCTTTCCATTCCACCCATCAGGAGCATGACCTGTCGAGATGACACCCGAGACGCACCGGGCGCCCGCCCGCTTCGCCCCTTCTGCCATATCGACCCATCCATCCATGACCGACCCTGACCATACCGCCGCCCCCGAGGCCGAGCCCGGCTCGCTTCACGCGTTCGTCCTCGATCAGCTCGACGAGGACCAGGCGATCGACCTCGTCTCGATCCCGCTCGAGGGTAAATCCTCGATTGCGGACCACATGGTGATCGCCTCGGGCCGCTCGACCCGGCAGGTCGCGGCGATGGCCCAGAAGCTGGCCGAGCGGCTCAAGAGCGCGGGCCACGGCAACCCCCGCATCGAGGGCCTCCCCGCCGCCGACTGGGTGCTGATCGATGCGGGCGATATCGTCGTCCACCTCTTCCGCCCCGAAGTGCGCAGCTTCTATAATCTCGAGCGGATGTGGGGTTTTTCGGGCGAGGAAGGCGCGCGGGCTGCCGGCACGGCCTGAAGCGCCCTGGCCAGCGAACGCGACCAGGTCCGGGCGCCAGCAATCCTCCTCCACGTCATCGCCCGCGGCAAGATCGGCCGCTCGCCCGAGTCCGAGCTGGTCGCCCGCTATGCAAAGCGCATCACCTGGCCGCTTCGGCTGACCGAGCTTTCCGAAACCGGCGGCCGCCTCCCCGATCCGCTTACCCCTGCGCGCACCATCCTGCTCGACGAAACCGGCACCGATCTTTCCTCCGCAGACCTCGCCGCCCTGCTCGCCAGATGGCGCGACGAAGGCATCCGCGAATGCCGCTTGCATCTGGGCGCGGCGGACGGGCACCCGCCCGAGGAGCGCGCCGCCGCCGACCTCCTCCTCGCCTTCGGCCGCGCGACCTGGCCGCACCTCCTGGCGCGAGCGATGCTGCTGGAGCAACTCTACCGCGCCACCAGCATCCTCGCCGGCCATCCCTATCACCGGTCGGGCTGAGCTACGTTCTCGAACGAGCAGGGCGCGCGGACAGCCCCTCGCCCTGCCCGCATCCATCGACCAGCCCCCATGCCCATCGACACTTGCAGTCACCCACCCGCGCCCTCATCTGGCATTCAGCGTCACGCTGGGATATGAGCCGCGAGACGATCGCCCACGAGGATCAGCCAACCCGATGAAGCTTGCCCCCCTCCTTCGCGCCCCGATCCTGCGCTTCACCGCCCTTGCTACCGCAATCGCGCTGCTGCCCGCCACCACCGCGGGGCTGGCCCAGGTCGAGGGGCGCGCCTCGCCCGAATTCGCCAAGCTGTTCGCCACCTATCAGCGGATCAAGGCGAGCTATGTCGAGCCAGTCGAGGACGAGGTGCTGATCAGGGGCGCGATCGACGGCATGCTGGCCGCGCTCGACCCCCATTCCTCCTATATCGACGGCGCCGCCTTCCAGCGCCTCAACACCATGATCGACGGCAATTACCAGGGCCTCGGGATCTCGGTCCAGATGGAGGATGGCGCGGTCAAGGTCATCTCGCCGTTCAAGGGCTCGCCGGCGGAACGCGCAGGCATCAAGGCGGGCGATTACATCACCCATATCGACGGCAAGCTCATCTACGGGCTCGAGATCGACGAGGCGGTGCAGCGCATGCGCGGCCCCGCCGGCACCTCCATCGGCCTCTCGATCCTGCGACCGGGCCGCGAGGAGCCGCTCGACGTCACCGTCACGCGCGGGGTGATCGAGCTGGAACCCGTCACCCACGAGCTGATGGACGGACGCATCGGCGTGATCAGCGTCAATGAATTCAGCCGCGACGTCGGCGCCGATGTCGAAGCATCGCTGCGGGCGCTCAAGGCCGAGGCAGGCGGTCGTCTCGCCGGGCTTGTGCTCGACCTGCGGCGCAATCCCGGCGGCTCGCTCGACGAGGCGGTGTCGCTGTCCGACCTGTTCCTCGCGAGCGGCCAGATCGTCTCGCAGCGCGGCCGTCACCGGCGCGACACGATCCACTACGAGGCCGAGACCGTCTATCCCGGCGACGCGGCGGCGGGCATCCCGATGGTCGTGCTGATCGATGCGGGCAGCGCGTCCGCCAGCGAGATCGTCGCCGGCGCGCTGCAGGACCAGAACCGCGCGATCGTCATGGGCGAGCGCAGCTTCGGCAAGGGCAGCGTGCAGACGCTGCTCCCGCTGACCCGCGACACCGCATTGAAGCTCACCACCGCGCGCTATTTCACGCCCGCGGGCCGCAGCGTGCAGGAGGGAGGGATCGAGCCCGACATCACCGTGCCGCAGCTCTCCGATCCCGATGCCGAGCGCCGCGCGCGCACGGTCCTGCGCGAAAGCGACCTGCGCAACCACCTGATCAACGAGATCGATCTCGAGGACGAGGCGCTCGAGGCGGATCGCAAGGTGGATCCCCGCTTCACCCTCACCGCCGCCGAACTGGAGGCCCAGGGGATCGAGGACTTCCAGCTCGATTATGCGATCAGGACGCTGCGCCGCGTGGGAAGCTCGCGGATCGCGTCCAATTGAGGTCGGCCGGCCAGCGTCATTGCGGCGCAGGGCTCTCCTGAGCTTGGTGAAGGGCTGAAATCGCGTGCCCGATGCTAGCCCCGACCGTCGTGCCGGGCAATCTGGGATCGTTGGCGGCCAGGCGGGACCAGGCTACCGACAGACCCCGGCGTCCGCTGAGGTGACCAGTAGGGCGGCAGGGGCTATTTGAGAATGCACCCCTTGCGCCTCGCTCACCTGCTCGCCTTCGGCATCCCCGCGCTGCTGCTCGCCGGAGCCTACATCTCGCAATACGGCTTCGGCCTCTACCCGTGCGAGATGTGCCTGTGGCAGCGCTGGCCGCATTTCGCCGCCATCGCGCTTGCGCTCCTCGCCGCCCTCGCCCCCCCGCGCCGCTTCTGGCTCTCGCTTGCGGCCGGCGGCATCGCCACCTCGGGCGCGATCGGCGCGTTTCATGCGGGCGTCGAATATGGCTGGTGGCAGGGCGTCACCGCCTGCGCCTCGCCGGTCGCGGCCGGCGGCGACCCGCTCGCCGCGGTGCTCGAAGCGCCGATCGTTCGCTGCGACCGGGCGCCGTGGAGCCTCCTAGGCATATCGCTGGCGGGCTGGAACGCGATCGTTTCAATCGCCGCGGCGCTCACCATATGGATCCTGATCGCCCGCTCATCCCACGCCTTTCCGAGAGAAGGACACCCCGCATGAAGGACCGCTCGCAGATGATCCGCGTCGACCAGGCGGGCGAATTCGGGGCCACGCGCATCTACGCGGGCCAGCTCGCGGTGATCGGCGAGCATGGCGAAAACTCCGCCGAGATCCGCGCGATGGCCGAGCAGGAAGCCACTCACCGCGCCCAGTTCGACGCGCTGATGGCGCGGCGCGGCGTGCGTCCGACCGCGCTCCAGCCCTTGTGGGATGCGGCGGGCTACACGCTCGGCGCCGCCACCGCGCTGATCGGCCCCGAGGCGGCGATGGCCTGCACCGCCGCGGTCGAGGAGGAGATCGACAAGCATTATTCCGATCAGCTCGCCGAACTCGAAGCCGATGGCGATGATCCCGAGCTTGCGGCCATGATCCGGTCGTTCCGCGAGGACGAGCGCGAGCACCGCGAGATCGCAATGGCCGCGGGCGCCGAGCGCGCTCCCGCCTACCCGCTGCTGGCCGGCGCGATCCGCCTCGGCTGCCGCGCCGCGATCGCCATCAGCAAGCGGGTCTAGCACCACCGCGTCCTTCCCGCCCACGCGGGAGCCTTGCTTGGCGGGCGATGGGCGCGAAAACTCGGGTTTGCGCCGATGAGGGAATGACGACGTTTGGAGGAACCACCCCCCGTCCCGAAACGCTTCTTCAGCACGCATTAACCGGCCAAGGTGCCCTTTGCGCGCGGCCGATACGAGGACCCGATGATGACCTACCTGCGCTCGACAGCCCTCGCCGTCGCCTTCGCTGCGACCGGCATCGCGGGCGCGCCCGCCGCCGCGCAGGACGAGGCGGGCGACCGGGTCAACACCGTCATCATCTACGGCGATGACGATTGCCCACCCTCGACCGGCGAAACCATCACCGTCTGCGCCAGGCTCGATGAGAGCGAGCGCTTCCGCATCCCCCCCGAATTGCGCCAGAGCGGGGATCCGGCCAACACCGCCTGGGCCCAGCGCGTGCGCGCCCTGGAGACGGTCGGCGAGTTTGGTCCGATGTCCTGCTCGCCCGTCGGCGCCGGCGGCGAGCTCGGCTGCACCGCCGATTTCATCGAAGCCGCCTATCGCGAGCGACGCGAGGGCAATGCGGTGCGTTTCAGCGAGCTGATCGAGGCCGCTCGCGCCGAGCGCCTCGGCGGGATCGACGAAGAGGCCGAGGCCACCCAGGCACGCGTGGAGGCGCTCGAGGAGGCCTATATGGAACGCCTGCGCCGCGAGCAGCAGGGCGAACCCGTCAGCGCGGTCGATCCCTCCGCGCCCCCGTCGGAGATCGTCGACCCCTCGCGCATGCCGCCGCAGGCGCCGTCGGCCGAACCGCTGCCCCCGGAGGATGACGACGGCCCCCGCCCAATCGACGCCAGCGCACCCGCCCAGATCGGGGTGGATCCCTGAAGTGGCCAGTATCGTCCTGAAACGGGACGATTTAACTAGGCAAACATAAGTTATAGGCGCTATGTGCTTGTTTCATGGCGAGCAAGCAGCGCATCCTGGTCGTATTCGGGACGCGGCCAGAGGCGATCAAGCTGTTCCCGCTCATCCGCGTGCTCAAAGCCGATCCGCGCTTCGAGGCGGTGGTCTGCACCACTGGCCAGCACCGCGACATGCTCGACCAGGTGCTCGAGGTCGCCTGCATCACGCCCGACCATGACCTCGGCCTCATGCGCGAAGGCCAGTCGCTTGACGAATTGACCTGCCGCCTCATCGCCGGCCTCGGCCCGGTGATCGATAGCGCGGCGCCCGCCTGCATCCTCGTCCAGGGCGATACCACCACCGCGCTCGCCGGCGCGCTCGCCGCCTATTACCGGCGCGTTCCCGTCGCCCATGTCGAGGCGGGGCTGAGGAGCAACGACAACCACAATCCCTGGCCCGAGGAGGTCAACCGCAAGCTCATTGCGGCCATCGCGCTCCTCCATTTTGCGCCCACCGAGACCGCTCAGCGCGCGCTCTATACCGAGAATATCGACCCCACCGGGGTCCACCTCACCGGCAATACCGGGATCGACGCGCTGCACTGGATCAACGCGCAGGTCGAACAGGCGCCCGCCCTCGCCGCGCGGATCGTGGCGCTCGAAGAGCGCTTCCGGGGCAAGCGGATCATCGGCGTCACCTGCCACCGGCGGGAGAATTTCGGCCACGGGATCGATGCAGTGGTCGAGGCGGTTTGCGAACTGGCCAAGCGCGAGGACGTCGCCTTTGTTGTCCCGCTGCATAAGAACCCCAATGCCGGCGCGGTGATGAGCGCGGGCCTGGCCCATCTCGACAATGTCGCGCTCGTTCCCCCGCTCGGCTACCCCGATTTCGCGCGGCTGCTCAAGGTTTCGCACCTGATGCTGACGGATAGCGGCGGGGTGCAGGAGGAGGCGCCCGCGGTGGGCACGCCGGTGCTGGTGCTGCGGCGCACCACCGAGCGGCCGGAAGGCGTGGCGGCGGGCACCGCGCTGCTGGTCGGCGCCGATGCGACGCGGATCGTGTTCGAGACCGCCCGCCTGCTCGACGATCCGGCCGCCCACGCCCGCATGGCCCGCGCTCACAACCCCTATGGCGATGGCCAGAGCGCGCTCAGGATCGCCGAACTCCTCGCCGAACTCCCGCTTCCCGCCGAGGAGCGCAAGCTGGTCCCGCTGCCGGGCCCGTGGCCGGTCCAGCCCGAGGCGATGCGCGAGAACTGGAAAGAGCGCACTTTGGCGCGGCCGTTGCGCGAGGCCTGGGGCAGTCTGACCGCGCGCTTCAGGACCGGGTGAGCGAAGTTGGCCGGCCAGATCGACATTCCGAACCGGGAAAAGCGTTCCTTGGCAGCGGTTTAAGCCTCCGGAAACCGCTCGAATTCGGGCAACGCGCCGATCCCTTCCATCCAGCCGATCCGCTCGGCCACCTGGATGTGCGCCCGCGGTGCGAAACGCTCGGGCTCGTCGAGCGTCGCAGTTTGCACATCGATGATGCCGGGCAGCATCTCCTCGTTGACGAACAGCAGTCCCGTGCCACATCTGTTGCAAAAATGCCTCACCGAAGCGCCGGTGCCGGTGTAGGACGCGGGTTCGCCTGCAACGATCGTCACGCTCGCTGTCGGAAAGGCCGTCCATGCGACCATCGGAGCGCCCGACGCCGCGCGGCAATCGCGGCAGTGGCACAAGGAGGCATGGACCGGCTCGCCCGTCACCTGATAGCGGATCGCCCCGCAACGGCAGCCGCCCGAAGCCGCTACACGTGTGGACTCGCTCGAACTCGCTGCGCCCATGAACTCGCTCGCCATCATCCCGATCCTCCGCCGCTGTTTCACGTGAAACATAACGTGAACCGCTGACTTACACCAGCGCGATATCGGGCGCGTCTTCCTGCTTCATGCCCACGGTGTGATAGCCCCCATCGACATGGTGCACCTCGCCCGTCACCCCGGATGCAAGGCCCGACAGCAGGTACAGCCCCGCCCCGCCGACATCCTCGATGGTGACGTTGCGCCGCAGCGGAGAGTTCACCTCGTTCCATTTGAGGATGTACCGGAAATCGCCGATCCCGCTCGCCGCCAGCGTCCTGATCGGCCCGGCGCTGATCGCGTTCACGCGGATGTTTTCCGGCCCCAGGTCGTTCGCCAGATAACGCACCGAGGCCTCGAGCGCGGCCTTGGCGATGCCCATCACGTTGTAATGCGGCACCACCTTCTCGGCGCCGTAGTAGCTCAGCGTGAGGATCGAGCCCGTCGCGCTCTTGCCATCCTCGCCGCCCGCCAGCATCAGCGGCCGCGCCCGCTGCGCCGCCGCGACGAGGGAATAGGCCGAGACGTTCATCGTCATCAGGAAATTGTCGAGGCTGGTGTCGACGAACTTGCCGCGCAGCTCGTTCTTGTCCGAAAAGCCGATCGCGTGGACGAGGAAATCGAGCCGGCCCCAGCGTTCCTCGATGGCGCCGAACAGCGCGTCCATCTGCGCCATGTCGGCCACGTCGCACGGCACGAGGAAGTCCGATCCCAGCTCGCCCGCCAGCGGCCCGATGCGCTTCAGCAGCGCCTCGCCCTGGTAGGAGAAAGCGAGCTCCGCCCCCGCCTCGCCCAGCGCCTTGGCGATGCCCCAGGCGATCGACCGCTCGTTGGCGAGGCCCATGATCAGGCCGCGCCGCCCCCGCATCAGGCCCGCAGACCCCTCGCTCATCCCGCTCCCTCCTCGATTACCGCCGGCGGTCCGGCCCGCCGCTTGTCGTCCTCGCGCTCGACCCGGTTTCGTTCTTCCTCCGGCGTCTCGGCCATCGCCGCGTTGAGCTCCGCGCCCGCGACCATCCCTAGGCCGACCAGCCAGAAAAAGAAAAGCGCGATCATGATCCCGGCGAGCGAGCCGTAGGTCAGGTCGTAAGCGAACACCGAACGCAGCAGCGGCGGCATGGCGATGGTCACGCTCACCCACCAGATCGTCACCAGCAGCGCGCCGGGCCATTTGGGATAGCGGCGGTGGCGGTAGGAGGCGGGGGTAAGCGAATAGAACAGCAGGAAGATCGAGCCAAACAGCCCGAATGCCGGAATGATCCGTGACCACGCCAGCCGGCCCAGCAGATCGTTGAACTGCGGAAAGAAGGCGTCGATCACCTGCTGCGCCGCGCCGATCATCACCTGGGCGATCAGCGAGAGCAGCAGCAGCAGCACCGCAGCGACGATGATGCCGGTTGAGAGCAGCCGGTATTTCCAGAACGCCTTGGTCGCATGCGTGCCATAGGCGCGCCGCAGCATGTCGCGGATCGTCTCGACGAGGCTCCCCACGGTCCACAACCCGAAGAACCCGCCGACCCACAAGAGCCACCCGCTGCGCTGCTCGACGACGCTGCGCGCCACCGGCTCGATCACCTCCCCCACTACCGGCGGCAGCGCCACCAGGACGGCGTTGATCGAGGCCGCGCGGTCGCCCTCGTTGCCGATCAGCGAGAAGATCGCCGCGCCGGTGATGAAGAACGGGAAGATCGCCAGCACCGCCATGTAGGCGAGGTTGCCGGCATGGA
>PPFU01003763.1_pt1 | contig 18808 bp, 15 predicted proteins | sample 1535991 | NCBI WGS metagenome assembly PPFU01 (sample SAMN04901290, study PRJNA319586) | Hypolithon metagenome, whole genome shotgun sequencing project. | isolation source: Antarctic Hypolithon | place: Antarctica: Miers Valley | collected 2014
TTTTGGCAAGGCTTTCAGCTTTTTTGCTCGCAGCACACTGCCTCTTATTTGGCCAAAATTTGGGTATTAAAAATGACAGCGTTCAACAGGAAAATAGCAGAGCAAACAGCTCTTATGCTCGTCACTCAGACAAGAGAAGAAGTTGGGCTGGTCGAAGCCTTTGCAGAAATCTGTCATTTTCTACATGAGCATCCCAACTATTTATCTTCGCGCTCTAGGAAAAATTCACCTGATGTTTACAGCGAAAAGGGCCTTCAAAAGCTAGCCAACCAATATTTCAGTGGCTACAGACGGTTAGATGTGCCGAAGCAACCCAGCACAGTTCCCGACGAATTAGTGAGTGTAGTCATGCAAGCAGCCTACGGATACTCACAGACTGGCTGTGAAAGGATTAAGCGAGAACATCAGCATTCTATGAGCGCGGAGAATTGCGTAGGTGCCTTACTGGAGAGATATATAGACTCTGTTCTTCGCGGGCAGGGTTGGAACTGGTGCTGCGGCGATTTTGTAAAAGCTATAGACTTTGTTCGAAGAGACCAGTCTGGACAATGGCTCGCCTTACAAGTTAAGAACCGAGACAACTCAGAAAACTCATCAAGTAGCGCCATTAGATCGGGAACCACTATTCAAAAATGGTTTCGTTCTTTCTCTAAAAAGCCTAAAACCAACTGGGATAATCTTCCGCCCTTGATGCAAGGCCACGGCTTATCAGAACAAGGTTTTATAGCCTTTGTAAAAACCTATCTTTCGCAAAAACTAACGCGGCCCTAACGGCAGATCAACCTGAACCTGCTGTGGATTTCTCACCTGTGCAGCTTTTTCAAACTCTAACGCCCACCTATATTGAGAGGTATTTTTGTATCGTGAGTATTTGAACGTTGGGAATTCTGGGACTCTCTCAGCTTTCAGCAATGACTGAATCAGCTTACCCACCGCATAACCCAAGCTCAGCGGCACCGCGTTGCCTACCTGCTTATACCGCTGTACCAATGGCCCTGCTAGCTGCCAGTCGTCCGGAAACTCTTGAATGCGCTTATATTCTTGTATCGAAAGCGGTCTGTCCTCGGTCGGATGAGCCAAGTCAGTTGCAGGCATTGCTGGGTGAGTCAACAAAGTAGGTGAGGGCTTATCCCAAGCTAAGCGCCGCAAAAATCCAGTTTTGCCGCCCCCGGCGTAATATGAATTTCCCATTGCCTCTTTTTGCAAAGCTTCTGGCAAATTGCGCCAGTTTTGTCCAGGTTTTAGCAGTCGGTAATACTTCAGTCGCTTTTCTGGAAAATTTAGATAATCGTGATTTCTTATCTCTGAAACTGTCTTATTCAAAGTTTTCCACTTCGGTAAGCCAAACTCTCCATGCTCTGAATGTGTAGGTGGAATGTAAGGTATGTGGGTCATGTCTCTGGCACACACAATTATGACCCGTTCTCTGGTCTGAGGCGTTCCATAGTTCGCAGCATTGTATAAATTAAACGAGTACGAGTAGTGCGCCCGTTTTAGCTTGCTCAACACAAAATTCAATGCTCCGCCCTTCAGTTCATCTTTGGAAAGATCTGTAAAGCCTTCTCCTCGCTGGTCGTGAGGTCGGTGGGTTAGTGGGCAAGATAGCAACCCTCGTACGTTCTCGATGACAATGAATTTGGGATTTAGCGCGATCGCCAAGTCCACATACCTTAAAAATACGTTTCCCCGATCATCCTTAAATCCCTTACGCTTACCCGCTGTGCTAAATGCCTGACAGGGCGGCCCACCGACAACAAGGTCAATGTCATCCTCTTTGCTCAAACCGGCAGCACTCAGAATGTCTTTAGCTTCGCAGTCATTGATATCACCGAGCAGCGCTGTCTCAGGCCGATTTAGCGCAATAGTTTGCCGACAAAATTTGTCCGACTCACAGGCTAATCGGACATCGAAGCCTGCTTTTTCTAATCCCAAATCTAGCCCCATTGCACCCGAAAAAAAGCTCAATGCAATGGGCCATCGAGTAGACTTAACGCGAGAACAGTCGTAAGCACCATGATTTTCTGCAACAATGTGAGCGGTCTGTAAGCCGTAACGGTGCAAGCTACTCTCGTCAACAATCCAAGCGTTACCGACTTTCTTCGCAGCCAGGGCATTCGTCCGGCATAGCGTTCTTACTCGCTGCGGACTAATTCTTAGCTTATTTGCAGACTCTTTGATGCTTAAAAAGGTACTCACAGCAGGTTTCTTTCCCGAAACTCTCAGAAGGTACCTTCATGCTACCATCATCGATGTAGGAACGTTATCTCGTTGCCGCTAATGCGTACGCTGTAGACGCTGAAGCAGTCTTTACCTAATACTGCTGTTGCTGTATCGGGCGCGATCGCCACATATACATCCGTAATAATCGTGCCTCCAACCCCTACCGACCGCAGCTGCCCAATCGATAGCTCCATCGGCGTCCCATCGGCCAAATACACATACCGATAGCTCACTGACTCTAAGTTCAGCCGGTTCGCCATCTGCTGCGTAACAATAGAATGGGTTGCATTTCGATCAATCACCATGTCGAAAGTAGCAATGCCGTCAAACAACACTTCGACTACCGGCAGATGATTTTTGTAAGACTTAATCGGAACCGTGGCGCTTTGAGGGCTGCCTTTTGTGACGCTCCGATTGCGCAATGATCGTACGTTTTCAATGACGGTTTGATGTTTCTTCCAGTTGCCCTCACTTAGCCATAAGGTCGCCGCCCGCTGATAGTCTGCGATCGCCCCCTCCACCGCGCCCATTTTCTTCTGCATATCTGCCCGCAGCTCATATAGCTCAGCATTTTCTGCATCAATAGCGGCTGCATTCGAGAATTCCTTAAACGCATTTTCAAACTCTCCTATCTGCCGGTAACTATGCCCTCGTTGGACAAAGTATTTTGCAACTGGCCTTTCTTGCGCCTGCTCAATCAGCGCCGAAAACTCTTCTATCGCGCCATAGCCATCTTTAAATATCAGCCGCATTTGGCCCCGGCAAAACTGCACCTCGCTATCGTCTCGATGGTAGTGCTTCGCAAGCGCTAAATCCGCAACCGCCTGCTCTCGCCGCCCTAGCTGCGCCTGAATTAACACCCGCAAACATAGCGCTCCCAAATGATGCGGTTCAGTGTCCAGCAGCCAGGTTAAATCCTTCATAGCCGCTGCATAGTAGCCTTCGTTATACTTTTGCTGCACTCGCTGCAAGTAGGCTTCAGGCGTAGCCGGTGGCTTTAAGCTTGTCGCGTTCTGAATAGCAGAAGAATCCTTAAAGGGTGGCAGCTTCTGCAGTGGCCCGATAGCATCTAAACAAGCCTGCGCATTCTTTTTGTCCTTGTCGTTTAAGTAGCATCGCGCTGCGTTTTTGTAGGCTGCGATCGCCCCCACCCCATCGCCCAGCAGTCCCAGCGCCTTGCCCAGCAGCCGATGCCCGCCTGCTAATTCAGGTTTGAGCGCGATCGCCTCACGACTGTCTGCGATCGCCCCCCTCACCTGGTCCAAACTCAGCCATACTAGCGATCGCGCCAGATGGGTTTGCGCGTCAGGGCTGAGCTTTAGGGCTTTGGTGTAGTCGGCGATCGCCCCCTCATAATCCTTCAGCCGCCGCCGCAGTTTAGCCCGCTGCCTATAAGCTTCCACCCGCTCCGGCTCTGCTGCAATCACCGCATTTAGCAAAGGCAGCGCATCAAAAGGCCGCTCTACCTCAATAAGATCCAACGCCCGCTGAAAAGAATCGGAAGCCATCGCCATTCACCGTAAAATATTCGCTAAATTCGTTTGTTTGTTGTTCACTAACCTCATCACCCTTTACGCAGATTATTCCGTAGGTATTCACCGCCATTTTACTCACAACAGCTTTCAGTGTGATCGGTGGCTAGAACATATTTCGGTTTACCTGGATGTTCGCACTGGGCTGGTGGTGCATCAAGGTTTTACATGCTGATGGCTATCCCTCTCCCGCTTCAATTTGCCTCACCGCTGTCATGGCCGAATAGCTCACCCCCGCAGTGCCTTCTCCCGGATGGGTGCTATCCCCTACCAGCCATAGGTTTTTGATCGGCGTGCGGGTAGCAAAGCCAAAAGGGCCAAAGGTCGGCACTCGCTGACCAATGCCGCCAACGATGCCCCTTTTCCTGCCTGTAAATGTTTCAAAGCTTCTCGGGGTCGCCGCTTCTATATGCACCAAATAATCAGGCCGCAGGTCAAAATACGCTTTTAATCGAGAAATGGCTTCATTTGTATAGCTCTCTTTCATCACCTGATACCTCTCTTGATCGCAATTGTACCACTGTTGCACCTCTGTAAAAGAAGAGGCAATAATGGTCGCTTTTCCTGCTGGCGCGCGTCCGTCTCTTGGGCGGCTCACCGAAACAAAAAGAGAATTATTCTCTGCAATTGGGCTATCGTAGTCATACAAAAACTGTAGATGGGGCGGGCAGTTAGTCGGCACCGCAGATTGTTCTACGCCTAGATAAATGACAAACGCACCTGAAGAAGGCGGCAGTTTCTTAACTCTTCTATCGTAGCCTTTCATGTTGTTCTTGCTGTTTACTTGAACCAATCGAACAAGATTTTGAACAGTGACATTAGCAACTACATGATCGGCATCTTCTAGCCAGGAGTCTCCCTTTTTGTTTGTTATCTTTACCTGAGTAGGTTTGCTCCCTTCTATTTCTATGGCTTCGGCAATGTGACGCATGTGCAGTTCGCCGCCGTCTCTTTTAAGAGATTCTGCGAGGCGATCGCTCAACACCTGCATACTCCCCTTCAGGTGATACAGCCCATGCGGAGCCTGTGACACACCCAATGCCGTTGCCGCATACAGCACCGCCGTCTTATCCGCTGTCGTCTGCGAATACAGCTTTAGCTGCATATCTAAAAATGTCCGCAGCCGCCTGTTTTCATATAGGCCATAGCCCCGTAAAATATCGCTAACGGTTGAAAATGCAAACGGCACCGTCAGCAGCGTATCGGGCCTCAGCGCGGTTGCTAGCTGCCAAATATCCCACAGGCTACGAGGCGGCAGCACCGGATCGCGCTGCTGAAACCGCCAGCTATAGTCAAACATTGCCTTCATAAAGGCCCAAAAAGGCGCACTGTCTGGAAACTGCCGCTCTCTTTCTAGCTTCCATTTCTCAGGATCGTGCCATACATTAATTGGCTCATGCTCTCCCGGCAAAAACACCGCACAGGCCGGATCGCAGTGACTTGCAGGCGGCAACTCAACCTCTAATTCTTCAAATATCTGATGGTGAATGCCACCCGGCTCTAATCCTGCTACCTGCGTTGCCCCCACATCAAACGTAAAGCCCCGTCGCTTAAAGGTAGACGCGCAGCCTCCTGGCACAATTGCCTGGTCAAAAACTTTCACCGTATAGCCCCGATGTGCCAACAGTGCCGCTGCCGTCAGCCCGCCAATTCCCGCCCCAATCACCACTACCTTTTTGTGCGCTTTCTTGCGAGTCAAGCCGCCAGCCATAAGCCGTTACATTTCTTAAAGTCTCAACGCCTAGTCTAGCGCTGTTGACTGGCCACGGTCTATCCAAACGGGCGTATCGGCCTCATTCACATGTTCTGCTTAAGGCAAACATCTATCTATCGCTGTCCAAACTTCCGCCATCGGGCATACATCTATCGCGCCCTTTGATTCGTAATCTATAGCTCATACGCAACATTTACTGGAGACCGCTATGGCAGATCCTAACAACGTCCCGCAGGAAGCAAAGCAGCTATCTGAAGACATGGAAAGCAACGATAAAGACACTCAGGAAAAAGCGAAGGGTGAGGTTGCCCACCCAGACTTTGACAAGGAATACGACATCGCGCTGCAAAATGAGACCGGCTCGGGCAATCAGTCTAGCGACTCAAACCCTGTAAGCCGTAAAAAAGCTGACGAAGCAGGTACTAGCCGCAATCAATCATCGGCTGTAGGCCACTCAGAGCATAGCCCAGGGGACAGTGACCCAAGTGATTATAAAGATATGGCCAAAGAAGTCACCAAACATGCAGAGGACTCAGCCGAATAATAGCTGAACAATATTTACGCGGTCTTTTAAGCGAAAAGGAGCTGCCTGGTAGTTAGGTGGCTCCTTTTTATTGTTTGTTAAAGCCTCCCTTGCTTAGGAATCTTCGCCCTGCTCTAAGTTGAATAAAAACGGAACGCCACCGCTGCCACTATCGCTAGTCACCAGCACCCGAGGCATTTGGGCACCTCCCGACTTCCAAGCCTCAATCGCCTCTTTTTGTAGCACGAGTTTGCCGCCCTGAGCTTTTAACGTGTCAGCAATGAGTCTTTGGGATTCAGCTCGGCCCTTCGCTCGGTTAATTTCAGCCTGCGCCTCCTGTTCAGCTTCCTGCGCGACATACACCGCACGCTGTGCTCGCTGCTCAGCAATTTGCTTTTCTTCTACCGCCCGTGAAAACTCTGGCGAAAATGTTAGGTCAACGACGCTCGTGTCTAACACTTCAATTCCATACTTTTCTAAACGCAGCGCTAGCGCATTGTCAAAATCTTCCTTCAATATTGAGCGCTGAGTAATGGCCTGTTCTACCGTACGCCTAGCCGCTGCCACCTTAAAGGACTCCTGAGTCTGCGGTGCAATAATCTTGTTGACAATATTCGAGAGCGAACCTTGCTTCCGGCGAATTTCCACCATCTGCGAAGGCTCTAAGCGAAAGTTAATGGCAAACCGCGCTTTCAAGTCCTGTAAGTCTTTCGTCGAACTCTCAGCAGGCACCTCAAACTTCTGTACCGTAATGTCGTACACGTCTACATATGACACAAACGGTGGCTTAAGGTGAATGCCTTCTAGCAGCACGCCGTCTTGAGCTTTGCCCAGTACGCTCAAGACGCCCGCCTGACCAGGGTTAATGATGATAAAACTGCTGGCCAAAATAATGGCAACGACAGTCGCGATCGCCGCAATCACCACTGGCTGAATATTTCCTTGTCCGGTTCCTTTACTCACACTCAATGCAAAATCTCCTTATATATAGAGGTAGTTAGTATTTTTTCAGTATTTCTGTAAAACGCAAATTTGCCCACCGACTTATATACACTAGCTTGCTAATGCTTACCACGCCGTTAAAACAAAAAGCCAAAAGCCTTTGCCTACTCATGAGGCTACTCATCAAGGCCTAGCACTGATCCGTCGCCAGCAATCACCTCACCGATCTCGTAAGCAGCAATTCCCTCATTTTCAAAATGCTTACGCGCTAACTCCGCTTGCTCAGGCGGCACGATCACCCCGAAGCCAATGCCCATGTTGAAGGTATTAAACATATCAGCAGCACTGACGCTGCCTGCCGACTGAATCCAATTAAACACAGGCAGGACTGGCCAGCTCTTAGGTATTAGTCGAATAGACTGGCCTTTTCCTAAGCAGCGAGGTAAGTTCTCAGGCAGTCCGCCGCCGGTAATGTGAGCCATAGCGTGAATGTCTAAATCAGACTTTAGAGCAGACAGTACCGGCTTTACATATAGCTGTGTAGGCGTGAGCAGCGTTTCGCCCAAAGACTGCCCATCTAGCGCGTTGGGCTTTTCGGCCCAGCCGTAGCCCACAGGTCGCCCGGCTTCTCGTGCATCCCTTTGGCCCTCAGCGATAACCTTGCGCACCAGGCTGAAGCCATTGCTGTGGACGCCACTGCTCGCTAGGCCGATGAGGCGATCGCCCACTTCCACCTGCGAGCCATCCAGCATCTGGTCTTTTTCCACAATCCCCACGCAAAATCCAGCCAGGTCATACTCCCCTGGCGCATAGAATCCAGGCATCTCAGCAGTTTCACCGCCCAGCAGCGCACAGCCTGAAGTTCTACATCCGTTCGCCACCCCCTCAACCACCTGCGCTAGCCGCTCAGCCGCAAGCTTCCCCGTCGCCAAATAGTCCAAAAAAAACAGCGGCTCTGCGCCAACCGTGAGCACGTCATTCACACACATCGCCACCAAATCTATGCCAACCGTGTCATGGCGATCTAAAGCCTGCGCAACTTTTAGCTTGGTTCCCACGCCATCTGTGCCCGACACCAGCACTGGCTTTCGGTAGCCACTAGGCAACTCAAAGCACCCGCCAAAGCCACCCAAAGCGCCCAGCACCTCAGACCTGCGCGTCCCTTCGACCATGCCCCGAATTTTGTCGATAAACGCACGACCCGCTTCAACATCTACGCCAGCCTGCCGGTAGTCCATAGCCAATTCTTCCTAAAAAACGCTGATTTTTCGCATTATTTCGTTACAAATGCCTGCGACATAGAGCGATCCTTGCGATTCTCTACTCACACATCTAGTTAAGCCATAGCCCTAAGTGACCTAAAAAGCCGTTAGGCAGACCCACATTTAGTGTCTAACCCACTGTAAATCTCAGCGGACTTTAGAAACAGCTTAAAGGCAACTCAGAAACATTCAGGTACTTCTTATATCGCAAAATAATGCATATAGTTGCATAATCCTCAAAATACTATTCCACTATGCACATTAAAAAACAGACCTGATTGATTAGTTATATAGAACACAGTTTCAGATCTTCATAAGCATTGCCGAAGGTGAAAGCAGCGATCGGGGAGCTTGCAAAGCCTTCATATTTCGTCACTTCACACTTTTTGTGAAGCTAGCATGAAGTTTTTGTCGGGGGGGTTGCCTCGAAAATATGCTGATTTTCAGACAAATTTAGTCGTGTAGATTAGGCCTTGTTCGTTTCATTAGATATCGAGGTTCTGAGCGCTGCTATGACACACCGGTTCACCCGAGGCCAACAGCTAACTGCTAAAAGCCAAACACTCAGGTTTGAACCGTTGCGATGTAGCCCATTATGTTTGTGCTTTCTAACGGTTCAATAAAACAACAGTTCGCCACAAGTTTGACAGCAGCCCTTCTGCTGTCGGGTATAGGAGCTACCTTTGTCGGTGCTCACCCCTTGGGCGATGTGCCTGAATCCAAAGAGTCCGCAGAGTCCGCAACCGCGATCGCCAATTCGCCAGCACTTGCTTCTAATAGTTCAACTAATGAGCTAGAAGCAGTACAGGCTGATCTTAGGCCCACCCAAAACATTCTCGTTCATGCCTATGAAATAGACGGACGCCGCGCCGCTACGCTCTACGTCAAAGATATTCCGGTGCTTACGTTCATTGGCACCGAGGTAGGTAGCCTTTCTAACAGCAGCGATACCGTTTCGCTAGCCGCCAGCAGCGTATCGGGAGCTCTGGCTGTAGCTGCCGCTCCAGCCGGTGACATTTTAGATCCCGATCTAGAGCTAGACCCTGTTTTGAGGGCGTCTACGCTGGGCGAAAAGCTCGATTCTGGTGAGGTTAACGCCTCAGAAATCTCAGTTCGCTGGAACGAAGAGAGTAAAGGGTACATTGTTACCCTGGCAGATGAGGATCTCATCTCTTTAGACAGCCGAACCGTTTTGCCCGATACAACCAAAGACCCGGCAGAAGATGCTTTGCAGGTTACTAACCGCTTGCGTCGGCTGATAGGAAATGCAGCACCCGTCTCCGAAATTGAAGGTCTTCCTAAGCCTGAGCCCGTTGTTGAAACCCCGCCTGTTCAGCAAGTCGCTATCATTTCTAGCAATGTTGGAGGTGCATCCTGGTACGGCCCAGGCTTCGATGGCAGGCTCAGCGCTAGCGGTGAAGTCTTTAACCAGTATGCCTTGACAGCCGCTCATCGGTCTTTGCCTTTCGGTACAAGAGTGTTGGTTACTAATCTTTACAACGGGCGTCAGGTGACTGTTCGCATTAATGACAGAGGACCCTATGCGGGCGATCGCGTCATCGACCTCTCAACCGGAGCCGCTGATGCTATCGGGCTCACCAGCGCAGGCGTCGGTACTGTCCAGCTAGACGTACTGGCTAACTAAAAAACCTCCCATCGTTTTAGTGACTCGCTAGAGACTCTTCTGAATCAAGAAGGGTCTTTTTTTTGAGTAGATTGTTCTCCTTGACTGCCTCCTTTACTTGACTGCCTCCTTTATATATGTGCTTACGAACATGGGGATGCGGGTGGTGACCCCTTATCTCCCCCAAAGTTTTAGCAGACTGCGCTAAATTGATGTGAGCCTCAAGCAGGAGAAGCCTTAAGCAGGAGAGCATCGTGAGGATATTCAACGCTGTCACCGAATTGCGTCACTATTTAGACACAGACCTCAAAACAAGCAAAGGGCAAAGTGTCGGATTGGTTCCCACGATGGGTGCCCTTCACGAAGGGCACCTGAGCCTGATTAAGCAAGCTCGCAATGACTGCGATGTGGTCGTTGTTAGCATTTTTGTAAATCCTCTTCAGTTCGACCCTAGCGAAGATCTTCATCAGTACCCTAGACCTGCCGCCGAAGACAAAGCGCTTTGTCAGGCCGCCGATGTAGACGCCATCTTTGTGCCATCCCCACAGCACCTCTATGGCGTCTCCTATCCCAGTCTTTCAACTGTCACTCAGGTTGTTCCACCCACCAGCCTAACCAGCCGCCTCTGCGGTCGCTCTCGCCCGACTCACTTTCAAGGGGTCGCGACCGTCGTCACCAAGCTGCTCAGTATTGTGCGCCCCACCCGCGCCTACTTTGGCCAAAAAGACGCTCAGCAAGTGGCTATTATCAAGCGCCTCCAGCAGGATCTCAACCTGCCCGGTGATATTATCGTTTGCCCGATTGTGCGATCGTCCGACGGACTGGCCCTCAGCTCTCGCAATCGCTATCTCAGCGCCTTGGAATGCCAGCAGGCAACCGTGCTCTACAAGAGTATACAGGCCGCTGAAGTCGCTTTTCAGCACGGCGAACGGTCGAGAGATCGCCTGCTGAAAAGCGCTCAAGCCGTTTTGACAACCGAGCCAGCCGTCACACTAGACTATTTGGAATTGGTGCATCCTGATACACTAGAGCCTTTGCAAACCGTAAATACCGTAGGAATGATGGCGATCGCAGCACAAGTAGGCAAGGCCCGACTACTCGACAATACCGTTCTTCAAGCAATTGATCGGCCCAGCCATGCACTAGAACGGTTGCCCATTATCGCAATTGATGGGCCAGCCGGAGCCGGCAAATCCACCGTTGCCCGCCAAATTGCTCACCGTTTGAAACTGCTGTATCTAGACACAGGGGCTATGTATCGCGCCCTAACGTGGTTTGTCCTCCAGCAAAACGTCGATCCTGCTGACGAAGCGGCGGTTGCTCGGCTGCTTCCCCAATGCAAAATTCAGCTCATCGCCAGCGTAGAGAATGATCGCCCGCAGCCACCTAAAGTCATGGTTGATGATCAGGAGGTGACACAAGCTATTCGTTCGGCGGCGGTTACCCGGCAGGTTTCTACCATTGCCGCCCAAGTCGCCGTTAGAAGAAAGCTGGTTGAGCAGCAGCAGCAGTACGGTTTCAAAGGCGGTATTGTCGCCGATGGTCGCGATATTGGCACGCAGGTCTTTCCCGACGCTGAGCTGAAGATTTTTCTGACAGCTTCTGTGCAAGAGCGAGCCCAACGCCGCTACCGCGATTTAGAACAGACTGAGCAGCCATTGCCGGCAATAGATGAGCTTGCCGGATCGATTGCAGAGCGCGATCGCAAAGACAGCACTCGATCTATATCACCCCTACGCAAAGCGGCTGATGCCATCGAAATTGTCACAGATAACCTAACGGCAGAGCAGGTCATTGAAAAAATTGTTGAGCTTTATGAACAGATAGCAGGACAGCTAACGGCGAGCAGATGACGAATGGTCACCCCCTTCCCTCCCCAAAAGCCCAAAAAGAGGTTCAGCGTCGCGCCCTTTTGCAAGCTCGCCAAAAAATACCCCCGCGCATCTTGCAGGCAAAGTCACACAGCATTTGTCAGCATTTACAAAACTGGTCTGTGTTTGCGCGATCGCGTCTCACCCTTACCTATTGTAGCTTTCGAGGCGAACCCGACCTCACCCCCCTATTTCAGCAGCAGCACCTTTGGGGGCTTCCTCGCTGCGAAGCCCAAACCCTCGTATGGCACCGCTGGTTTCCCACCAGCCCCTGGACACTGCGCCCAGGTACCTACGGCATCACAGAACCCGACCCCAGCTCTCCTTTAATCGATCCTAGTCAGGTAGATCTTATTCTTGTCCCTTGCGTAGCCTGCGATATTAACGGCTATCGCTTAGGCTACGGCGGCGGGTTTTATGATCGAATGCTCGGCGATCCTAGCTGGGCTAATACAACCACTATCGGCATCGTTTTTGAATACGCCAGACTCCCCCAAGTTCCCCGCGAAAGCTGGGATATACCGCTCAGCGGCATCTGCACTGAAAGCGGACTGTTCTTGAACTAACGCCCAACCGCTAATCCCACAGCTTAATGCCACCCATCATGCCCAGCACGTTTGAAACCACTATCACGTTCTCAGGTAGCTCCACCTCAATGTGCTTCACTTCACCACCGCCCAGATACAGCCGCTCATAGTTAAATCCATGCGACAAAGCATTGAGCGCTTTGATCAGTCGATTATTCCAAACCCTTGGGCCTATTCTCTTCAGGGCAGCTCGACCAAGCTGTTCTTCGTAGGTTTCGCCCTTACGAAATCGCTGATGGCCAAATTCTAAATTGGGCACCAAATGACCATCAGCAAACAGCGCCGTACCAAACCCTGTGCCTAGCGTAATCACCATTTCTACGCCGTGCCCCGAAACCGCACCCATTCCCTGCATGTCGGCATCGTTGACCGCGCGCACCGGCTTGCCCAATCGCGTCGTGAGCTGCTGAGCTAAGTCGTATCCGCACCAATCGTCATGAAGGTTCACGGCTGTATATATCACACCGCGCCTGACGACGCCTGGAAACCCTACCGATATCCGGTCAAAAGCTTCCTTTCGGCTAGCAAGTTCCTCAATCACAGTGATGACTGCCTCTGGGGTTGCAGGATCAGGGGTTTTAGTCCGCTCGCGCTCGTCCAAAGGCTGTCCCCCCGCATCAATCACCAGCGCCTTAATCCCACTGCCACCGATATCTATCGCCAAAGTCTTCACGGTAGCCGTAGGCGCTTGCGTCTCGCCTGGGCTGGCTGACCTCTCTACGCTATTGCCTTCCATATGACGACTTTCTTGATAACCTTCAGCTGGAGATTCGAGGGGCTGCATATTTTCAAACGTCCTTAATACCTGAGCTATTAAAGACTTTAAGCTACAGGATGCAGTCCTTCAAAGCGATAAATCTCTTCAAATACCTTTACCCAGCCATCGGTTACCGACGCCAAAATAGCCTCGCCCTTTTCCGCCGTAGCCACTGTGGCATCTCCAACCACGCCACTTTTACTCAAGTCGGCCATTGTCCAGGCCGTCGGCAGCCGCCCTTCTAAGCTCAGCAGGCTCCCCGGCGCAAAATCTATCGGAAACTCCCGCACGGCCTCGGCCATATTGACCTGATCGGGCAATAGTGACATCATCACGCTGGTCTCCACATCCCCAGCGTGAATGCCTTTGTTGTATTCATCAGCGCCGACTAGCTCAGCGGCTCGATGCGGTACGCCCCATACAGAAAGCGGAAAGATCTCAAAATCGCTGTATTGTGATCGCAGATCACGCGCCACAATTTCGAGCACTTGGGGCTGACCGCCATGGGCATTTACTAGCACCAGCTTGCGAAAGCCTGTTCGGTAAATACTCTGAGCTATTTCTGTAAGCATAGCCATTAGCGTCGAGGCCGATAGTGTAACTGTCCCTGGAAACGTCTCATGCTCATTTGATTTGCCATAGCATAAAGAAGGGAGGGCGTAGGCGGATACGGCTTTATCTAACTTATGTAGGGCTTTGCCGACGACGGCTGTAGCGATCGCCACGTCCACCACTAAAGGCAAGTGAGGGCCATGTTGCTCTACCGCACCGATTGGCTGAATAATCAGGGTGTTAGCCTTATCGGGCATTGCCGCTATCTGCGGCCAAGTGAGATAAGGAAAAAATCGCTCGGATGGAATGTAGCCATGCATAAGAACAAAATACAAAGATGAGATGAAGCAGGCGCTAATAAAAACCAGCTTATGAAGTTAGTTCAAATTCCAGTGATTTTACGGTGAAACAATCTCACGTTCCTAATAGAACATCTTACAAAGAGAACATAGGACAGTAGGCTAAGTCAGGGTCGACTGGAACAGCGTTCTTTTCGAGAGGCTAATTTTCACCATAAAGTTAACCGTTACATAAGGTACATATATTTACACTGACCTCGTGACAATTACTTATTTACGAGTTTAAATTTATTGACTACCTTAAGTGAAGGTATGCTGCTCTAGTTATAAACCCTATAGCGCAATCTTCATTCTGCCTATAAGCTGCGAGCAACGGCTCTCTTGCTATATTGCTACATCTTCCTTCATCTAGAGATGTCATCGAATAGGGCACTCTTGGTTATTTCTAGAAGTCTTTGCCCCGACATTTTTTGATAATACTTTCCAAATGCACAGCCAAATTATTTGCAGCCTCTGGATTAAATGAAAAACACTGCCTGTCTTTTAGGCTTTCTGAAATATTGTTCGGTAGGAGCTGCCCTGCTTTTGCCTGCTGTAACAACGGCTATAGCCGCACCTAAGGTAGAAGCTGCCACCGCTTCGGAGCTTCAGAGCACTTTTCAGGACAGCCCCAAAGCTATCCTGGATGAGGCATGGCAGCTAGTTTATAAGGAATATGTAGACGCTGAGTTCAATCGGGTCGATTGGCTAGGCGTCAGGCAGTCGCTGCTCGGCGGCGAATACACTTCAAAAGACGCCGCCTACAACGAATTGCGACGGGTTCTGCGCCGCCTAGAAGATCCCTATACCCGCTTTTTAAACCCCGCTCAGTACGCGGCGCTCACTGAGCAAACTTCGGGTGAGGTTTCTGGGGTTGGCGTGCATCTGCAAAGAGCAGATCAAAACCTGGTTGTCTCTAGTACTTTGGAGAATTCTCCGGCCAAGCGCGCAGGCCTACTGCCGGGTGACATTATCCTAATGATTGATGGCAGAGCGGGCCGTAACCTGAGCGTAGAAAACGCAGCGCAGCTAATTCGCGGCGAAAGTGGTAGCAAGCTAACCGTAATCGTTCGTCACCCAAACGGCACTGAAGAAACGTTCGATCTCATTCGTGAAGTGGTCTCGGTGCCGACGGTTAGCTTCGAGCTACAGCAGCAAGACTCAGTGAGCGTTGGCTATATTCGATTAGACGAATTCAGCGCCCATGCCGCCGATCAAATGCGCACTGCGATCGCCACCCTCACCGATCAGGGTGCAGAAGCCTTCGTGCTCGACCTGCGAGGCAATCCAGGCGGGCTTTTACAGGCCAGCATTGACATTAGCCGCATGTGGCTACCCAGAGGCAGCATTGTTCGCACCGTCGATAGAAACGGAAATAGCGACGAAGTCAGCGCTAACAGTACTGCGCTAACGGACTTACCTATGGCCGTACTTGTAAACGGTCAGTCGGCTAGCTCCAGCGAAATTGTAACCGGCGCGCTCGGCGATAATGATCGCGCAGTAGTGGTTGGCAATCCTACCTTTGGTAAGGCGCTGGTGCAGAGCCTGCATGGCCTTTCAGACGGATCAGGGCTGGCCGTTACAGTCGCTCATTACTACACCCCCGATGGCACCGACATCAGCCGCCGAGGCATTACCCCAGACATTAACGTCATCCTCACCGAGCAGCAGCGCCGTCAGCTAGAGACCAATCCCAGCCTGCGAGGTACCAGCAACGACCCTCAGTTTGTTGAAGCAGTAGCGGCGATTCAGCCCGACGTGGTTGCCCGCCGCCAGAGCGCGGTGCCGGTTGTAACGGTGCCGGGTAATCGACCCCAGGTGCCCAGTCAGTTAGGCCGATTGGAGCCTTAGGAAATTAGGGCAGAGGGGATTAGCGCAGGGGGAATTTAGGGCATATGCTGCGAAAATACATAGATCCTCTGCGTGTCTAACGCCTGACAGATATTGCTGGGCATGACGCTCTGCTCTCCCGTCGAAGACCAGGGAAAAATTTGCTGATCTAGTCTTACTTTTAACTGGGTGAAGGGGTCGCCTCCTGCTGAGATTAAAAACTCTAGCTGATCGATATCTTTCCAGGTGATGAGTTCGTCTAGCAGGGAGGCGATCGCCCTCACATAAGGATGATTGCTATCTTTGTACCAGCCGTCGCCCGCTAGCCCCGGCTGATCCAATCCCAGGTGGGCGATCAGCGGCATTTGCCCAAAGACGGCCACGGCCACTGAGCGAGCTTCTTCCTGAAGCAGCAGGTCATGCCGTTGACCCAGTTCGCGCAGCTTTTCTAATCTTTCATATCGGGCGGTTGCCAAATCTTCGGCTGAGCTATCGTTCTGAGAACCGCCGTTCAATCCGCCACTCAAATGGCCATTCAGACCGTCTCGTTTTGAATGACTGCTTTCTCGCCAGTGAATCGCGACGGTCACTAGGTAGGTTTGCAGCAGCAGATGTCCCAGTTTTTCGGCCTTGGTCGCCAAATAGCTAGCATTATAGGACGTTGCTTCAATCAGCAGGGGCACTCGGTCGACCATTTCTAAGCCATAGCCCTTGAGCCCAGCAATCTTGCGCGGATTGTTCGTAATCAAGCGAAACTGACTGACGCCTAAATCGATTAAAATTTGCGCTCCCATGCCGTAGTTACGCTGGTCTACCGGCAGACCTAAGCGTTCGTTAGCTTCTACCGTGTCCAAGCCCATATCTTGTAAAGAGTAAGCCTTTAGCTTGTTTACTAGGCCAATGCCTCGCCCTTCCTGCCGTAAATACACCACAACACCTTTACCAGCGTTCTCTATCATCTTCAGCGCGGCCTGTAGCTGCATCCGGCAATCGCATCGCATTGAGCCCAACGCATCCCCAGTTAAGCACTCCGAGTGCATTCGCACCATAATGGGCTCGTCCTTAAAGGTTGCGGGATCACCTTTGACTAAGGCGATGTGCTCAGAGCCATCGAGTTCGTTGCGGTAGGCGTACACTTTGAACTCGCCAAATTTAGTCGGCATTTCAGCGACGGCTTCACGCTTTACAAAGCGCTCGTGCCTGAGGCGATAGCTGATTAAATCGGCAATGCTAATGAACTTTAGGCCGTGGCGCTTGGCGTAGTGAACTAAGTCGGGGCGTCTGGCCATAGACCCGTCGGGGTTAGAAATTTCACAGATGACGCCTGCCGGGTACAAACCAGCCATCCTGGCAAGATCAACGCTAGCTTCCGTGTGGCCGACGCGCTTGAGCACACCGCCTGTTTTAGCGCGCAGTGGAAAAATATGGCCCGGTCGGCGCAAGTCCTGAGGCGTTGCCTTGGCGTTGACGGCAACCTGAATGGTTCTAGCCCTGTCTTCGGCTGAAATACCGGTGGTGACACCCCAGCGAGCGCCCGCATCAATGCTGACTGTAAAGGCCGTTTGCTCTTGTTCGTCTTCAAAGGGGCTGTTGGTGACCATCAGCGGCAAGTCTAGCTCGTCGAGGCGATCGCCCGTCATCGCCAAACAAATCAGTCCTCTGGCCTCTACCGCCATAAAGTTGATCATATCTGGGGTCGCAAACTGCGCGGCGCAAATCACATCCCCTTCGTTTTCACGGTCTTCATCATCTACGACGACAATGGCCCGCCCGGCTGCCAAGTCTGCCAGGGCAGCTTCTATCGAGTCGAATTTGAATCCTGGCTCCAGCGCAGGCGTCAGCAGTGGTTCAGTGCCGTTACTGACGCCAAAAGTAGAGGGCGTAGAACGATTTTCGTTCGGGTTCGTATTACTGACAACAGAGGCGGTATCAACCACGGGCATTCCTTACACAATCGAGAAAAGCTATACGCTTACGATTGTATCGGTCTGGGCTCTAGGTTGTCAGGGCAACTATGAATCAGGGCAACTATGAATCAGAGGAAAATCACGAGGGGTTGCCCCTACGGGTTTTTGGAAGGGGTGGGTTTTTCCCAGATGATGTTTTTTTGACTGGGGTAGGACATACCACTTTGCTCTTGCATAATGCGCGCGGCCTGAGTGGGGTCAAAATTGCGGTTGAATTGCGATCGCAGTTCAACATTTTTTCGTTCGGCAACCTGCACCGACTCCTGTAGCGTCGTGAGTCGGCTTTGCTGTGACTGATAGTAAGGCACCAGCTTGGCAATGGTCGTCGTTGCCACGATTGCTAGCAGCAAATTGACCGTCAGCTTTACTGACGATTCGAAGGCGATTGCCTGACGCACACCCGAGTAAGGAACTCGCTTGGGCCGAGCCCCACGCTGTCGAGATTCGGGAAGCGCCTGAGGCGTTTGAGGCAAAGAGGATGTGACTGGGCGCTTAGCAGCGTTCATAAAGCGAAAATCACCAAAATAGCGAGCTGATTGTACCTGATCTACAAGACGCACAGCTTCCGAGAAACTACGGTTCAATGATACTCGCATACATTACAAGTAGTTTGCGATCGCATAAGCAGATTTTCCTACTCTGCCAGCCCATGCTGTATTGCAAACCACAAAAAAAATCTCCCGGCAAAACAGGCCTGAGTATGGCCGCTTTATAGGGAGATTTTACACGTTATGTATGCTATTTCTCTAGTCCTGAGCCGCTACTTGTAGAGTTCAGTCGCTAGGCGAAGCGCCAAAAATCCAGGAACCAAAGCAAACGCAAGCGCAATAAAGATTTGAGTATCTGATAAGGCCATGGGGTGAGTATCCTCTTGTAAAAGCTAATGCCAGAAAAATGTAGCTGTCTATCCTAAATTGTTGATTAAAACGGTAGCAGTGCAACCATTTCAGTAACTAAGTGTTACATAAGGGTCATACCGTTTATCTCCCTCCTACGATTAGGTTTTAAGCCAGAATCTGACGGCCTCTGTGACCTAAGAGACAGAGATTTTATTAAACTTTGGGCTATAAGCATAATAAATAGTTAAAT
>PPFU01006796.1_pt1 | contig 18800 bp, 18 predicted proteins | sample 1535991 | NCBI WGS metagenome assembly PPFU01 (sample SAMN04901290, study PRJNA319586) | Hypolithon metagenome, whole genome shotgun sequencing project. | isolation source: Antarctic Hypolithon | place: Antarctica: Miers Valley | collected 2014
GGGTCGGGGAGCGGGGGGAAGTGGGAATGGGCCCTGCGGGACTCGAACCCGCGACCGATGGATTATGAGTCCACTGCTCTAACCAACTGAGCTAAGGGCCCGCGGGACGAAGGTTACGCCCACCGTCCCGCCGCAGCAAGCGGCCCCCGGCTCGCGGGCGCTACGGCCCCCGGCCGGCCGCATCCTCCAGGTGTTGGTCGTACGCCTCCAGCACCTCCGCACCGGTGACCGTCGCCGCCCCGAGCTTCCCGACCTCCACGCCGGCGGCGTAGTTGGCCACCACGGCGGCCTCGCGGACCGTGGCGCCCGCGGCCAGCATCATCGCCAGATAGGCCGTCACCGTGTCACCGGCACCCACCACGTCATAGACCTCGCGGGCGGTCGTGGGAATCCGCTCCACGGAGCCGCCCGGGCTCAGGACGGCCATGCCGCGCTCACCGAGCGTGAGGAGCAGATGGTCGACGCCGAGACGGGAGAGCAGCCCGGGAAGCGTCTCCGCGGCGTCGAGATCGACGGAGGCGCCGAGCGCGCTCTCGAGCTCCCGGCGATTGGGTTTGAAGATCGTGGCACCTCGATAGGCGAAGAAGTTCCGGTACTTCGGATCCACGACCACCGGAATCCCGCGCGCCGTCGCCTGGCCGATGGCTCGCGCGATCACCGCCGCAGTCAGGACGCCCTTGTTGTAGTCCTCGATGATGAGCGCGTCCGCCGCCGCCACGGCCCGGTCCACGGCGGCCAACACAGCCTCGACCTCGACACCGCTCAGGTCACTATCTTCTTCCTCGTCGAAGCGGACCACCTGCTGTGCCCGCGCGAGCAGGCGCGTCTTGGTGGTGGTTGGACGCTGGACGGGCACCAAGGCGCCCGGATCGGCGCCGATCTCGGCCAGCATCCGCTGGAGCTGCAGACCGGGTGCGTCGCTACCGATGGCGGCGACAAGCTCGCATCTTGCGCCGAGCGCGGCGACATTCTGGGCAACATTGGCGGCGCCGCCGAGCGCATACCGGCGCTCGCGAACGCGCACGACGGGGACTGGCGCCTCCGGAGAGATCCGGTCGACATCGCCCCGGAGATAGACGTCGAGCATGGCGTCGCCGATGATGGCGATGCGGTGGGCGGCGGCGGCGGCGAGCAACGCGGTGAGTCTCGCGCGCGGGAGCGTGTGGGGCATGGCGCGGGAAGCTACCGACGCGGAGGAAGCCAGGCCAGACCAGGCCGTCGCTCGCCCGCGGGTGGCCCCAACGGTGGGGCCGGATCGCGGCATGGCCCTTGCCCCCTGGGCGTCAGCAGCCTCAACCACTTTCCCCGTCTACGTGCCCGCCTTCTTCCAGCGGCTCAACACCGCCGCCAAGCAGAAGGTCCTCGAGGTTCAGGAATTCGCGTCGCTCGGCTTCAAGTCGCTGCGCTTCGCGTTCTCGCGCCCGTTCTACAGGACCGATCTGGTGCAGCAGATGGACGCCATCGGCGTGCAGTCGCTCCCCATCGTGTTGCTCACGGGCTTCTTCACGGGGATGGTACTCGCGCTCCAGTCGTCGGTGCAGTTGACGACCTTCGGGGCGACGCAGTATATCGGCCGACTGGTCACGGCATCAATGATTCGCGAGCTCGGACCCGTGCTTGCCGGCCTGATGGTCGCGGGCCGCGTCGGCTCGGGCATTGCGGCGCAGATCGGCTCCATGAAGGTCACCGAGCAGCTCGACGCGCTCAGCACCCTCGGCACCGATCCGATCCGGAAGCTGGTCACGCCGCGCGTGCTCGCTGCGCTGATCATGATGCCGATCCTCACCGTGATCACGGACTTCGTGGGGATCGTCGGCGGCAACGTGATCGCGACGCTGTATGTGGGCCTCCCGACGGGGCTCTACTGGCAGACCGTGTGGGAACAGATCGCGTCAGGCGGCTTCACCTTCCGCTATATTCCGAACGACTTCATTCAGGGACTCATCAAGCCCTTCGTCTTCGGTGGCCTGATCGCGGTCACGGCCTGTTACTACGGTCTGAACACGAAGGGGGGAACGGAAGGTGTCGGGGTGAGCACCACGCGCACGGTCGTCACGGCCAGCATCATGATTCTCGTCGTCGACTACTTCCTCACGCAGATCATGCTCGTGGTGTTTACGCCATGACGACGCCTGACGATCAGGATCCGCTCTCCGAGGCCGACCGCCGCGCCCGCGATGACCGGCGCGGCCCACTTGATCCCGCCGCGGCCGCCGAGGGCCGCCGCACCGTCGACAAGGAGTACTCGGTTCGCGCGGCGATCCGGCGCGAGCTGGACGACGACGCTCGGGAGGATGTCGCCGACGAACTGGCACATCCGACGAGGCAGGAGGAGTCCGTCATCGCGCTCAACGACATCTTTCTCTCCTTCGAGCAGCCAATCCTCGAGGACATCGGCTTCTCCGTGATGCCCGGTGAGACGGTGTGCGTCGTTGGTGAGTCCGGAACGGGCAAGTCGACGATTCTGAAGCTGATCCTGCGGCTGCTCGTGCCCGACAGCGGCACGGTAACCATCGACGGCCAGGATATCACGGCCGTCTCGTACACCGACGCCCTCCGGATCCGGCAGAAGCTCGGCATGGTCTTCCAGAGTGCCGCGCTGTTCGATTCGATGACGGTGTTCGACAACATTGCATATCCGTTGCGCGAGCATGTGAAGATGCCGAGCGACCAGATCGAATCGCGCGTGCGGGAGACGCTGGAGTTCGTCGATCTGGAACCCGACCGCGTGATGGATCAGCTTCCGTCGCAGCTCTCCGGGGGCATGCGCAAGCGCGTCGGGATCGCGCGCGGCATGTCGGCCAATCCAAAGATCATGCTCTACGACGAGCCGACATCCGGCCTCGATCCCCTGACGACCGGCACGATCACACGACTCATCTCGAAACTCCAACGGGAACTCGGCGTCTCGAGCGTCGTCGTCTCGCACGATATCCGATCCGTCTTCCGCATGGCCACCCGCGTCGTCCTCCTCTACCAGCGTAAAGTCCACTTCACGGGAACGCCGGAAGAGATGTCCGCCAGCGAGGACCGCTACATCCGCGATTTCCTCGGAGGCTTCTGATGCGCTCCACTCCTCGTCTGCGCGTTCTCGCGTCAGGTGCTCCATGAAACGTCCTTCCTTCCTCACCTGGGAGCAGCTCAGGGTCGGCGCGGTGATCCTGATCGGGCTGGCCGTGCTGGCCATCGCCGTGCTCCGGCTCGGCGACTCGATCAGTCTGTTCTCCAGCCGCTATCAGCTCGTCGCCTTTCTGCCGAACGCGAACGGCATTCGCGTCGGCGGCGGCGTCCAAATCGCCGGACAGCTGGCGGGCACGATCAGCGCCATCGACTTCCTCCCCGTCGACAACGACACGACACGCAATCTGCGAGTGCTCGTCGAGATCGACGAGCGGCTGCAGGAGCAGGTGCGCCAGGACTCGCGCGCCCGGCTCCGTCCGCTTGGTCTGCTAGGCGACAAGGTGCTCGACATCTCGCCAGGCACCCCGCAGTACCGGGTGCTGCGCGAACTTGACACACTCGTCGTCGGCGAGGCGGTCGACTACGACGAGGTACTGTTGCAGGCCAGCACCGCCGTGTCGGAGGTGGTGGGCCTCACGCGCGATCTCCGCGTCGTGACGGGCACGATCGCCCGTGGTGAAGGCACCTTCGGCCAACTGCTGACGAGCCGCGCCATGTATGATGATGTGCGCACGACGCTCAATCAGGCCAACTCGCTGCTGGCCACGATGCAGAATCCGAACGGCAGCTTCGGCCGCCTGCTCAACGACCCGCTGCTCTATCGGAACCTGACGAATCTCACCGGCTCCGTGGACTCGCTCGTTGGCCAGCTCAATCGCCCCGACGGCACGTTCGGCCGCCTGGTGCGCGACGACACGCTCTACCGCCGGCTCGTGGACGTGACGACCACCGCGGATTCGGTGCTTGGCCTGGTGACTCGCGGCGATGGTACGGCGGCGAAACTCCTGCGCGACGATCAGCTCTATCTGGAGCTTACGCGCGCGGTCGCCGAGCTGACGACGGTGCTCCAGGACCTGCGGGCCAATCCGCGGAAGTACACCCCCGGGCTGATCCGGATCTTCTAATCCGCCGCGATGTCCGCTGAGTTCCGAGCACCGCGAGCCCCCGTCCCACCGCTCGCGGTGCTCCTGCTCGCGGTGCTCGGGATCTCGTTCGCCGCGCCGCTCGTGCGGCTGTCCGGGGCACATCCGCTCGCCATCGCCACCTGGCGGCTCGCCATCTCTCTGGCGATCGTCGGCGTCGCGCTCGTAGCGGAAGGGAGCTGGCGTCAGCTCAGGACCGTCGCGCGGCGGGATCTGCTCGTTGCGGCAGGCGCCGGCGCCATGCTCGCGCTGCACTTCTGGAGCTGGAACAGCTCGCTCGGCCTGACGACGATCGCCGCGTCGGTGGTCCTCGTCAACCTGCAGCCGGCGTTCGTCGTCGCCGGCTCGGCGCTCTGGCTGCGCGAGTCACCCTCGACGCGCCAGGCCAGCGGCATCGCGCTCGCCATGGTCGGGGCGATCGTCGTGGCGCTCGGGGATGTCGGCGCCGCACAAGCGCCCGGACGGAACCCGCTGCTGGGCGATCTCCTCGCGCTCGTCGGAGCGGTCACCGCCGCACTCTACTATCTGGCGGGCCGGAGTCTCCGCGCCCGCCTGGACCTCTGGCCTTACGTGGCGCTCGTCTACGGCGCCTGCCTGGGGGTGCTGGTCGCGCTCTCGCTCTCCCTCGGCGTTCCCCTCTGGCCGCAGCCGCGAGGCGAGTGGTTCATCTTCGGCGCGCTCGCCGTCGGGCCGATGCTGCTGGGGCATACGGGGATGAACTGGGCGCTGCGCTACCTCCCGGCCTATGTCGTCAACCTCACCGTCCTGGGCGAACCCGTCGGCGCGACGCTTCTCGCCTGGCTGCTCCCCGGCATCCGTGAGGTGCCAACGGCGGCCACCTTGGTGGGGGGTGGACTCGTCCTCGCTGGAGCCGTCGCGGCGACCTGGGTGCGCGCGACCGGCCCAGCCCCGCGGGCCGCACCACCGTCGGCGCCGCGTTCCGAACCCCCCAACGGCCGGAACCCGTAGCTGCGCGAGCTCCGCCGCAGCGGGGTGCGCCGTCGGCTCAGGCTCTCCAGGGAAGTCGGTGCAGGGGACGTGTTCCGGTTATCTTCCCCGAACGCGCAGGCATCCGGCCGCCGCGTCAGTCGCCCTCCCTGATTGCATGCACACGTATCAACTCGACATTGGCGTCTGGCGCGATGACGTGATCGAGTCAACGCACCGCGTTCACGCCGCCATCGTCTCCGTCGACGGTCGGCTGATCGCGGGCAGCCGCGACCCCGAGTATCTCACCTTCTGGCGCTCGTGCGCGAAGCCTTTTCAGCTGATGTCGCTGCTGGAGTCCGGCGGTGCCGACCAGCTCGGATGGGCGGAGGATCAGATTGCGCTCGCGTGCGCCTCGCACGGCGGTGAGCCGGAGCATGTTGCGGTCGTGTCATCCATGCTCGCCGATGTCGAACTCGAGGAGGGTGATCTGGCGTGCGGCCCGCACGAGCCGCTCACCTCGCGCGGGTCCCGCCTGTTGCGCGAGTCGGGCGCTCGCCTGACGAGAGTGCACAACAACTGCTCCGGCAAGCACGCAGCCATGCTCGCCTACGCCCAGACGGCCGGGCTGCCGCTCGCCGGTTACGAGCAGCGCGGCCATCCGGTGCAGACCGCAGCGGCCCAGCAGGTGGCGAAGTGGACAGACGTTCCCCTCGATGCGCTGCGCTTCGGGACCGACGGATGCGGCGTCGTGGTGTTCGGACTGCCGCTGCGCAACATGGCCCTCGCCTACGCGCGCCTGGCGGACGCGTATGCGCACGACGCCGAAATTCCGACGCGCATTCTGGACGCGATCCGCGATCGGCCCTTCCTCTTTGCCGGCACGGATCGGTTCGACACGGTGCTCCTCGAGGCGACTCACGGCAATGTGGTCGCAAAGATCGGCGCCGAGGGCGTACATACCGCCGCAGTCCTCGATGCACGGATCGGCGTGGCCGTGAAGGCGGAGGATGGCGCGCAGCGGGCGCAGTATCCGGCACTGCTGCGGGCGCTCCAGCATGTCGGCGCCCTCGCGGATCCGCTTCCGCCGCGACTGGCGGACTTCCTCTGCAAGCCGCTGCGCAACACGCGCGGCGAAGTGGTCGGACGCGTGGAGGCGATCGCGTGAGCCCCGGCAACACCGACGTGCGCTCGAATGCACTCGGCGGCGGCTCGGCGGTACGGGAGCACGACGGCGAACGTGCTATCCTCGATGCGCCCGATGGATGTGGCTCCCTCGACTCGCAGACCGCGCGGCTGGTCCGCTATGCTGCCCTAATCGCCTCGGCTGACGAGGACGGTTTGCGTGCAGCCTCGGCGGCGGCCGCGGCCGAGTTGCCGCCTGACTGGGTGGAGGAGATCATCCTCCAGTCGTACATCTTCGCCGGATTTCCACGTGCGCTCAACGCCGCACGAGAGTGGCGCCGACTCTCGGGTATTCCGGCGCCGCTGCACGATGAGGGCGCGGATTACGCGAACGTGGACCTGTGGCGGGCCCGTGGCGAGGTGACCTGCGCCGCGGTGTACGGCGGGTTCTACGAGCAGCTCCGAACCAACGTGCGCACGCTGCATCCGGCACTCGACACGTGGATGGTCGTCGAAGGATATGGCAAGCTGCTCGGCCGACCGACGCTGGACCTTCGCCGACGTGAACTGTGCGTCATGGCGGTGTGCGCCGTCGCCAGGCAGGAACGACAGCTCCACTCCCACGTGCATGGATCACTGCACGTGGGAGCAGCGGATGATGAAGTTCGCGGTGTGCTGGCCGTGGTGAATGACTTGCTCCCCGAGGCTTTGCGCGACAGGTACGCGCGTCTCGTGGAGCGCGTGCTGAACGGGTGAGCGATGTTCATTGATCGGGTAGTGGTAAAGCTGGAGGCCGGCACTGGCGGCTCCGGGATCGTCTCGTTCCGGCGCGAGTCGCTGGTGCCGCTCGGCGGCCCTGACGGCGGCGACGGCGGGCGCGGCGGCGACATCTATGTGAAAGCTGATCGCAACCTCGCGACGCTGCTGGACTTCACCTATCGGGATCGGTGGAAGGCCGAACGCGGCCAGCACGGGTCGGGCAACAACAAGACCGGCGCATCCGGAGATGATCTCATTCTCCCCGTGCCCCCCGGTACCCAGGTCCGCGATCCCGAAACCAACGAGCTCGTGGCCGAGGTGCTGGACCACGACGACCTGGTGCTCGTGGCAAAGGGTGGTCGGGGCGGGAAGGGCAATGCGTTCTTCGTGACGCCCACTCACCGCACGCCGCGCGAGTGGCAGCCGGGCGAGGAGGGACAGGAGCGCTCGCTCGAGATGGTACTCAAGCTCATTGCCGATGTCGGCCTCGTTGGGCAGCCGAACGCGGGGAAGAGCACACTGCTCTCGGTGATCTCCGCGGCGCGCCCGAAGATCGCCGACTATCCGTTCACGACGCTCGCGCCGAACCTCGGTGTGGTGCCGCTTCCCGGCCACCGCACCTTCGTCGTCGCCGACATCCCGGGGATCATCGAGGGCGCGCACGAGGGGAAGGGGCTCGGCCTCCAGTTTCTGCGCCACATCGAGCGTACACGCATTCTCGCGCTGATGATCCCGATCGACGCGATGGACTGGCAGGCGGAGTACGATCAGCTGCGGGTCGAGCTCGAGCAGTATTCGGCGGAGTTGGCCGCGAAGCCGCACTGCGTCGTGTTCACGAAGCTGGATCTGATGGGGGAGGACTACGTCCCCGAGATCGAGGCGCCGGGCGCGTTCGGCAAGTTCTCGATCAGCGCCGCCGCCCGTGAGGGGTTGCAGCCGTTGCTCGACGCCTGGTGGTCGAAGCTGTTGGAGCTGCGCACGGCCGAAGAGCGCCGCACGGCGGAGACTCCGCTCCCGTGAGGCGGTAATGCGGAATCGCCGCGAGGGATGGGACGAGGCTGCCGAGGCATCCACGTCGCCCCCGTTGGCGCATTTCTCCGCAATACGGCCGGAATTCCCGCACAGTGACGTTGTGCACGGCGATTCTATGCGACTGGCATCGCTGCCTGATGACCCGCTGCCTGCCGATGCATCTGTCGAGTCGACCACGGCGCACGCGATGCTCGCGCTCGCGTCGCTGCCAGGGATCGGCCCCGTCCGGGCGCGGGAGTGGTTCGACCGTGCCGGCTCCGCGCGTGCGGCATGGCAGGCCGCGTCAGGCGAGGCTGGATCCGCGACGGCATCCCGAGCCTGGCGGAGCGCCGCCGAGTCGCTCGAACGCCTGGCGAGGATCCCCGCTGGATACGCCAACGGCGGCGAGTCAGCTCAGCCCGATGTCGTCGCTTGGGCGCTCGGCGAGGCCGCCTATCCCGAGCATCTCCTCGCCCTGCCCGCGCCTCCGCCGGTGCTCTTCGCGTTGGGTGATCCGGCCGTGCTGGCGCGGCCACGCATCGCGATCGTGGGGACGCGGCAGCTCACGCGCTACGGCGAGAGCGTCACGCGCGAGCTGGCCGGGACCTTGGCCCGCGCCGGCGCGTGCGTCGTGAGCGGGATGGCCCGCGGTGTGGACGGCGTCGCCCACCGTGCGGCGCTCGACGCAGATGGCGCGACCGTCGCCGTGCTCGGCACCGGGATCGACGTGGCGTACCCGACGTCGCACAGGGAGCTGCATGCCGCGATTGTGCGGCGCGGCCTGGTCGTCTCGGAACGGGTGCCTGGCGCGCGGGCCACTGCGGGCGCATTCCCGGCGCGGAACCGGATCATCGCCGGACTGGCCGAGGTGACGATCGTGATCGAGGCGGGGCTCCGGAGCGGGGCGCTGCTCACCGCGATGCATGCGATGGAGCTCGGGCGGACGGTTGCTGCGGTGCCCGGCCCGATCGACTCACCGCAGAGCGCGGGGACGAACGAACTGCTGCGCGACGGCGCGATGGTGATCGCGTCGGTTGCGGATGCGCTGGCGCTGGTGGGCCTCACGCCGGCGCCGCGGCAACCGCGGCCGGGGTTGGAGCCGGAGGCGCAGCGAGTGTGGGACGCGCTGGCGCGCGGCGCGGTGGACCTCGATACGCTGGCCGCGCGGACGGGGCTACCGGTGCGCGCCTGCCTGACGGCGGTGACGGAGCTGGAACTCGCCGGGGCAGTGACGTGCGAGATGACGGGAGAGGTTCGGCGGGCGTTGTAGTCGCCGGTGAGCGCCACCCCCGGTCGGCCGGCAGCTTGCGCGCCCGCGCCCGCATCAGCGGCCCATCGTCGGCACCGTGTGGGTTTGGTGGCCGTGCGGGCTGATCGATAGATTACGCGGCATGTTGTCCTCTGAATTGCCAGGCGCCGAGCTGATCGAACAGGGGTTACGCGACTTGGCTGAGGGGGCCGAAACCATCGAATCGCTGCTCGTCTCGCTCGCAGCGCCGGCGCTCACCTCGCTCGGCCTGGTGGTCGCCACGCCGTTGGTAGAGCCCGAGCTCCGGCTCTACACACTGCTGGCACGAAAGCATGGGGATGGGGCGCACTCGCGGTACAACGCCCTGGTCCGCCAGGTTGTGAGCTTCCGCCGAGCGGCGGCGTGCGCGAGATAGCGGACCGGGATCGCATCGAAGCGTTCCTTGCGGCACTGGCACGCGAGGCCAGGGCCGACACCGACGTGTATCTCGTCGGGGGGACGTGCGCGGTGTTGATCGGATGGCGACCGTCGACGATCGACATCGACCTCGTGATGCGCCCGGAATCTGACGTCATGCTGCGCGCCATTCCGATGCTCAAGGAGCGGCTTCGCCTGAATGTCGAACTGGCTTCCCCGGACCAGTTCATCCCCGTGCCTGAGGGCTGGGAAGCGCGGAGTCCGGTGTTCGTCCGCCTCGGCCGGGTCACATTCCGCCACTATGACTTTTCGGCCCAGGCACTCTCCAAACTCGAACGCGGCCATGCACGTGATGTAGTAGATGTCGCGGCTATGCGCGCGAGGGGGCTGATCGACCCCGACGAAATCCGTCGGCAGTTCGCACTCATCGAAGGGGAGCTCTATCGTTTCCCGGCGATCGATCCCACGTCGTTTCGTCGTGCGGTCGACGCGGTCTTTCCGCCGTGATGATTTGAGACTGACAGCTAGCGCGTTCACGGATCCCTCGTGCGGCACCGTGGTCGCCGCGGCTGTCCCCGACGCGGCGCACGACGCGCCGGGCGCCGCGGTTCTGTTCCTGCGCCACGTTCCGCACGCGCAACCGTGGCCCTCGCGCACGGTGCGGCCGACGGCGCTGCGCTCGCGGCGCGCACCGGACTCCTCTGCCTGACGGCGGTCGTGGCCTTGGTACTGGCAGGTGAAGTGACCTGCGAGATGGCGGGAGAGGTGCGGCGGGCGGTATAGCGCGGATCCGCGGTCGACGAAAGGGTCAGAGTGCTTGAATGACGCTGACCCCTGACGATCAATGCCCCTGACCCCGTGGTCCTCTCAGACCCGTGTATCTGCTCAAGTAGCTTAGCGGTTCGAGGCCTGACCAGCGATGAATCCGACTACGGTCCCGATGGCGACACTCCCACCAACAAGCTTGTACGTGTCTGGATGTGTCCAGCAATTCTGAGCGTCGCAGAGTAGGTAAGCAAAGAGCCCGCCAGCCGCAGCCCCCACTGCGGCACCAATGAGCGTAGCCCGAATGCCGCTGTTACCGCTGGTACGTTGCAACGTGACCGAAGCAGCTGGATCAGTAGCTACTGACAACGAGATACGTCGCACGGAAGACATCCGTGTGATCGCGCCGTCGCACCGGTTAGTCGTACAGTCCTCGGTCCTGGAGTTGTCGGCTAACCGCTGAGTCACCCTCAGGTCATGCCCTACCATAACGACGGAGCGCGATGGCGCGGCATTGACGGAACGTTTCATCAGGAGGGATAAGCCTGGCGTGACCTGTTGCGCCGGTACCGGACTAGCACCCCATGTCAGCGCGGCCGCCGTTAGGCACGCCGCGAGGCCGAGCGTGGAGCGTTCCCTGTGCATTGATCAATATCCTCTTCCGAATGATGCTACGATAACCAAGCCGTCGGTCAAGCCGCTACAGTTGACGCCGGACCGCCATTCATGCTCGCCGCAGGCCAGCACCTATGGAAACGACGTTATGCTACACGACACGGTTTGTCAACGTCGTGGATGAACGGGTGTGTACCGTCGGATCACTTCCGTTGAGGGGCCTCGCCCGGACCCCGCGAACTTACTTGAACACGGATCATTGCCCGAAGCAAGGATATCCGCCGTGCGCCAGACGCTGTCGCGACGTGCCGACCGCCGTCCGTCCCCGGCGGGCGGTATCTTTCCCGCATGCTCCCTCGCCACATCTACGTCCACGTTCCCTTCTGCGCCCGACGCTGCTCCTACTGCGACTTCGCCATCGCCGTGCGCCGCGTCGTGCCAGTGGACGAGTACGTCGGTGCGCTCCGCCAGGAGATCACTCTATACGCGGGAACTGCCATCCCGCCGGACACCCGATGGGAGGCTGACACCCTCTACCTCGGTGGCGGTACCCCGTCCCGCCTGGGCGGCAAGGGGGTCGCGCACGCCATCGCCGTGGTTCGCGAGCACGCGACTCTCGCCCCGGGCGCCGAGGTCACCATCGAGGCGAATCCGGACGACGTGTCGCCGAAGGCGGTCGCGGCATGGCGGGCGGCCGGCGTCAACCGCGTCTCGCTCGGTGGGCAGAGCTTCGATCCGGGCGTCCTTGCCTGGATGCACCGCACGCACGACGCCGACGCGATCGGCCGCGCCGCTGTGACCCTTCAGGATGGCGGGATCACAGACTGGAGCCTGGATCTCATCTTCGCCGTCCCGGAATCGCTCGGGCGCGACTGGAACCGGGATCTCGCGCTCGCCCTGGCGCTCGAACCGCCACACATCTCGCTCTACGGGCTCACCATCGAATCGGGGACACCACTGGGTCGCTGGGTCGATCGCGGGGCGGTGATCGAGGCGCCGGAGGAGCGCTACGAGCGCGAATTTCTCGCGGCGCACCAGGCGGTGACCGCGGCCGGCCTCGAGCATTACGAGGTGTCCAACTTCGCCCGGCTGGGTGCCCGCGCCCGCCACAACGGAGCCTACTGGCGCCACGTCCCCTACGCGGCATTCGGCCCCGGCGCCCACGCCTATGACGGTGTTTCCCGGTCGTGGAACGTGTCGGCGTACGCCGAATGGGTGCGTCGCCTGGCCGCCGGAGCGTCGCCGCAGGAGGGGGCAGAGGCGCTGACGGATGACAACCGCGTGGCGGAGCGCGTCTATCTCGGACTGCGCGGCGACGGCGGACTCGAACTGGATTTGGATGAACTTCCCACGGTCGCGCCGTGGATCGCGGCGGGCTGGGGGACTGTGGACGCGGGGCGGCTGCGGCTCACGCCTCTCGGGTGGCTCCGGCTCGATAGCCTGGCGGCCGCCTTGACGGACACTAGAAGTCGTTCGTATCTTTAGACTTATGCATCCTCAGGACCTTTCCGATCGCGAGCGACGTGTGCTCGAGGCCGTCATCCAGATGTACGTCGAGACTGCGGAGCCTGCGGGCTCGCGCACCGTGTCGCGACGCTACGAGCTGGGTGTGTCGGCCGCGACCATCCGCAACACGATGAGCGACCTCGAGGAGAAGGGCTACCTGTTCCATCCGCACACCTCCGCCGGCCGCATCCCCACCGACAAGGCGTATCGCTCGTATGTCGATGCGCTGGTCGCGGTGGCCCCACTCGCGGCTCCGCTCCGCGACCGGCTGACCGAGCAGATCACCGCCGGCGGGTCCGCGATCGAGGCCATTCTGCGTCGGGCGGCGCAGAGCCTGGGCGTGCTCACGCAGGAGCTTGGCGTCGCCCTCGGCCCGCAGATCGACAATTCGATCCTCCAGCGACTGGAACTCGTGCGGCTGTCGGCGGAGCGCGTGCTGGTCGTCCTGACGCTGAGCGGCGGGACCATACGGACGATCTTCGTCGAGGCGCGGGGCGAGATCGCCGACAGTGCGCTCGCCGAGGTTGCGGGGATGCTCAATCAGCGGCTCGCGGGGCTGAGCCTTCGCGAGATTCGGCAGACGCTCGGGTCCCGCCTCCGGGACAGCGCCTGCTCCGAGGGGGGGGCGCACGAGCTGCTGAACATCTTCGTTCAGGAAGGCGAACAACTGTTCGACGTGGGCGCCGGGGACGGAGAGGAGGGGGTGGTCCTCGGGCAGGCGTCGGTCCTCGCCGACCAGCCGGAGTTCTCGACGGGCGAGAGCATGCGCCGGCTCCTCGAGCTGACCGACACGCGCCAGCATCTCGCGCAGGTCCTGAAGGGCCGCAGCGCGCAGCCGGGTATTACCATCAGTATCGGGAACGAGCACGCGGATCCGCGGCTCGAACGCTTCACGGTCGTGACCGCCGAGTATCACGCGGGCGATCTGACCGGCGTGATCGGGGTCATTGGCCCGACGCGCATGCCGTACGAGAAGGTCATCACGCTCGTGCACCACACATCACGGCTGCTCACCGAGCTGCTGGACTGATCCAACCGATATCATGGCCGATTTCTATGCCGTCCTCGGCGTCTCTCGTGAGGCGTCCGACGACGAGATCAAGAAGGGATATCGCAAGCTGGCGATGCAGTACCACCCGGACCGCAACGGCGGGTCGAGCGAGGCGGAGGAGAAGTTCAAGGCGATCACCGAAGCGTATGACGTGCTTCGCGATCCGCAGAAGCGCGCCGCCTACGACCGGTTCGGTGAGGCGGGGCTGCGCGGCGGCGGCGGCGGCGCGTACCAGCACGTGGATCTGTCGGAAGCGCTCAATATCTTCATGCGCGACTTTGGCGGCTTCTCCGGGCTGGGCGATCTGTTCGCGCAGCAGGGTGGCGGCGGGCGACGGCAGTCGTCAGGCCCCCGCATCGGCGCGGACGTCAAGGTGGCCGCGGAGCTGACGCTCGACGAGGTCGCCACCGGCGTCACCAAGACGTTCCGCCTCAAGCTGCTCGACCCGTGCGACAAGTGCGAGGGCGTGGGCGCCGAGCCCGGCAGCACCGCGCAGCGCTGCACCACGTGCGCGGGCGCGGGTGAAGTGCGGCGCGCCCAGCGGTCGTTCTTCGGACAGTTCGTGAGCGTTGCACCATGCCCGACCTGCGCGGGGGAAGGCACCGTGATCAGCTCGCCGTGCAAGAAGTGTCGGGGCGAAGGACGTATTCGTGGCGATCACGAGATACCGGTGCAGATACCGGCCGGCGTCGCGACGGGGCAGTACATGACGATGCGCGGCGTCGGCAACGCGGGTCCGCGTGGTGGCGGCCGTGGCGATCTGCTGATCGTGTTCGACGTTCAGGAAGACGCACGCTTCGAGCGCGACGGCGAGGATCTCTACACCGAAGTACTGGCGCCGTACACGTCGCTCGTGCTGGGCGGTGACATCGAGGCGCCGGCGGTGGGCGGCGCGGTCACGGTGCGCATTCCCCCGGGTACGCAGAGTGGGCAGGTCTTTCATCTCCGGGGCCGCGGACTCCCGCGCGTGAACGGTGGCGGGATCGGTGATCTGCACGTGCGGCTGCAACTGTGGACGCCTGACGAGGTGAGCGGTCCGGAGAAGGAGTTGCTCGAGCGGTTGGCCGAACTGCAGGGTGCCGTGCCCGCGGGATCGTCGCGGGGGAAGGGGATCTGGGCTCGCATGAAGGAAGCGTTAGGCGCATGAGCTGGACCGCGATCCGGGTGTTCCCCGGCACCAATCGTGAGGCGGTGGTGGCGGCGTTGTTCGCCCAGGGATCGCAGGGGATCCAGGAGACGGACGATGCGGTGCTCACCCATTTCCCGCCGGAAAGCAACTTCGCGCAGCTCACCGCCGCCATTTCCTCGGCGGATAGCGGCGCGACGATCGAGAGCTGGCCCGTCGAGAATGTGGACTGGACCCGGAAGTGGCGAGAGGGCATCCGCGCGCACAAGGTCGGAAGCCTGACGATTGCGCCACCCTGGTTCGCCGACGACCTCGACCCGGCCACGTCGGTCATCATCGAGCCGGGCATGGCGTTCGGGACCGGTGAGCATCCCACCACGCGGGGCGTGCTCCGCCTGATGGACGGCATTATCCGGCCCGGCGATGTCGTCGCCGACCTCGGCGCTGGCAGCGCGGCACTCGCGATCGCCGCGGCCAAACTCGGAGCGCGTCATGCGATTGCCATCGAGATGGACACGGAGGCCATCTCGAACGCCGAGGAGAACGTCGTCGCGAACGGGGTGAGCGATCGCGTCACCGTGTTCGAGGGCGAGGCCGAGATTTTCCTGCCGATCGTGGCCCCGGTTCGGGTGATTCTCGCCAACATCATCTCTTCGGTACTGGCCGAACTGCTCCCGACGATCCGCGATTCGCTGACTGACGGCGGCGTCGCCATTCTGAGCGGAATCCTTGGCGAGGAGCGGGAGCGCATGATCGGTCTGCTCACCGCGTCCGGCTGGACGATCGACGCGGAGGATGCGGAGGACATCTGGTGGAGCGTGCGGATTCGACGTTAGGTGACGACCCGACCGGCGAGCCCCGTCCGGGCGCCGGACTGCCACGGGTACTGGTCGCTGAGCCACTCGTCACGTTACCCGCCGCCGACCTCGCGCTCGATGAGGCCGCCGCGCATCATCTGCGCGTTCGTCGCTCGCGCGAGGGTGAGCGCATCGGTCTGGCCGACGGCGCCGGCGGCCTCGCGGAAGGTGTTTTGACCGCGCTGGACAAACGGTTCGCGCGCGTGGCCGTGGAGCGCATGGCTACCATCGGTCCGCTGTCGCCGGTCCACCTCCTCGCACCGATCGGCGACCGCGACCGGATGCTCTGGCTGATGGAGAAGTGCACCGAACTCGGCCTGACGAGTTGGCGATCGGTGCGTTGGCACCGCTCGCGAAGCGTGACGCCGCGCGGTGAGGGGAGCGCGTTCCACGAGAAGCTCCGTGCGCGTGCGGTCTCCGCGCTGCTGCAGTCCGGCGGCGCCTGGCTACCGCGCATCCTCGACGACGCTGCGCCTGACGCAGCGTTCGCCGGCGCTGAGGGGGACCGGCTGGTCCTGGAGGCCGGTGGGCGCCCAATCGCGCACCGGCCTGCCACGTTCCCCGTCACCCTGGCCCTTGGCCCGGAGGGGGGACTCGAAGCGGCGGAGCTCCAGGCCGCGAGGGACGCGAGGTTCGCCGCCGTATCCCTCGGCGCTTCGATTCTGCGTTTTGAGACCGCGGGAATGGTCGCTGTCGGAATCGTACGGGCGCTGCAGCCAGGCTGATCATTCTGACGGCCTCGCGCGCGGAATACCGCTACTCGAGCGTGATTGCCCGTTCCATGACGACGTCCGTCTGCACGTCGCTGCCGAGGACGAATTCCTGCGTGCCGACAGCGTGAAAGCCCCACCGCGCATAGAAGCGTCGGGCGCGGTCGTTGTGCTCCCACACGCCAAGCCAGACGGTGCGGAAGTCTCCCTGCGTGCAGGCGTCGAGACTCGAGCGCATGAGCGCCGCACCGTGGCCGCGTCCGATCATCTCGCTGTCCACGTACAGTCGCACGAGCTGAATCGGGTCGGGTCCGGAGACGGCGGGATGTGCCGGGCCGGTCAGAAGCTTCGCATAACCGACCGCGTGCGACGCACCCTGCGCAGCATCGAACGCGAGGAGAAAGGTTGCATTCGCGTCGCCAATTTCCGCGGCGACAGCCCCGATGCTGAAGGCGGCGCCGAGGTAGGCCGTCATGTCGGCGGGATTGTTGTCCGGCGCGAAGGTCTCGCGGAACGTGCGTGCGCCAATCTCTGCGACGAGTGGCGCCTCGTGGATCAGAGCGCGGCGGATTGCGATCGCTGGATGGGGCACGGGCGCGGCAGCGGGGGGAGGAGGGGAGATGTGACGCCATCGGCGATGGCGAGAGCATGGCTACCATCCGGGGCCAGATCCATGCGCGTCCTGCACCCCGTATGCCGTGCTGGGCCTGCGGCGCGTCTCCGGTCGGAAATCCCGCGCCTGTCGGACCTTGCAACTATGGTGAAGTGAGTGGCACACGCGAGTCACTTCGGGATTCGTTCGCTTCTCTCCGGACGCCGCGGTGGGCCATGATTGCCGCTGCCTGACGCTTGCCACGCTACCTTCCAGCCCCTCCGCGATGCGCGTTCTGTGCACCGGTGACCTCCACATCGGCCGCCGCTCGACGCGGCTGCCGGCGAGTGTCGACGCCTCCACGGTCTCCTGCGCGAGCGCGTGGGCGGTCATCGTGGACCACGCCATCGATCAGCGGGTCGACCTGGTCGCGATCAGCGGCGATCTCGTCGATCAGGCGAACCGGTTCTATGAGTCGTTAGGTCCTCTGGAGCGCGGGCTGCGGCGGCTGCGTGAGGCGGCGATCGATGTGGTCGCCGTCGCGGGGAACCACGATCACGACGTGCTGCCCGACCTTGCCCGATCGCTACCGGCGGGGTGCCTCACGCTGCTGGGAGTTGGCGGACGTTGGGAGCGCACCACGATCCAGCGCGCGAATGGCGCCCGACTCCATGTGACTGGGTGGTCATTCCCGACGCAGCACGTGCGTGCGAGTCCGCTCGCGAGCTACCGTGCGCCGGACGCCTCCGATGCCCCCGTCCTGGGCCTCGTTCACGCTGATCTCGATGCCCCCGGAAGCGCCTACGCACCGGTCGCGCTCGCCGACCTGCATCGAGCGGGCGGCGATCTCTGGCTACTCGGGCACGTTCATACCCCGCGCGTGCGGGAGGTGGCGAATCGCCCCGCGGTGCTCTACCCGGGATCACCGCACCCGATGGACCCCGGTGAATGCGGCGCGCACGGCGTCTGGATCGTCGAGTTCGCGCGCGGCGAGCGTCCGACCATCAGGCAGGTTGCGCTTGCCAGCGTTCGGTACGACGAGGTGACCGTTGATCTCACCGATGTGCATGATCTCTCGGTCGCTCGCACACGGGTAGTAGATGCAGTGCGGCTCGCCGCCGACGAGGCCGCCATTGGCAGCGATCGCCTGCGACACCTGCGTCTGCGCGTGCGCCTGACGGGGCGCTGCACGCTGCACCGGATGCTCGTCGATGAGGCGTCACGTATAACCGCGGACCTGGAGCTGGAGGCCGGCCCGGTATCGGTCACCGTTGAGCGCGTAGACAACCTGACGCGGGCACCACGCGATCTGGAGCAACTTGCGAGCGGCCGCGACGCCGCGTCGGTGCTCGCCCGGTTGCTCCAGGATCTGGAGCGCGGGAACGATGTGAGCGCGCATCCCGGACTGGCGCACCTGTTGAGCGCGATACCGATCACGATCGGCGGGGCGAGGGCATTCGATTCCCTCGACACCGATCCGACGTTGCGCGACGGCCGCGCACTTCGCGAGGCAGTGGCCGGTCAGGCAAATCTCCTGCTCGACACGCTGCTGGAGCAACGTGAGGCAGTCCAGTGACCGACGTCAACGCACTCGTGCTCCATCGTCTCACGATCCGTCGCACGCCGGGCATCCCCGATCCGTACACGATCGATGGGCTGTGCGGTGGCGTCAATGTCATTCATGGGCCGAACGGGTCCGGGAAGTCGAGCACCGCGCGCGCCATTCAAGCGGCGCTCTGGCCCGGCGCGGAACCCCACCGGGCCCTCGGGATCACCGCGGCGTACACGTTCGGCGCTTCGACCTTCGTCGTCGAGCTGGACGCGGGGCACGTCGTCGTGCAGCAGGATGGCCGCGATGCACGCGTCCCTGAGCTGCCCGCTCCGGAGCTTCGTGAGCGCTACGCACTCTCGCTGCACGATCTCGTGCGGGCCGCGAACGATGGGGATCGGTTCGCCGCGCACATTGCGGTCGAGTCGGCTGGGGGGG
>PPFU01009703.1_pt1 | contig 18800 bp, 15 predicted proteins | sample 1535991 | NCBI WGS metagenome assembly PPFU01 (sample SAMN04901290, study PRJNA319586) | Hypolithon metagenome, whole genome shotgun sequencing project. | isolation source: Antarctic Hypolithon | place: Antarctica: Miers Valley | collected 2014
TTCGCTATCACTCACCCGAGGGACGCGAGACTACATCCCCGACCTAAAGGGAACGCGGTTTTGCTTCTTTTCCGCAAACTCCCTTAGTCCGATAAGGGAATGACCATTTCATCCGCCCGCGCTTAAAATTTGATCCAAAGTAGCTTTGAGCACAGGCAAGTCTACTTGAGTGGTCTGCCATACGATCTCCAGGTCTACAACGATATCTGGATGTACTATTTGCATAGTCAGATTGTACCATTGCCAGCAATAACTGTATTTGGACATAGGAATTTGGACAATAGGACAGAGTGCTTTACACTTTTCATTGCGTGGCGTCGGTGTTTGCCTGTACGATCCAGAATGCTGAGCCTATAAGATGAACCCGTGCGAAAAGTCGTAATTGCTGGTAATTGGAAAATGCATAAAACCCAGGCAGAGGCCTCGGCGTTTGTGCAACAGTTGATGCCCCAACTGGCGGAGGTGCCGGAGGATAGAGAGCTGGTGCTCTGTGCGCCTTTTACCACCCTGGGCCTGCTGGTAGACAAGCTGAAGGGCAGCAATGTGAAAGTGGGCGCACAAAATATTCACTGGGCGAGGTCGGGCACGTACACGGGAGAAATTTCTGGCCCGATGCTGACTGAGCTGGGAATTCGCTATGTAATTGTGGGCCACAGCGAGCGCAGGCAGTACTTTGGTGAAACGGACGAAACGGTAAATGCTCGGCTGAAGGCTGCGCAAATGGCTGGGCTGACGCCAATTTTATGCGTGGGTGAAACCGAGCAGCAGCACAAAGCGCACGAAACTGAGGCGGTGATTGCTGAACAGATAGAAAAGGGGCTGGTGGATGTGAATCAGTTCAACTTAGTAATTGCCTACGAGCCGATTTGGGCGATTGGCACAGGGGAGACCTGTGCTAGCGCTGAGGCCAATCGCATCATTGGAAAAATTCGGGCTCAGCTTGATAACAAGGAGGTATCTATTCAGTACGGCGGCTCGGTGAAGCCGGATAATGTAGACGAAATTATGGCCCAGAGCGAAATTGATGGAGCCTTGGTAGGCGGCGCTAGCTTGGAAGCGGATAGTTTTGCTAGGCTGGCTAATTACAAGGCGTAACTTTCGAGGGCCCAAGAGAGGCCCAAGAGAGGGCGCAATAGAGCGTAAGCATCAATCTTGAATGTCCGATGTTTAGCAACCTATCATTCTTCTTCTGGCGGTGTCATCGCGACGGGCTGTGACTCTCCTGGGGGGCCACCTGCGGCCTCAGTGATGGTGTTGTAGTAAGCGTGGACGTAGGTGCGATCGCGCCCCTGCTGCTTAGCATGATATAAAGCTAAATCCGCTGCCTGCACCAATACTTGAGCCGTGGTTTCATGCCCTGGAACAATCGTAGATACGCCCATTGTGACGGTCACATAAGGTTTTTCATTGTCGGGAGCATGAGCAATTTTTTGAGCGCGAATGCTGCTGTGAATTTTTTGGGCGATGCGCCAGGCACCATTAGTGTCGGTGTTTGGTAAAATGATGGCAAATTCCTCACCGCCGTAGCGAGCGACCAAGTCGGCAGGGCGCTGGGGGCCGCTGAGCAAGGCGCGGGCGATGCGAATTAGGCAGCGATCGCCCGCCGGATGCCCAAAGGTATCGTTGTAACGCTTGAAGTGGTCTAAATCGCACAGAATCAACGATAGGGGGCGCTGGTCTCTGGCCAGACGCTGCCATTCGTCCTTCAGGTGTTCGTCAAAGCGACGGCGATTGGCTAGCTGTGTGAGCCCATCTGATAAAGCCAGCTTTTGCAGCTCCTGATTGGCGACTAGCACCGACTCGTACTGCTGGGCCTGGTGCATAGCCAGCGACAGCTCCAGCGCGATGCTTTGAGCGCAGGCAATCTCATCGACACGCCAGCAGTCGCTCTTAGGCAGCGCCAAGGCCAAAATGCCCCAGTGGTCGTCGGCAACAGTCTGATTGTTCAGCGGGCTCTCGGGCACGCGCGCCAGTTGGAAATTGGGCTGAGCATTGAGCCAATAGCCGGCTGTATGGCTACCAGTACGGCTACTTTTGAGAGGTACCAGAAGCCAGCTACCCGGCCAGCAGGCCAGCCACTGCCGAGTTTCGACGGTCGGTGGTGCTGGCTGATTGCTACTGAGCATGACAGCCTCGGCCTGCATGACCTGCCTAATCAAGTCGGGATACTCTGACCAAGTAAGACTCAGCCTTTGCCTCCAGGCCAATGACTGATTACGGCAGTACTGCGCTACCGGTTGCCAGGATTGCGACGCTGGGTAGTAGCACAGCAGGCTGACCTGCTGTGCTTCAAAAAAAGCGGCAGACTCAACGACAGTTCTCCCCAAAATAGTTGACAGATTAAGCGAGCTGCGCAAATTACGTTCTACCTGACGAAGCCGCTGTTGTTGAGCACGCTGTTGTTGAGCAGTAGGCTGCACCTGCAATCCACTGCTATCAATATCTACAGAGATAGCGCTGCCGGACTGATGGTCAGGGCTCATATTCGCGGTAGCCTCAGCGGACATACCGAGTTCAGCCTGACCTTGCGAGTCATAAGATTTAGCCAGGGGCAGTTCGTCTGACTCGTCTGTAAAGTTGCTTGCAGTCTCTTCCGCTTCTACCTTGCGGCAAGAGAACAAGGAAAACTGAGACTGGCGATGGTGAACGTAACAATTAAGCATTTCCAGATTCTCCGCATTAGGCGGGGAAGAGGTGCTGTAAATAAGACGTGTGCCTGCAACAAATGTTCATACGTCGCCTTCATAGCGGCCCCTTATACGAGAAAAACCAGCTTCGGTAGATACTCAGGAGTTTAGCTATAGTAGCGCGCTCCGTATTTGCATAGATCCGTGTATACCCTAATACTCGTCAGGGAAATCACTTTACCTGAGCGCTGAAAGAATTAAGGTATAATTCATCACTTAACTGATGCTTTGATACGCATACTTTGATGGAACACTTATAGCGTCAGGAAGCTTTCTAGGGCCGCGACCATCTTGGGAGGCCAGCGCCTAACGTTTTTCACCCAGCTAAGGTCTTTATAGCGACCGTCTAGGCCGACAACGGCAACCCAGTTGCTTTCAGCTTCGCCCTGCTGGCCCTGATCCCACAGCACGGCGGTCAGAGCCGCTCGCATGTCGGCAAAGCTGGGGTATTTACGGACAAGGCTTTTCATAATTTGTATAGATTTGCTTGTGTCGCCCGTTTGGTATAGCGCCAGTGCGTAGTTACCATAGGCTAGTGAAAAGCTGGGCTGTAGGGTAATAGCGGCCTGGTAGTCAGCGATCGCCAACTCCCATTCACCCTGACCAGCTTCCGCGTTTCCTCGGTTGTTGTAAGCAGCCGGATCGTCGGGATTTAGCTGTAAAACCTGGTTGTAGTCGCTAATTGCCTTCTTCCACTGCCCTGTAGCCTCCCACACGGCTCCTCGGTTGAGATAGGGGTCAGGTTCAGTCGGGGCTAAGGCGATCGCCTGAGTATAGTCTGTGATCGCACCCTCCAGATTATTTTCACGCACGCGGACGTTTCCCCGATTGCTCCACACGGCGGCTTCCTGCGGTAGCTGCTCGATTAGGGCTGACCACTGCGTTTCGGCCAGGTCGAATTGGCCAGACTGAGTGGCGGCAAAGGCAGCTTTGCGGAGCTTACCAATGGTTTGAACCGATTGATCGCTGAGCGCCGACAGTGTAGAGGTAGAGATAGAGATGGAGATAGAGGGGGCCGCGATCGCAGGCCGACCCGCTCCTAAACAAGCCAGTAAAATAGCCCCTAAAGTAGCTGTGATCATCCACCGCCGCGTTCGCCATACTAGCTGCTGCACTTTTTTCTGTATCCCACCGCCGCGCATTTCCTTGCCTCAATATGGGCTCTCGTAATAGCGTAAAGGCAAACCGACTAAGAAAGCTCGTTTGACAGCGGTGGCTCAGAAGGTGGCTCAGAAGGTGGCTCAGAAGGTGGCTCAGAAGGCGGCTCGACAGGCATCATGTTAAACAAGGGGTTAAATAAGGGGGCATCGGGCATATAGAAACGGCTTTGAATCGCTTCGTAGCCAAGATGACGGCAGGCAGCAGGGGTCACGACCCGGCCTCTGGGCGTGCGCTGTAAATATCCAATTTGCAGCAGGTACGGCTCGTACACTTCCTCAATCGTTTGGGCGTCTTCTCCAGTGGAAGCGGCCATGGTGTCTAGGCCGACGGGGCCACCGTTGAAGTTTTCTATCATCAGCGTGAGCAGCTTGCGGTCTGTCCAATCGAGACCGCAGGGGTCTACGTTGAATAGCTCCAAGGCTTCGGAGGCGATCGCCCGATCAATATCCCCTAGCTTTTTGACCTGCACATAGTCACGCACGCGCTTGAGCAAACGGTTCGCAATTCGCGGGGTACCCCGAGCCCGACGGGCAATTTCGGCTGCACCATCGGGCAATACTGTGGTTTTGAGCACGTCAGCGGTGCGCAAAACGATTTGGGTGAGTTCATCGACTTCATAGAAGCGTAGGCGCTGGACGAGGCCGAAGCGATCGCGCAACGGAGAAGCCAGCGCCCCTACTTTTGTCGTCGCCCCTACCAGCGTAAAAGGCTGAAGGGGAATGCTCCGCGTCCGAGCGCTTTGCCCTTTACCGATGGTGATATCTAGCCGCGCGTCTTCCATCGCCGGATACAAAATTTCTTCCGTCACCCTTGAGAGCCGGTGAATTTCGTCAATGAATAGCACGTCACCTGCCTTCATGTTCACGAGCAGACCAGCGATGTCTCTAGGCCGCTCTAGGGCAGGTGCCGTGGTGATTTTGCAATCTACCTCCATTTCCTGGGCCAAAATCAGCGCCATCGTGGTTTTCCCCAAACCCGGCGGGCCATATAGCAATAGATGATCCAGCGGCTCCTGACGAGATTTGGCCGCTTGAATTGCAATCATCAACACTTCTTTAAGTGCTTTTTGGCCGATGTAGTCACGAATGGCAACCGGCCTAAGCCCTTCTTCATTGCGAGAAAGCTCAGCGGGCTTGGCCTCTGCGTCTAGCAGCTCAGCTTTGGCGGGCTTTGCAGAGGCTGATTTGGGCGCTGATTCAGACTTTGATTCAGACTTTGATTCAGACGCTGATTCGGACAGAAGATCTGCTTCAGCGCTCGGTTTGGCCTTGGGCTCACGCTGCTTTTTAGCGCGCTCGTCAGGCGCAGATTGTTTGGAGGAGATAATCGCCATCGTGCTGTGCCAGAAGGCCTACTAGACAAATGTACTATATTAGTCTACCGAGTGGAGCCCTTTTAGCGAGGCGCAACCCCGGCTGAGCGGATCACGTCTGCCACGGTGGGATAGTGATCTTTCAGGCCAAAGTAGGAGGGCGTTACCGGATTTTCGTAGGTGAAGTGACGATAGCGCATACAAAATCTATCCCAGTCGGCCATGCGGATGTTGAAGATTTTGATGATGGCGTTTGCCAGACTTAAGGAGAGCGGAATGCTGAAGTACCGGCGTTTGCCCAGGTAGCGGCTGATGTCGGTGACGACTTCGTTGGCGGTTTTAGCGGGGTTGCCAATCACGAGTTCGCGTGAGTCGTTGGGGCCGGGGGGATGATCGACCAGGTGGCGGACGACTTCGGCGATGTCTTTGGCGTGAACGAAGTGGAGGCTGCCGTCGGCGGAGATGAAGCGGATGATGCCGATGTATTTGGCGACTTCGGGCAGGCCGCCGGAGATGTGGGAGTAGGGTTTGGTGTCGCTGCCGCCGAAGACGAGGGTGGGGAATACGGTGGTGATTTTGGGTGCGATCACCAGCTCACTCATCTTTTCATGGCAGATATATTTGGTGCGTACATAGTCGGTACCAATTTCGCCGGCTTCTTTGAGCGGCGTGTTGTCTCGGTCTAGGATGCTGGCGGTAGAGAAGTAGATCACCTGCTGGCAGCGTTCAGGATCTAGCAGGGACAGCAGCTCTAGCGTTTTTTCTACATTGATTTCGTAGCTTTCTTTAGGATCGCCCCAGGAGGTTGCGACTAGGATGGCGGTGTCCATCGTTTTAAGTAGGTCGGCAAACTGGGCGACTTCGCGCATGTCGCCTTTGAGTATCGTCACGCCTGGTCGCTGATCGGTCGGTACCTTCAGCTTAGCTGGGTTGCGCATCATTAAAAACAGCTCGTGAGGAGTGTTTTCGATGAGGGTTTCTACTAGGTAGTGGCCGATGCAGCCGCTTGCACCTGTGATGAAAATACGCATGTTTGTCTCGACTTTGAGAGCACTAGCTCGCTTCAAGTTCGTCCAATCGGCTGTTTGTCACGCCCATTTCAACCAGCATTGCCTGAATGACCTGCTGCTGAGCCCGAATATCTTGCTGCTGCTGGTCAAATCGTCTTCTATTTTCGATCCGATCGGCTCGGGCTTCATCCAGCAGGTTCTGAATTAGAATTGCATTCTCTTCAGAGCGCTGCCGAGTAGCCACAGCCATCTCCGTCGCAGGTCGAATAACCTCTGTGGTCAAATTGTTCACAAGTGCTTTCAAGTCATCAATTTCTATGCGGTTCTCATTAACTTGCGATCGCAGTTCGTCATCTGCCATGACCTAGTCCTCAGGAAAACCTGTCAACTATACCGTAACACCCATCAATTCGTTGACCTGCTTGCCGACTTCAAAGAAGTACGCGCCGTTTTCTTCGGGGGTGCCAGGTAAAATGCCGTGGCCCAGGTTCAAAATGTGGCCGGTGGGGCCTGCTTTTTTAACGGTGTCGATGATGCGATCGCGAATCATTTCCTTACCGCCAAACAGCACGCCCGGATCCATATTCCCCTGCACTTTCATATCGGGGCCAAGGCGGCGGCGAGCGTCGGCCATGTCCACCGTCCAATCGACGCTGATAATATCGACGCCTGACTCGCCCATAATTTCTAACAGGCCTGCGCTGCCGCTGACGAGCAAAATCAAAGGCGTGTCAGGATGGGTTTGCTTCACCTGACGAACGATTTGCTGCTGGTAAGGGAGGGCAAAGGTGCGGTAGTCCTGTGGGCTGAGCTGACCGGCCCACGAGTCGAAAAGCTGAACGACCTGAGCGCCGCAGTCGATTTGATGACGCACATAAATAGCGATGTTGTCAGCAATTTTGCTCAGCAGACTGTGCAGCATTTTGGGCTGCGTGAACGCCATATTTTTAATGATTGAATAGGTCTTGGAACCTTTGCCTTCAACGATGTAGGCCGCTAGCGTCCAGGGCGCGCCGACGAAGCCCAGCACAGTAGACTCGTTGCCGACTTCGGCGCGGAGTGCGCCTAAAATTTTACGAATGTAGGGCATCGACTCGTCTGGATCTAGGGTGATGAGCGCGTCGATTTGGGCCTGAGTGCGAATGGGAGAGTCGATAATGGGGCCTTTGCCTTCGGCGACGTCCATGGCAACGCCCATACCAGGTAAAGGGGTGACAATGTCGGAAAACAAAATGACGCCGTCGGGCTTGAAGGCGCGCCAGGGTTGCAGGGATACTTCGATAGCCACTTCGGGAATTTCGGAGCGATCGCGGAACGAAGGATACTTCTCTCTCAAGTCCCGGTAGGCTTTCATATAGCGGCCTGCCTGACGCATCATCCATACCGGCGGGCGCTCAACAGATTGGCCCTGGGCCGCGCGGAGTAAAAGAGGCGTTTGGTTAGATCCGGTCATGAGAGAAGGCTCTTAATTTCTGTTTAATTTTTCCATTGATAAGCTTATCATTCGCCGCAGCGGCGCAACCTGCCCGATCACCACTTGTCGCCTCAGGCGCGTAAAATTGAAGGACGTAAAGAACTGTGGACTCACTGGTAACAGCCCGATCAAGATTTTATGGAAATTGTGAACTTTTTTGAAAAGCTAGCCGGACGCTGGTTTTCTCAGCGCACCACTCACGCGCTCTCCACTCAGCAGTCCCAAGCGGGCAAGTCTGATTTGGAAGTAGAGTTTTTAGCGCCTGATGCCGACGAGGTAAAAAAACTCTGCCAGCAACGGAGCCAGCAACAAAACGTATCGAATCCACTTTGCGGCCTGCTTATTAAGCAAAGCAGCACCGTAGAAGGAGACAGCAAGCCCAAAATTGCAACAGCGCTACTCGTGCCGCTCGTGCCCCAAGCTGGAGCAAATAACGGTACCTATCAGGGAACGCTTTTGCGCAGCGGAGCCACGACTACAAGTGCTTACACCCTGGAAGACGAAGTGCTCACTATCATCAGCGATAGCAAAGAAGCGCATTCTGAAGAGCGGATGTGGTTTATCAATGACAATTTACGGATGCGCACAAGCACTACAGAGCTGGCTAGCGGGCTGCGGATTGCCTCATTTTGCTCAGAGATTCGGATGGGCGTGAAGCCACCCAAGGCCGACTAACTCAGGCCGACTAAGGCTACGCCGTCGCTTTTTGCTTAGCCAGATCCAAGGTCTTAGCCGAAAACGGCAGAGCAGGCTTAAAAGGCTGAATAGCTCTAGCAGACGCATAGAGTACGCCGTTGAACTGACGCTGAGCGTGTAGGACGGCGGCGGCATCTGAAGCAATCGAGTCTGACATGACAGATGCATCCGCATGAGTCGGCGTTGTATAAGTAGAAAACTCACGCCACGCCTTGTGATCCAGCTTTTTATTGTCTACTTTGGGCAGGGCGTCTTCTGGCTCAGAGGGTGGCCCAGAGGGTGGCTCAGAGGGTGGCCCAGAGGCCATTTGGGCAGAAAGCGCGGAAGCTATACCCGGTGGCGTGGGCGGCAGCGTAGCCAAATCGAACGAGACGGGTCGATGTCCGTTAGCGGTAGTTTGGCCACCGTTATGGCCGCCGTGGGCACTTCCGTTGGCAGCCGCTATTGATGACGGGTCGGTGGGCGATCGCACTTCTTGAATGCGACTCTCTTTAATACGAATAGAACGATGCTGAACCGGCGCAGCAGACGGCATTGGCGCTACTTTGACCTCACCGAACTCTCGGCAAATAGCGGCTTCAAATTCATAGGTAACGTGGCGAATGGGCTGACCGCGACGGTTCCACAGCTCCAAAATTTGCCTGACGGATACCGACTTGTAGCGGCCCTGATACAGCGACTCAACCACCGCATCGCGAATCCAGTTAGGCCGATAAAACTCTAGCCACAGCGAAACCCACTGACGCGCATCGTGATTGCCCAGCTCAAAACGGTAGCCTTCCATTAGGGCAGCCGCTTGCTGCGCCTCTAGTGACGTAGAAAATGTGGCCGAAGTCATGATCAATTGCTATCCGTTCACGTCTTTGCTTAAAATCAGTTCTTTATTTAAAGTACGTTAGTATGTACGCTTAGCATTTAATAGCAATGCATTTCATCCGAAATACTATTGAAACAGTACCCATAAATACACAAGTTTAGAGTAGCTTAATTTGCCTGGGCCTGTTTTTTTGCAGTTTTCTAAGGTTGCTGAATCACGCCGCCTTCTACCCGCCGTATTCGCGGTGTATCGAATGGGTTGGAGTCTCCTAGCCAGCTAAAGTTGCTCAGGCGAAACCCCACCGAGCCTACGTTTTGGGTGGTGTCGTAGCGCAGTAGAATGCCGTACGTGCGGCGGCTGTATTCCAACGTGTAAATAGTATTGATGGCGCGGTTTTCACTGAGGCTGAGCGCAGTTTGAAATCCAGCTAAGAAAGGGCCGTACACCTGCTGCGTAATCCCCAGAGAGAGGACGTTGCGATCAACTTCACGGTCGAACAGAAAAGGAGAGTTGGCCCCGCCAATAAAGGACTGAGAGTAGCCTGCATTAAAACGGGTGTAGTCGGCAAAGTTGCGGGCGAAATGGCCGATCTGCCCCTCTACGCCAATTTCGGCGATCAGGTTGCTTTGAAAGTCGCCGTTAGAGTAGCGGGTGCCAGTGGTTCTAAGGCCCGAGGTGAGATCGACATAGGGTATGACGGGCTCGGGCGTGAAGCGAAGACCTTCGTCTTGAGTAGGGGGCTTAGGCTCACCGCGCCACAGGTTGAAGTTTTTTCGCAGGGCGGCGCTGACCTGATAGCGGCCCAGGGTCGTTCGGCCTGAGTCGGAGCGTAGATTTTCGCGATCTGTCTCGGCGTTAATGAGCTGAGCGCTGGCCTGGTAGGTGAGCTGGGGGCCGTCTTCACCTAGCTGAATTTCTGGTGAGAGCAGCACCGCACCAAAGCTTGACTGCACGTCTTGAAAGCCTAATGAGCCGTTGAACAGGCGCTCCCGGTAGCTGTACTGCACCGCGAGGCGATGGTCGCCAATAAGCTGCTCGGCGCGGAGGTTAGTGCGCAGATTTTCGGTGAAGTTAATGAGGTTGAGGCTGGTGAGGTCGGCGCTGCCGTTGAGGGTTGTGCGAGGGCCAAGCTGGGCGCTTAAGTCGGCGATCGCACCCAGATTATCTAGCGAGAAGGGAGCGCTGTCTCCACCGCTGAGCGCTTTGGCCAAAAAGATCTGAGGGGTAACTGAAAACCGCACCCGCTCTGTGGCAATCAGGGGAACCTTGCGACCGAGATAGAGGCCACCGCGATCGCGTCCATCAATTCCTACGCTAGCAGGCACCGGGTTGAGGTCATTGGGGTTAACGGTGCCGCGACTTAAGAGAATGCGATTTCGCAGCAAAGGCAGCGAAAATCCCTGATCGAACACCAGTCGCGGACGCTTGAGCAGTAGCTCATCTTGCGTAGGCGAAATATTACGCAACAACAGGCTAGTGGCCCTAACCTCTAGCTCGGGCGGCGAAAAAGGGTCGTTGGTAATTCTGACATTGTTCGCTCGCCAACCTTCTACATCAAACGACAGCGAAGCGGTTTCAAAGCGTAGCTGCCGCAAATTACCCTCCGAAACGTCAGACTGGCGCGTATCGGCACTCGTGGTAATTTGAATGCTGCCATCACTCGATACCCGTAGCTGCCGGTTGATCGGGTCGTAAGCCCGACGGGTAGCGGTCGGCGACGTTTGGCTAGGAGACTCCAACGGAGAGCGCAGGTCACTCTGGATATCTGGCAAGTACAGTGTCCCAACGGCATTAGCGACCGTGCCAGCCTGCTGAATAAAGTTGTACTCTAGGCGGCTACCTCGCACAATTTGAGCGCCCCTAGTGAGCAGCACATCGCCATCAGCCAGGGCATAGCGGTTAGTCAGGTTCAGCCACAGCTCGTCGGTTTCAATAATGGCCTCGTTGAGCCGCAGCACAACATTGCCCCTTGCCCTCACAACTTGAGCAGCCGGATCGTACTCCTGAAAGTCGGCAGTGAGCCGAAGCTGAGAAGCAAATTCTTCAGGGGTTAAATCACCGCCATCAGGTTGAGGCTCGGCTTGAACGGGAGTTTCAGAAGCCTCTGGAACGGGAGCAACACTTTCAGGCTCGGCTGACTGGACGTTCAGCGGCGGCAAGTTACTTTCAGACTCGGCTGGCTCAGCGTTCAGTGGCGGCAGATCGTTTTCAGGCTCGGCTGGCTGGACGTTCAGGCTAGGCAGATCGTCTGATTGAGTTTGGCTGAGTAACTGTTCTAACTTATCTGATTTAGCCGCCGCTAACGCTCTAGCAACAGAAGGCTCGAAGGAGACAAAGTTTTCTGCACTGGCTTCTTTGCTGGCCTCCTCATTGGCCGAAGCTAACAGCTCATCTAATAGATTGTTAGGCAGATTGTCAGGCTGTCGCCGTTCTAAAGTTGGGCGGCTTTCAACAACTTCAACGACAGATTGCTGTGAAGGTACGTGAGGGGGTAAGTCGAAGTAAACCATGCTTTGCTGACCTCCCGACAAACCGCTCGCACTCGCAAAAGAACAGCCCGACAAAGCGGGCTGACTTAATCAATATTGAAATACTTAAATATTAGATGCACTGGATGAATAGCGCAGTATCCCGCAGGAGCGCAAGGCCCTGCGACCATACCCAAACATTCTCACGAACTTAAGGCTATCTCATACGAAAGATGCCTGGTCGTAATACCTGGCCGCAAACCTAATCGAAATCGCTGTTGCCGGGGTTGCGGGCAGGGTCTCCGCTTAAGAAGCCGAAGACAAAGAGACCAATGAAGAAAGAGATTGTGATGTAAACAACGATTTTGAGCGTTACCATTTCTTTTACTTCCGATGTAAAAATCCAGATGTCATGTCATCATATCGCACTGCATCACGCTCCTTACCGGGCGCACTGTGAAGTTGTGTAAATAAACGCACGCTCAGTCAATCGCCGAAAACAGCCGCCGAAAACACCATCTTGGGAGCCAAAATATTGCTCAGCTCCGGCAAAGCTTTTCCTTCATCATTAATCTTTGGGACACTGCGGATCTCGCCGATACCCAAAAATTCTTTGGTTACAGCGTGCATAATGCGCAGTGGCTGCCAGGGCGGTGCGGAAATTTGAGTGAGCCGTTGAACATCGCTCAAGCCGGTGATGCCGGATTCGGTGAGAGCGAGCTTTTGACCCATGCACCAGCGGCGGGCTAGGGGAGGGGAGAGGGCGATCTCATCCAAATGCACCACAGCGTCTCCCGCTGGATCAGGCCTGAACGTTTCTTCGGCGATCGCCTGCGCCAATGCCTCTAACGTAATGCTATCTGACAAACTAAAACCGCTGCTGTGGGTGCGCGTTAGCTGAGCCAAAGTAGCCCCTGTTCCCAGTGCCTCACCCAAATCGCGGGCCAGCGAACGAATATAGGTGCCTGGGCCACAGTCAACCTCTAAAGTTAGTTCTGGCTGCTGTTCTGGCTGCTGTTCTGGCTGCTGGACAGGACACCAGTCAATCGGCGTTAGCTGATGCACAACAATCTGACGAGTGGGCACATCCACCGTTTTGCCCTGACGCGCTAGGTCGTATAGCCGCTTACCTTGCACTTGAATGGCGCTGTACATCGGCGGCGTTTGGCTTAAGGTGCCAACGAACTGCGGCAGCACAGCCTTTATATCAGATAGCTGAAGATGCACTGCACTGCGTTGAGTCAGCACCTCACCTTCCAAATCATCCGTCGTCGTTGTCACCCCGAAGCGAATGACCGCACGGTAGGATTTGCTCGCAGGCAAGTATTGGAGCAGCCGCGTAGCCCGCCCGACGGCAATGGGTAGCACACCCGTCGCCAGCGGATCTAGCGTGCCCCCGTGACCCACTTTTGGAGTATTCAGCAGTCTGCGGACGCGGGCGACACAGTCATGAGAAGTCCAGGTAGCAGGCTTGTTTAAGTTAATGAATCCATCCATCACCCGCACACTCCTATCGCTTACGGAGCTGAGTTCGTAGCTGCTCGCCCGTCAGCTCTTGAATGAGGCTCAGGGGAATTTCTGGCTGACTAAAGCGAGTGGTAAAAGCGCTGGTGAGGGCAGGCTGATATCGGCTATCTCCTTTGAGATAAAGGCTTAAAAACGCCAGACTCATGGCTTTTGTATATTCCTGGGCGACTTCAGGCACGGGGCCAATGACCTGAGGCGGCAAGTCAAACGATTCGCTGCCCGTCACGCCAATGGTAGAAAAATGGGTCGCGCCGTCCATCAGCAGCAGGTAGCGGTCGGGGGTGGTGAGCCAGGTAAAAGGAAGAATTTGCTCGGGTAGAGCCGGGGCTATCGTGTCTGCGCTGCCTGCCATGATGAAAGTAGGCACGTCAATTTGGCTGATGCTGTCGGGGCCAAAAATAGCGTCAGCCACAGGGTTAATAGCGAAAACCGCTTTAACCCGAGGATCTTTAAACTCAAGGCTGTTTTGGTCGGGGCCACCGAGGGCAACGGCCTGACACTGCAACAGCAGCGAAATATCCACGCTAAACTCTGGCGGACAAGCACTACGTAATGACGCCAGGTTAATGGGCGCACCTGCTACGGCCAGGGCAGTATAGCCGCCAAATGACTGGCCGATGACGCCTACGTTGTTGAAGTCGATATTGCTAAGGCTTTGGTTAAAGAGCGATCGCCCCTCCAAATCTCTCAGCACCGTTGATACCAGTTGAGGACGATTGACAAACTCTTCAGTCGGTATCGCGCTGCCGGTTAGTCCGTCTACGAAGTTGTCTATTTGCTGTTCGTCGCTGCCAGGATGCTCTAAATTAATCACCGCAAACCCATGCTGAGCCAAAAACTGAGCCAGGTAGGCATAGGAGAGGCGGCTGCTGCCCACGCCATGTGAGATAACAACCGCTGGATACTTGGTTGCTGCTTGCTGAGAACCGACCAAAGAACCGGCCAAAGGCTCAGGCAAGTAAACATCTACAGGCGGGCCAACAACCCTGGGCTTGAGGGTCACTCGCTTAACCTGAAACGGGCCAGGGCTGGTGACTAAATCGTTTAGCTCAGCAGCAGAAACGCCCTCGGGGAAGGGATTGCTCGCGCTTAGAAAAGCCAGTTCATTGACGAGATCTACTGCTAGAGCGCCTTGGGCAAAGGCGCTACTGGCCTGCGAGGCGATCGCCCCTCCCTTCTTCAGGTCAACCCGCAGCACCGGCGTGGGGAACCGACGAATGACGTTAAGCACCGTCAGTCCTTCTTTAGGGTCAGCAGCCGAGAGAACAGCCGCACCGCTCAAGCCTTGTTTACCCGATAGCCTTGCGCCAGTGCGAAAAACCTCCCCGGCTCGCCCCAGTAAAAACTCACCCTGAGGCGAGTACAGCACCTGCGCCACCGTGGTGACATCTACATCTAGCCGCTGAGACAAAAGCTCACGAACCTGTGCCAGCATAGCTGGATCAACTTGGGCTACAAAAGGGGCTAGCTCCTCCGTAATCTGCCCGTCTTCAACAAAGGCTTCGATAGAGGCTACTGAAATGGAGCGCTCGAAGGCACCGACTGAGACGATAATGCGCTCGGCAGCCTGACCAGGCCGAGCAGCCGGTGGGAGTAGCACTAGGGCAAGCTGCAACAAACCCAGCCCACAATATAGCTGCCAACGCCAGGGATTATACTGATAGGGAAATTTCATAGACACAATCATAGGTCAACGCCCCCTTAACTTGGCAGTACCTGCGGAGGCAGTTCAGGTCTTCTTTCATGCCTTCTTTTCATGTCTTCTTTAGAAGCGCTAGCAATGCCTCCTCAGTAAGCTGAGTAAGGTTTAAAGCTTCGGCTTTTGCCTGCTTAGATCCGGCATTTTCACCCACAACGACATAGTCTGTTTTACTGCTAATTGAGCTGCTCACCCGGCCACCTGCCGCTTCAATCAGGCTTTTGGCTTCTGAACGCTTGAGGGTGGGCAAAGTTCCGGTGAGTACGACGCTCTGGCCTGATAGCGGCTGTAGCTGATTACTTTGCGCGGGTTCAGCGGCTGTTAGCTGAAGCCCTTCCGCCCTGAGCCGCTCAATTAGCTGCTGGTTGGCAGGCACCTGAAACCACTGGCGAACTGAGTGGGCAATTTCGGGGCCAATGCCGTATAACTGGGCGATCGCATCCCCTCCCGTTTCAGCCAGCACATCCACCGAGCGAAAGTTATCGGCCAGTAGCTGAGCGTTGGTGCTGCCGACCAGGCGAATGCCCAGGCCGTAGAGAACCTTAGCCCAGGGTCTAGTTTTTGAGGCGGCGATCGCGTCAATCAATTTAGTCGCCAGCTTCTCACCCATCCGATCTAGGCCCATTAGCTGCTCTACCGTCAGGTCGTACAGGTCGGCGACCGATGTCACCATGCCCTGCTCGATCCACTGCTGCACCCAGCGATCGCCCAGCCCGCTAATATCCATTGCATCTCGACTCGCCCAGTGCCGCACCGACCCCCGTAAAATCGCCGGACAAGAGGCATTCACACAGCGCGTCACCGCCTCGCCGTCGGGTTTTACCACCGGCTGACCGCATACCGGACAGGTCTGTGGAAGCCGGTAAAGCGCTGCCCCTTCTGGCCGCAGATCGGCTAAAACCCGCACCACTTCAGGAATAATTTCCCCAGCCTTGCGCACAATCACCGTGTCGCCGATGTGCAAATTCAGTTCAGCCAATCTATCGGCGTTGTGTAAGGTCGCTCGGGCGACGGTTGTCCCGGCAAGCTGTACGGGGCTGAGTTCGGCGACAGGGGTAATTGCGCCCGTGCGGCCCACCTGTACGGTGATATTTTCGAGCACGGTGGGGACTTCTTCGGCGGGGTATTTGAGGGCGATCGCCCAGCGTGGAAACTTATTGGTAAAGCCCAGCCGGTCTTGCAGCTCAAAGCTGTTGAGCTTCACCACCACGCCATCGGTAAGGTAGGACAGGTCATGACGCTTCTCTTTCCACTCGTCGTAGTAGCTAGCCACCTCTGCCGCTGAGGCGCATCGCTGCCGGTTCGGATTCACTCGAAAGCCTAAGGATTGCAGACACTCCAGCGCATCCCATTGATTCGTAGGCGCAACCACATCGCCCGTGCCTGCCGGCATGATCAGCGTGTAGGCAAAAAAGTCGAGCCTGCGATCGGCGACTTTCTGAGCGTCTAACTGACGCAGCGTTCCCGCTGCCGCGTTGCGAGGATTTGCAAACAGCGCCGTCCCTTCAGCCTCGCGCTTTTGATTGATATCTTCAAACACGTCCAAAGGCAAAAAGGCCTCGCCTCGCACTTCTACAACGGGTGGCGGCGACTGACCTGGGGCTATATGCAGCCGCAGTGGAATTGTGCGAATCGTGCGGACATTGGGCGTAATATCTTCCCCCGTAATGCCGTCGCCTCGGGTGACGCCGCGTACCAGCAGGCCGTCTTCATAGGTCAGCGCCAGGGCATTACCGTCAATTTTCAGTTCGGCGATCGCGTCAGCTTCACCTACGTCCGGCTCTAGCCTTTGCCAGCGAGACTGCCAGTCGCGATACCCGTCAATATCGAAAGCGTTTTCCAGACTGTAGAGCGGAATATTGTGGGTAACTGAGGTGAACTGCTCGGCGGGCTCGGCACCGACCCTTTGGGTGGGACTATCGGGCGTCAGCAGCTCCGGGTGCTGGGCTTCCAGGTCTTGCAGCTCGCGGTATAGCCGGTCGTATACAGAATCGGGCAGGTCGGGGGCGTCGAGGACGTAGTAGGCGTAGCTGGCTTTTTGGATCTGCGATCGCAGTTCGGCTACGCGCTTGGCGGGCGTGTTTTTGCTCATGGCATAGTTTATATGTACTAACTAACAAATGTACGCCCTGATAGCATCCGTTCAAGCTCATTCAAAGCTCATGAAGATAAAGCTAGGAAGGCAGATATCTCTGGTGGGAACACTTACTTAGCTTTGCTTTTGTTTTTACGGGCGGATTCCATGCGAATCACGACTAAGTTTATTGGATCTTATGCGCTGTTGATTGCCCTAAGCGCAACTCTTTTAGGCAGCAGCTACGCCATCAATCGACGGACACAGAAATCTTTAAGCGCGATTTACGACCAGGCTGAAATCGCAGTTGCAACGGTCACCAAGTTAGACGTTGCCCTCGAAGCACAGGTAACGGCGCTCAGTCGGCTGGCCGTACTCAATAATGACACTGCCGAAGCTGACATTTATACCAGATCGCGCTAGCAGTTTTTTCAGGCGCTGGATGCGCTGGAGGCCCATACATCCGAAGCTGATGGGATTTTGCAGATACAGCTTGAAGATATTCGGCGGCGGCAGAAGTATCTTGAGTATGTGGCTACGCAGTTGAGAGCAGGTGAAGACTATCCCTTGCAGGGAGGCTCCGCTAGCGACTTCGCTCAGCCCAGTGGGGAGATTTCAGAGGAGAAAACTCAGGAAATTACTCGCTCTCTGAGGATTTTTGAGGAGAGTGTTCGAGGCCCGATGAAGTCGCTGGTAGCAAGTGCTGATCGGCAGATGGCGGTCTATCAGGCCCAGCAGCAGGCTTTTTACGATCAAATTGTTTGGCTAGAACTGCTGGGCTTTGGCTCAGTGATTGTCATGCTGACAGCTCAGTTTTACGGTTTGCTGATGCCGGTGACTCAGGATCTGCGGCGCTTGCAGGCGGGTACTGAGCGGATTGCTTTGAATAGTAGGCAAGGCGATGACGCAGCTAATGGCGTCTCGCCTGAGGTTTTGGTGAGCAATGGAGATGAGCTGAAGGCTCTGGCGGCGGTGTTTAACCAGATGAGCGATCGCCTGCGGGCGTCCTATCAAGATTTGGAGCTGCGGGTGGCGCAAAGAACGGCGTCTTTGCACCGGGCTAATCAGTCGCTGGTGACAGAGGTGAGCGATCGCCTGGAGGCCGAGAACAGCTTAAAGCAAGCGCTGGCCAAGCTCAAACAAACCCAGCTACAGCTATTGCAAACTGAAAAAATGTCGAGCTTGGGCCAGCTTGTTGCCGGAGTCGCCCACGAAATTAATAACCCGGTGAGCTTTATTCGGGGCAATTTGGAGCCTGCACGGGACTATATGAACGCTCTGCTGGGGCTGATTGAAAGCTATCAGGATGAATGCCCAAAGGCGTCTGCTGAGCTGATTACGGCGGCAGAGCAGGCGGATTTGGCGTTTATTCGAGCGGATTTTCCTCGGCTGCCGTGCTCTATGCAAACGGGGGCTGAGCGGATTTCGGAGATTGTGCGATCGCTGCAAACGTTCTCTCACTTAGACGAGTCTGAGACTAAAGCGGTCGATATTCATCAGGGTATAGACAGTGCCGTTTTTTTGATAGCTGCCCAGCTTAAGGCGACCGCTCACAGACCTGCGATTGAGGTTAAGCGTCACTATACAGACCTCCCTAAAATCTATGGCTACCCTGGCCAGCTTAATCAGGTATTTATGAGTATTCTCACGAATGCGATAGATGCGCTCTCGCCTGAGCAGACGGCCTTCTCTAGCATCTGCTCGAAGGGCGTCTGCTCGAAGGGCGTCTGCTCGAAGGGGGCGCTAGTAAGTAAATGCCCAGCCGCTGCGCCTACGATTGAAATTGCGACTGACAAAGTAGTGAAAGATGACGCTGAGTTTGTGCGCATTCGCTTTACAGATAATGGCGTGGGGATTAGCGAAGCCGCACGCTGT
>PPFU01015008.1_pt1 | contig 18784 bp, 16 predicted proteins | sample 1535991 | NCBI WGS metagenome assembly PPFU01 (sample SAMN04901290, study PRJNA319586) | Hypolithon metagenome, whole genome shotgun sequencing project. | isolation source: Antarctic Hypolithon | place: Antarctica: Miers Valley | collected 2014
GCTTTATCCCAATCTCCCCCATTACAACACTCTTGACAACCCTCATTCTTAAACTTGACGCTGCACTAGGCAGTGAATTGGACGGCTGTGAACACCGCTTAAAAAGTGCTCGAAACTGCCGCTATAAGCAGGGTATTTTGCTCGCCTAGCTTTTGATAGCATCTTCTTTAGTTCGATCTTGATACTTCTCAGCAGATAGACAATGTAGGCTGCTGCCAGGTGCAGGCTTAAGCATTGACGGTTTTTGCTGTGATGTTATCCACGACTAGCTCCTTCGCTGGAGCGGAGCTAGAAATTCTCGGTATCTTCTGAACCAGCTACGTGAGGTAGGATAAGAGGGAAACCGCATTGTACCGAGCGACTGAAGAGATAAAACGGAGCGGTCGTCCATAGAACTCCACATTCATAACATGCTGACGGTAAGCAAGACAGGAGCCTCACATGCCGCTCATTACTACACGGCAGATACGCCTGGTCAAAAGCGGGCTGATTCAGCCTGGATAGGCAAGGCAGCCGTAGAGTTGGGGCTGACGGGGCAGGTAAATCCAGATGATTTTGAGTCTACAATCAACGGTTTCTCCCCCAGTGGAGAGCCCTTGTTTCAAAGAAGGTTGATATCCAGGACCGACGGCATCGATTTGACCTTTTCTGCCCCTAAATCGGTCTCTTTGCTCGCTGTCTGGAAAGGTTCAGTAGAAATCCTTAACGCCCACCGTCAGGCGGTCAGAGAAACGTTTGAAAAAATTGAGCAAGAGGCACAAACCCGGATCATGACGGGGAAGAAAGTTGCCTTCCACACCTCTAAAAATCTAGTAGCTGCAATGTTTGAGCATACGCTTAACCGTCATAATGACCCGCAGCTCCACACCCATGTCGTTGTGATCAATACGACCCGCTATCGGAAGCGCTGGCGCAGCTTCTACGCCCGGCGAGTATTCCAGAAGATAAAAGAGTGGGGGCAGTACTACCGAGACAGATTAGCGCAGATACTACAGAGAATGGGCCATAAGCTTCGGGATAGGGGGGATGGGCTATGGGAGGTCGCAGCTATCCCAGTCGATGCTATAGAAAGCTTTAGCAGGCGGCGAGCAGAAATTATTGCCATTGCTGGCCCTGATGCTAGTTCCGCACGAAAACAATATGCCTGTCTGACAACGCGCCCCCCCAAAAACGTGCAGCCCATAGAAAGACTGCGGGAACGCTGGGATCGAGAATACCGGCAGCTAGAGTCAAAAAGCCTTAAAAGACAGCTTATTCAGGAGCTGCGAGATCGGTGGTATCAGACCTATAGCCTGTAATTCCGTTCTGGATCATCGCTGTAACCACATCGGCAACAGTGGCGTTTCTGGTAAGCGCGTTTGCCTGCAAGTGAAGGTGAATACGCCGGATCTCATCCCAATCGATTGAACCGATTAAAGTTGAAATCTCTAACAGGTTCGTCAGTATATCGGGATGAAGCGCGGTCTGCATGGAGAACACTGTACCGACAATAGAGTTCACCACTCGGATATTATTGCTGTCATTTTCGGCCACATATGCCCGAAATTTCTCTTCTAGCGCTGGATCGTAAAACTTAACTGACATTTTAGTGCGAGCAGTTGCATATTTAGCTGCTTTATCAGTTTTTACCATAGGACCAATTCTGACTGTTTTCCTATTTTCCACCGAAAATGTCTCTCTTTTTCGCGAACACCGACATCATTTTCATTTAGATACAAAACTGTTAACAAACATTAAAGCGGATGCGCACTCCCTTCAGTAAATTTGCGCACTCTATCAGTGAATATGCGCACGAACCGATTGGAAGAGAGCAATTGCTTGCCAGCGCTGTTTTGTCCATACAGAATACCCATAACGGAATGTTCAACAGCAGGTTCTTCTATGATTTCCAGACATCGCCAGCCCTCTGGCTTCAGAAAAATTTTCGTAACGATGATGATGACAGCAGGTGTAATCTGTGTATTTCCAGAGCCCTCCCATGCTCTTCTGCTAGACCCTGCTAGAACAGCTTTGAACGGCGACTTGACGGCAGCAGGCTTTACCGGGATTACGGCGGTAGGTCTATTCTTCGGTCTGCTGGAGTTTATCCTGATTGCCATTCCAATTGGCACAGGCGCGATGGCCTTAAGTCAGATGAACCGGGGCACTGAAGCCTGGTTACCCTGGGTGACCTCAATGGGCGGCAGCTTAGTTTTTATCGCCTTCATCAGCGTTCTAATCAATCAGATCTACGCTTAGGTGCCGATGAACCATAAGCATACTCGTAGAGAAGTCAGTCGTGTGCTGGACAGCAAGCCGCGCATCTTTTCGCTACCTACCGCAGTCATCGTTCCGGCAATGTTTATAGTTGTCGCCGTAGGCATGACCGCCTACACGATGAAGCTTCCTGGATACATGATCTTACTGTCCGTCACCGTCTTTTTGACAGGTTATTTTTTCTTGTTTGGTCAGGAATGGTGGCGATTGGTCTCTAAGTTTGGAAATCCACCTAGATGGGTCAGAACAGACGTTTTAGCTATGCGTTTTACGTTGGTAAGAAATGAAAAGAAAACCAAGGGAAGAGCTGCTGCGCGTTCCCGGTGAAAAGCGCAGCAGAACCCCGATTGAAAACTCTATTCAGTTAGAAGACTACGTCCGCTTTACTGACTTGAAGGGAAACGTAGGGGCAGCTCTACTGTCGGACGGTAGAAACTTTCAGTTCAAATTTGGCTTTAAGCTAGACGGCATTCATCCGACTTCATCAGACGAGCAGATGGAGAGCATTGTTACTTTCATCGAGTCTGGCATCAAGGCTATCCCGGCTGGTGAAACGATGACCGTCATCCAGTCGGTCGTACCCGATAACAGGCGTAGACTTAACTACTACCGGCAGCTCGCGGCTGATGCCCCTAGCCCTCTGTTCAAAGAGATGGTTAAAAGCGCAGCTAGTCCTGCCGAATACCACATCAATCAGTCTCAAGAGGAGTCCATTGCCGCAGCGAGATCTAGATACAAGCGAAAGGATCTCACTATCTATGTGACCTGCACGTCCAATCAGTCTTCGGGCATTCGAGATCAAAGTGAAGTCTATCTGCGCAAGGCAATGGATTTCTTCGCTACAGCCTGGGGAAATTTGACCGGTGAGATAGTTAAAGATGCGCCTGAGAGAGTCAGAGAGCTATTTACCAACGCTCAGTCGGTCTATGAAGACTGGACGAACATACTGGGTCAGATGCGCCTGAGTGCTCGCCCGATGAGCGTAGAGGAGCTTCTCCAGGATCAGTGGTCAGAGTTTAATGAAACGCCCGTCAGACCGTTGCCGCAGATGATTGAGTGGGATGGCAGCAATCTTCGCTATACCCAGAACGATGACCTGCACATTTCAAGCTGGCTGTTTGATGATCAAAGCCGGGTTCCTAGAGCCGCCCGAGACTTTGTCTATCAGCTACGAGAGAACGGCACGAAGCGGTTCACAGGGGTTGTTACCCTGAGAAATAAGCCCGCTGGCTGGGGTAACGCTGCAGCGCAGCTGCGCTACCTCTATGACAAGACTGACGGGCTAGATGATTTTAAGGTGGTGCTGACCATCACTAAAGCATCAGCCATGCTGACCAACAAGAATATCGAGATGCTTCAGCGCCAGGCTCAAGACGCTGTGCGGATGGCCGATAAGCGAGGTTTGCCCAGCACCCGCTCTAAGATGCTAGGCGAGCAGGCCGAGCAGGCCACCATAGATCTGTACAACGGCAACGTCCCTATTCGGATGAGCCTTTGTTTTCTAGTCTCCAAAACCAGCCAGCGGGACTTGCAGCTAGCTTGCAGGCGGCTGCAAAGCCGGTTTCCGCTACCGGCTTCCCTGGAAGTTGAGCAGGATTACACGCCTGTCACCTGGCTACAGTGCTTCCCGCAGCTCAGCTTTAAGCGCCCGCTGTTCAAGCCATATGACCGCAGCCGTGCATACCTGGCCAGCTCTATCCCAGCGTTTATGCCGATTGTTAGGGCGATGAGCCCGGACGAGCAGGGCCTGGAGTTCATCACAGAAGACGAAAGCACGCCGTTCTATATCGACATCAAGAATGTTCACCGGCACATCTTGTTTTTAGCCATTACTCGCGCTGGGAAGTCAGTTCTATTTGCTCAGATCTTGATGCTGGCGATGTGTGAAAAGATTCCAATGGTCGTAGTGGACTACCCGAAAGAGTCAGGGGATTCAACGTTTGGCCCAATCACTCAGCTGGCAGAGGAAAACGGCGCATATCTAAATATTGCCGACGAATCGAATAATTTCTTTGAACTACCCAACCTCAGCGCCTTTGACGAAGATGAGAAAATCCGAAGACTGATCGAGGTCAAGGACTACGTTCTCGACATTCTGATGATTGTTATGTTCGGTGCTAATGCTGGCGGGGTGGATCGCGAGCAAAGAACGGCTAAATCAATTCTAGGCAATATCTTGAGCCTCTTCTACAAAAGCCCTGAGATTGCTGAGCGATTCAGCGCTGCCGTTGGAGCCAAGATCGGTAGCGAAGCCTGGGCAAATGTTCCGACGCTAAAGGATTTTTCAAGTCTTTGCAGTCAGGATACGCTAGCTGGCATATTAGAGACCGTCTCACCTGAACACGTCACGCTAGTCAACGAGCTAAAGCTGCGGTTTGAATCTTTTATGCAAACGACGGTGGGTCGGTCGATGTCCCGGCCCACGTCGATTCCAGCCGATGCCAACCTGCTTGTATTTGCGTTTAAGGGAGTCAGCAACAACGAAGACGCGGCTATCTTAATGGCATCAGCCAGTGCCGCAGCGATGCGACGGACGCTATCGGCCCCGGTTTCAATATTGTTTTTAGACGAGGCCAGCATTCTATCTAAATTCAGCTCCCTGATGGAGCAGATTGCAAAAATTTCGGCCAACGGTGCTAAATCTGGCATCCGGCTGATGATGGCGCTCCAGACTCCGGCCTCTATTTACAACTCCGATTACGGCGCTGAAATTTTAGGAAATATGTCTACCCGGATCATTGGCCGGGTAGACGAGGCCGATGCTAAAAACTACTGCAAAATCTTAGAGATTCCGGCAGAAGTCATTTCAGTCAATACGTCGAAGGGCTTCTATCCAGTCATCTCTGACCTCTACAGCCGTTGGCTGGTCGTTGATCGCGGCGAGCGAACCTTTGTTCGTAGCTACGCGCCACCGCTGTTGCTAGCAGCCGTCGCCAACAATCCCCATGAAGAGATAGCTAAGCAAGCATTCTTACGGGCCTATAGAGATCCTATTGTCGCCCTAAAAGAATTTGCTAAAGAGTTTATCGCGGCAGCTCAGCAGAACCGGGCGCTGCTGCTGCCAGAATCTATTGATGAAAACAGGAGTAAGACTTATGCGGTTTCTCAAAGGTAGACGAGCTGTAGCGGCTGGCACCGTGGCATTGGCGCTTGGGATAGGCGGTGTCGCATCGGCCTCGACCCAACCTGGTGGCTTCAGCCTCGGCAGCGTCTTTTCTAGCAGCGGCGGTTCGTTTTACGACTTCGGCAGCATCCTCACTGGCGGACCGAGATCTCCAGATATTTGGAATGAGATACCCGGTGGTGGCGGTGCAACCGCAGGCTGTAGCATTCTCAACTACGCTGCTGGTAGCGGCTGTAGTGGTAGCAGGAGCAGCATTTTCGATGAAGTATTTAACGTCGTTTCTCAAGAGCTTGGCCTGCCTGGAGAACTCGTTGAAGTAATCACTGGCAAACGCAGCATCAACGATCTCTTAGGCCAGCTGCTTGAGGATATTTTAGGAACAATCGGTGTCGAAGGGGGAGAAGTCACCGGTACTCAGGGTTATCCTGTCTATGACGATCTGCTCTCTATTCTCTTGGGCCAGGGCGCGCCGAGTGAAGTCACCAGCTCTCCTCAGACACCAACATTGCCCAATGCGCAGACTCCTAGCGGCGTTACGCCCGGTGACCGGGGGCAGGCACCGTCTGTCGTTACGCCTAACGTCAATGCAGCGCTGATTCGTCCGGTTCAGGCGATGGACGCGCTGACCGAGGCGGTAACCAGCAGAGGACTGACTAGAGAAGGGCAAGAGATAACGCTCGCCAGGAATAAAGCGGGCCAGACCGTGACGAGCACATCGGCTGAAATGGGTGAGATTTCAGCAATGGCGGCTCAGGCGCAAGTTGCCGTAGCGACATCAATGGATACTACAATCCGAGGCCAAACGAGTACGCAGAGCACGCTTAAAGAAGCGTTGAGCGGCATGAATATGCTGCAGGCTCAGGCCAGTGAGCTGACGGCATATGCCAATCGGCAAAGAGCCCTAAGCAATCAGTTAGACGGCATGAGTCTCCAAGTCGATCAGGAAATGCGCGACGGCATATTTTCTAACGGCAAGAGCCTACAGCTCCTCAACGAGCAGCTATTACAAGATGCTCAAAAAGAACTGGCCGCTCAATCTTCTTTGCGGTTTGAGTTTGCTACAGGCGTTCGTTCATTTGGGGTGATGCGCTGATGATGGAGCTACTTGACTGCTTTTCGTCAGGGTTGTTTAACGTCATCGGGCAAACGACTGCCATCGATGCGGCCACAGTACAAGAATGCCTTTCGTCAACTTTTAAAGCTGATAGCGTTGCGCTGAACTGCGGTAGCACCCTATCTAAATACGTGGCGCAGTCATGGGATCTCAACTGGCAGAACAAGATAGCGATCGCCAGCCCTGAATTCATTGCAACCATGAACCTGTCGCGCTACATCGCCGGGCCAGCAGTGGCACTCTGGGCGATCAACGGCTTGAAGCAGCTATACAGAAATGGCCTGAGCGAAAGCTGGGGGCAGTTTGCAACCATTTTCTTTTTAGTTGTCGTTTTGTACGGCAATAATGCGTACCTGGTCAGGCAGACCACTTTGGCTGCGCGTCAGCTGATTAACTATCAAAACAACGCCGTTCTTCTATTGGCGAACAGCGGCGAAAATATTGAGGCAAAGCTGAGTGAGATCAGTGACTATGCCGCTGTAGAAGCAGAGATTATTGAGTATCGGTCTCAGTGCAACGGCATCACTCGAAATGAAGAGCTAATCACCTGCTTACAAGGCGCTGAAGTGAGAGCCGAAGCGGCAATCGAGAGATTTCTCAGCGGTCGCGGTGAGAGCAGGTTCAGCCTACGGTTGAAAAACTATGTCAGGGATTTCTTCTCTGACCCGCTGAGGGTAGCTGCGACTGCATCTGTCCCCGCTACGGCTATTGTGGGCGTCGTTGCCAATTCAGCGATATCGCTGGCGACCGAGGGCATATTGGTCGCAATGAACGGCATCGTTCAAAATTTGATCGAACTATCCTGGCTATTCACTGCGGTAATCGTCCCAATTCCGCTGGCCCTGTCATTCTACCCAGGCGGGCGCAGTGCCCTGGTTGGCTGGGCAGTTGGGTTCCTGACGCTGGGCTTGTTCAAGATCAACCTAAATTTAGCGACAGCGCTGGTTGTATCGATGATCTACAGCCGGGGGCCAGGCGATGCGGTCATCGACCTAACGCTGCTTTCCATCGGCGTTGTGATCATGGCTTTGGGCATGACCGCAGGCGGTGGCTTAGCCATCTTCAACGGCATTACCACAGTAATCGCAGGCGTTACTCTCGGCCTGGTGAATATATCGGCAGGCAGCGCTAGAAGCATCTAACTCTGTAGAAACCAATCAAACCGCGACAGCTCATGACATTAACCAGTAGCCCAGACAAGATTCACAGGCCCGCCCTCCGGGTTAGCGAAAAAGGAAAGCTCTACCTTCTAGTACTGGCAACGCTGAGCGTTTCTGCTCTCAGTGTTCTGCTCACTTTCCTAAACCTTTTGTACACCCGGCAGATCACGAGAAAAGAATTTCCGACCCTGGTTCAAACCACCAGCGGTCAAACCATCAAGGTAGGGTTTGAAGATCCTGCCTACCGCTCTCCTGAAGTCATTCAGAAGTTTGTTGCAGATACGCTTTACTACCTGATGACAATGACATCCTATGGCCCAGGCAGCGCTGAGGCGTCGTCATTGAATCCCGACCGACGCAAAGCGGCTCCAGTCAGAGTCAAAGTTGACAATGGCCAGGGCTCAATCACTCAAACTGCGTGGCTAGCATCGGAGGCACTTGAACCTAATTTTGCTGACGTATTTCGCCAGAAGCTAGCTCAGATGACGCCTGAAGATGTCTTCTCAGGGCGTGAAGAAATCATTCTCAAAATTGACTACATAAAAGTGCCTGAAGAAATTCAGGATGACAAAGGTCAGTGGCTAGGAAAATGGCAGGTAGATGTCATCGCCACTCTGAAGGTCTACCGCTTAGAGGCAGGAGAGGTAAAAACAATCCCATTCAATAAGCGCGTCACCGTTCGACCTTTAAGCCAGCCCAACATTACCAACATTGAACAGTTTGGTGATCTGGCGGTCGCGCTGAACGCATCACAACTCTCTGGGCTTCAGATTACTGACATCAAAGACCTTGCCTTAGTCGAACCATTTTAGGACGAGCCATGAATGACTATATCCCTGACGATACCGATTTAAGTTTGCTAGATCGAACAGACTTTCAAACAGTTGATAGAACCAGTCCCGACGCTGTCAATGAGTTTGTCTCTGACGTTGAAAAGCTTGAAGACCAGACAGTTCACCTCTCTAGAAATCCATACGTGCGCGTGGGTGCAGTGCTAGGGCTAACGTTCTTCGCGCTGGGTTTTGGCCTAATGTTTAGCCTGGGCAGTAGACATCAAGAACAAAGCGTTGTCCCTGAAGAACCTGAAGCATCAGCGCTAACGCTGGAACTGACTCCCGACGCCGATAGCGGCAATTTGAGCGCTGCTGAAACGGCTGAAGTGGACGCACTGCGTTCCGAGCTAGCGCTGCTTCAGCAACAAATGGCATTAGCCGAAGTTGATCGGGACGACGACCAGCTGCTGGTAGAAGCGCAGCGTCGGCGTTTGGAGACTGGCAGCGTCGCATCTCCATCAAGCCCAGTGGCTAGCGCACCCGCAGCAGGCAGACCCGCCGCCGCCGCTAGCCCCGTAGCCACACCGGTTAGAAGCACGCTAGCGCCCGCGCCCGCCGTTAGAATACCGCCCAGCCCGGCTGCGCCTGTAGTCCGCCCGGCGTCCCCTGCGGTCCTCAGATCTGCACCGGTTTCGCCACCGCCCGCTAGCCGGTCGGCAGACTACGAAGCCCCCGATCCTCATCAGGCTTGGTATGAAGCGTCTAACTCCGGTGTTTTCGGTTCTATGCCCGTCGTTCAAAAGGTCTCAGAACCAGTAGCTACGGAGACTATCGACGACTCACCATATCAGCTCAAAACGGCCAGCTTTACTGAGCCTCAAAGCGCCTACGAATCGGTCAAGTCAGTTCCGGGCCTAATTGAACCAGACACTATTCCGATGGGTCAAAGCGCCGATGCGGTAGTCGCAACGCCAATTGTTTGGCTTAACCAGAACGATCAGTTTCTGATTGAACTCCAAGAGGACATCTTAAACAATCGCGGTGAGGTAGCCATTCCAGCCGGAGCCGCCGTCGTCGTTCAACCGGTCTCTGTAGACGCTTCGTCGGGATACGCCGCGCTCGCCGCCGTCGGCCTACTCATTGACAATCAGCTGATTCCTATTGACTACACCACGGTAGCGATTCGCGGCGAAAGCGGTGATCCGCTGATTGCTGAGCGCTATGGCAATCCTGGCAGTGAGATTGCCGCTAACGATTTAGAGCTGTTCGCTATCGGCGCACTGGGCAGGATTGGCGATGTTCTGACCCGCCCTGACAATCAAAGCATCTCAACTGGAGCCTTCGGCGGCTCTGTCAATACTGAGTACGGCGACCGCAATATTGTCGGGGCAATTCTCCAGGGGGGCGCTGAACAAATTGCCGATCGGATGAGCGATCGCAACGAGTCTCGTCTATCGGAACTTAGAAGCCGCGCTCAAATCTACTACCTGCCTGAAGGTCGCCGGGTGCAGTTCTACATAAACGCCGGGTTTTTACTATGAAAAAGCTATTGATCGGCGCTGTAGCAGTCGCTATTCCATGGCTTTGGTCATTTCCGGCCAGTGCCCTGACCCGGACAGAAATAGCGGCTGACACGGCGATAAAGACCGTGCCTGAAATTGTTGTGCCGGGGGGACACAGCGTCGTTTTGTCATTTGAAAACGACCAGTATATCCAAGCAATCTGGGTGGACGATCCCGCTATTCTAGGAGTTGCTACCGATCGCCCGCTGTGTGACGAAACCGCGAGTAATGGCGGCTGTGGTTTCGCGTCTTCAGCCCGGCTGACCCGGCTGAACGGCGCACTCAGTCTACCGGGTTCTAGCTTCTCTCAAGGCGACGGACTGGCAACGCTGATAACGGTGATCACAACTAATGCCAACGGCGATCGCCGTCAGACCTATCAGTTCCTGGCCAATACAACATCATCATCGACCTCTAACGTTTCACTGGTTTCTATCGTTCCAGCGATGAGTGCTTCGCGCCTGGAAAGCCCGCTGAGGCTGCCGGGCGAGTATAGCGTCACCAGCATCCGCTCAGGCCGGAATATCGCTTTAGACCAGGGTATTGCCGATGTGGATTCAGCAGCTTGGAGGGCGCTAGAAGCGTTTATCAGCATGGTCGATAGCGGTACAGATACGCAGCAGGCGATTCGAGAAAGCCAGGTGCCGACTTCACTACTCTCTGAGCTTCAGCAGATGGGAGAACTTTCGCGGACCTAAAGATATGTTGTTAAAGGTTGTTCTATCGTTTGCCCTTTCCGTTGTCGTGATGATGTGGGGCGGAATGCCCGCATTCGCACAGCGCTCTGATTTTGACGCCCAAATACTGAATACGACCTTCAACCAGATGCCCCCGTTTGCAGCGGCGGGAATTGTGCCGTCGCTTGACCCTAGCGATGCCGCAAAAGTTGGCTACGACCCTGGCAGAGTCTGGGCAGCAGGCCAGCTTCCTAGCGAAGTTGTGAAGGTGGGAGATATTGATTCGGGGCTAGGAGCCAGTCAGCTAACCATTGGTCAAATTGCGGATGTTGCCGGTATCAACCTCAGCGAAATCGCCCTCGAAAACCTCGACTTCTTGCGAGGCATCACGCTAGCCGAATTTCTAGGCGACGTGCCGTTTCTAGGTGAATGGGATCTGGACGGCATCCCTGAACTGTCAGCCGTCTTTGGCGCGGTAGGAACGATTAATGACGCGATCGCCGCTGTGCCGACGCTTGCTCAGATGGAAGTTTTAGACGTTTTAGGGTCAGTGCCAGTGGCGGTAATTCCCAATCTAGAACTGGCCCAGCTAGGTGATTTCGAAGGGATTGGCGAGCAGGTCATTGCCAATATTCCGGGGCTAGGCGATTTGCCTCTGGGTTCTTTCCCCAATCCGGCGACGCTCTTAAACTTCTTTGCCAAGCAGGATATCGTTTTCGGTGCTGATGAGTATGCAGGGGAAACGCCGACGCCGATGCCGGTTAGCGGCACAGAGAAACTGGGTTTTCAAGTGCCGTGCATTGGCGGCTGCGCCCATGTAGAGCTGACCCAGCCGGGTTGGGAAGGCGCGCAATGGATGACGAAAGCTCATCGGTTAGAAGATGGCAGCGGTCTGCTAGGGAGTCTCTTTGGCGAGGCCGGAGCCTATCGCCTGCCGTTTGGCGATGTATTTGCTTTGCAGATTACCAATACGGATGAAGCAACGGGCACCGCAGAATGGGGAATCGCGTTCCGAGTATGCGCGAAAGGATTGTTCTTTGATCTAGGTTGCACAGCCTACTTCTTGGAGGTGCCGCTAGGCATTGAAACGCACGAGAATGACCTGGTCTTAACCGGGCTGCGAGATGGCCGGGGCGGGGCGTCTTCACCAGTGAGAGCGCCGCCAGGCTGGGAAGCGCTGCGGCCAGAGATACCGCCTGAGCTAAAAGCGGCAATTGCAGCGCATACTCCTAGCTCCTCTGGGCGTAGCGGTAAGCAGCTCTGTGGCGAAGGGCCTGGTGGCATTAACCTGGCAGCGCTAGCAGAAGCGTTCAGTCAGATTGAAGGAGACTACGGCTCCATCGGCATCTATGTAAACCTGAGCAGGGGTGAACGGGGACGGGGGCTCGGTAAGTATCAGTACATGTCGTACCGGGAGGATGTTAGAGCTGAAATTCTTAAGTCGGGTGGCGCAGCCTTCTTAGATAGAGCCTATGCCGGTCATTCGCTCTCTTCAGCAGAGATGCTGAAATTTTTCCCGCCAGATGTGCAAGATGCCCTGTTCATTGGCGATCAGGTAAGCAACATTGAGAAGATCGTGGCCAGGGGGTACGAAGGTGAACGGATTCTCGAAATTCTGGGCCAGGTTCACTATGGCGGCATCAATATCTTGAATGGCGGCATCGACGGTGGTGGCACAGACGGCAACGGCAGACTGTCGATCTACCAGTACGGCATAGAGCTGCGCGAGAACTATCAAAAGGCCAACGCGGCAATGGGTGGGGCGACTGCTTGTGGTGAAGCCACCGGCACCTATCGAAATCCGACTAAAGCTGGGTTTCAGCCTGGCAGTCGCCGGTTCTTTACTCAAAACAAACTGAACCCGGCCAACGGTTCGTACAGACCTCACTACGGAGATGACATTCCAGCGCCGCTTGGCGCTTTGATTGTGGCTGCCGATGGTGGCACGGTTGGCGTTGCCGGTTGGACAAATGGAGGCTTTGGCAATCTGGTTTCTGTTGACCACGGCGACGGGCGAAAAACTCTCTACGCGCATTTGCATAAGGTCTATGTAAAACCAGGTGAGACGGTTTCTAAGGGTGATGTTGTCGGTGAATGTGGTTCGACCGGTAACTCTACCGGACCGCACCTGCACTTTGAAACGCATGTAGACGGTAGCCCCAAAGACCCGGCATTAACGGTTGACTACAGTGATTTCTAGGACAGCATCATGAGAATTAGACCCAAGCTTTTCATCTTTATCTTCATTGCTGCTGCTCTTGTGATGGTGGGATTTCACAGTCTCACCAAAGCCATTGAAGCCGATGTCAACTGGTTGCCCTACTCAGGCAGTGACAGCTTACCTGAAGCTGAACTGGTCGCCAGCACAGTGGGTTCTGACAGCGACTATCCATCCTGCCTACCACCGCTGATCGAGGATGCTCAGATGATTGCTGAGCAAATAGACAAACGTGGCTACACCTATGAGATGTGGCGGTACAGCTACCGGGAGGACTATCACGATGATGGCTTCAACGTCCGAATTATTTTGATGTTTGGAGATGCCTGTGGGATTGCCTACGATCCACAAATTGACGCGGCCATTACTGATCGCATACAGCTCGGTAGCGCCCGCGCTCTGACCCGGCAGATGTATGAATATCTAATTGACCTGGCAGGGGGAGTAGACACATTTCGAGACAGCCTGGTGGCCAGCCTATCTCGTGAACGGCGCAGCCCGCACGGGCCAGTAGAACTCACGTCAGTCAATATCTGGGCGCTAGCAGATCTGGGTATAGAAGTGCCTGAGGCGCTTTACACCGTTAGAGACATTGACCATGAGTACCAGTACAACAACTAGGCACCTGCCGTGATCTCACAAGTACCGCAACCAACCGCTCCGCCCGTACAGACTAACTATCAGCCGTTTGGCTTTGGCCCTATGGGTATCGCGATGGCGCTGGGATTTATCGGTCTGTTTGTTTTCGCTGCGATTGCCGAAAACTCATCTTTTGGCTCAGCGAGAAAGAACGTCATTGGCACTGCTCAGTGGGCCAGCAGCAGAGACAAAGCGACGGCACGGCGCACGGCACGGCAGCAGATCCTCGGGAAAAGGCATGACCAGGTAGCGCTGTGGATCAACGCGCCCACTAAAATTCGGGGCGAAAAGATTTCGGGCGATGCGGATACTATCTATCTGCCAGATATGGCTAGAGGCACCTCAGTGATTGGCGGCAGCGGTACCGGTAAGTCGGAAAGTGTGATTAAACCGACGCTAAGAGCGGCGATCGCCCAGGGGTTGCCGACTGTCCTACTCGATACTGACTATCCAGGCTTGTCCAGTACTATCGCGCCGCTAGCTGAAGCCGCAGGCTATAGCGTTCACATCTTTGCACCGGGCTACCCGGAGTCGGGGGTCTGTAACGTTCTAGACTTTGTGCATGACCAGCGCGATGCAACCGGCGCTAGCCAGATTGCTAAAACGCTCTACAAGAATTTTCAGATGGGCAGCAAGAACGAGGATATGTTCTTCAAAGTGTCGGGCGAGTTGGCAACTGAAGCCTCCCTGCTGCTGGCCAAAGCGCTGACCCATGCCGATATCCTCACTGCATTCACCATCCTCAAGGATGAAGATATGATCGACCGGGTGAGAGGGGTCGGCAAGATTGACCCCTGGCTGGATCTAGCTTTTGGTCAGCTTCTATCTACAGCCAAGTCTGAGAAGACCGTAGATTCAATTCGAGGCACAGCCGCGCTGCTCTTCGGCCAGTTGATGCGGCCTGACATCCTACCTGCGCTGATTGGGGAGACGACTATTCCCTTAAGTATTACTGGCAAAACCCTGCTGATCTTTGGGGTGAAGCAGGATATTCGGCTGGTCGTGTCGCCGTTAATCGCAGCCATCATTCATGCGATCGTCACTAGAAACGTTCTGCCTGGGCGCACAGAACCGATGTTCTTATCGCTAGATGAGATGCCCGCTATGTATTTCCCCGAGATCTCCGAATGGCTCTCAGAGAAGCGGAAGTACGGTCTGTGTACCCAAATCGGCTATCAGTCAATTGGCCAACTCAAAAAGACCTATGGGCCTGAATTAGCCGATGTCATCTTTACTAATACGGCCACCAAGTTCTTCTTCAATCCTCAGTCAATTGAGTCAGCCAAAATATTTAGCGAAACGCTAGGCGAAGAAGATGTGGTTTACAAGACTAGAAACCGGTCCTATGGAAAGCACCGCTCCCGTAGCCGTACCGAGCACAGAACCAAAAAACGGCTGCTGTCACCGGATGAATTTATGAGTTTAGATGCCGGGTGCTGCGTGCTGCTGAGCCCCGGATACGGCTCTAAACACAAGCGATTTGTTCCCGTCAAGTTTGACCCAATCCGAATTACGGGCAAGGAAGCGGCCATTCAAGCAGCGAGTGAAGATGCCTGGAATGGTTTCCTGGCAGGGGCACTTAAACGAGGCGTCGGCGATAAGCGGATTTCGCCCTCATCAATTGATGAGCGGGTCAAAGATTTTCAAGATAGATTGCCTGTGCTCAAAAGAGAGCAGCCGTCGCTGCATAACCTGCTAGCCGACATTTAACCTTGAGGGTTTTGAAATGATACCGGGTAAAGAACAATCATCGGCAGAGTCCGGGGCTCAGCAGCAGGCAGTGCTGACAGCCGATATGGTGAAGGCACTACTGGATAAAATGGACAGTCTGCTCAGACGCCTGGGCGTGGAACCCCAGGGCAACGAGCAACAGAGCGAGCCAGGGCTAGATAGCGTGAAAAATCCTACCGAGAGAGATAGCTCAGAGCGGGAGGCTGAAACGGTAGTAGACGTTTCTGAGCGCCTGACAGATCCGGCGAATCAGCAGAGTAGTCGAGCGCAGCCTGATTTGGACAGTCGCTCTGAGGGCAATGTGATAGCCGCTGTTTCTGAGCAGCTGCAAACCTATGGCGCGGAAGAATCTGTAGACTCGCTGGTAAGTGACTGGAAGCACATACTGGCTGACCTCAACGGGCCAAATGATCTGACGGCAGCAGAGAAACAAGAGATTGCAGCGCGGCTGGCCGACATTGAGAACAGAGTCGGGCCGGATCTGGCTAAAAGGTTGGTCAGCGATGCTCTTGAGCATTCGCCACTATTTAAGGACGTGGAGCCGACTGCTCTCGCTCAAGCGAGAGACGAGGTAGTGGAGACAGCAGCGGTAGCTATACCACCATTAGAATTCAACGAGGCGCAGCAAAGCGTAGCAGCGGTGGCAGATTCGCTTAGCGCTAGCAGCAACGCTGTCACAAAATACGGTAGTCCTGCCACGGAGCTAGATGCAGGCGGTCGCGCCAGCGGCGATCAAGATTCTGTAGAAAGAGATAGGCGCTCACCAGGAAGCGACCCAGATCAAGCAAGCAGAACCTATTTCGCTGAGGAATTCAACATCATCACCTCAGGTAACACCGGCACTATCACGGACAAATCGGGAAACGTCTTGTTTCAATACGAGCGTACTGACAGCGACGATATCGCGGTCAGGGTAGACAATCTGAGCCGCTCGCAGTACGACAGCTTTTTGAAGGCTCATCAGAACATCGAGGCCAGCGGTCTAGACCAGATCATGCAAGATCCCGCTGGCCGCAGCCAGGTAGAGAATTTAGGCGCTTTAGCGCCAGAAGGAGCCCACGCCATTGCTGTTAGCAGTCTAGTTCTTGAAGGCGATACCACCCGAGTCTCTAGAGGTGGGTTCACTTTCGAGCGCAAAGGCCAGATATATGAGGTCAATAGAGATCAGCCCGACTTACCCTATGGAGAAAGGCTCGTCGCGACATCGGCTCCTAGCGGGAAAATAGTTGGTCAGCAGCGGCCCGGTGAAGGTGAGCGGTTTGCCAGCAAGTACCAGCAGGTCAAGGAAGAAGTGCAGAGACGAGAAAAAGCGGCTGTTCAATCGACACCCAAGCTAAAACTAAAAAATCAAGGAAGAGAGCGATAATGCCGACCCTTCATAAGACAATTGACTGGGAGCATATTTTAGAAAGCTATGGCGCAGAGACTAAGATTGGTCTTCATCGGCTTTTATCTGAAAACGGCGTAAGCGAATCTGACCCGGCAGCGCTGGTAATTGCCGCTTTGTTTATCTCGCAGATTGATACCAATAAGGCATTTCAATCGATTAGCTCTACTATCGATGCGGGAAAGGCGGAACTCAGTGAGGAGTTTAAGACGCAGATCGTTCAGCTCAGAGGCATTATCTCATACGCCAAAGAGCATCTGGTCGAAACCAGTAAAGTAGAGGTGGAGAAAAGACAGGATGAATTGCTGAATGTGGTCAAAGCTGGCGTGTCGCAAGCCGTTGGGCGACATCAGCGAAATTCGGGCACTCGCAGCACGGCTGCTACCGTAGCGACCATTGTTTGTGTTGCTACGGTTTCTCTAGTCAGTGTGATTGCAGGCGGACTGGGCATGTATCTAACGTCCGCGGGTAGCAGGGGCCAGGTAGCGCCTACCGTCAGCGCTGAGTGGGAGGCTATTCCCCACGCAGATACTTGGCTGGGCATTGCCAAGACGAACGGGGATAAACTAGACGTGTGTTTAGAAAACCAGCTTAAGCTAGAAGGTAAATGCGTCATCGAGCTGCCGCTTTGATGCTCTTCCGTCTATAGCCGCTTGCCAGTCCGGGGCAATGCTATCCCAGTCGGTTGACTGAGCAGCGATAGCGATCTGAACTATCCACAGATGTCGCCAATGTGATCGCCTGCCCGTAGGTGGCGGGTACTGCTGGAATAGGTGCGAGAGATTTGTGGGATCGTCCTAATATCGCCAGGTCGAATGAATCGTTGGGGTATCTGTTAATATATGGAGTATTCACCCGTTTGAACTAGCTATGAGTGACGAGGAGCTGAGAAACTTAGTCGCAAGCGCCACTCAAGTAGCGGCAGCAACTGCGCAGAGCCTATCGAGGACTCAGCAGTTAGTAACCGCCAATAGTGAAGGCTTAGCAGAATCTCGACAGCTGATAGAGGCCGATAGGCAGGCTAACAGTGAAGGTCTAGCCGAAACTCGACAGCTGATAGAGGCCAATAGTGAAGGCTTAGCTGAAACTCGACAACTGATAAGTTCCAATGCCCGCTCTGTAGCGGCTAATAGCGATGCGATAACTAAGTTGGGCGAAAAAGTAGACCAAATCGATGATGCCGTTGTGGGCTTGTTTGAGAGATTAGACGAGCGGATAGATCGCTTGACAAACGAGTTTGACCATCGCATGGGCCAACTCATTAATCTACAAATGGCTAACGCTAGAGAGCACGGTGATTTTCTAGCCAAAGGTAATCAGCACGACCAGCAGATTCAGATGCTGATAGAAGAATCCAGAGCAGACCGACAACAAGCGGCAATGGAGCGCGAAGCCGATGCCGCAGACCGGGAAGCCTTAAGACAAGAGCTAGCGGCAGACCGGAAAGCATTTTTGGCGAGAGCGGAAGTGAGCGATCGCAAACACGCCGCCGCGACTGAGCTGATGCAGCAGATGTTCGGTGAAATCCAGAACATCAATCAGCGCTTAGCAAGTTAGTCGTCCGTGGAGTGCTGACCTAGCATGGTTCAGCTCGGAGGCTGTAGCTCATCTGACAGTATGTTCGGCGCGACTTCTTCGACACTTTTACCTGGCACTGCTTCAAAGTTCGGGCAACGCCCCGTGAAATGCGGATGCCAGTCTAGAAGCGCTAGCTGCTCGTCTAGGGCGATCGCAGGAAAGGGCTGGGGTATCCAATCACCTGCATAGTAACCGCCGCCCAGCAGTTCCTTTTCGACTACTCCACTGTCAATCGGAACGTATCGCCATCGTATACACTGCCAGGAACAAGGTCGTAGGGCTGACTGGTACCAGAGCTGGTGGGCTCAAAGCGATCGCACAGCTGCCCCATAGTTTTAGGCGATCGCCATCAAGCGATCGCACTTGCCCGCAGCAGGCGCAAAAAGGCAATTCCCGATTTTTCTGGTGGGCTTTGGCTTGATCTGGGCAGAGGATGCGATCGCCTCGGCAGGCGGGTTCCCAACTATTCCGAACTCGAAGGCTCGGTAAGGATCAAAAGGGCGCATCTAGGTGTTGTGGGAGGGGTGCTTTAGAACGCTCGAAGGGACGAGGGGAAACAAGTCAT